>Ga0335070_10000087_pt1 | contig 101766 bp, 91 predicted proteins | sample Lox_Sample_13_FD_206722 | JGI IMG/M metagenome (GOLD analysis project Ga0335070, IMG submission 206722) | Soil microbial communities from Loxahatchee National Wildlife Refuge, Florida, United States - Lox_Sample_1.3 | ecosystem: Environmental > Terrestrial > Soil > Wetlands | place: USA... | reverse complement strand
GATCACGGCCAGGGCGACGGCGATCTTCAGGCTCACGTCGATTCCCTCCTCGGCGCCTGCAGCTCGGTGAGCCCAGCCGCGGCTTGCTGGACGTCCGCAGGGAAGTCCGAAAGCTCCTGGACCTGGTGGCGAACCTCGATCACTTCGTCCGGCGAGGCGGGGCAACGCGACGCCCACGCGATCGCCTCCTCCCTCGACGCGACGTCGATCATCCAGTAGCCGCCGAGCGCCTCCTTCGTCTCCGGGAAGGGGCCGTCGGTCACCGCGGGCCTGCCCCCGGAGAACGAGACGCGCGCGCCGGCCGACGGCGGGTGCAGGCCGTCGAGCGCGAGCAGCACGCCGGCTTTCTGCAGGGCCTCGTTGTACTTCATCATGGCTTCGACGGCCTTGGCGTCGGGCATGGCGTTCGGCGCCGCCGCCTCGTAGCCCTTCGGGATCATCAACATCATGAAGCGCATCGCGTGTCTCCTGTGGCTCCGGTCGCGGACCGAGATTCAGGGCCAGATCGGGCGGACCTCGACGGCGCCGCGACTCGCGCTCGGGCAGCGGGCCGCCCACGCCAGCGCCGTGTCGAGATCCGGAACGTCGATCACGTGAAACCCGCCGAGCTGCTCCTTGGCCTCGGCGTAGGGCCCGTCGACCACCTGGGTGCGGCCGTCGACGACGCGCACGGTGGTCGCCGCCGTGACACCGCGCAGGCGATCCCCCTCCACGTAGATTCCCGCCTTCTTCATCGCCTCGACGTAGGCGGCGCAGTGGGGCATGCGCTCGTCCATCATCGCCACCCGATCCGCATCGTCTTCGTAGATCAGCAGCATGTATTGCACGAAGCACTCCTCCTCGGCTCGGCGCTAGCCGCCGGCCATGGCGCCCAGGACTACGAAGGGCTCGGCCCCCGCCGCGACCGCGTCGGGCAGCGGGGCGTCGGCTGGTTCGTGCGACAGGTCCTCGCTGCAGGCGAAGAAGCGGACGAACGGCCGGCGCCGCTGCGTCCCGTGATCCCGAATCGTCCCGCGCAGCATCGGGTAGCGCGCCTCGAGCGCGTCCAGGACCGAGCGCTGCGTCGCCGGACCCGCAACCTCGAGCTTCACCTCGCCGTCGACCTGCGCGAGCGTCCGCAGATGCGCCGGCAGCACCACGCGGATCATCGCAGCGTCTGGACCTCGACGGACAGCACCGGCGGGAGATCCCGGACGATCGGCGCCCAGCTGTCCCCGGCGTCGGCCGATGCGTACACCTGCCCCCCGGTGGTCCCGAAGTACACGCCGCAGGCGTCGAGCGAGTCGACGGCCATCGCGTCGCGGAGCACGTTGACGTAGCAGTCGCGCTGCGGGAGCCCCTTGGTGAGCGCTTCCCACTCGTGTCCGCCCGTGCGGCTGCGGTAGACGCGCAGCTTCCCGTCGGGCGGATAGTGCTCCGCGTCGCTCTTGATGGGAACCACGTAGATCGTGTCGGGCTCGTGCGCGTGGACCTCGATCGGGAACCCGAAGTCGCTCGGCAGGTTGCCGCTGACCTCGTGCCACGACTCGCCGGCGTCGTCGCTGCGCATCACGTCCCAGTGCTTCTGCATGAAGAGCACGCTCGGGCGCGACGGGTGCATCGCGATGCGGTGCACGCAGTGGCCGACCTCGGCCGTCGGATTTGGGATCTGCTCGGAGCGCAGCCCTCGGTTGATGGGTCGCCAGGTCTTGCCGCCGTCGTCGCAGCGGAACGCGCCCGCCGACGAGATGGCGACGAAGATCCGCGCGGAATCACTCGGATCGATCAGGATCGTGTGGAGGCACATCCCGCCCGCACCCGGCTGCCAGGCGGACCCGGATCCGTGGCCGCGCAGCCCGGGGAGCTCCTGCCAGGTGCGCCCGCCGTCGCTCGAACGGAACAGCGCGGCGTCCTCGACGCCGGCGTAGACGGTGTCGGGATCGCCGAGCGACGGCTCGAGGTGCCATACGCGCGCGAACTCCCAGGGGTGGGGCGTGCCGTCGTACCACTGGTGCGTGCCGGTCACGCCCTCGTACGCGAACTCGTTGCCGACCGGTTCCCAGCTCTTGCCGCCGTCGTTGGAGCGCTGGATCAGCTGCCCGAACCAGCTGCTCGATTGCGACGCGTACAGCCGGTCCGGGTCGGCGGGAGATCCCTTCACGTGGTAGATCTCCCAGCCCGCAAAGTGGGGGCCGCTGACGTCCCACCGCTCGCGCTTGGCGTCCGACGAGAGCACGAAGGCGCCCTTGCGCGTACCCACCAGGATTCGTACCCCGCTCATGCGCTACCCCTTCCTCGAGGTTCCGAGACCATGACGATCGGGCCCGCCCGAAATCGACATGGCGCCCGCCGCCCCGGTCGACCCCATAGCGTCCGCCATCCATCCGGGCGGGGCCATCCCGCCCGAGCCGGGGTGTAATCTCGACCCGACGCGCCCAGCCCAGGGAGGAAGCGCGATGCTGGAGGGTGGTTGCCTGTGCGGGGGCGTGCGCTTCCGCGTCAACGGGAAGCTCGGACCGGCGGGATACTGTCACTGCAAGCAGTGTCAGCGCGCGTCGGGCTCCGCGTTCGCCGCGAACGCGCCCGCGCGGACCGCCTACTTCGAGCTGGTGGCAGGGCGCGAGCTGGTGTCCGAATACGAGTCCTCGCCGGGCAAGTTTCGCGCGTTCTGCCGGCGCTGCGGCTCGCCGCTCTACAGCCGTCGCGACGCGGAGCCCGAGATCCGGCGCATCCGCCTCGGCTCGCTCGATTCCGATCCGGTGCGCAGGCCCCTCGCCCACGTCTGGGTGAGCGCGAAGGCGCCGTGGTACTCGATCGATGACGCGCTGCCGCAGTATCCCGAGGGCATCCCCTCCTGACCGGGCCAGGCGCTAGCCTGTGCCGCGCATGAAGCTTGCGGTGTGCGAGTTCCCCGACGAGGCCGCGCGCAGAGAGGCGGCGTGGCGAGACCTGGTGCGCTTCCTCCGCACCAGCCCGCGGGCGCGGGCTGAGTGGAAGCCTGAACGGGCCGCCGGGGCGTCGCCGAGGACCCTTCACGACTCGTAGTAGCGGATCTCGATCAGGTGCTTGCTCGGGTCGAACAGGTACAGCGCCTTCCCCGGGCCGCGCGCTCCTTCCTCCTCGCCGGGCCCCTGCTTGTTCCCCACCGAGTGGAACGAGTCGCCGTACTCGATGCCCGCCTCGCGCACGCGCCGGAAGACCTCTTCGAACTCGGGGCGCGTCATCGCGAAGGCGAGGTGCTCGCCGCCCGTCGTCGTCCATGGCGCGAGCTGCAGCGTCAGCGCTTCGGTCACGCGGATCACCGAGAACGGACCACGCTCCCCCTCGTAGTACATCCCGAGGATCCGGGTGTAGAACTCCACGCTCTGCCGGGCGTCGTTCACGCGCAGGATCAGGTGGTCGAGCTGGGCCGGCATGGGCGCGCCTCCTTCCCGGGCCTCTTACACGATACCGTGGAGCCAGCGCTCGAGGTCGGCGCGGATCGGCATGAAGTACACGTTCGCGCCGCGCGCACGCACCCAGGCGAGCGCGCGCGCCGCGAAGTCTCGATTCCAGTCGAGGGTGGGCTGGAACGCGGCCGGGAAGAAGGCGCCGTTCTTGGTCTCCCAGTAGCGGCGCGTGCGATCCGAGAGCACCGGCGAGACGCCCCACCAGATCGGCACGCCGGCCAGCAGCTCGGCCCACACCTCCATCAGCCGCAGGTCGAAGAACGGCTGCGAGAACAGCGCGTCGGCGCCGGCGTCGAGCTTGGCGCGCGCGTACTCGAGCTCGCTGCGCGCTCCGCTGCGGTACGGATCGAATCCGGCGTACACCACGAGCTCGGGCGCGTCGCGCTTGATGCGGCGGATCAGCTCGACGGGGCGCGTCGGGTAGATGCGGTGCGCCAGGTCCTGGGGCGGATCGCCCGACACGACCAGGACCTCGCGGATGCCGGCTTCGGCGAGCGTCGCGGCGAGCGAGAACGGCTTGCCGGCGTCGAAGTCCATGGCGCGCAGGTGCGGGATCGCGGTCGGCACGTAGCGCCGCGCGTGGCGGCAGGCTTCCCAGCTTCGCACCGGGAAGCGCAGCAGGTCGGGCACGTTCACGGTGTGCACCGAGGGGAAACGGTCCCGCACCAGGCGCAGCTCAGCGTCGAGAGCCTCGAGGGAGCGCGGCACCAGCTCGATCGAGATCTCGGTCACCACGCGCCGAGCCTAGCATCTATACTGGCGGGCCATGCTCCACCTCGAGCGGCGAGACGACGTCTTCGTGCTGCGGATGCGCGGGGGCGAGAACACCTTCGACCCGGCCTTCCTGCGCGAGCTCGGCGCCGCGCTCGACGCGGTGGAGAAGAGCGATGGACCCGCTGCGCTGGTCACCACGGGCGAGGGCAAGTTCTACTCGAACGGGCTCGACCTCGCCTGGCTCGGCGGCGAGGGACGCGCCGAGATCGGGCCCTTCCTCGCCGCCGTGCACCGGCTGTTCGCCCGCGTCCTCGCCTTTTCGCGGCCGACCGTCGCCGCGCTCAACGGCCATGCGTTCGCGGGCGGCGCGATGCTCGCGCTCGCGCACGACTTCCGCGTGATGCGCGCCGACCGCGGCTTCTTCTGCCTGCCGGAGATCGACCTACGCCTTCCGCTGCAGCCCGGCATGATGGCGCTGATCCGCGCGCGGCTGCCGGGCGCGACCGCGCACGAGGCGCTGGTCACGGGCCGGCGCTACGGCGGCCCCGAGGCGGTGGCGCACGGCATCGCCGGCGAGTCGCTGCCCGAGGAGGAGCTGCTGCCGCGCGCGATCGAGATCGCGCAGGGGCTCGCCGGCAAGGACCCGACGACGCTCGCCGCGCTGAAGCGCGGGTTGCATGCGGAGACGCTGCGCGTGCTGGAGGGCTAGCGCGGCGCGCGCAGCCCACGACCCGCTGCGTTAGCCTTCCCGCGATGCGCTTCCCGACCCTGCTGCGCGAGATCGCTGGCGTCCCGGTGCGCGACCTCGCGCGCGACTTCGGGACGCCCACCTACGTCTACGACGCCCGCGTCATCGCCGAGCGCATCGAGCGGCTGCGCCGCTTCGACGTGGTGCGCTACGCGCAGAAGGCGAACTCGAACCTCGCGGTGCTCGACCTGATGCGGCGCTCGGGCGCGCTGGTCGACGCGGTCTCGGCCGGCGAGATCGAGCGCGCGCTCGCGGCCGGCTTCCCGGCGCAGGGCGATCCGCCGCCGATCATCTACGTCGCCGACGTCTTCGACCGCGATGCGCTCGAGCTCGTGGTCGAACACGGCATCGCGGTGAACTGCGGCTCGCCCGACATGATCGACCAGTACGGCGAGCGCGTGGCCGGCGGCGAGATCACGCTGCGCGTGAACCCGGGCTTCGGCCACGGCCACAGCCGCAAGACCAACACCGGCGGCGAGCACTCCAAGCACGGCATCTGGCACGAGGAGCTGGAGGCCTGCGCCGAGCGCGCGGCGCGCCGCGGGCTCCGCATCGGCGGCGTGCACGTGCACATCGGTTCGGGGGCCGACATGGAGCACCTGGCGCTGGTGGCGGAGGCCTGCGCCGGCTTCGCGCGCCGCATCGGGCCTTCCGTGCACGCGATCAGCGCGGGCGGCGGGCTTCCGACACCGTACCGCGACGGCGACCCCGAGATCGACGCCGAGGCCTACTTCCGGGTCTGGGACGCCGCCCGCCGCCGCCTGGCGGCCGAGCTCGGCCACCCGGTGCGCCTCGAGATCGAGCCCGGCCGCTACCTGGTCGCCGAGGCGGGCTGGCTGGTGACCGAGATCCGCGCCGTGAAGCGCACTCGCGCCCACACCTTCTATCTGGTCGACGCGGGCTTCAACACGCTGGCGCGCCCGGTCCTGTACGGCGCCTACCACCCGATGGCGATCGCGCCGGCCGCCGGCGACGCGCATCCGCGCGCCGAGCGCGAGGTGGTGGTCGGCGGACCGCTTTGCGAATCGGGCGACGTCTTCACGCAGGACGAAGGCGGCGTCGTGCGCACGCAGCGGCTGCCCGAGGCGCACGTCGGCGACCTGCTGGTGATCGCCTGCGCGGGCGCCTACGGCTTCGTGATGAGCTCCAACTACAACGCCAAGCCGCTGCCCGCGGAGGTGCTGATTCTGCACGGCAAGGCCCAGCTCGTGCGTGCGCGCCAGAGCGCGCGCGACCTCATGCGCGGCGAGTCGATCCCCGGCGCCTAGCGACCGCCAGCAGCGCGAGCAGCGCCGTGGTGCCGCCGCAGGAGCCGTCCGTGCTCGAGTAGGCGATCGCAGGGGAGTTCACCTCGTCACCGCCCCTCGCAGCACCCTGCTCCCGTCTCACGCCGGCTTGATCCGGTAGCGGATCGGCATGCGCTTGATGCCGCCGAGGAAGCTCGAGCGCAGGCGCTCGACCTTGCCGGCGAGCTCGACGTGCTCGAGGCGCGCGGCGAGCTGGCGGAACACCACGCGCAGCTCGAGCCGCGCGAGGTTCGCGCCGAGGCAGAAGTGCTCGCCGATCCCGAACGCGAGGTGGCGGTTCGGCGCGCGGTCGACGCGGAACTCGAAGGGCGCGTCGAAGACGTCCTCGTCGCGGTTGGCCGAGGGATAGAACAGGCACAGGCTCTGGCCGGCGCGGATCTTCTGGCCGCGCAGCTCGACGTCGCGGATCGGCGTCCGGCAGAACTGGATCACCGGCGTGGTCCAGCGCACGATCTCTTCGACCGCCGACTCGACGAGCGAGGGGTCGCGCCGGAGCTTGCGCAGCTCGCCGGGGTGCTCGATCAGCGCGAGCAGGCCGCCGGTCATGGCGTTGCGCGTGGTCTCGTTGCCGGCGACGACCAGCAGGAAATAGAAGGAGAGCAGCTCCATCGGCGGCAGCGGCGCGCCCGCGAGAGCAGAGCTCGCGATCACGCTCACGATGTCGTCGCGCGGCTGGGCGCGCCGCTCGGCCGCCATCTTGCCGAAGTACTCGAAGAGCTGGATGCGCGCGCGGCGCGCGGTCTCGACGGCGCCCTCCCCGTCGCGCTGGTACTCGGGGTCGTTGGCGCCGGCGATCTGGTTGGTCCACTGGAACAGCGTGCGCCACATGTCGCGCGGCACGCCGAGCAGCTCGGCCAGCACGTTCAGCGGCAGCGGCGCCGAGAGCAGCTTCACGAAGTCGCCGGTCTGCTCGCCGCCGTCGCCCGCCATCGCGTCGAGCAGCTGGCGCGCGATCTCCTCGATGTCCGACGTCATGCGGCCGAGTCCGCGCGGCGTGAAGCGATGGCTGACGAGCTTGCGGTAGGCCGCGTGGTCGGGTGGGTCCATGTTGAGCAGATGGCGGAGCACGCGCTCCTCCTCCGCGGGCGGGTGGAACTCCGGAAAGACCGCGAGCCGCGGCCCGTTGTGAAAGATTTGCGGCTGCTTCGAGATCTTCAGGATGTCGTCGTGCCGGGTCACCGCCCAGAACGGGTTCACGACGTGGCGCGTGTTCCACCAGACCGGCGCCTCGCGCCGCAGCAGCGCCCACGCGGCGTGCGGGTAGCCGTTCTCCGCGTAGCCTTCGTTGCTGATGATGTCGATGGTGTCGAGGCTGAGGCCGGTCATCGCCATGCCATCATACCGGGTCGGGCCGCCGCCTCGCGATCGGCGCGCTACTCCTCCAGGGCACCCTGCGGAGGGACGATGCTCGATCGGGCAGCAGAGCCGGTGGCGTGGCATGCCATCTCGTGGGCGGAAGCGCTCGCCGAGGCGGACTCGGACGGGGTGGCGGGGCTCTCCGCGCAGGAGGTCGAGCAGCGGCTGCGGCGCTGCGGGCCCAACGCGCTGCCGGAGCCGCGGCGGCGCTCGCTGCTCGCGCTCTTCTTCCGCCAGTTCCAGAGTCCCCTGATCTTCCTGCTCTTCGTCGCCTCCGGAGCGGCGCTGGCCTTCGAGCGGCCGAGCGACGCCCTGGTGATCGTCGGCGTCGTGCTCCTGAACGCGCTGGTCGGCTCGTTCCAGGAAGGCCGCGCGGAGCGCTCGCTCGAATCGCTGCGCCGCGGGGCCGCCGTCAAGGCGCGGGTCGTCCGCGATGGCAAGGAGGGCCTGATCGAAGCGCGCGGCCTGGTCCCCGGCGACTTGCTGCTGCTCGCGGCCGGCGACGCCGTGCCCGCCGACGCGCGACTCCTCGACGGTACGGCGCTCGAGACGGGTGAGGCGGCGCTGACCGGCGAGTCGCTGCCCGTCGCCAAGGAGAGCACCCCGCTCGCTCTCGACACGCCGCTCGCGGATCGCCGGAACCTGCTGTTCGCGGGCACGCACGTCACCTCCGGTCGGGGCCGCGCCGTCGTCGTGGCGACCGGCCTCGCGACCGAGATCGGAAGGATCGCGACGCTGGCCGAGGCTGCCGTCGAGCCCAAGACGCCGATCGAACGGCGCATCGCGCAGCTCGGCCGCTACGTCGTGGTGGCGGCGGCGGCGCTGTTCGGAACGGTGACCGCGCTCGGCGCGTGGCGCGGCCTGGCGCTCGGCGAGATCGTGATGATCGCCGTGAGCCAGGTCGTCGGGATGATCCCGGAGGGCCTGCCCGTGGCCGTGACGATCGCCCTCGCGGTCGGCGTGCAGCGGATGGCGCGCCGCGGCGCGATCGTGCGCCGGCTCGCCGCCGTGGAAGCGCTCGGGTCGACGACCGTCATCTGCACCGACAAGACCGGCACGCTCACCCGCAACGAGATGACCGTGGCGGCGATCTGGCTGCCGAGCGGCCGCGAGATCGAGGTCACCGGTGGGGGCTACGAGCCGAGCGGTGCCTTCCTGGAGGCGGGTTGCGAGCTGGATCCGGGCGCCGACGCGGAGCTCGCGGCGATCCTGATCGCCGGAGCGCTCTGCAACGATGCGCAGCTCCTCCCGCCCGACGCGCCGGAGCTGCGCTGGAACGGCATCGGCGACCCGACGGAGGTCGCGATGCTCTCGGCGGCGGCCAAGGCCGGACTCCGGCCGCTCGCGCTGCGCGAGCGGTTCCCGCGGCGCGCCGAGATCCCCTTCGATCCCGCGGCCAAGATGATGGCGACGCAACACGAGGGCGCCGGCGAGCCGCGCGTCTTCGTGAAGGGTGCGCCCGAGCTCGTCGTGGATCTGTGTCGATGCGGCGAGGCGCAGGAGGGAGAGCTGAACGGCGCGCTGCGGGCGGCGGCCGAGCGCCTGGCCAGTCGCGCGCTGCGCGTGCTCGCCGTCGCGACGGTGCCGGATGCTGCGATCGACGGCGCGCAGGGCTTCCGCGCTCTGCGCGGCCGCGGCGTGCTGCTGGGCCTGATCGGGCAGCTCGATCCGCCGCGCGAGGAAGTGGAAGAGGCCGTGCGCGCCTGTCGCCGCGCGGGGATCCGAACCGTGATGGTGACGGGGGACCACAAGCACACCGCCTGCGCGGTGGCGCGCAGCCTGGACATCGCCCGCGAGGGGGACATTGCGCTGGATGGTCCGGAGCTCGAGCAGCTCTCGGACGCCGACCTCGACGCGCGGCTCGAGCGCGCGTCCGTGTTCGCGCGGGTCCATCCCTCCCACAAGCTCCGCATCGTGGAGGCCTTCCAGCGCCGCGGAGACGTCGTGGCGATGACGGGCGACGGCGTCAACGACGCGCCCGCCCTGGTACGCGCCGACGTCGGCGTGGCGATGGGGATCACCGGCACCGAGGTGGCCAAGCAGGCCGCTCGCATCGTGGTGACCGACGACAACTTCGCGACGATCGTGGCGGCCGTCGAGGAGGGTCGGCTCGTCTACCAGAACCTCAAGAAGGTGATCTTCTACCTGATGTCGACCTCGATCCCGGCGGTGATCGTGCTGCTCGGGGCGCTGGTGCTCGGCGGCGCGCCGCCGCTCGCGGCGGTCCAGATCCTCTGGATCAACCTGGTGACCGAGGGCGTTGTCACCGTCAACCTGATCATGGAGCCCGCCGAGGGGGACGAGATGCGGCGGCGGCCCGTCTCGCGCGGCGAGCCGCTGCTCGGCCGCGAGGCGCTGCGGCGGGCGGCGGTCATCGTCCCTGTCATCGCGATCTCGATCCTCGGCTGGTTCCTCGCGCGAACCGCGCTCGGCGTCCCGCTGCGCGAGGCGCGCACCGAGACCTTCGCGCTGCTCGCGGTGTGCGCGTGGTTCAACGTGCTCAACTGCCGATCGGAGAGCCGCTCGGCGTTCTCGCTCGACGTCCTGCGGAATCCCTGGCTCGTGAGCGGGCTGGTGATCGGCAACGCGCTGCAGCTCGCCGTGATCTACTGGGGCCCGCTGCGCGAGCTGTTCCACACCGAGCCGATCGAGCTCCGCGAATTCGTCTGGATCGGTCTGGTCGGGAGCTGCGTGCTGTGGGCCGAAGAGCTCCGCAAGTGGTGGCGGCGGCGAGGGGAGCGCCCTCCCCTCGCGCCGGCGTGAGCCGCGCTGCGGATCACGACTTGATGTCGATCACCTTCGGCTTCGCCACCTCGGTCTTCGGGATCTCGACGGTGAGCACGCCGTCCTTGAAGCTCGCCTTGATGCGATCCGCGTCGGCGTTGGCGGGCAGGGTGAACGAGCGGGTGAAGCTCCCGTAGCTGCGCTCGACGTAGTGGCGCTTCTCGCTCTTCTCCTCGCGCTCGCTCTTCTTCTCGCCGCGGATCGAGATCACGTTCTCGTGGATCTCGAGATGGACGTCCTCGCGCTTCGCGCCGGGGAGCTCGACCGTCACGACGTAGGCGCCGTCGTTCTCGGCGATCTCGCAGGCCGGCGACCAGCGCGCGGCGCCGCGCTCGGTGAACGCTTCGTCGAACAGCCGCCCGAACTCGCGGAACGGACTCCAGCTGCGCGGCCAGCCCCATCCGAAGGGCTCGAGCGCCCCCGCGCTCTCCTTCCTCTTCTCCTTCTCGGCCATGGCTTTCCTCCCGTCGGGCGTGCGCACAGGCTACGACCGACGAATTGCACCTACGTGAATCGAGAAGCTGCAAGCCATGTGCCGGGGCGTCGGTCCGTGCCGGCGCTCCCGTCCGCGTCGTTCGCCCGGGCTGCGCCGAGTTGTCACGGGCTTGGGGCGATCTGGCTCGCCGGCGAGCCCGCGCCGCACGCACCCCCGTCGATGCGCGCGAGCGGATCGATCCGAAGCCAGCACGCCGCGGCCAGCAGGTAGCCCGCCGCGACCGTATAGAGCGGCGTCTCCCAGGATCGCCCCGCGTCGAGGCTCCAGCCCACCACCACGGGGCTCAGCATGCCGCCGAGGTTGCCAAAGCTGTTCATCGCGCCGCTCACCACGCCTGCGTGTGGCCCGCCGAGCGAGAGGCACGCGGCCCAGGCAGGCGCCACGCCGAGCGCCGCGAGCCCCGCCGCGCCGGCGAGCAGGCACGCCGCGCTGAGCGGGTCCGCGGTCGAGACGGCGCCGAGGATGGCGAGCGCCGCGAGCGGAAGGCCGACCAAGCCCGGCGCCCGCAGGCCCACGCGCGCCCCGAAGCGGCGCGCCAGCCAGTCGCTCACCGCTCCGCCCGCGAGCGAGCCCGCCGCGATCGCGAGCAGCGGAAGCGCCGCGAGCCTGCCGACGGCGTGCAGGTCGAAGCCGCGTGCGCGCAACAGATACGTCGGCAGCCAGGTGAGATAGAAGTACCAGCCGTAGATCGCGCCGAAGTACATGGCGCAGAGCGCGAGCAGCTCGCGGCTGCGCGCCAGCGCGCTCCACGGCACCGCGCGGCGCGGCGTCTCGGGGTCGGCGCCGATCTGCGCCGCCTCGGCCTGGTTGACGGCGCAGTGCTCGCCCGGGTCGTCGCGAAACCACCAGAACCACGCCGCCGCCCAGGCGACGCCCACCGCGCCGAAGACCGGGAAGGCATGCCGCCACGAGATCCGCGCGAGCAGCGCCACCACCACCGGCTGCGCCACCGCGCCCCCAACGGCTCCGGCCATGATCGTGAGCCCGAAGGCACGGCCGCGTTCGCGCAGGGGGAGCCAGCGCCCGTAGGCGCGCGTGATGCTCGGCAGCACGCCCGCCTCGCCCATGCCGAACAGGCCGCGCAGCGCGAGGAGCGATGCGAAGCCCGCCGCCGCGCCCGTCGCGGCGGTCATCGCCGACCACCAGAGCACGATGCGGGTCAGCATCGCGCGCGCGCCGAAGCGGTCGGCGAGCCATCCGCTCGGCACTTCGAAGAGCGCGTAGGCGAGCGTGAACGCGCTGAACACGTAGCCCATCTGCGCGTCGCTGAGCGCGAGCTCCGCCTTGATCGCCGGCGCGGCGGTCGAGATGCAGATGCGGTCGAGGTACGCGATCGCCATCGCGGCCAGCGTGAACGACAGCATCCAGCGACGTGCGTGCGTCGGCCGCGTCGGCTGGGGCGTCTCGGACATCGGCAGGCCGATGGTACCGGCTCGCTCGCGCGGCGCGCGCTACTCGACCAGGCTCTCGACGGCGTCGACCACGACCTGCGAGCCGGTCGCGAGCTTGACGAGGTCGCCGTCCACGATCGCGTAGCGGTAGCCGCGCGGGGGCGCCCCGAGGCGGTTGGCGAGGCCGATCGGAATCGGACCGGTGACCACCAGCGGCGAGAGCGCCTGGCCGACCGCGTAGCGCTTCTTCGCCTGGCCCGCCGGGAGACACGCGTGCTCCTTCTTCGTCAGCCCCTCGGGACACTTCCCGCGCCCGTGCTGGTCGACGAAGTAGAGCCGCACGACCTCGCGCTCGTGGATCGTGAGCTTGGCGTTGCGGTCGGCGAGCGACGCGCTGTCCTCGCTGACCTCGCTCTTGTCCTTGAGCGGTCCGCCCACCCAGGGCCGTGGCTGCGCGCGGGCGGGTCCGGCGAGTGCGGCGGCGGCGACGATCAGTGCGGCGAGCAGCGCGCGGCGCAAGTCCAACCCCCCAATGACGCCGGGAGGATAGGGCCCGCGGCGCGCGCCTTCCATTCAGCGCGCGGCGATCAGTTCGCCAAGCCCTGGATCGCGTCGACCACGAGCGCGGTGCCGACCGCGAGCTCCACGAGATCGCCGTCGATCATGCCGTAGCGATAGCCCACCGGCGGCGGGCCGAGCTGGTACGCGAGGGCGACCGGCACCGGCACCAGCACGACGTGCGGCGCCAGCGGCTGGCCGATCACGTAGCGCCGCTTGGCCAGGCCGGGCGGCATGCAGCCGTTGTGCTTCTTGGCCAGGCCGGGCGGACAGTGGCCGCGGCCGTACTCTTCCTGGAAGTAGACGCGCGCCACGTCGTGGTCGTGCGACGAGAAGCGCTTGTGGTGGTCGCCGTCGTCGTCGTGCTTCCAGTGCTTGCCGTGATGCCCCTTCCCCTGGTCGTCGTCGTCGTGATCCGCCCGCGCGAGCGGCGCCTGGAGCAGCGGCAGGAATACGACGAGCCCGGCGGCGAGGATGCTGCGAAGCATGGCTCTACCCCTCGATTCCGTGGTGACCCACGTATCGGACGGCCGGGCTCCCGGGCAAAGCGGCCCGCAGCAAGCCGGCAAGTCCCTCGATCAGCTCTGCTAGGATCGGGGCCTTCGTGGTGGATCCGCCCGGCGCGCGCGAGCTCACCCTGCGAGCCCTCGGAGTGGGCTCGCTCCTCGGGATCTGCTTCGCCGCCTCCTCGGTGTACCTCGGGCTCAAGGTCGGGCTCACGGTCTCGGCCTCGATCCCGATCGCGGTGCTCTCGATCACGCTGTTCCGCGCGCTCGGCGGGTCGTCGATCCTCGAAAACAACATCGTGCAGACGGCGGGCTCGGCGGGCGAGTCGATCGCGGCCGGCGTGGCGTTCACGCTGCCTTCGCTGCTGCTGATGGGCTTCGAGCTCGACCTGGCCCGCACGACGCTCGTGGCGCTGCTCGGCGGCACGCTCGGCGTGCTGATGATGATCCCGCTGCGCCGCGGCCTGATCGTGCGGGAGCGCGAGCGCCTGCCCTACCCCGAAGGCACCGCGTGCGCGCAGGTGCTGCTCGCGGGCGAACGCGGCGGCGTGTCGGCGCGCACCGTCTTCGGTGGGCTCGCGGCGGGCGGCGTCTTCGGGCTGCTCGGCGGCCTGGGCCGCTTCTGGGGCGACGTCGCGACCTGGTCGCTCGGCGGCGCGCTCCCGGGCGCGAGCTTCGCAGTCGAGACCAACCCGGCGCTGCTCGGTGTCGGCTACGTGGTGGGGACGCGCACGGCGCTCGTCATGCTCGGCGGCGGCGTGCTCTCCTACCTGGTGCTGATCCCGGCGATCCATCTGTTCGGCCCCGAGCTGACCTCGCCGCTGATCGGCGACGGCCGCGTGGCGGTTCGCGAGATGGCGCCGGGGCAGGTGCGCAACGCCTTCCTCCTCTACGTCGGCGCCGGCGCCGTCGCGACCGGCGGACTGGTCACGCTGCTGCGCTCGCTGCCGACGATCTGGCACGCCTTCCGCGAGGGCGTCGCGAGCGCGGACACGAGCGCCCCCGCCCGCCGGCGCACCGACCGCGATCTCCCCATGGCGCTCGTCCTCGGCGGCTCGCTGGCGCTCGGTCTCGCGATCTGGATCGCGCCTCCACTCGGGATCGATGCGCTGCCGGCCGCGCTGGTGGTGCTGTTCGGCTTCTTCTTCGTCACCGTCTCGAGCCGCATCACCGGCGAGATCGGCTCGTCCTCGAATCCGATCTCCGGCATGACGGTCGCGACGCTGCTCGCGACCTGCCTGCTCTTCGCCGCCGCCGGCCGCACGGGCATCTCGTACAAGGAGATGGCGCTCTCGACGGCCGCACTCGTCTGTGTCGCCGCCGGTAACGGCGGTACGACGTCGCAGGACCTGAAGACCGGCTATCTGGTCGGGGCGACGCCGCGCGCGCAACAGCTGGCGATCCTGGTGGGGGTGGTGACGAGCGCGCTCGCGATCGGCGCGATCCTGCTCGCGCTGAACCGGGCCGCGACCACCTACGTGCCGCGCGCCTTCCCGGAGTTCGCGGCGAGCGACGCGCGCGTGGCCGCCGCGGCGCCGGACCAGCTCGCCTTCGCGCCGCGCCTCGAGTGCTTCCGCCGCCAGCGCTGGCGGGTGCTGCTGGTGCGCGCGGCGACCGACGGCGTGCCGGTCGGCCAGTATCTCGTCGGCGCCGACGACCGCATCGCCTTCCGCGTCGATCCCGGCGTGTGCGGCGTGGAGCCCGAGCAGCGCGGCCCTGACGGGCGCCTCGAGAAGATCGTTCCCAAGTTCGACGCACCGAAGGCGCAGCTCTTCCGGCTCGTCATCGACGGCGTGCTCGGCGGGCATCTGCCGTGGGGCCTGGTGCTGCTCGGCGCCGCCGTCGCGGTGATGATGGAGCTTTGCGGGGTGCCGTCGCTTCCGTTCGCAGTCGGCGTCTACATCCCGCTCGCGACCACCGCTGCGATCGCGCTCGGCGGCGTGGTGCGGCGGGCCGCGGGTGCGGGGGCGCCCGCCCAAGCGGAATCGTCGCCCGGCACGCTGTTCGCCTCGGGGCTCGTCGCGGGCGGTGCGCTCGCGGGGCTCGCCGTGGCGCTGCTCCAGGGCCTCGACGTCGACGTCGTCGGGCCCGACGGCGCCGTGCGTCCGATCCCGTTGGTGACGCACCTCGGCCTCGCGCTCGCGCCGCGCCTGTTCGGCGAGCAGACGGCGCACGCCCTCGAAGCCAGCGCGGCCTGGAGCGTCGCCCCGTTCCTCGCCCTGGCGCTGGCGCTCGGCCTGTTCGCGGTGCGCGGTGCCCGCAGCCACGAAGGGAGATAGGGATGCTCTTCCTGCGCGAGACCCACGAGGTGATCGGCGACCGCGAGCCCGACTTCGAGGCGAGCTTCCGGGACGCCTGGATGCCCGCGCTCGCAGCCACCTCCGGTGCGCGCCTGCTCTACTACCTGCGGCACGCGCACGGAACGGGGCCCTCCTATCACGTCGTCACCTGGACGGCGATCCGGGACGGTGTCGCCTGGGAGGAGCTGGTGCGCCGCGTCGACGCCGGCGACCTGCGCGCGCTCGCGCGAGCGCTCGACGGGCTGCGACACGACGTCGCCGCGAAGCTGTTCTTGCCGCTCCCGTGGTCTCCGCTGCAGGAGGTCGATCTCGCAGGGGTTGCGTCCGCCGCGGCCGAGCACGAGCCCACGCTCTTCATGGAGGACACCGTCTGGCCGCACGAGGGGCGGCTCGAGGACTACGTGGCGGCGTCGGGCTCGCACTACGCCAGGGAGATGCGCGAGCACGACCAGAAGGGACACGCGCTGCTGCGCGTCGAGGCCAGTTTCCGCACCGCCTTCGGCAGCCATCGCCGGCGCGAGGTCGTGCTCTGGCAGAAGGTGGTCCAGCCCAAGGGCCTGCTGCCGCTCTTGACGCGCGAGGTCCCGGAGCAGTACCAGCGCCCGGGCACCTGGATGCACGACGCGCTCGCGCTGCGCGACCGCTGGGAGAGCCGCCTGCTGCGCACGAGCGCCTGGTCGCCGTGGTCGTGAGGTCGGGCTCAGCCGTCGCCGTCCGCGTCGCCGCCGGTCCACGCCTGCACCAGCCCGTAGATCCCGGCGCCGATGAAGAGCAGCCCTTCGACGGTCGCGAAGGGGCCGGTGTAGTGGACGTGGGCGAGGTCGAGCGGAAGCGTCACGCCGTGGAAGCGGTAGCCGAAGACCCGCGATCCCTGGCCCGTCGCGAGCGTGTGCAGGCCCAGGACGATCGCGAGCACCGAGAAGGCGAGGACGGCGAGTCGGTTGCGCATGGCTCGGGGATCTCTTCGTCGGGTCGCAGCGCGGCCTGAAGCCGCCGGCCCGTCGCGACGAAGAGCCCGGCAAGGAGGGGCAGGCATGATCGTGACGACCGCCAACGAGGTCGGCGGCCGCCCGGTGACGGCGCAGCTCGGCGTGGTGCGCGGCATCGTGGTGCGCTCGCCGAACATCGCCCAGGGATTGCTCGGCGGCCTCAAGCGGCTCGTCGGCGGCAACATCGAGCAGTACGCGCGCGTCTGCGAACGCGCGCGCCTCGAGGCGTTCGAGCGCATGGTGCAGCACGCCGAGGAGCTCGGCGCCGACGCCGTCGTCGCGATGCGCTACGACGCCACCGAGTTCATGACGGGTGCGACCGAGGTGTTGGCCTACGGCACCGCGGTGAAGCTCGGATCGAGCCGCGCCGTGTGACGGCCGTCACCAAGCGCGCCGGCGCGGATTCCGTACCGGACGGTACGGAGCGGGCACGTGGAGCGCGCATCCAGCGTTTCGGCGCGGCAACGCGCACGGGGCCGGCGCATCGCGGCGATCGCGGCGCTGCTGTTCTCGACGCTCGCACCCGGCGCCCGTGCCGCGCTTCCGGAGGGCCGCGCCGACGCCTTCTGGCGCCAGGACGTCTCCGCCGCCGCGCTCGACGCCCAGTCCGCGGAGGTGATCGGCTGGCTCGCCCAGAACGGCGGCTTCGGCACCGGCAGGATCCAGATCGACTTCTCGATCGAGGTCCTGGCAGCCGACGCCACGACGCCCTTCGCTGCGTTCACGGCCACCGCCGACTGGTTCGACCCCGACTGCGACAAGGACCGCGTGCCGCTCCCGCCGGGCGGTGCGCTCGAGGGCGAGAGCGGCTACGCCTGCACCACCGACGGCGACTGCCACCTGATCGTGTTCGAGCCGCGGACGCAGCAGCTCTTCGAGATGTGGCGCGCGAATTTGGTCGGCAGCACGCTCTACGGCGGCTGCCTCGCGGTCTGGGAGCTCGCCGACCGCTACGCGCCGGCCGGACGCGGGCTCGGCTGCTCGAGCGCCGACGCCGCCGGGCTGCCGATGGCGCCGCTGCTGTTCGACGCCGACGAGGTCGCCGCCGGCGAGATCGCGCACGCGATCCGCTTCATCCTTCCGAACGCGCGGATCCGACACCGGACCTGCGTCGCGCCGGCCAGCCACGCGACGAGCGCCGCGAGCGGACCGGCCTCGGCGCCGCCCTACGGCGCCCGCCTCCGGCTGCGCGCCGACTACCCGCTCGACACGCTGCCGAACCAGGCTTCGCGGGTCGTGGCCCGCGCGCTGCAGCGCTACGGCATGATCCTGGCCGACGGCGGCAACATCGCGCTGACCGCGCGCAGCGACCGTTTCACCGCGGCGAAGTGGGCCGACCTGCTCGACCCCCACGACCTCGGCGCCATCGCGATCGGCGACTTCGAGATGGTCGAGGCCGGCCCCCGCCTCGACGGAACCGTCGACTGCGTGCGCGTCCCCGAGCCCGATCGGCTCGCCGCGGCCGCGGCCACGTGCGCCGCGCTGCTCGCCCTCGCCCGCCTCCGTCACTCCGCCGCGTAGGAGCGCTTCGGCATCCAGTCGCCGCGACCCTCGGGCGTGAGATCGAGGAAGTTCCAGAGCGGCGAGAGCAGGTCCATGCCGCGCGGCTGCTCGGGCGTCATCATCGCACTCATCGAGTAGAAGTGGCGCGGGCGCCGATCCGGTCCCACGCGGAACACCGACACGCCCGGCTGCTGGCCCCCGTCCGGCTCCTCGAAGCCGAGGTCGCGCTTCAGCGGCGAATCGCCGCTCGACAGGATGCGCAGGTGGCGCCAGCCGCGGCCGCGAGCGTACGCGCGGAACGCAGCGACGTCGCCCGCCACGACGACTGCGAAGCTCACGCGCTGGCCAAGATGGGGTACGACACCGTCGTAGCCGTCCGCCCAGAGCGTGCACATCGGACACGGCTGCGACTGCTTCTTGCCGAACATGAAGTGCACCAGCACGATGCTCTGCCCGGGGCGCTCGCCGAGCTGCGAGAGCCGCACGCGGCGGCGCGGCGCGGCGTCGCCGGCGGCGAGCGGCGCGGGGATCTCCTCCAGCTCGTAGTCCTCGACCTCGGTCTCGAGCGGCAGCGCCCGGCGCAGCGCGGCCACGCGCTCGATCTGGTCCTTGAGCGCGATCTCGGCGGCGAGCAGCTCGGCGCGCTGCGCCCGGTACTGCGGGGCCTCGGCGGGATGCGGCTTCACCGGCATGCATCGTCTCCTTGCGCAATCGCGCGTTCGAGCTTCTCGAGGATCTCGCCCCAGCCCCGCGCGTGTCCGTCGTAACGGGGGCCTTCCGGCAGCTCGGAGTGCGTCAGCACCAGCCGCGTGCGCGAGCGTCCGACCCGCTCGAGCTCGACCCGCAGCAGCGTGCGCTGCTCGCCAGCCGGCGCCCACTCCGAGATCCAGGTCATCAGGATGCGCTCCGGGGGATCGAGCTCGAGGTACTCGCCGTGGTGCGCGAAATCGCGCTCCGCGTCGTGCATCACGATGCGAAACCTTCCACCGACGCGGAAGTCGACCTCCACGCTGGCGTCGTGCGCCGTTCCGGGGGTCATCCAGGCGCGTAGGCTCGCGGCGTCGCCCCAGGCGGCGAAGACGGTCTCGGGGGGAGCCGGCAGAACCCGCTCGATCACGATCGCCTCGCGTGCCATCAGCCCCTCCTCGGCTTCCGCTTGCGCCGCGCGCGCGCCGGGCGCCGCGGCCTCGCCGTCCGGGCGCGCAGCAGGGCGTCGAGCGCCTCGAGGCGCGCCTCCCAGAAGCCGCCGTAGTCGAGCGTCCAGGCGGTCGCATCCTGGAGCGGCGCCGCCACCAGCGAGAGCCGATGCTCGCGCCCCACCACGCGGCGCGCGAGCAGGCCCGCCCGCTCCAGCACCAGGACGTGCTTCGAGACCCCGGCGAACGACAGCTCGAAGGGCGCGGCGAGCTCGGAGATCGTCGCGCCCCCCGCGCGCAGCCGCGCGAGGATCGCCCGGCGCGTCGGATCGGCGAGCGCCGCGAAGGTGCGGGAGAGCCGCTCGCCGTCCGATCGGGCGTGGGCGCCTCGTTCAACCATCGGGTTGAATATTGCCCGAAGCCCCGGCGCGGGTCAAGTCCCGGAGCTTGGGGGAGGCGGGAGAGCGGCTGCGCCGAGAAGCGGGTTTCTCCCCGCTAGGCGTCGAGTCCGGCGCGAGAGCTCACGGCCGTCGACGGCGGGCGAGCCCCAGCGCTGCCGCACCCCACGCGAGAAGGGCGAGCGTCGAAGGCTCCGGCACCGCGAGCGGTTGGAAGTCCGTCGAGAGGTCGGTGCCGTTGAGCTCGTGGTTCGCGCCGTCGATCAGAAGCTCGCCCAGGGGCGGGATGCGCCCCCACGCAACCCCGCTGCTCGTCACCTGGATCTCATCCGAGATCGCGATCGGTCCGGCGAGCGCGCCTTTGCGGATGTCGAAGAAGATGTCGAAGAAGGAGTCGTACACGCCGCCGGCGGCGTCGTTGAAGGTGATCGTGTACGTCCCCGTGCTCGCGGGGCCGCCGCGCACGCTCTGAAGCGTGACGTAGTAGAGGTCGGTGCCGAGGCCCAGGTCGACCGGCGCGGCGCTGACGAGCTGCAGCGCGACGAGCTGCGTGTCGACTCCAGCGGTCTGCGGCAAGGGCGCATCGGGAACGGTCACGGTGCCCAGACGCCGGATGATCGTGTCGACGTTCCCGGTGCTCTGCACACCGATCGAGCCGCCGAAGTCGAAGCTTCCCAGGGGAGCGCCGCTGAACGAGGTCCCGAGCAACAGCGCTCCGCCGTTAAGAGTGTGCGAGAGGTCGAAGCCGGCGTTGACAACGAGCGCGTAGCCCACCTGCGGCGCCGTCGCGCCCAGGACGACGAATACTGCGAGAACCGACCGGCGAATCCACCGCATGCGCAGTTGCCCCTCGGAGCTCGCACCCCCATGAGCTCCTGTCAGTGAGGTGGGCTCGAGGCGCTCGAAGTGGCAGGCGAAGCCGGCGCGGACTCGGCGAAGCTCCCTCAGGGCGTCAGCAGCCAGGAGTACCCTCGCCGCAGGATCTCGTGGCCTCCGCTCTCCAACACATTGCCGTGGGCGACGATGATCCGGTCGAAGTCCCAGGCGAAGATGCGCTCGAGGCTCTCGCGCGCGGCGCGCCGGTCGCGAATCAGCAGCGGATCGAGCTTGGAAGGACCCAGCTGCCCGTAGCTCCGGAGCAGCTTCATGAGCAGCCGCGTTGGCGCCGCCGAGCGCGGACCGAAGTTGAAGGCGAGATCGCACAGCACGAGCGTCCGGCTCGCCCGGTGAAAGAAGACCACCTCGTTCTCGTAGGGCCGCCCGCGAAAGAAGACCTGAGCGACCTCCCCTCGCCACTCCTCGGGTGCCTCGTCGGTGAGCACCGCCTCGAACACGAGGTCGGGACGCTTGCGCTCCAGCCCCGGTGCCACCCAGAGCCGCGCCCCCGGATACGCCTGGGCCACTTCGCCAGCATGGAGGTGATGCACCCGATTCGGAGCGACCGCGAAGCAGACCCGCCCGAGCGAGTCGAGCTGCCCTCGCAGCTCCGCGTCGAGCGCTACGGGCGAGTGTAGGAGGAGACGCTCACCGGCGAGGCGAATGACGGTCATCCGCGCTCCAACCGAAAGGCCGTAGAACGTTTGCGGGCGCTCCACGACCCACAGGTTCTCCGCCAGCTGGGTGAGGGGAGGACGTCTCATTCACGCCTCTCGCAAGGACTTGTCAACTCGAATGGACACTCGAGCCCAGGACCTGTCGTACACGGTGGACGAGTCGGTCAGGCAGGACTCGACGGGACACAATTCAGCTTCTCCTCGAGCGGCAGACGCAGTATTGTGGTGCACGCGATTGCGACGAGAGTACGAGGCAATCGCAAAGTAGCTCTTGCGATCGACAGGATCATCTTCAAAGGGAGACCGCGATGCCCACGCAGACAAGCATGCCCACGCGAAAGGTAATCGCCGGAGGAGCAACCGGTGCCTTCGTGACCTTGCTCGTACTCATTCTCAACACCTACGTACCCTTGTTCCAGACGAAGCCGATCACCGGAGAGGTCGCGAGCCTGGCGACGACTGTGCTCGGAGCCATGATGGCCTGGATTGTGCCTCCCGCCGGCGATGAAACGACAGTCGTAGACGGTACCGGTGCCGTCCGAACAGCCACGAAGTAGATGCTGCCGAGCCAACCTGTGCGCCCCGAAATGACGAATTGAATCCAGAAGCACTTCCCGAGCGCTGGCTTCAAGGTCCAATCGTTCGAGTCTCCGGTGAGACCACGTCCGATGCCCACGCCAATCTCAAGAGCATCGGCAACAGAAAGACGGCGAGGCAACCACCATGACCAACGCAGGTACTCGGCCCTTGTTCGCAGTTGCCATGACCCTTCTGATCTCGTTTGTGCCGACCGCGGCGCTGGCTTCTATCTCGAAGGAATGCAAGAAGCTCGCTGAGCGTTTCGCCGCCGCCGAGGCGATGGATACTCTTTCGCTGGCAGCCCTCAGGACTTGCGTGACGAGCGAGCTGAATGCCCAGCTCGGCATCCGGCCTGTACCGGCCCCCGCTCCGCGTCCCGTTCCGCCTCCGGCTCCTCCCCCGGGTGCTGCTCCGCTTCCCAGCGAGTCTCCGGAACAACAGTAGTTGCCTCCGTACCTTACGGAGATCTCTGTCTGGATGGCGCTCTGGCCAATGCCTCTCGCATCGCTCTTCACCTCCGGGGTGCTGTTCTGCGTAGCCCGACCTTCGTCGCATGAGCGCGACTGGTTTCTCGCGATTCTGGCATTCGCGATGCTGGGCCTCGTCACGGGGACCTTGGCTGGCTTCAGCCGAGAGCCCGTCGTCGGAGCAGTCCTACCCGCCGTCCTGTCTCTGGTTGGCGGGCTTGCAATCTATTTGATCGGCGCGCAGAGAGCGGACAGATCGTTGGTTGGCCTTTCGGTCATCGCTCTCGCGTTCGATCTCTTCGTAGGCGCAACATGGGGGGCAGTGTTGCGCAACTCCGACGAGGAGTATCGCCAAGGTGCAGCGTACCTCGAGCGGCGTGCCCTCATCGACATTGAAGTGCGCAACTTCCGAGAGGCTCTCGGCCTTCCCCTGGATGCCGATGCGCCAAGGCCGCCGCTCGTCAGCGAGCCCGAGAGGTCGGGGCGAAGCGGCCGGCGGTAGGTTGGGGCTGAGTGCATCGGTTGGCCCTTGCGGCGGGGACGCAAGAAGAAGGTGATCCAGCGCAGCGGTCCGAGCTCGATCGAGACCGGAGCACGCTATGCCTCTCGGCCAGCGGGTACGATGAGAACAGGACACGAAGATCCCCGAATCACGCCCGCCGCCACACTGCCCACGAGGGCCTCGTAGAGCGCCCCGTGGCCGTGCGAGCCGATGACGATCACGCTCGATGCGAGACGATGGGCCTCGCGCAAGATCGTCTCCACGCTAGGGCCTTCTACCAGGAGTGCGCGCGCGTCGAGGCCACGCTCGCGGAGATTCGCCGCATGCTTCTGGAGCGCCGAGTGCTCCTCTCTCAGAGTTCTTGCGCGGGTGTCACGGACAGTCTGTGGCCCCGCCTCGTAACCGACAAACGATGGATTGGGTGCGGCGACATGCAGGAGCGTGAGCGGTGCCGCCTGGGCTCTCGCAAGGAGCTCGGCATGGCTCAAAACCAGCTCCGAGACGCTCGAGAAATCAACTGCGGCAAGAACGTGGCTCATCAGCGCTCCCGCCGTCTAGGAGCGGCGCCCAACGGCGACTCCGTCGCTCGCGGCATGACAGGGTGGCCCTCTTCCGCGGAGACGGCTTGCATTTCTCATGGCCTGGATCCAACGTGAATTCGCGATTCCACGTCGACAACCTGAGGGTGCCGAGCTTGCGACCATTCACCTCGATTGATGCCGATGCGCCAATTCGATCGAGTGTGCGGAAGTCGCGCAAGTCACCCCTGGGTTGACGTTTCCGCCCATCGCCCATTGCGCGCTCGCTTGATGAAGCCAACCAATATCAGCGCGGCAGTGCTCGCGAGTTCCGCGAGCCCCAGGCTCGGCTCGGGAGTGAAGGTGATGGAGAGCGTCGCGTTGCCCGGCGTGGTCTGTAGGGGAGCCACGGAGTGGAAGGTAAAGGGCACCACAAGCTGGATGTTGCCGACGCCGGAAGTCGTGCGCTGATCGTTCGTGGCGTCGAAGAAGCCTCCGCTCAGCGTGGCGTTGTGGGTTGAACAGAAATTGGTGCCGTTGCACACCACGAACATCGCCGTCGCCTTGCCGCCGTTCCCGATCGGCGTCGCGGTGACGACCGCCGCGAACTGCTGCCCGCTGCCGCTCCCGACGAAAGCGGCGCCGTGCTTCAGCTTGCCGTGCAGCGGCATTTGCCCGCGCACCGGAAAGAACGTCAGCGGCACGGAGAACACGCCAGCGCCGTTCTTCGCCGTGAATGCCAGGTACTGCGGGTATATCCCGGAGAGCGCGTGGGTGCCGCTTACCGAGAGCACAGAAGCCGGGATCGTGAAGTTGGGCGGGCCGGAGCCGGATGTGGCGGCGACTCCAGAGCCGGTGGTCGCGAAGGTTGCGAAGGGAGGAGCGCCGAGCTCGATGGTGAGCGTGGCATGGAAGCTGAGCGGCCGTGCGGTCGCTCGGTCGGACGCGGCGAACGACGTCGCGAGCAACGCGATCGCGAGAGCCGCGCGTCGCATCAGCATCCCCCCGGCTTGACTCCATTATCGCTTGCCGACGGATCACAGTGCAAGGATCTCCTCCTAGATGCGAAGACCAACGCGATCGGGTCGAGCTCGTGAGGCTGTTCGAGCACCTGCTCAAGTAGCGGCCTTGAGGGGTCACCCTGGCGCTCCCTTCGGGTGCCAGGGCGACTCTTCGCGCTCCTGGCGTTGGTGAATTCTCCACGGCCGGTGATGTGCGGGATCAAGGGGCCGGTTTCCCCCAGCCCCGCCGGCCTGAGCGCCGCGCAGCATCGGGCAACGCCCCCGAGCGTGTCCCGATGGCCTCCGAGCCCTCGGACCGCGCGGCAGGCGCGACCTGACCCGCTCCTGGTATCGAGTCCGCCGACGCGCTCAGAAGCTCGGCGTGCGTCCCTTCCGGCTCCACTCCGCGCGGCACACCTTCGCGACGCTGGCGCTCGAGGCCGGACGCTCGATTCGCTGGGTCGCTGAGCAGCTCGGGCACGCCAACCCCGCCCTCACCCTCCGCGTTTACCCGCACGCGCTACCTGCTGAGCCTGGCGACCTCGGCTTCGCCGATTTCGAGCCCTCGGCGAACGCCCGCGACGTCGCGATCCGTCGCTATCCGTCGCTGGGATCGGACACCGCACCCACCGACGAAAACGCCCCCGGCGCAACTCGCCGAGGGCGTTCAGGAAACGTGGAGCACGAGACCGGATTCGAACCGGCGACCCTCACGTTGGCAACGTGATGCTCTACCAGCTGAGCTACTCGTGCTGACCCGGTTCGAGATACGGAACGGCTGCGCGGCCGTCAAGGGCAACGGGTTGCCGGCCGGTCGATTCCCCTGAGCGGGCGGGGCCTTCGGGAGCTTCTCTCGCGTCGACGCTGAAGCCAGGCGAGCGCGGCGAGCAAGGCCGCCTCTGCCAGCGCCTGCGAGGGCTCCGGGGCGCATAGCGGCGGGCCATTGGGGACCAGGGGATCGGTCCCGGCCGCGATCTCGTCGACGTCCGAGACGCAGTCGCCGTCGGTGTCGGCGCGCCCGCCCATGCAGAACTGCCGCCAGTCGAGATGCAAGCGGCGCGTCAGGTACGTCGGCTTGCACACCCCCACCGGCTGGGTCACGCCGCAGGCGTGCGCGCCGCGATAGTGCGGCGCGTAGAAGTCGGCCGCCGACACGTCGAAGTAGTCGGGCTTCCCGGCGTCGACCACCTGATGGCCCGCAGACACGATGCCGCTCTGCGCGTCCGCGCTCAGGTCCTCGGGCGCGACGCCGTAGAAGCAGGCGTTCCCACTCCAGCTCGGGAGATTCGGGGCGCCGGTGTAGCCGATGCCGTGATCGGCGCCGAGGTTGTCGGCGCTCCAGCCTTGGAGCAGCAGGCCGCCGATCTGGAGATCGGGCGTGCGCGCGTTGGTCGCGATCGCCACCATGTCGCCGAGGTCGGCCGATGCGGTCGGAGTGCCGAGGAAGAGACCGCCGGGCCCGCTGCCCCAGCGCCCGGAGCGGAAGTCGGAGGTCTCCGCGAGCGTGAGGTTGCTGGCCGCGATGGGCGAGCCGGGACTGCCCACGTCCATCGGCGCGTACAGGTCGGTGGCGCCGCTCAGGTTCACGACCGCCACGTCGCTGAGCGTACCGGTCGAAGGAATCGCGTGCTGCACCAAGGGCACCTGCCAGATGTCCCTCAGGTAGCCGTCGTGGATCGCGGCACCCTGGGCGCCCCACGGAAGCACGTCGTAGCTCCAGGTGTTCGCCGCGCCGCCGGCGGCGTACTCGTGGACTGCGAAGCCCTCTGCGTTGCGCGGGACGAGCACGCCTCCGCCGGACGCCTTGGTGTTCGGGGCGATCATCGAGCCGATGTTGATGTAGCTCCGGTACAGCGGCTGCTTGCGGTCCGGGTAGCTCGCGCCGTTGTCGACGGCGCCGCCGTACGCGCCGACCACGCCGAGCTCGTCGATCAGGCCGTCCGCGTCGTCGTCGCCGGTGATGAGCACCATCACCGGCGAGCCGTCGTCGATGGTGCAGCCGAGACAGGCGGCCCAGCGGATGTCGAGGTGGCAGGTGGAGCCGTGGGCGTAGTCCACGGTGCAGTCGAGGAAGTTGCCGGTGTCCGGCCCGAAGACCGACATCACGCTGTCCTGCGACACCACCTGGCGCCAGGTCTCCGTGATGTCGAGGTCGTTCGGGTCGACGCCGGTCGGCGTGAAGATCGAATCGTCGCGCACCCAGCGGATCGAGACGCGCTCGAGGTCGATCGAGGTCGCCTGGCGGATCAGCAGGTAGTGCACGTCGCCGTCGCCCTCGGGCTCGCAGTACGGCGGCGACGCGTCGGCGCAGTCTCCCCCGCCCGCGCCGGCGAAGCCGTGCAGCACCACGCGGCCGCCGTCGCCCGGCGGGTACTCGAACTGGAGGCAGCTTCCCGCGGCGGTCTCGCAGCCGAAGAAGCTGCTCTCCTCGACGGTCGCGACGCCGCCGTCGGGCCCGTCGTTGGCGCTGCCGTTGCCGAACAGCAGCGCGAAGAGGTCGTGCCAGTGCGCGCCGCGCACGTCGACCGCGCCGTTGTCGAGGAAGTAGACCGTGCGCGGGCTCGTCGCCGCGCTGCGCGTGAACTCGACGGGGACGTAGACGCGGAACGGGTCGCCGGGCAGGATGCCGCGGTGGATCACGAACTCGTTGGCGCTCGCGTCGGCGGCGGCGTGCGCCTCGCGCACGCCGCGCGAGTCCGCGAGGCAGATCACGTCGAGGCCGGTGTCGTTGAGCGCGGAGCTCGAGTCGAGCGTCCGCGCGATCGCGTAGGCGTTGGCCGCGGTCGGCTCGACGACGCCGTTCGACTCGAGGCTGATCCACCAGCCCGCGTAGAGGTTCTCCTTGTCGCGCTGGTCGTGCGCGCCCGGCAGGGAGGGCTGCAGCGTCGCGGGATCGACGCGCAGGCAGCGATCGCCCGGCTCGACGTCCGCTGCGATGCGCTGGCGCACCAGGTCCTGGAACTTCGCCTCGAGGCCGACGTAGTCGCGCGCGAACTGCCGCATCGAGACGTCGAGGTAGCCGAGCTCTCCGATGCCATCGCCGTCGTGGTCGCCGGGCGCCCCGCTGCAGCCGGCGTAGCGCGTGGCGTCGCACACCGCGAGCAGCACCGCGTAGCGCGAGAGCGAATCCCCGCCCACCTCGACGCTCGGGTCGGGATCGTAGAGCTCCAGCATCACCAGCCCCTGCGCGCGCCGCTTCTGGATGTCGGCCAGCATGTGCAGGACCGTGGCGTCGTGCTGGGCAGCACCTGCGCCCGTGGCGGGCGAGTACCAGAAGCGCACGCGCGTGCGATCGCCGCCCGGGGCGAGCTCGACGTGCTCGCCGGCGGCGAAGGGGGTGGACGGCGGCGCGCTCGCGAGCAGCGCCGGCGCGCCGCTCGGGTTCGGCGCGATCCAGCCGCCCCGCACGACGAGCGACGAGCCGTCGGCGAAGGTCATGCCCCCGGGCCCGGCGGTCATGCGCAGCGGCCGGTCCTGCGCGGGCACGTCGAAGACCACGTTGCAGCCGGCCTCGGCGTCGAAGCTGCCGGTCGTGAAGTCGATCGGCCCGGTGACGTGGACGGTCATCGGATGCAGCGGATCGCCGCCGCAGGAGACGCTGTCGTCGGGCGAGAGCGTGCCCGGGCAATCGCTGGCGCCGCTGAAGCTCGACGCCGAGGCGTAGTCGCCGTCCGAGGTGAGGTTGCAGGTCCCCGCCCATGCCGCGCCGGGCAGCCACAGCAGCGGCAGCAGCAGCAAGACCCACGATCCGGGCAAGCACCCTCCCCCACCGCAAGCTAGCAGCTTCGCGTCGGGCCCTTCGTCCGCCATGACGGACCACAATGTGACGTTCGCCACCGCAGACCGCCCGCGATCGGCGCCGCTCAGAGCGGCCCGACGCGGACGCCGTCGCGGATGCGATCGCTCGGATGCAGGATCACGGTCTGGCCGGCGTCGAGGCCCTCGAGCACCTCGACGTCGAAGGTCGCCTGGTGCCCGATCTTCACCTCGCGGGCGCGGGCCACGCCCCTCTCGACGACGAAGACGTTCCAGCGCTCGCCGCGCCGGAACAGCGCGCTCGCCGGGAGCTGCAGCACGTCCTCGCCCTCCCACGCCACGATGCGCGCCTCGACGCGGTAGCGGTCGCCGAGCCGCGGCTCGGGCGCGAGCAGGTCGGCGATCACGTTGACGCGCTGCTCCTCGACGCCGAGCGCCGAGACCTTGGTGAATGCGGAGGGCTCCACCAGGCGCACTCGCCCTTCGAGCGTTCCGTCGGATCCCCAGTCCTCGACGAGGAAGCGCGCTCCCGGGCGCACCTTCACGGCGTCCGTCGAGAGGATGTCGACCACGATCTCGAGCGAAGTCGGATCGCCCACCTCGATCAGCGGCGTGCCCGCCGCCACGACGCGCTCGCTCTCCTCGAGCACGCGCAGCACCTCCCCCGCGACGGGCGCTCGCACCTCGACGCAGGGAGAGCCCGGCGCGCACGGCGGGCGTCCGGGCTCCGCGCCCCCGGTCGATGCGAGCAGCACGGCGTGGGCCGCGTCGACGTCGTGGGCCGCCGCATCGGCGGCGAAGCGCGCCGCCTCGAACTCCTGCGCGGCGCTGGTCCGGGCGAGTCGGGCCTGCTCGAGCGCGTCCTCCGAAAGGGTCCCGGCGTCGTGCAGGTGCTCGGCGCGCGCGGCGTCGCGCTCGGCCTTGTCGAGCGCCGCCTTGGCCCGCCGCTGGCGCGCGTCCGTGGCGCGCTGCGTCGCCCGCGCCGCCTCGAGGCGCGCCTCGCCGCCCGCGAGGTCGCGCGGATCGAGCGGCGAAGGCTCGAGGCGCGCCACCACCGCGCCCGCCTCGACCCGATCGCCCTCGTCGAGCCCGATGCGGAGCAGCCGTCCCGTCACCGGGGCCGCCACGATGAAGCGCTGCCGCACGCGCGTCTCGCCCTCCTCGTCGATCGTGACGCGCAGCGGGGCGCGCCGCACCAGCGCCACGTCGACCGGCACGCGGGCCGGCCGCAGCACGGCCCAGGCGCCCGCCACCAGCAGCGCGCCGGCGGCGGCGATCACGAGATGCCGTCGCGGGACCTTCACGCCCGACTCACTCCCGTGTCTTCAGCACTTCGACGAGGTCCATGCGATCGAGGCGCCTGAGCACGGCGAGCCCCGAGAGCAGCGCCGAGACGGCGACCACCGCGACCGCGAACAGGTAGGTGCGCTGGCTCACCACGAGCGGCATCCGGAACAGCTCCCACTGGTAGGCTTGCGCGAACACGGCACAGAGTCGGTAGCCCAACACGAATCCCAGCGGTATGGCCGCCGCAGTGAGCAGCGCCTGCTCGCCGAGGAGGAGCAGCGCCACCTCGCGGCGCGTGAAGCCGAGCACGCGCAAGCTCGCCAGCTCGCGCCCGCGCTCGGAGAGCGCGATGCGCGCCGCGTTGTAGACCATGGCTGCGGCGATCACCGACGCGAAGGCCACCAGCACGGTGGTGAAGATCCCGAGGCTCTTCGCGAGCGTATCCTCGAAGCTCTGGAGGGACGCGAGCCGACTCGTCGACCCCGCCACCGCCGGCATGTGCTTGAGCTGTGCGTGCAGGATCGGCGCCGCGCGCGCGTCGACCTGGAGGAACGCCCCAGAGAGCGTCTCCGCCTCCCGCATCAGCCGGTGCAGCGCCCGCGCGTCCATGTAGGCGGACAGGCCGATCAGCTCGTCGGTCAGACCTGCGACGCGCACCGTGCGCACCGGCCGGGCGCCTTCGAGCACCTCCACCGTCAACGCATCGCCCACGCCGACGCCGAGGATCTCGGCGAGCTTCGCCGTCAACACCACGCCTTCGGGCGGAAGCGGCGTGGCGTGGCCCCGCGCGTCGAGGATGCGCCGCAGCTCGCCGCCCGGCTCGAGCCCGAAGAGCGGCACGCGCCGCACCGCGTGCTCGAAGCGGAGCCGCGCCGGCACCACGCGGAACGGTTCGGAGCGCAGCACGCCGGGAAGCGATTCGATCGCGTAGCGGGCGCGCGCCGAGCGCGGCTCGTGGAAGAGCACCGTGAGGTCCTCGCGCTGCACGGTGCGGAACTGCATCGCGCCGAGATACTCCACGGCGTCGACGAAGTAGTAGCCGACGATCAAGATCGCGACGGCGAGCGAGAGCCCCAGCACCGCGAGCGCCGCCCGCGCGGGGCGGCGCGCGACGTTCCGCCAGATCATGCGCAGCGAGGCGGGCAGCCGGGCGGCGAGCGGCGTGCGCTCGAGGAGCCCGGGGCGGAAGCGCGCTGGCGCAGCGGGCCGCATCGCCTCGGCGGGCGGCAGCGCGAGCACGCGCCGCACGGCGGATGCCGCGCCGACGAAGGCCGCCAGCGCGCTCACACCGATCGCGATCGCGATCACCGCGGCGCTCGGCGCGTAGCGCAGCAGCGGGAAGCGATAGAACTGGCCGTACATCGCGTTGATCTTCGACGCCCACCAGAGTCCCAGCGCGGTGCCGAGCAGCGAGCCGGCGAGCACGCACACCAGCGCGAAGCCGAGGTAGTGCGCGCCCACGTCGAGCGCGCCGTAGCCGAACGCCTTGAGCACGGCGACCTGCTCGCGCTGCGTCGCCACCAGTCGCGAGAGCACGATGTTCAGCAGGAAGGCCGCGACGCCGAGGAACAGCGCCGGCATGATGGTCCCGAAGACGCGGTTCTGCCGGATCTCGTCGGAGAGGAAGCGGTGCGAGATCTGGTCGCCGCGGCCGTAGGCGCCGAGGCCGCCGTAGCGATCGAGCAGGCGGTCGATGCGCGCGATCACCTCGGCTTCCGGCACACCGGGCAGCAGGCGCAGCGCGGTGTCGTTGAAGGCGCCCTCCATGTCGAAGGCGGGCCCGAGCGCGGCGCGGCTCATCCAGATCACGCCGAAGCGGCGGTTGTCCGGAAAGATGTTGGTCCCCTGGATCTCGTAGACGTACTCGGGCGAGATCCCGATGCCGACGATGCGCAAGCGCTCCCAGCGACCGTTCAGGACGGCCCCGATCCGGTCGCCGACCTCGAGCCCGTTGGCCTCGGCGAAGGCCTCGCTCGCGATCACCTCGTCGCGGTGCCCCGCCTCCGGCGCCCGGCCGCGGCGCAGGTGCACGGCGTTCAACAGCGGCTCGCCCCGCTCGGGAAGCGAGACGAGACGGCCGGTGGCGGGCTCGGGCAGGCCGGGCACGTCGAGCGTCACCTCCTCGACGATGCGCGTCTCGACGGCGCCGACGCCCGGGATCTCCGCGAGGCGCGCGCGCAGCGTCTCCGGTGCGCGCTCGAGCTCCGCGAACACGTCGGCGAAGCGATACTCGGCGTAGTAGGCCGCCTGCGAGGCGCGCAGCGACTCGTAGCCGACGCGCGCCGTGACCACCGTGGCCACGCCGCACGCCACCACCGCCGCGATGGCGGCGACCTGTCCTCGCAGGTGCCACAGGTCGCGCAGCAGCTTGCGCTCCAGGGCCCTCACGGCGCGCTCACCACGCGAGCTCACCCGGCGGCAGGCGCCGCTCGTTGCGCCGGGTCTCGACGATGCGCCCGCTGCGCATGCGCATCACGCGGTCGGCCATGCCCGCGATCGCGGCGTTGTGGGTGATCACCGCCGTCGTGGTGCCGAGCTCGCGGTTGGTGCGCTCGAGCACCTCGAGGACGCGCTTGCCGGTCTCGAAGTCCAGGGCGCCGGTGGGCTCGTCGCAGAGCAGCACGTCGGGCCGCTTGGCGACGGCGCGCGCGATGGCGACGCGCTGCTGCTCTCCGCCCGAGAGCTGCGCCGGGAAGTGGTGGACGCGGTCCGCGAGCCCGACCAGGGAGAGCGCCTCGACGGGCGGCATCGGGTCGCGGGCGATCTCGGTCACCAGCGCCACGTTCTCGAGCGCGGTGAGGCTCGGGATCAGGTTGTAGAACTGGAACACGAAGCCGACGTGCTCGCGCCGGAACGCCGTGAGCGCCGCCTCGTCGTCGACCCCCAGGTCGTGGTCCAGGAACTCGACGCGGCCCGCCGTCGGGACGTCGAGGCCCCCCAGGATGTTCAGCAGCGTCGACTTGCCGCTGCCCGACGGGCCGAGCAGCACCACGAATTCGCCGCGGAACAGCTGCACGTCCACGTCGCGGAGCGCCTGCACGTCGATCTCTCCGACGTGGTAGACCTTCGAGAGTCCGACGGCGCGGAAGACCGCCGGCGTGGCGTCGCCGGGCAGGGCGTTCAACCCTCGAGCATCCGGCGCGCGGCGCGGTCGGCAAAGGTCATCACCGGGATCATGGTGTGCGTCGAAGCCGAGGTCGGGAACACCGAGGCGTCGATCACGTAGAGGCCCGGCACGCCGTGCACCTGGTGGTCCACGTCGACGACGCTGCTCTCGGCCTCGACGCCCATGCGACAGCTGCCCTGCACGTGCGCCGAGATGAAGCGCGTGACGCCGGTCCGGATCGGAAACGCGAGGCAGCGATCGAGCTCGTCGGGACTGGCGAGCGGCGGGAAGATCTCGCTGCCGAAGCCGACCTCGAGCGCGCCCGCCGCGAAGTACAGCTCGGCCGCGGCGCGCATCCCGCGGCGCAGCCGCGCCTGCCATTCCTCGCTCATCGCGTAGTCGATGCGCGCCACCACGCCGCGGCCCGGCCGCGCGCTCCAGCTCATGCCGCCCGAAGGGCGGTCCGGCACCAGCAGCAGCGCCAAGGCGCCGTGGGGCGCCTTCGCCATCTGCGCCTTGTGGGCGTGACCGAAGCCGGCGAGCCCGCTGCCGAGCTGCGACATCCCGCCGGAGATGCTCTCGAGGCGGAAGCCGCCGAGGCCGCGCTCGACGCTGTGGTCGTCGAACGCGGAGCAGAACGCGGACTGCGGGATGCCGCGCCACGCCACCACCTCCTCCCCCTCCGGGAAGCGGGCGGCCACGGTCAGCTGCGGCTGCAGCGTGACGTTGCGACCGAGCGCCGGGAAGCGCAGCCCCGAGGCGTCGAGCAGCGCCGGCGAGTGCACCGCGCCCGCCGCGAGCACCACGCGCTCGGCGTCCACCGCGAAATCGAGGCGCGCCTTGCGCGGGCCGCGCTCGACGACGGAGCCGATCACGCGGAAGGCCGCCGCGCGGCGCTCGATGCGTTCCACCCGTACGTCGGTGTAGACGTCGGCGCCTGCGGCGACGGCCAGCGGCAGGTAGTTGAGCTGCGCGCCGCGCTTGGCGTCGTAGGCGCAGCCGATCAGGCAGTAGCCGCTGCCGAGGCAGCCGGCGCGGTTGTTCTGGAAGACGCCCGCCTGCCAGCCGAGCCGTCGCGCGCCCTCGAGCAGGAGCTGGTTGTTGCGATTCACCTGGGCGTCCGCGATCGGCCGCACGCCGAGCATCGCGACGACCCGCGCCTGGGAGGCGGCGAGCTCGCGCTCGTCGAGCGCCGCGAGGCCGAAGTGGCGGCGCCAGTGCTCGAGCACGGGCGCCGGCGTCGGCTCGCAGTCGGCCGCGTTGACGACGGTGGAGCCGCCGTAGCACGAGCCCTGCAGCACCGTGACGAGGCCGTCGGCAGTCGTCTGCTGCCCGCGCTCACGGTAGAGCGCGGGGAACATCTGGTCGTCGCGCTGGGTCATGTCGCGTGCCTGGAAGCGGCCGCCCTCTTCGAGCACGACGGTCTCGACCCCCGCCGTCGCGAGCGCGTGCGCCACCACCGCGCCGCCGGCGCCGGAGCCTACGACGACGCTGTGCGCGCGGCGCCTGACGGGCTCGGTGATCTCGTGGCCTTCGACGATCATCTCGCGACCCGCCCGACCCACGGCCCGTCGTAGCCGATCGCGGGCCAGCTCGCGTCGGCCGCATAGAACTGGAACAGGCAGAGCTGCTTGAGCCCGGCGTAGATTTCGCGGGCGATCGCGAGGCGGCTCTGCATCAGCGCCTCGATGCAGCGCGTGCGGTCGGCGAGGTCCATGCGCGAGAAGCGCCCCGGGCGGCCCGCCAGCAGCGGGCTCACCCATTCGACGACCCAGAGCGCGCTCGCGACGCCCTGCACGGTCTCCGGCGCCTCGCCCGCGAGGAAGCGGTCGATGCGGCGCGGCAGCTCGACGCTGCGCGCGCCCGCCTCGAAGGCGCCGCCGGCCGGCACGAAGGCGTCGGCGACGGCATCGAGCACGGCCCACTCGCCCGGTCCGACGACGGCGAGGTCCGCGGGCGCGCGCGCCTCGCCTCCCGGCGCGCAGGCCAGCTCGAGGCCGGGCAGGAGCGCGAGCGCGCCGACGGCGCGCAACGAGCGGCGCAGGAACACGCGGCGCGAGAGCGCGGGCAGCTCCATGGCGCCGGAGTATAGGGTCGGGGATCGCGCCCAGCGCGGCCCGTGCGCCTGGTTCGCCGCCGCTCAGTACTGCCGATAGCGACGCTGCACGTGGGCTTGGCGGATGCGGATCGCCTCGCGCCGCTCGTCCGCGCCGACCCGGCGCACGCCCGGCGGGAGATGCGCGCGGATCTCGTCGAGAGCGAGCTTCGCGACACGCGTCTCGGGCAGCTGCTGGGGCCGCTCGGAGTAGGACCAGCGCAGCGAGAGGAAGCCCATCGGCAGCCCCGTGGTGTCGAGCCAGTTCGGAACCCCCGGATCGCGGTGCGCGACCACGTAGCGGTAGGCGCCGTCGGGGTCGCGCTCGACCTGGAAGCCGTTCACGCTGCTCTGGTGGTTCGCGAAGTCGTGCGACTCGCCCCACAGATTCGCGAGGTGGAAGCCCATGTACGCCGGCGCCACCGGAACGCGCACCTCGATCAGCAGCGCCTCGTCGGGCCCGAGCTCGTAGACGCCGCCCGCGTAGACGTTGGTCGCCTGCCCGCCCCAATGCCCCGCGCTGTTGGGCGCGTTCAGGTCGTTGCGCGGCATGAACTGCTTGCCGTCGCCGTTCATGTCGCGGTGGGTCTCGAGCGGCACCGCGTAGAACTCGTTCCAGTAGCGCATCTGGTGATCGACGATCTCGCCGACAAGCCGCAGCGTCGCCGCCGCGCGCAGCGGGTCGAGCGGCTCCGGGTGCGCTCCCTCCGAGCCGACGCGCACGATCTCGAGATCGAGCGGATCCTCGCGCTCCCAGTCGTGGAAGAGCTCGCGCAGCACGACCCAGCGCGAAACGTAGGAGGCGCCCTCGACGCCGCCGTCGGGCTGCTTGCGCCGGCGCACGGCGCGCGTGGCGAGGAAGTTGCCGCGATGGCCTGCGGGGCGCTCCGGCGCGAGCAGGATCTCGAAGCTCCCGTCGGGCTCGACGGCGAGCGCGGAGGAATCGAGCACGCCGCCGTTCGCGCGCGTCCCCGGCCGCAGCTCGGCGATGCTTCCGGAGTCGCCGACGTAGCCGCTCGGCGTCTCGAAGATCACGTAGTGAGGTGGCTTGCGACCGGCGGCGGGGCGCCCGCGAATCACATAGCGCTCGCTGCCGTCGATCGGCGCGTACAGGTACACCGCGTCGGCGTTGTCGATCGTCGACTTGTCGGTGGGCTCGATGGCGCGCCGGAAGTGCGGGAAGAGCGGGTCGTCGAGCGCCCGCCCGATCGCACCGTAGACGAAGCCGAGCAGGTAGCGGTAGCCCTCCGCGAGCGTGCGCGCGCTCGGCGGCGGGGCGTGCAGCTTCGGATCGTCGATTGCCTCGCGCGCGGCCTCGAGCCGGGCGAGCAGGGCGCTCCACGCCGCGCGCAGCTCGGCCGCGGCGCGAGCGACGGCAGCGGTGGTCGGATCGCCCATGGCGTCACGCTCCCGTCTCCCGCCGAGGGGCTTCGCCCCAGCGGAATCGCTCGAAGAGGTCGGCGAGCCGTGCCTGGATCTCGTCCGCGGACAGGCCGAACTCCTCGAGGTCGTAGCGGTGGCGCGTCTCGTGCCTCTCCGGCTTGCGCCGCTGCGCGGCGAGCAGGGCATCGTACGCGGGCGTCACCGAGAAGCCGAGCTCGGCGTAGATGCGCTCGACGACCTTCTTGGGATCGGCCACCAGCTCCGCGTAGTCCACGATCGCGCGCCGCGTCTCGGGGTGGCGGTCCAGCACCTCGAGCGGGTAGCGATAGGTGTGGAACGACTGCTCGGCGAGCACGCGAAGCGAGCGCTGCATCTCCGCGTCGCTCCACTTGCGCATCCGCCAGGCGACCTGCATCAGCTTCAGCAGGCTCGGGATCGTCTCGTGCGGATTGCGGAACGGGACCACGATGCGCGCGTCCGGAAACGTCTCGATCAAGCTCTCGACGCGCCCCGAGAAGGTCGGGTTCTTGCTCAGGTGGATCTTGTGCGGCCCGTTCAGATGGAGCTGCCGGCGCACGCACTCCTTGTAGAATCGCATCAGGCGGCGGCGCTTGCGCTCGGGCAGGCGGTCGACGGAGTAGAAGTCGAGATCGCCGAGGTAGGGGAGACGCACGATCCATGCCCCGGAGGCGCACGAGTAGGTGAGGACGCCGTCGTCCTCCTCGGGCTGCGTCAGGCCCATCGCGTGGATGTCGCGCGTCTTGCCGAAGCGGCGCTCCTCCCAGCCGCGCACGCGCCGCTCGAGCGCTCCGCCGAGCCAGCGCCGATCACGAGCCGCGAGCCAGCGGATCGCGCGCTTCTGGAGCAGCGACGGGAAGAACAGCTCGTAGAGCATGAACGCGCTGAAGCGCTCGGCGTCCTGGCTCAGCAGCCGGTGCAGCAGCGTCGTCCCGCTGCGCGCGTGGCCGACGATGAAGACGGGCGTGCGGACCTCGACGCGCCGCAGGCTCGGGAAGAGCAGCGGGTCGAGCGCGAAGCAGAGCGCGTGGAAGCTCGCCACGAGCGGTACCCAGACCAGCAGCGTGAGCAGGAGCTTGCGGCGGTTGCGGGGATTCCGCTCGCGCCGGGCGAGCCGGAGCATCGTCGCGTAGGTCGAGAAATCGAAGTAGAAGCGCGCGGCATCCATCTTCGCTCGCCCTCGGCCCGCACCGCGCGGATGCGAGCCTGCCTCCTAGCGCGGCGGCGACGCGTCGGGCTGCGACCCGCTCGGCTGCGACTCGGCGGGCGCCGACCCGAGCGGCGGCGTTCCGGGGGTCGGCTGCTGCTGCTGCGCGCCGGGCTCCGGCTGGCGGCAGAACAGGTTGGTCACGTCGAACCCGACGCCCATCGAGTGATAGAAGCCGCCCGATCCGCCGCCGATCGCGCCACCGACGCTCGGGCGGACGGGGGGTTCGCTGGTGCGGCAGGTGCCGCAGCCGCCGAGTCCGAAGGCGACGGCCGCGAGTGCGGTCGCCAGCGCGGCCGCGCCGCGCCTCACAGCTTGCGGACCTTCTCGCGGCCCCGCTTCACGGCGTGCGTCGCGTTGCGGGTGTCGAAGACGCGCTGCGCCCTCGCCACCACCCGCTCGTAGTCGGTGGCTTCGTGGTCGGTGATGATCATCACGAGATCGGCGCCCGCCAGCGCCTCGTCCGAGAGCTCGACGCTCTTCAGCGTATGATCGCCGACCGCGAACTCGGCCACGTGCGGGTCGTGGTATTCGACGACGGCGCCCTTCTGCAGCAGCAGCTCCGCGACCTCGATGGCCGGCGATTCGCGCACGTCCGACACGTTGCCCTTGTAGGCGACGCCGAGCATCAGGATGCGCGAGCCGTTCACCGCGAGGCGATCCTCGTTGAGGATGTCGCCGACCCGGCGCACCACGTGCGCGGGCATCTGCGTGTTGATCTCGGTCGCCAGCTCGATGAAGCGCGCCGGAAAGTTCAGCGCCTTCATCTTCCACGACAGATAGGTCGGGTCGATCGGGATGCAGTGGCCGCCGAGGCCCGGGCCGGGCAGGAACTTCATGTAGCCGTACGGCTTGGTGGCCGCGGCCTCGATCACCTCCCACACGTCGAGCCCGAGCTTGTCGCACATCAGCGCCACCTCGTTGGCGAGGCCGATGTTGATGGCGCGGAAGGTGTTCTCGAGCAGCTTCACCATCTCGGCCGCTTGCGACGAGGTGACCGGCACGACGCGGTCGAAGACCGGCTCGAAGACCTTGACGGCGAGCTGCGTGCACAGCGGCGTCTCGCCGCCCACGACCTTCGGCACCGCGCGTACCTTGAAGCGTTTGTTGGCGGGGTCGATGCGCTCGGGCGCGAAGGCCAGCGCGAAGTCCTCCCCGACGCGCAGGCCCGAGCCCTGGAGCAGCGGCAGGAACAGCTCGTGCGTGGTGCCCGGATAGGTCGTGCTGCCGAGGATCACGAGCTGCCCGGCGCGCAGCCGCTTGCGGATCTCCTCGACCGCCGATGCCATGTACGAGATGTCGGGGTCCTTGGTCTTGGTGAGCGGGGTCGGCACGCAGACGTTGATGACGTCGCAGCTCGCCAGCTCGCCGAAGTCGGTGGTGGCGCGCAGCGCGCCGCGCTCGCGCAGGGCGGCGACGTCGGCCTGCGGCACGTCCTCGATGTACGAGCGGCTCTCCAGGATCGCGCGCACCTTCTCGCCGTCGAGCTCGAAGCCCGTCACCGGGAAGCCGGCCTTGGCGAACTCGACCGCGAGCGGCAGGCCCACGTAGCCGAGACCCATCACACCGATGCGGGCCTGCCGTGCGTCGATCCGCGCGCCGAGCTCGCGCAACCTCGTCATTTCCGCTTCTCCTCGAGGGCCTGGCGGCCCGCCTCGTCCGCAAAGTAGCTGGCGAAGTAGCCGTAGCCGGACCAGAGCGTCAGCGCCGTCGCGACGACCAGGAAGGCGAGCCCGATCGCGTGCGCCGGCAGACCGAGGGTCGGCGTCGGGAACAGCAGCGCCCCGATCGCGATGTTCTGGAGCAAGGTCTTCGCCTTTCCGGCCGCCGCCGCCGCCATGATGTGGCCGTTGGCCGAGGCGAGGCCGCGCAGCCCCGTGACGGCGAGCTCGCGGCCGACGATCACGACGACCATCGGCGTCCCCCAGTGCGGGATCCGATCCGCAGCCAGCAGCACGATCAGCGCCGTCGCGACCAGGAGCTTGTCGGCGAGCGGATCCAGGAGTTTACCGATCCGCGTGACCTGCTGCCCGCGCCGCGCCAGCCAGCCGTCGATCAGATCGGTGACCGCGCCGACGATGAAGAGCCAGGCCATCAGCTGCGAGCCGACCCGGCTCCCGGCCAGCGCCGGGAAGAACAGCAGGACCGGCACGACGAGCGTGCGCAGCAGCGTAATGGTGTTGGGGAGGTTCCAGAGCCTCTCGACGGGGAGCGGCCCCGCCGCGGGCGCGGCCTCATTGAGAGAAGTCGCCATGGTAGCGGCGATAATAGTCGAGGACGCGGTCTACGTATTCCCGGGTCTCCGGGAAGGGAGGGACGCCCCCGAACCGATCGACGGCACCCGGGCCCGCGTTGTACGCGGCCAACGCGTGGCGAAGGTTCCCGTAGCGGTCGAGCATCTCGCGCAGATAGCGGGTCCCGCCCCAGACGTTCTCCTCGGGGCGGAAGGGGTCCGAGACGCCGAGGCTGTCGGCCGTGTCGGGCATCAGCTGCATCAGCCCCTGGGCGCCGTGGCTCGAGACCGCCTCGGGGTGGAAATTCGATTCCGCCTTCACGACCGCCTTGACCAGGGCCGGGGAGACGCCGTGGCGGTGCGCCTCGCGGGCGATCAGGCGGTCGTAGGCGCTGCTGCTCGTCCCGTCGTCGCGGAGCGGGCCGTGCCGGCGCATCCAGATCACGATCCCGCTGCCGGTCCCGCCGCTCCCACCGAGCGAGAAGCTGCGGAAGCGCGGGTCCGCCGGCGCATCGGTGAGATGGACGACGCCGTGCTCGTCCACGTACCGATAGAACTCGGCCCTGGCCTCGCGCGCGGCCGCCAGCGACGCCGCCAGGACCGTCGCGACGAGCCACGTGCTCCCCATGCGTCCCGCCAATCCGGCGCCTCCCCAGAGCGGCAGGCCCCCGGGGGACTCCGCCGCCTCGCTTCGGCACCGGTACCATCGGAGCGCCCGAGGCCCGGCCTTAGACCGGGCTAGACTCGCCGGCGACCGATGCCCGAACGCCACGACTTCGACTTCCTCGTGCTCGGCAGCGGACTCGCGGGCCTGTTCTACGCGCTACGCGTGGCGGAGCACGGCCGCGTCGGGGTCGTCACCAAGCGCGCGGCGGACGACTCGGCGACGAGCTGGGCGCAGGGCGGAATCGCGGCGGTGCTCGCCGCCGACGACAGCTTCGAGGACCACGTCCAGGACACGCTGACGGCCGGCGCCGGCTTGTGCCACGAGGAGGTGGTGCAACACGTCGTCGAGCGCGCGCCGGCGATCATCGAAGCGCTGGTGCGACTCGGCGTGCGCTTCGACCCGGCCGCTCCCGGCGCCCCCGACGGGGGCGGCTTCGCGCTCGGCCGCGAGGGCGGCCACCGCAGCCGCCGCATCCTCCACCACCGCGACACCACCGGCCGCGAGATCGAGCGCGCGCTGCTCGAGCGAGCGCGCGCGCACCCGAACATCGCCTTCTTCGAGCAACACCTCGGCGTCGACCTGATCACCGCGCGACGCGCCGGCGTGTCGGGTCCCGACCGCGCACTCGGCGCCTACGTGTTGGATGCCGGGACCGGGCTCGTCCACCGCTTCCTCGCGCCGATCACGCTGCTCGCGAGCGGCGGCGCCGGCAAGGTCTACCTGTACACCTCGAACCCCGACGTGGCGTCGGGCGACGGCGTCGCGATGGCGTACCGCGCCGGCGCCACCGTCGCGAACCTCGAGTTCATGCAGTTCCACCCGACCTGCCTGTTCCACCCGCAGGCCAAGTCGTTCCTGATCACCGAGGCGGTGCGCGGGGAAGGCGGCATCCTGCGCACCCAGGCGGGCGACGCCTTCATGCCGCGCTACCACGAGATGAAGGACCTCGCCCCGCGCGACGTGGTGGCGCGCGCCATCGACTCGGAGCTCAAGCGCTCCGGCAACGAGTACGTGCTGCTCGACATCACGCACCGCGACGCGGCCTGGGTGCGCGAGCGCTTCCCCAACATCTACGACCGCTGCCGCGGCTTCGGCATCGACATCACGCGCCAGCCGATCCCGGTGGTGCCGGCCGCCCACTATACCTGCGGCGGCGTCCGCACCGACGCGCGCGGCGAGACCGACCTGCCCAACCTGTTCGCCGCCGGCGAGGTCGCCTGCACGGGGCTGCACGGCGCCAACCGGCTCGCCTCCAACTCGCTGCTCGAGTGCGCGGTGTTCGCCGACGCCGCGGCCGCGGAGAGCCTGAAGCGCGCCGGCGAGGCGCCCGCGCCCGAGAGCGTGGCCGCCTGGGAGGCCTCCTGGGTGCGCGACAGCGACGAGGCCGTGATGATCACCCAGAACTGGGAAGAGGTGCGGCGCGCGATGTGGAACTACGTCGGCATCGTGCGCACCAACAAGCGCCTCGAGCGCGCGCGCCACCGCATCCAGCTGCTCCAGGAAGAGATCAACGACTACTACTGGAACTTCCGCGTGACGCCGGACCTGATCGAGCTGCGCAACCTGGCGCTCGTCGCGCAGCTCGTCATCGAGTGCGGCGCCTGGCGCAAGGAGAGCCGCGGCCTGCATTACAACCTCGACCACCGCGAGCTCGACGACCAGCGCTTCCGCGTCGACACGCTGATCCGCAAGCCGGTCGTCGCGGGGCCGCCCGTCCACGCGTCGAGCTGACGCGACTCACTCCGGCGTCACGTAGGCCGAGGTGATGCCGCCGTCGACCAGGAAGGTCGCGCCGTTCACGTAGCTCGATTCGTCGGAGGCGAGGAACAGCGCGGCGCGCGCGATCTCGGGCGCCTCCGCCAACCGCCCCATCGGGATGTGGACGAAGCGCCGCGCGCGCGCGGCCGGCTCGCGCAGCAGGTCCGCGAGCAGCGGCGTGTTGACCGGGCCCGGGCAGAGCGCATTGGCGCGGATTCCTTGCCGCGCGTACTCGACGGCGATCTCGCGCGTCATCGCGAGCACGCCCCCCTTGCTCGCGGTGTACGCGACCTGCGACGTCGCGGCGCCCATCACCGCCACGAACGACGCGGTGTTGATGATCGAGCCGCCGCCCGCGCGCAGCAGCGCCGGGAGCCCGTACTTGCAGCCGAGGAAGACGCCCTTCAGGTTCACGGCCATCACCTGGTCGAACACCTCCTCCGGCGTATCGACGGGAGAGCCGTCGCGCGCCGGGAAGATGCCGGCGTTGTTGAAGAGCACGTGCAGCGCGCCGAAGTGCTTCTCCGCGGCGGCGACCGCCGCGCGCAGGTCGGCGCCGCGCGACACGTCGCAGCGCGCGAAGAGCGCCTCGCCGCCCGCTCGCTCGATCTCGGCGGCGACGGCCTCGCCCGCCCCGTCCTCGAGATCGGCCAGCACGACGCGGGCGCCCTCGCGGGCGAACAGCCTGGCCGCCTCGCGCCCGATGCCGCTGGCCGCCCCGGTGATCAGCGCGACCTTTCCCGCGAGTCTCCCCTCCCCCATCGCGCTCAGGCCTCCGTCTCGAAGTAGATCGACTTCATCTCGGTGTAGGCGTCGAGCGCCTCGACGCCGAGCTCGCGCCCGACGCCGCTGCGCTTCCAGCCGCCGAAGGGCGACTCGAGGTAGACGCTGCGGCTCGCGTTCACCGAGATCACGCCGGTCTCGACGGCGCGCGCGACGCGCAGCGCGCGCTTGGCGTCGCGCGTCCAGAGCGAGCCCGAGAGCCCGTACTCCGAGTCGTTGGCGAGCGCCACGGCCTCGGCCTCGTCGCGGAAGCGCAGCACCGACACGACCGGGCCGAAGATCTCCTCGCGCGCGACGCGCATGCCGGGCGCGACGGCGTCGAAGACGGCCGGCATCAGGTAGGCGCCGCGCGCGAGCGGGCCGGCCGCCGGGACCTCGCCGCCGCACACGAGCCGGGCGCCCTCGCGGCGCCCGATTTCGAGGTAGCCCTGCACGCGTTCGCGGTGCGCGCGCGAGATCAGCGATCCGACCTGCGTCTCGGGGTCGAGCGGATCGCCGACCCGCAGCGCCCGCGTGGCCTTCGCGAAGCGCGCCACCAGCTCGTCGTGGATCGCCTCCTCGACCAGCAGCCGGCTGCGCGCGCAGCAGTCCTGCCCGGCGTTGCCGAACACCGAGAGCAGCGACTTCTCGACGCAGGCATCGAGGTCGGCGTCGGCGAAGACGAGGTTCGCCGACTTGCCGCCGAGCTCGAGCGAGACGCGCTTGATGTCGGGCGCGGCGAAGCGGAGGATCTCGGCGCCGTTCTCGCTGTCTCCCGTGAAGGAGATCTTCCGGATCGCCGGGTGCCGCACCAGCGCGGCGCCGGCGCTCGCGCCGGGGCCTGCGATCACGTTCAGCACGCCGTCCGGCAGGCCGGCCTCCCGCGCCAGCACGCCGAGCCGCAGCGCGGTCAGCGGCGTGGCGCTCGCCGGCTTGAGCACGACGGCATTGCCGGCGGCGAGCGCCGGCGCCAGCTTCCAGGCGGCGATCAGCAGCGGAAAGTTCCACGGCACGACCAACGCGCACGGTCCGACGGGCTGGCGCAGCACCAGCGAGACGCCGCGCCCGTCGACGGGCGGCACGCGCCCCGAATGCGCGGTCGCGGCGCCCGCGAAGAACTCGAAGCACTGGGCCGCGGCTCCGACCTCCCAGCGCGCGTCGGCGATCGGCTTGCCGGCATTGCGCGCCTCGAGCTCGGCCAGCGCGTCGGCGTGCTCGCGGATGCGCGCCGCCAGCGCGAGCAGCGCGCGCTGCCGCTCGGCGGCGCTGGCGCGCGGCCACGGCCCGCTGCGGAAGGCCCGCTCGGCGGCGGCGACGGCGCGCTCGACGTCCTCGACGTCCGCCTGCGCCACGCGCGAAAGGCGTTCGCCGGTAGCGGGCTCGAGCACGTCCGCCATCTGGCCGCCGGCGGCCGGCGCCGCGCGCCCGTCGATCCACAGCTCGGCCGCGTCCACACGTCCCTCCCGCGAAGGCGCGGAAGATAGGGAACCGCTACGCGGGGCTCATCAGGCCCCGCTCGACCAGCGAGAGCAGCGAGGCGCGGATCTGTGCGTCGTTCTCGGGGATCACGTCGAAGATGCGTCGCACCGTGAAGCCCGCCGCCGCCAGCTCGAGCACCGCCTCCTCGGTCTTGCCGAGCGGGCGGCCGAGCGCGCCGAGCTTGTCGCGATGCACCGTGAAGCGCGCGCCGGGCGCCAGCTGGGGACCGGAGACCCGGTTGCCCTCGTCGACGATGCGCAGCGCCTCGAGGATGGCGCCCTCCATCGACTCGGGCGTGGCGGGGCGGGGCAGCGGGTCGATGTGGGCGCGGAACTCGAACTGACCTTGCCGCCACGAGAAGATGCGCGCCAGCGCCTTCACGCCCAGCACCGAGCCGACCTGGGCCGCGATCAGCGTCCCCTCCTCGAACGCGACCATGCCTTCCTCGAGGCCGCACGTCACGGTGAGCGTGCCGCGCTTCGCCAGCGCCGCGAACATCTGCAGCAGCGAGACTGCGCCGAGCTCCTCGAGCGGCCCGCGGATCCCGCCGCGGCTCTGCTCTTCGTTGACCTTGCGGACCTCCTCGACGAAGCGCGCCACCGCTTCCGCCTTCCGACCCGCCTGGATCTCGACGGCGACCGCGGGCACCACCCCGTCGCCCGCCAGGTGGCGCACCACCTTGCCCGACACCTCCATCACGTCGCCGCTCGTCGGATGCATCAGCCCGAGCGTGACCTCGCGGCCGACCGGAAGCTCCTCGCCGTCGACGGAGAGCAGCAGGCCGCTCTGAGAGAGGTCGCGGGTCCGCCCCTGCAGCGCCTTGCCGGTCGGGCCCTGGATGCGCACCTGGACGCGCGCGGGCGCGCGATCCGCCCGCGTGCGGTGCGTGCGCTCGTTGACGTCGGGCTCGCCGCCGGCGAGCGCGGTGCCTTCGAATCCCTCGAGGCGCGTGCCCGGGATCGAGCCTCGCGGCGGGCCAGCGCCAGACTCGAATGACATCTCGCCGAGGTCCGACTCGTCGAAGTCGTCGCCGCCGGTCAGCTCGCCGCCCGCGTCGCCGGGCGCCTCGATCGGGCCGGCCGGCTCGGGCGCGTGCTCGAGGATCGCCTCGAGGCGCTCGCGCAGCTCGGGCGTCGGATCGAGGAACTGCACGGCGACGCCGGGCACCACGCCCGGCGCCACCGCGGCGGGCGTCAGGCAATGGACGACCTCCGCGCGCAGCGTGAGCTTCTCTCCCGCGAAGGGGGCCTCGAGCCGCACCTCGACCAGCTCGCGCAGCGCGAAGCGCTCTCGGGTCTGCACGAAGGCGCCCCCCTTCACGAGGTTGCGCGCGTACTCGATCCGGAACGCCTTGGGGCTCTCGAAGACGAGATGCAAGGAGCGCGCGGATCCGGGCATGGCTGCGGCGTCTTCGGGCGACTCGGCCATAGGCCTCCCCGCAGCTCGTATCGGCCCACCCGAAGCCGACCCTAAGCCTGTCTCGCGACGCTGCGAGCGCGCTCCACGAGGTCCTCGAAGAGGCGCCGCTGGCGCGCATCGGGCTCGGCGAACTGGAGCTCCGGGTGCCACTGCACCGCCACCACCTCGGGCCGGCCCGCCAGCTCGACGGCCTCGATCGTCCCGTCCTCGGCCCACGCCACGGCGCGCAGGCCGGCGCCGAGGCGCGCTACGGCCTGGTGGTGCCAGGAAGCGACCCGCACGTCCTGGCCTCCCAGGAGGACGGCCAGCTGCGAGTCCGGGGCGAGACGGACGGCGTGGTAGGCGTGCTGCTCCCGGGAGACCCGATGCGCGACGCTCTCGCCGACGACGTCGGGCAGATGGACGTGGAGCGCGCCGCCGAGCGACACGTTCAGGATCTGCATCCCCCGGCAGATCGCGAGCGTCGGCGTGCCGCGCCCGAGCGCCTCGCAGACCAGGTCGAGCTCGAAGGCGTCGCGCTCCGAGCAGGTCGAGTACTGCGCCTCGTGGTCCGCCGGTCCGCCGAACTGCGCCGGGTCGATGTCGCCGCCGCCGCACAGCACCAGCCCCGCGACGACATCGAGCAGCTCCGCCGGCCGCGTCTCGCCGGGCGGCAGCAGCACCGGCAGCCCGCCCGCGCCGCGCACGGCGTCGACGTACGCGGTCGGCACGTGGAAGCGCGAGCGGCCGCCGCTCGCGTCCCGGTGATACGTCGTGATGCCGATCAGGGGCCGCCGCACCGTCGATCTAGATGCGCTCGAAGTAGCGCGCGCGTTCGAAGTCGGTGACGGCGACCTCGGAGGCGTCGCGCTCGGTGCGCGCGAAATGCAGCAGGTGGTCGATCACGTCGTCGCCGAAGGCATGCCGGGCGAAGGCGCTGCGCTCGAGCTCGGTGATCGCGCCGGCCAGCGTGGTCGGCACGGACGGCAGGTCGCCGGCGCGATAGGCGTCGCCCAGGAAGGCGGGCCCCGGCTCGAGGCGGCGCTCGATGCCGTCGAGCCCGGCCGCCAGCAGCGCCGCGTACGCCAGGTACGGGTTCGCGTCGGCGCCCGGGATGCGGCACTCGACGCGCAGCGAGCTCCCGCTGCCGATGACGCGGAAGCCCGCCGTGCGGTTGTCGACGCTCCAGGCGATGCGCGTCGGCGCGAAGGTGCCGACGCGGTAGCGCTTGTAGGAGTTCACCGTCGGTGCGAAGAACCAGGCCAGCTCGCGCGCGTGGGCGAGCAGCCCGCCGAGGTACCAGCGGAAGCTGTCGGAGGCGCGCAGCGCGGTGCCCGGCAGCGGCTTCGGGTCGGCGGCGAAGGCGGGCTGGTCGGCCTCGCTCCACAGGCTCGAGTGGATGTGGAGGCTGCTCCCGGCGAGGCGCTCGTCCCACTTCGCCATGAAGGTGATCGAGCACTCCTGCGCCGCGGCGATCTCCTTCGCCGCCTGCTTGTAGATCACGTGGCGGTCCGCCATTTCCAGGGCCGGCGCGTAGCGCAGGTTGATCTCGTGCTGCCCCGGCGCCCACTCGCCCTTGGAGAACTCGACGGGGATGGCGGACGCCCCCACCAGCCGCCGGATGCGGCCGATCACGGGCTCCGCGAAGGTGCCCGAGAGCAGGTGGTAGTCCTCGACGTAGCCTCCGGCGGGGTGCAGCTCGTGGTAGCGGCGCGCCCGCGCATCCGCATAGCTGTCGCGGAACAGGTAGAGCTCGAGCTCGCTTCCCATCTTGGGGACGAAGCCGAGCGAGCGCGCGCGCTGGATCTGGCGCCGCAGCATCGAGCGCGGTGCCACCGCGACGAGCGCGCCGCCCGGGTCCTCGACGGCGTCGCAGAGCACGATCGCCGAGCGATCGAGCCAGGCGGCGACGCGCAGCGTGCCCAGGTCGGGGACCGCGTGCAGGTCGCCGTAGCCCTTCTCCCAGTTGGTGAAGGCGTAGCCCGGGGTCGGGTCCATCTCCATGTCGCACGCCAGCAGGTAGTCGCAGACGTGCATGCCGTGAGCGATCACCTCCCCGAGGAAGAAGTCGCCCGTGATGCGCTTGCCCACCAGGCGCCCGTACAGGTCGGGAAGCGCGGTCACGACCGTGTCGATGTGTCCCGCCTCGACTTCGCGGCCGAGCTCCGCCAGGTCGAGCCGCCCCCGTTCGCGCACGCTGCCCTCCTCGGCCTCAGCGGCGGCCGCGGCCCGACTCGTCGTCGTCCACCTCGACGGCAGGGCGGAACAGCGAGAGCTGCGGAACGTCGGCGTCCTCGTCGACGGCGATCGGATACTCGTCCGAGAAGCACGCGTCGCAGATGCCGTGCTTGAGCTGCCGCGCGGCGCCGCGCAGGCCCTCGAGGGAGAGGTAGCCGAGCGTGTCGGCGCCGAGGATGCCACGGATCTCCTCCACCGAGTGGCGGTGCGCGATCAGCTCCTCCCGCGTCGGCGTGTCGATGCCGTAGTGACACGGTCCGATGTTGGGCGGAGACGACACGCGCACGTGCACGGCGGAGGCGCCGGCGTTGCGGATCAGGTCGACCAGCTTGAGCAGCGTGGTGCCGCGCACGATCGAGTCCTCGACCAGAACGACGCGCTTGCCCGCGAGCAGCGTGCGGCTCGCGTTGTGCTTGATGCGCACCCGGAAGTCGCGGATCGACTGCGAGGGCTCGATGAAGGTGCGCTTCACGTACTGGTTGCGCACCAGCGCGGTCTCGTAGGGGATGCCGGACTCCTCGGCGTAGCCGAGCGCCGCGGCGTTGCCCGAATCCAGCACCGGCACGACCATGTCCGCCGCGACCGGGTGCTCGCGCGCCAGGATGCGGCCGAGCTCCTTGCGGAACCCGTAGACGTTCTGGCCCGCGATCGTCGAGTCGGGGCGGGCGAAGTAGATGTGCTCGAAGATGCAGAACGCCTGGCGCGGCGCCCGCGGCCACGGCCGCAGCGTGCGCAGCCGCCCGCGCCGGATCACCACCACCTCGCCGGGCTCGAGATCGCGCTCGTACTCCGCGCCGATCAGGTCGAGCGCGCAGGTCTCGCTCGCTGCGATCCAGGCGTTGTCCAGGCGCCCGAGCGACATCGGCCGGAAGCCGAACGGGTCGCGCGCCAGGATCAGCGCGTCGTCGGTGAGCATCGCCAGGCTGTAGGCGCCCTTCACGCGCGAGAGCGCGTCGATCAGGCGGTCCTCCGGCGTGCGCTCGCGCGAGCGAGCCAGCAGGTGGACGATCACCTCGCTGTCCGAGGTCGAAGTCAGGATCGAGCCGCGGCCCTCGAGCTCGCGGCGGATCGCAGCGGCATTGACGAGGTTGCCGTTGTGCGCGAGCGCGACCGGCCCGCCGTCGGTGGTGGCGCAGAAGGGCTGCGCGTTGCGCAGCGTGCTGCCGCCCGTCGTCGAGTAGCGCACGTGCCCCATCGCGTGCCGACCGGGGAGCTGGCGCAGCAGCTTGTCTGCGAAGACGTCGGCCACCAGCCCCATCGCGCGGTGCACGTGCTGCTCGCGTCCGTTCGAGGAGACGATGCCGGCGCTCTCCTGGCCGCGGTGCTGCAGCGCGTAGAGGCCGAGGTAGGTGAGGTGCGCAGCCTCGGGATGGCCGTGCACGCCGAAGACGCCGCACATGTCAGGAGTCCTCCAGTCGCCGCGGGATCGCCCGCGTCCAGATCGCCGCGAGGCTGGCGAGGTCGGCGTCGATCCAGGGCGGTCGCTCCTCTGCGCCGATCACCAGCCGCCGGCCGCCGGTCTCGCCGATGCGCCGCGCCGGCACGCCGGCTGCGCGGGCGCGCGCCAGCAGCGCGCCGGAGTCGGCGCTCGTCGCGACCACGCGCCCCGTCGACTCGCCGAACAGCAGCGCCTCGAGGCGCAGCCGCTCGCCGAGCGCCACGCGCGCTCCGATCGAGCTCCCGAAGCAGCACTCGGCGAGAGCCACCGCGAGCCCGCCGCCGGAGACGCCGTGCGCCGAGCGCACCAGCCCATTCGCGACCGCATCGGCGAGCAGCCCGTGCAGACGCCGTTCGTGCGCGAGGTCGACCGACGGCGGGAGGCCCGCCTCGCGTCCGCGCCGGAGCTGCAGCCAGTGGCTGCCGCCCAGCTCCTCGCGGGTCTCGCCGAGCAGCACGATCGCCAGGCCGGCGGTCGGGAACGCCGAGACGGCGTGGCGTTCGACGTCGTCGAGAAGGCCCACCATCGCGACCGTCGGCGTCGGATGGATCGGGACGCCGGCGGTCTCGTTGTAGAACGACACGTTGCCCGAGACGACGGGCGTGCCGAGCGCCTCGGCCGCCTCGCCGAGGCCGCGCACCGCCTCGGCGAACTCCCACATGATCTCGGGCTTCTCGGGGTTCCCGAAGTTCAGGCAGTTGGTGAGCGCGAGCGGGCGCGCACCGCTGCACGCGACGCGGCGCGCCGTCTCGGCGACGGCGGCGATCGTGCCGCCGCGCGGATCGAGCCAACACCAGCGCGGGTTGCAGTGGACGGCCATCGCGAGCGCCTTGCGCGTCGCGACGCCGTCCTCGCGCTTCACGCGCACCAGCGCCGCGTCGCCGCCCGGACCGACCACCGTGTTGCCCTGCACCAGCGAGTCGTACTGGCGCCACACCCAGTGCTTGGCGCCGAGATTCGGCGAGTCGAGCAGCTGCTCGAGGGCGCCCAGCGGATCGCTCTCGGGCTCGATCGACGCCAGGTCCAGCTTCTGGCGCTCGCCGAGGTCCGCCGGCGCGCGCAGCGGGCGGTCGTAGAGCGGCGCGCTCTGCGCCACCGGGTCGACGGGGATGTCGACCACCGTCTCGCCGTGCCAGCGCACCCGCATGCGCCCGTCGCCGGTGACGCGCCCGACCACGACGGCCTCGAGGTCCCAGTCCGCGAAGATCGCGCGCACGCGCTCCTCGGCGCCCTGCCGGGCGACCAGCAGCATGCGCTCCTGGCTCTCCGACAGCAGCAGCTCGTAGGGCGTCATGCCCGCCGCGCGCTGCGGCACGCGGTCGAGGTCCATCTCGATGCCGGTGCCGGCGCGGCTCGCCATCTCGAACGACGAGCAGGTGAGGCCCGCGGCGCCCATGTCCTGGATCCCGACCAGGTCGCCGCTGCGCATCACGTCGAGGCACGCTTCGATCAGACACTTCTCGGTGAAGGGATCGCCGACCTGGACGGTCGGGCGCTTCGCCTCGGTCCGGTCGTCGAACTCGGCCGAGGCCAGCAGGCTGGCGCCGTGGATGCCGTCGCGTCCGGTCCGGGAGCCGACGTAGATCACCGGGTTTGCGATGCCGGTCGCCTGGCCGAGGAAGATGCGGTCGGCCTCGACGAGGCCGAGGTTGAAGGCGTTCACCAGGATGTTGCCGCGGTAGCAGGGGTGGAAGGTGGTCTCACCGCCGACCGTCGGCACGCCCACGGCATTGCCGTAGCCGCCGATGCCGTGGACCACGCCGCGCAGCAGCATCTTGTGCTTCGGCTCCTCGAGCGGCCCGAAGCGGATCGAGTCGAGCGACGCGATCGGTCGCGCGCCCATGCTGAAGACGTCGCGCAGGATGCCGCCGACGCCCGTCGCGGCGCCCTGCGTCGGCTCGATGTACGACGGGTGGTTGTGGCTCTCGATCTTGAAGATCACCGCGAGCCCGTCGCCGATCGCGACGGCGCCCGCGCCTTCTCCGGGGCCGACCAGGACCCGCTCCCCTGCGCTCGGCAGCGTCTTCAGGTGCTTGCGGCTCGACTTGTACGAGCAGTGCTCCGACCACATCACCGAGAAGATCCCGAGCTCGGCGAAGCTCGGCGTGCGGCCGAGGATCTCGAGGATGCGCCGCCATTCGGCTTCGCTCAGCCCATGCTCGCGCGCGAGCGCGAGGTCGACGACCGGCTCCCGCCGCGCGCTCACGCTGCGGCTCCGACCGCGTCGGCGAGCGAGCCCAGGATCACGAGGCCGTCGGTCCCGCCGGTGAGCGCTTCGGCGGCGTGCTCCGGGTGGGGCATCAGGCCCATCACGTTGCCGGCGGCGTTGCGCACGCCGGCCACGTGGCCGGCCGAGCCGTTCGGATTGGCGGCGTCGTCGAGCGAGCCGTCGGGTGCGCAGTAGCGGAGCACGATCTGACCCGCGGCCTCGAGGCGCGCCAGCTCGTCGGGCGCCGCGAAGTAGCAGCCGTCGCCGTGCTTGATCGGCAGCTGCAGCCGCTGGCCGGCGCGCGCGCGCGACGTGAAGGGCGCCGCGGCCCGCTCGACGCGCACGTGCACCCACTCGCACACGAAGTCGAGCCCGCGGTTGCGCAGCAGCGCACCCGGGAGCAGGCCGGCCTCGCACAGCACCTGGAAGCCGTTGCAGGTCCCGAGCACCGGGCCGCCGGCGGCGGCGAAGCGCATCACGGCCGCCATGATCGGCGAGAAGCGCGCCATCGCGCCGCAGCGGAGGTAGTCGCCGTAGGAGAAGCCGCCGGGCAGCAGAACGGCGTTCGTCCCGGGCGGCAGCTCGCGCTCCTTGTGCCAGACCAGACGCGCGTCGACGCCGAGCGCGCTCTTCAGCGCGAAGCGCATGTCGCGGTCGTCGTTCGATCCCGGGAACTGGATGACGGCGAACACTTCCACCCCACGGCGTCGGGTCGCGGCGTCGGATCGCGGCGTCGGGTCGCCTCCGGCTTCACGGGCTGGAGCGGGGACGCGCTGAGTCTACAAAGAGGCATCCGGAGGGTCAATCTGGGTGTTAGGATGCCGGCGTCGTTGACGGAGGGATGGGAGGTGGGCATCGACCTCGGACTCTTGCGCGAGCAGTGCCGGCGCACGCTGGAGCGCACCGACCTGCCGGCGCTCGGCCGGCGCATCGAAGGCAAGGTGCGCGACAGCTACGTGCAGGGCGGCCGACGCACGATCGTCGTCAGCGACCGCGTGAGCTGCTTCGACGTCGTCGTCGGCACGCTGCCCTTCAAGGGCCAGGTGCTGAACCAGGTCGCGGCCTTCTGGTTCGAGAAGACGCGCGACGTGGCGCCCAACCACCTGATCTCGGTGCCCGACCCGGTCGTCTCGATCGTCCGCGAGTGCAAGCTGCTGCCGGTCGAGTTCGTGATGCGGGCGTACCTGACCGGTGTCACCTCGACGGCGATCTGGACCGCCTACGCGCGCGGCGAGCGCAGCTACTGCGGCCATCGGCTGCCCGACGGCCTGAAGAAGCACGAGCGCCTCCCCGAGCCGCTGCTCACGCCGACCACCAAGGCCGAGCACGGCAGCCACGACGAGCTCGTCTCGCGCGCCGAGCTGATCGAGCGCGGAGCGATCAGCGAAGCCCAATACGACGCGGCCGCGGCGATCGCCGCGCGGCTGTTCGCAGCGGGCGCGCGCTGGGCCGAGTCGCGCGGCCTGATCCTGGTCGACACCAAGTACGAGATCGGGCTCGACGAGAACGGGGGGCTCGTCGTGATCGACGAGATCCACACGCCCGACTCGTCGCGCTACTGGTACAAGGACCGCTACGAGCAGGCGATGGCGCGGGGGCGCGACCCCGAGGCGCTCGACAAGGAGTACCTGCGGCGCTGGCTCGTCGAGCAGGGCTACCGCGGCGAGGGCCCGGTGCCCGCCATCCCCGACGACGTGCGCTGCGAGGCCGCGCGCCGCTACATCGAGGCCTACGAGCAGCTGACGGGGCGCGCCTTCGAGCCCGACAGCGAGGCGCCGCTGCCGCGGATCCGGCGCCACCTCGGACTCGACTGAGTCGCGTCAAGCCTCGATCGCCACGACCCGAAAGTCCTCGATCACCGGGTTCGAGAGCAGCTTGGCAGCGAGCTCGCGCACCAGGCGCTCGGCGGCGGCGCGGTCGGCGGTGGCCAGCTCGATCTCGAAGAGCTTGCCCTGGCGCACGTCGGCGACGGCGTCGTAGCCGAGCGTCGCACAGGCGCGCTTAATGGCGCGGCCCTGAGGGTCCAGCACGTCGGGCTTGAGCGTCACGCACACGGTGGCCTTCACGTCACTCCCCCAAGGTCCGCCGGAACACGGCGTCGACGTTGCGCAGCGCGTGGTCGAGGTCGAAGGCGGCCTCGACCTCCTCCTTGTCGAGGACGCGCGCGATCGCAGGATCGCCGAGCACCCGGTCGCGGAACGCCCCGCCCTTCTCCCAGGTCTCCATGGCGTGGCGCTGCACCAGGCGATACGCCTCCTCGCGCGCCAGGCCCTTCTCGGCGAGCGCGAGCAGCAGCGTGCCGCTGAAGACCAGCCCGCGCGACGACTCGAGGTTCTCGCGCATGCGCTCGGGATGGACGCGCAGCGACGCGACCAGGCCGGCGAAGCGGTCCAGCATGAAGTCGAGCGCGCTGCAGGCGTCGGGCAGGATCACGCGTTCGACCGAGGAGTTGCTGATGTCGCGCTCGTGCCAGAGCGCGATGTTCTCGAGCGCGGCGGTGGCGTAGCCGCGCACCACGCGCGCCAGGCCGGAGACGTTCTCGAAGCGCCACGGGTTGCGCTTGTGCGGCATCGCCGACGAGCCCTTCTGCGCCGCGCCGAACTCCTCCTCGACCTCGCGCACCTCGGTGCGCGCCAGGTGGCGAAACTCGACCGCGCCCTGGTCGAGCACCGACGCGACCAGCGCCAGCGCCGCGACGAAGGCAGCGTGGCGGTCGCGCTGCACGACCTGCGTCGACGCCGGCTCGAAGCCGATGCCGAGGCGCGCGCAGACGGCCTCTTCGACCGCGGGCTCGAGATGCGCGAAGGTGCCGACGGCGCCCGAGATCTTGCCGACGGCGACCTCGTCGGCCGCGCGCGCGAGGCGCGCGCGCCCGCGCCGCAGGGCCTCGTGCAGCACCAGCAGCTTCAGCCCGAACGTGGTCGGCTCGGCGTGGACGCCGTGGGTGCGGCCCACCATCGGCGTGTGGCGGTGCTCGAGGGCACGCGCGCGCAGCGCCGCGATCGCGCGGTCGCAGCCGGCGAGCAGCAGGTCGGCCGCGGCGCGCAGCTGCAGCGCGAGCGCCGTGTCGATCACGTCGCTCGAGGTCATGCCGTAGTGAACGAAGCGCGCGTCGGGGCCGACGTGCTCCGCGACGTTGGTGAGGAACGCGATCACGTCGTGGCGCACCTCGCGCTCGATCTCGGCGACGCGCGCGGGATCGAAGCCGGCGCGGCGGCGGATCGTCTCGAGGGCGGTCGCCGGGATCGCGCCGCGCTCGGCGAGCACCTCGCACACGGCGAGCTCGACGCGAAGCCAGCTGCGATAGCGGGCCGCTTCGGTCCACAGCGCACCCATCTCGGGCCGGGTGTAGCGCTCGATCATCGGAAGCCTGCGCTCAGATAGGTGGAGCCCAGCAGCAGATAGTACATGACCGGGATCGCGAGCAGCGCCGAGTCGATGCGATCGAGCACGCCGCCCATCCCGGGCAGCAGGTGGCCGGCGTCCTTCTGCGCGGCGTCGCGCTTGAGCAGCGACTCGACCAGATCGCCGACGATGCCGGCCATCGAGAGCACCGGGCCGAGCAGCGCCGCGAACGCCCAGGAGAGCCCCTGCGAGAGCGCCGGCCAGGCCAGGTCGAAGATGCCCTTGCACAGCAGCGCGCCGAGCGTGCCGACGACCACGCCGCCGAGCGCGCCCTCGACGGTCTTGCCCGGGCTGATCTTCGGCGCGAGCTTGCGCCGGCCCCACGCGCGGCCCGCGAAGTACGCGCCGGCGTCGGAGAGCACCACGGCCGTCACGCAGAACACCACGAAGAAGGCGCCGGCGTTCGGGTCGTAGAGCGAGCCCGCATCGGGTCCCCACTTCGACGCCACCACCTTCTGGAAGTTCCGCAGCGTGACGGCGTGCGAGAGCAGCCAGCCCACGTAGAAGACGCCGAAGAAGGTGCCCGAGATGCTGGCCAGCGCCTCGGTGATCTGCGCCTTGCCGACCTGCGCCACCATGACGGCGAGCAGCACCGCGGTCATCAGCATCGTCACGTGGTACTCGTTGCCGAAGAACGCCACCACCGGGAGCAACGCGCCGGCGGTCAGCCCGAAGCCCCAGAGCGGGTGGGCCCCCTTCGCCTCGATCAGCTGGTAGAACTCGCGGATCCCGAGCAGGATCAGCGCGATCACGAAACCGACGACCCAGAGCCCTCCCTTCGCGACCACGAAGAGCACGCTCGGCACCAGCACCGCCGCCGTGACGAGGCGCAGCGCCAGCTCGTTGCGCGCCGACGGCTTGGGCGGCGCCGGCGACGGCGGCTGCGGGTGGAGCGGCTCGGCAGCGACGGGCTCGCTCACGGGCGCGGCTCCGGCGCGGACGCGTTGCGCCCGGTGTGGCCGAAGCCGCCGGAGCCGCGCTGCGTCTCGTCGAGCGAGGCCACCTCCTCGAAGGCGGCGCGCGCGACGGGCGCCAGGACGAGCTGCGCGATGCGATCCCCGCGCCGCACCGCGAACGGCTCGCGGCCGGCGTTCAGCAGGATCACCTTCAGCTCGCCGCGGTAGTCGGAGTCGATCGTGCCCGGTGCGTTCGGCAGCACGACGCCGTGGTGCAGCGCGAGGCCGCTGCGCGGCCGCACCTGCGCCTCGTAGCCATCGGGCACGGCGACGACGAGCCCGGTCGGCACGAGAGCGCGCGCGCCAGGCTCGATCCAGAGCTCGCCCTCGACGGCGGCCAGCAGGTCGGCGCCCGCCGCGCCTTCCGTCGCGTAGCGCGGAAGCGGCAGGTCCTCCGCTCCCGCTACGCGCGCGACGCGGACGCGCACCACCGCGCTACTCCTGCGCCGCCTTCGCCGCGAGCTCGGCGAGCGCCTCCTTGCGCGAGAGGCGGATGCGTCCGCTCGGGTCGATGTCGACGCACTTGGCGAGCACCTCGTCGCCCTCGGAGACGACGTCGGTGACCTTCTCGACCCGGCCTTCGGCGAGATGGCTGATGTGGATCATCCCGTCGGTGCCCGGGAAGATCTCGACGAAGGCGCCGAAGTCCGTGACGCGCCGCACCTTGCCGGCGTAGATGCGCCCGATCTCGGCCTCCTGCGTCAGTTCCTCGATCATCGCGCGCGCGCGGTCGAGGTTCTCGCGGTCGGGTCCGAAGACTCGCACCTGGCCGGTGTCCTCGATGTCGATCTTGGCGCCGGTCGCCTCCTGGATCGCGCGGATCACGCGGCCGCCGGGCCCGATCACGTCGCGGATGCGGTCGGGCTTGATCCAGATCTGGGCCATGCGCGGCGCGTGGCTCGCCAGGTCGGAGCGCGCCTTGAATTCGCCGCCCAGCTCCTCGCGGGTCTCCGCCTCCATGCGCTCCAGGATGTGCAGGCGGCCGAGCCGTGCCTGCTCGAGCGCGCGCTCCATCACCGCCCAGTCGACCGAGCGCACCTTGATGTCCATCTGGACCGCGGTCACACCGGCCCGCGTGCCCGCGACCTTGAAGTCCATGTCGCCGAGGTGGTCCTCGTCGCCGAGGATGTCGGAGAGGATCGCGACGCGGCTGCCATCCTCGATCAGGCCCATCGCGATGCCGGCCACCGGCGCAGCGATCGGCACGCCGGCGTCCATCAGCGAGAGCGTCGCACCGCACACCGTGGCCATCGAGGACGAGCCGTTGGACTCGAGCGTCTCGGCCACCACGCGCACCGTGTAGGGGAACTCCGCGGCCGGCGGCAGCACCGCCGAGATCGCGCGCTCCGCGAGCGCGCCGTGGCCGACTTCGCGGCGCCCGGGGCCGCGCAACGGGCGCGCTTCGCCGACCGAGAAGGGCGGGAAGTTGTAGTGCAGCAGGAACGATTTCTCGTAGCGCTCGGTGAGCGCGTCGATGGTCTGCTGGTCGTCGGCGCTGCCGAGCGTGGTCGACACCAGCGCCTGGGTCTCGCCGCGCGTGAAGAGCGCGACGCCGTGCGCGCGCGGGACCACGCGCAGCTCGCAGGCGATCGACCGGATGTCGCTCGTGCCGCGCCCGTCGATGCGCACGCCGTCGGCGAGGATGCGCTCTCGCATCAGTTCGGAGCGCAGGTCGTGGAGCGACCCCTTGGTCTGCGCGACCAGCGACGCCAGCCCGGCGCGGCGCTCCTCGACGGCCGCCAGGCTGTCGAGCGCGACCGGCGCGCGCCGGTACTCGTCGGCGAAGGCGTTCACCACGCGGGACTCGATGGCGTCGATCGCCGCGTAGCGCTCCTTCTTGGTCTGGATGCGGATCGCCTCGCGCAGCCCCGCGCCGGCCTCGGCGCGCACGCGCTCGGCCACCGGCGAAGGCGCGGGCGCCGCCGGCTCGCGCTTGGGTTTGCCCGCGCTGCGCCGCAGCTCCTCCTGCGGATCGAGGGTCCGCAGCAGCTCCTGGTGCGCGAAGCGCAGCGCGGCGAGCAGATCCGCCTCGGCGACCTGCTTGGCGCCGCCCTCGACCATCACCAGTGCCGCGCGGCTGCCGGCCACGACCAGCTCGAGGTCGCTCTCGGCGAGCAGCGACTTCGGCGGGTTGGCGACGAGCTTGCCCCCGATGCGCCCGACGCGCACCGCGCCGATCGGCCCGAGGAACGGGATCTCGGAGAGGTGCAGGGCGGCGGAGGCGCCGATGAAGGCCGGGATGTCGGGCGTGGTCTCGCGATCGGCCGAGAGCACGGTCGCAGTGATCTGCGTCTCGTCGCGGTAGCCGTCCGCGAAGAGCGGGCGGATCGAGCGGTCGATGAAGCGCGAGACCAGCACCTCGCGGTCGGAGAGCCGGCCCTCGCGCTTGAAGAAGCCGCCCGGGATCTTGCCCGCTGCGGAGGTCTTCTCCACGAAGTCCACGGTGAGCGGGAAGAAGTCGATTCCCTCCCGCGGCTTGGCGGTGGTGGCGGTCACCAGCACCACGGTGTCGCCGTAGCTGACGACGGCCGCGCCGGCCGCCTGCTTGGCCATGCGACCGGTCTCGATCGTCATCGGACGTCCGCCCACCTCGAAGGTGACGGACCGGGGTTCGAACCAATAGGAAGGCATGTGTCGTCGATCTCCTCCCGGCCCGTGGGCGGTCGAAGACCGCCCCGGCGAGCCGGCGTTTCCAGGCGACGCGTTGGAGGAATCGCGGGGAGGCGGAATGCGGGATCAGCGATGGGCGAAGCAACCCCCGGCTTCGCGCATGGCAGATTCCCACATTCCGACAAGACGCGATCCGGGTGGCGCAGCGTGCGTCCCCCGATCGGCGTCGCCGAAGCATGGGCTGCCGCCCAACCCTTGGACGGCGAAGGCCCGCGCCGCTGCTAGCGGCGCAGGCCGAGTCGCTGGATCAGCTCCTGATAGCGCGCCGGATCGCGCCGGCGCAGGTAGTCGAGCAGTTGGCGGCGCTGACTGACGATGCGCAGCAGTCCGCGCCGGGAATGATGGTCCTTCTCGTGGACCTTGAAGTGTTCGGAGAGCTCGTTGATGCGCTCGGTCAACAGCGCCACTTGCACCTCCGGCGAGCCGGTGTCCTTCTCGTGCAGCCGGTGGGAATCGATCACGCTCTTCTTGGTTGCCGCCGCGATCAAGCTGTTCCTCGTCCTCTTCCGCGTTCTCTTCCGCGTTCTTCTCCGCGTTTTCAAACTTCAAGTGCGGCGGACGTTTACCAAACCCGCTAGCGCGCGGCAAGGCGGTGGAGCACGCGCAGCGGGCGCAGTCGCCGGTCGGGCGCGACCTCCAGGATCGCGAGCAGGGCCCCCGTGGGATCGAGCGCGGCCAGCCGCTCACCCGGCGCGCGCGGTGTCCCGCCCGCCGGAAGCGCCGAGCCGTGCAGCACGCGCCGGGCATCCTCGGGCGTGAGCCGCAGCGCCGGGAGCCCGAGCGCGGCGATGGGGCGCAGCAGGCGCGCGGCGATTTCGCCGCGCTCGGCCTCGGCCGCGAGCCGCTCGAAGGGCGCCGCTTGCGAGAGCTCGAACGGCCCGCTGCGCAGCCGGCACAGCGAGTGGAGGTAGGCGCCGCAGCCGAGCCGGCTGCCGAGCTCCGCGGCGAGCACGCGCACGTAGGTCCCCGGCGAGCAGGTCACCTCGACCTCGACGTCGGGCGGGCGGTAGGCGAGCAGCGCGAAGGCGTCGATGCGCACCTTGCGCGACGCGCGCTCCACCTGTTCGCCGCGGCGCGCGAGCCGGTAGAGCGGGACGCCGCCCTGCTTGACCGCGCTGTACATCGGCGGCACCTGCTCGTGCTCGCCGGGGAAGCTCGCCAGCACGGCACACACCGCAGCCTGGTCGGGCAGCAGCCCGCCGTAGCGCGCCACCTCGCGGCCATCCCCGTCGAGTGTATCCGTCTCGATGCCGAGCCGGATCACGCCGCGGTAGACCTTGGGATCGCCGACCACGAACGGGATCAGCTTGGTCGCGTCGCGCACGGCGAGCGGCAGTACGCCGGTCGCCTGCGGGTCGAGCGTCCCGAGGTGTCCGACGCGGCGCGTGGCGAACCAGCGCCGCACGGCGTCGACCACGTCGTGCGAGGTCCAGCCCGCCGGCTTGTCGACGACGAGGAAACCGCTCGGCCCGGGCGCCTCCTCGCGCCCGCGCCTCGCTCGCGGGCTCATCCCCGCGTCAGCCCGCTGGTTCATCGGCGTCAGCCCGCTGGTTCATCGGCGTCAGCCCGCTGGTTCATCGGCGTCAGCCCGCTGGTTCATCGGCGTCAGCCCGCTGGTTCATCGGCGTCAGCCCGCTGGTTCATCGGGACGGGCCCGCTGGTTCATCGGAGATCTCGCGGAGCAGGGCGAGGGTGCGGTCGCCGAGCTCGAGGCCGGGGTCGTGCCGGAACTCCAGCGCCGGCATGCGCTTGAGCGGCAGCGCCTGCGCCAGACGCCGGCGCACGAAGGGCGCCGCGCTCGCCAGCCCCTCCGCGACGGTCTCGAGCGGCGCGCCGTCAGGCCTCTCGATGCGGCTCCAGAACACGGTGGCGTTGCGCAGGTCGGGCGATACGTCGACGCGCAGCACCGTGACCAGCTCGACGCGGCGGTCCGAGACGTCCTCGCGCAGCGCGCGCGCGATCTCGGCCCGCAGCTGATCGGCCACCCGCTCGAGTCGGCGCGACATGGCTCATTCCTCCGCCTCGTTCTCGGGCTCGTCCTCGTCCTCGTCGCGAGGCGCGCCCTCGTAGCACATCTCGAGCAGGTCGACGTCGCTCCCGACGACCTCGGCCAGGTGCAGGTCCTCGACGAACTCGAGCGCGCGGTCGAGCAGGCCGCGCACGTAGCGGCGATCGTTGCCGGTCGCCGCGATCCCGATCACCGCGCGCTGCCAGGTATCCTGTCCGCCGATCTCCGCCACCGAGACGTTGAATTGATTGCGCAGACGTTGCGCGATCGAACGGACCACACCGCGCTTCTGCTTCAGGGACTGCGAGCCGTGCACGTGGATCTCGACCACCGCGGCGCCGACGATCATGAGAGCGTCGCGGGCGTCTCCTCGACCTCGTAAGGCTCGATCACGTCGCCCACCTTGACGTCGTTGTAGCCGTCGAGACCGATGCCGCACTCGAAGCCGGTCTGCACCTCGCGGACGTCGTCCTTGAAGCGCTTGAGCGAGGCCAGGCCACCCTCCCACACCTGCACGCCGTCCCGGATCAGCCGGGCCCGCGCGCTGCGCCGCACCATGCCGTCGGTGACGTAGCAGCCCGCCACGGTGCCGACGCGCGGCACCGAGAAAGTCTTCCGCACCTCGACGCGGCCGAGCACCCTCTCGGTGACCTTGGGCGGCAGCAGGCCCGCCATCGCCTTGCGCACCTCGTCGGTGAGCTCGTAGATGATCTGGTAGGAGCGCAGGTCGACGCCCTGCCCCTCCGCGGCGCGCCGCGCCGCCGGGTCGGGCCGCACGTGGAAGCCGACCACGATCGCGTCGCTGGCCTTGGCGAGCATCACGTCGCTCTCGGAGATGGCGCCGACGCCGGCCAGGATCACGTCGACCTTGACGTCGTCGCGCGAGAGCTTCACGAGCGCGTCGCGCACCGCCTCGACCGAGCCGTGCACGTCGGCCTTGAGCACCACGCGCAGCTCCTTGGCCGCCTCGTCGTCCGAGCGGGCGAAGAGCTCCTCGAGCGAGAGGCGCGGGCGCGCCGTCGCCGGGCGCTGGCGCTCCTCGCCGGCGCGGTGGTCGGCGACCTCGCGTGCGGCGCGCTCGCTCTCGACGGCGTGGAGCATCTGCCCGGCCTCGGGCACCGTCGAGAGCCCGATCACCTGCACCGGCGTCGAGGGCGGCGCCTCGGCGACGCGCTGGCCGCGGTCGTTCTCCATGGCGCGGACGCGTCCGAAGGCGGTGCCGACCACCACCGCGTCGCCGGTGCGCAGCGTGCCGTCCTGGACCAGCACCGTGGCGACCGGGCCGCGGCCCTTGTCGAGCTGCGACTCGAGCACGACGCCGCGCGCGCGCCGCGCCGGATCGGCGCGCAGCTCGAGCACGTCGGATTGCAACAGCACCATCTCGAGCAGCTGGTCGAGGCCGGTGCCCTTGGTGGCCGAGACGTTCACGCAGATCGTCTCGCCGCCGAAGTCCTCGGGAACCAGCCCGTGCTCCATCAGCCGCTGCCGACACATCTGCGGGTTGGCGTCCGGGAGGTCGCACTTGTTGATCGCCACGATCAGCGGCACGCCGGCGGCCTTGGCGTGCTCGATCGCCTCGACGGTCTGGGGCATGATGCCCTCGGTGGCGGCGACGACCAGGATCACGATGTCGGTCGCCTGCGCGCCGCGTGCCCGCATCAGCGTGAAGGCCTCGTGGCCGGGCGTGTCGATGAAGGTGATGCGACGCTCGCCGAGGGCGACCTGGTAGGCGCCGATGTGCTGGGTGATGCCGCCCGCCTCGCCCGACACCACGTTGCTCTTGCGGATCGCGTCGAGTAGCGAGGTCTTGCCGTGGTCGACGTGGCCCATCACGGTGACGATCGGCGGGCGCGGCGCGAGCTGGCCGGCGTCGGCGGGGGCCGCCGCCTCGCCGATCACCTCCGCCTCCTGGAAGCCGACGTCCTGCACCTCGAAGCCGTAGCCGGCCGCGACCTGCCCGGCCGTCTCCAGGCTGAGCAGCTGATTCACGGACGCCATCGTGCCGAGCGCCATCAGGCGCGCCTGCACCTCGGCGGCCTTGGCGCCGAGCTGGCGCGCGAGCTCCGCGACGGTGATCTGGCCCTCGGCGCGCACCACGCGCTTCACCGCGCGCGGCGCGCTCGCGGCCGCGGCGGCGGGGCGCGCGGGCTGTGCCTTGTCGCGCCGCCGGCGGCGCGGCGACTGGAGCGAGCGCGGGTCGATCACGATCGGCCGGCGCGTCGCGCGGCCCGTCACCACGCGCGCGATCTGCTCCTGCTCGCGCAGGTTCACGACCTCGCGCACGCGCTTGCGCTGCTTGCCCTTGCCCGGAGCCGCCGCGGCGGCGCCGAAGTCGGAGCCCCGCTCGGACCCCTCGCGCGGCTCGGGCGGCGGAGCGGACACACGCGGGGCCGGCGCCGCCGCGACAGGCGCAGCCGGCTCGGCCTCGATCGGCGCAGGCTCGAGCTCGACGGGCGTCGCTTCGGGCGCCTCGAGCTCGGGCTCGGGCGCGATCGCCTCGCGCAGCTCTTCGAGCGGAGGCGCCGCCACGGGCTCGTGGATCGGCTCGGGACGCGCGGGCACGGCCGGCGCAGCCGGCTCCGGGGCCCGCTTGCGGCGCCGGATCACGGTCGCGGCGCCGGTCTGGCTCTCGACGCGCCGCTCGGTGACCTGAGCGCCAGGGATCTGGCCGGTCAGCTTCTGGCGGAGCTGGCTGGCCTCTTCCTCCTCGAGCTGGACCATCGAGCTCTTCAGCTCGACGCCGACCGCCTTGGCCTTGTCGATCAGGTCATTGCGGTCGATGCCGAGCTCTTCGGCGATCTTGTACGCGCGGATCTTCGCCATTCGTCCTTCGCCGTCCGTCGCCGTCCGCCTCCGCGGAAGCGCGGACGCTAGCTCTTCTGCTCCGGCGCAGCCGGCGCCGGCGCTCCGACCGCCAGCACCCCGCCCTCAGCCGCGGGCGACGCCGCCAGCGCCTCCTGCGCGGCGCGCGCGGCCTCGGCCGCCGCCTCCGCCTCGCGGCGGCGCTGCTCCACCGCGAGCTCGGCCGCGCGGACCTTCACCGCGCGCGCGCCCGCCTCGTCGATGCCCGGCAGCTGCATCAGCAGCTCGGGGCCGCACTGCGCCAGGTCGTCGAGCGAGGTGATGCCCTGCTGCAGCAGGATCTCCGCCTCGGGCTCGCCCCAGCCTTCGACCACCGACACCGCCTGCGCGAGCCACTGCGCCACCTCGCGCATCTTCGACTCGCTCTTGATGTCGATCTTCCAGCCGGTGAGCTGCACCGCGAGCCGCACGTTCTGCCCCTTGCGCCCGATCGCGAGCGAGAGCTGGTCGTCCGGCACGATCACGTCCATCGACTTCGCCGCTTCGTCGATGATCACCTTCGAAACCTGCGCTGGGGAGAGCGCGCTGCACACGTAGCGCGCGGGATCCGGGCTCCACGGAACGATGTCGATGCGCTCGCCGCGCAGCTCCTGCACCACGGACTGCACGCGACTGCCCTTCATGCCGACGCAGGCGCCGACCGGATCGACGTCGCTGTCGCGCGAGGCGACGGCGATCTTCGAGCGCACGCCGGGCTCGCGCGCCGCCGACTCGATCGTGACGATGCCCTCGTAGATCTCCGGCACCTCGGACTCGAAGAGCTTGTTGAGCAGCTCGATGGAGGCGCGCGACAGGATGATCTGCGGTCCCTTGGCTTCCTTGTTCACGTCGGCCACGTAGGCGCGGATGCGATCGCCCGGGCGGTAGCTCTCGCGCTGCACCTGCTCCTTCGCCGGCAGCACCGCCTCCGAGCGCCCGAGGTCGACGATCAGCGCGCCCTTCTCGAAGCGGCGCACGATGCCGTTCACCACTTCGCCCTTGCGGTCCTTGTACTCCTCGAAGACGTTCTCGCGCTCGGCCTCGCGGACGCGCTGGATGATCACCTGCTTGGCGGTCTGCGCGAGGATGCGGCCGAAGCCCTCGGTGTCGAGCTTCACGCCGATCTCGTCGCCCACCTCGACCTCGGGGTCGAGCTCGCGCGCCTTCGCCACGACGACCTGGGTCTCCGGGTCGACGATCTGCTCGACCACGGTGCGGAACTCGAACAGCTCGACCTCGCCGGTCTCGTCGTTGAAGCGCGCCTCGATCTCCTTCTCGGCGCCGAACTTCTTGCGCGCCGCCTGGCGCATCGCCTCCTCGACGGCGCCGACGATGACCTTGCGGTCGATACCCTTGTCCTTGGCGATCTGATCGATTTCGCGCTTGAGCGGGATCATCGCGAGTCTCCGGCCGCCGCCTTCCGATCGCGACCGGGCTTCGCGAAGTCGGCGGGGGTGAAGTGATAGACCTGATTGGCGCGGGCCACCTCGTCGAACGGGATCGCGACCTCGCGCCCGTCGACGCGCAGCCGGACGAGGCCCCCCTCGAAGGCGACGAGCTCGCCGCGGAAGCGGCGGCGCCCGTCGAGCGGGCGGCGCGTCTCGATGCGCACCTCGCAGCCGCGCGCGGCGGCAAAGTCCTTCTCGCGGGCGAGGCGGCGATCGAGCCCCGGCGACGAGACCTCGAGCTGGTACGGCGTCGCGACGCTGCCCTCCGCATCGAGATGCGTGCCGATCTCGCGCGACACCTCCGCGCAGCGCTCCAGCGGGACGCGCCCGTCGCCGGCGCGCGTGTCGACGACGATCCGCACCAGTGCGCCGCCCGGGCCGCGCGTGATCTCGGCGTCGACGAGCTCGAGCCCGTGGTCGCCGACCACCGGCTCGATCAAGGCGCGCAGGCTCTGCGGAATGTCGCGGTACATGGTTGTGCGACCCTAGATTTCCCGGCTTTCCCGGTCCCAGAGAAAAAGCGGATCCCAGAAACAAAAAAGTGGACCCGGAGTCCACTTCGAAGAGAAGCCGCATGAACCAAAGGCCCTGCCCCCCTGGAGGGCGCGGGTCCGCCGGTCCAGGCGTGCAAGTGGGCGGACTTTATCCGAATTGTGGCGGCGTGGCAAGTTCCGAGCGCGCTTGCCGGTCGGGTGCGGGCCGATCCGCCCGCGGGGAAGCGATGTCAGCGATCGGTGGGCATCTCGAGCGTGCCGATCAGATCGGCGACGCGGGCGAGGCCCTGCGCGGCGGCGTAGGCCTCGATGCCTTCGGCAACCTCCACCGCCGCGAGCGGGTTCAGGTAGTTGGCGGTGCCGACCTGCACCGCCGTCGCGCCGCAGACCAGGAACTTGACGGCGTCCGCGGCGCTCATGATCCCGCCGATCCCGCAGACCGGGATCCGCACCGCCTGCGAGGCCTGCCACACCATGCGCAGCGCCACCGGCCGGATGGCCGGGCCCGAGAGGCCGCCGAGGCCGTTGCGCAGCACCGGGCGGCGCGTCGCGAGGTCGACGTCGAGCGCCTGCAGCGTATTGATCAGCGAGAGGGCGTCGGCGCCCTCGGCCTCGCAGACGCGGGCCATCTCGCGGATGTCGGTCACGTTGGGCGAGAGCTTCACGAGCAGCGGCAGCGAGCTCGCGCGCCGCGCGGAGCGCACCAGCTCGGCGAGCAGCGCGGGGCGCTGGCCGAACTCGATGCCGCCGCTCTTGACGTGCGGGCACGACGCGTTGATCTCGAGGCCGGCGACGCGCGGCACACCGGTCAAGCGCTTGCACACCTCTGCGTAGCGATCGATCTCTGTCTCGAAGACGCTTGCCACCACCGGCAGCTCCGCCGGCAGCAGTGGCAGCTTCTCCGCGACGAAGGCGGCGACGCCGACGTTCTCGAGGCCGATCGCGTTCAGCATGCCGGCGGGCGTCTCGGCGATGCGCGGCGGCGGGTTGCCCTGGCGCGGCTCGAGCGTGAGGCTCTTGGCGACGATGCCGCCGAGGCGCGTCAGATCGACGAACGGCGAGAACTCGCTGCCGTAGCCGAAGGTCCCGGACGCGGTGAGCACCGGGTTACGGAGCCGGATCCCGCCCAGGTCGACGCGCGTGTCGACCCGCGATCGCGCGGGCTCCTCGGGCCGGCTCACGGCACGCCCGCCCAGGCCACCGCGGCGGCCTCGAGCACCGGGCCGTCGCGGCACACCAGCGCGAAGCCGCCCGCGGCGCTCGGCACGGCGCAGCCGAGGCAGACGCCGAAGCCGCAGGCCATGTGGTTCTCGAGCGACACGAAGCAGCGCCGGTGGTGGGCGGCGGCGAGCTCCGCCGCGCGGCGCATCATCGGGGTCGGACCGCAGGCGTAGACGCAGTCGTCGCGCCCCTCGCCGAGCGCCGCCTCGAGCAGCTCGGTCGCGAGGCCGCGGCGCCCGTCGCTGCCGTCCTCGGTGGCCACCTCGAGCGAGACGCCGAGAGCCGCGAAGTCGTCGCGCCCCATCAGGTCGTCGGCGCTGCGCGCGCCGAGCAGCACGGCGACGGGGCCGCGCGTTCGGGCCCGCGCCGCTAGCTCGTAGAGCGATGCGATGCCGGTGCCGCCGCCCACCAGGATTGCGCGGGCGCCCGGCGGCGGCAGCGGAAAGCCGGCGCCGAGGGGGCCCACCAGCCGCACGCGGTCGCCCGGCCGCGTCTCGGCAAGCAGCTGGGTGCCGCGGCCGGTCGCCTTGTAGAGGATCTCGACCGAGGGCGCGCTCCCGCTCGCCAGCGTCCGGTAGACCGCCATCGGCCGCGGCAGCAGCGGGTCGTAGCGCTCCGCTCCACTGCGCGCGCCCGGCGAGAGCATCGCGAACTGACCCGGCTCCGCACCGGGCCAGCCCGGCGCCGCGAGCCGCATGCGGAAGCTGCGACCCCCCTCGGCACGGTTCTCGAGCACCTCGGCGTCGAGCCGCAGGGGCGTCGCGCGCTGCTTCACCGTCCCGGGTCCTCCCGGAGCGCGAGGCTCATCAGCACCGCGTCCTCGCGGCCCTCGTAGTAGCGCGTCCGGCGGCCGACTTCCCGGAAGCCGTGGCGGCGATACAGGCGGATCGCGGCTGCGTTCGAGGCGCGCACCTCCAGGTGCACCACGCGGAGGCCGCTCAGGCGCGCGGCGTCGAGCGCGCCGGCGACGAGCGCCGCGCCGACGCCGCGCCGGCGCTCGGCGGCGCGCACCGCGACGAGCAGCACCTCGAGCTGATCCAGCGCGCGGCGCGCGAGCAGGAAGCCGCTGATCCCGCCCCCGGCGCGAACCGCCCAGACCTCGGCGTCGGGGCGCGTCAGCTCCGCGGCGATCGAGGCCTCCGACCAACCGCGCGCGAACGCATTCGCGCCGAGCGCGGCGATCGCTTCGGCGTCGGACGGCCGCGCGCACTCGACCGGCCAGCGCGCGATCGCCTCGCGCGCAGGCTCAGCCACGCGGCGTCTCGATCTTGAGCGCGCGGATCTTGCGCGAGAGGCTCTCGCGGGCGAGGCCGACGTTCTCGGCGGTGCGCGACACGTTCCAGCCGTGCTCGCGCAGCTTGCCGATCAGGTACTCGCGCTCGAAAGCCCGGCGCGCCTCCTCGAGCGTCGCGAAACCGGGGGCGCCGCGTAGGTCGGCGGCGCGCAGCGTCTCGGGCATGTCCTCGGGCAGGATGCGCGGGCTCGGCGTCATCAGCACCAGCCGCTCCATCAGGTTGCGCAGCTCGCGCACGTTGCCCGGCCAGGAGTAGCTCTGGAGCAGGTCCATCGCCTTCGCCGCGATCTCCTTCGGGCGCAGACCCGACTCGGCACAGAACTCCGCAACGAAGGCGCCCGCCAGCGCCGGGATGTCCTCGCGCCGCTCGCGCAGCGGCGGCACGTGGAAGGGGATCACCGCAAGGCGGTAGTAGAGGTCCTCGCGGAAGCTCTCCGCGGCGATCTGCTTCTCCAGGTCCTTGTTGGTGGCGGCGATGACGCGCACGTCGACCTCGATCGGCTCGGTGCCGCCGACGCGCTCGAACTTGTGCTCCTGCAGCACGCGCAGCACCTTGGCTTGCGTCTTCAGCGACATGTCGGCGATCTCGTCGAGGAAGATCGTGCCGCGGTGCGCGAGCTCGAACTTGCCGCGCTTGCGCGCGATGGCGCCGGTGAAGGCGCCCTTCTCGTGGCCGAAAAGCTCGGATTCGATCAGTTCCTCCGGGATCGCCGCGCAGTTGACCTCCACGAACGGCTCGCCGGCGCGCCGGCTCTGCACGTGGATCTGGCGCGCCACCAGCTCCTTGCCGGTGCCGTTCTCGCCGGTGATCAGCACCCAGCCGTTGGTGGGCGCCGCCTGCGCGATCTGCTGCTTGAGCTTCTGCATCGGCTCGGAGTCGCCCAGGATCTCGTGCGCGCGCAGCGCCGCGGCGCGCAGGCGCTGGTTCTCGCTGCTGAGGCGCCGGTTGTCGACGGCGTGCTGCAGCGTGAGCAGGAGCTTCTCGGCCGAGAGCGGCTTTTCGATGAAATCGAAGGCCCCGAGCCGCGTCGCACGCACCGCGGTCTCGATGGTGCCGTGGCCGCTCATCATCACCACCGGCAGCTCGGACCACTGGGCGCGCACCTCTTCGAGCACCTGCATCCCGTCGCGGCCCGGCATCGCGATGTCGAGCAGCACGACGTCGAAGTCGGCGTCGTCGCGCAGCGCCGCGAGCGCCAGCTCTCCGTCCGAGGCGGTGGCTGCCTCGAAGCCCTCATCGGAGAGCAGGCCGGCCAGCGAACGCCGGATGCTCTCCTCGTCGTCGACGATCAGGACGCGCGCCATCTGTTGACTTCGCTCGGCTCCGAAGACTTCGCCTCGCTGCGCGCGGCGCCGGAGGCGCCGCTGGCCCGATGCTCCACGCGATCACCCTGCCCCGGAGGAGACGTCGCCCTCGCTTCCCGGTCGCTCGCGGGAAGCTCGACGATGAAGCGGGCGCCGCGAGGCTGGGCGTCGTGGACGCGGACGTAGCCGCGGTGGTCGGCGGCGATGCGCGACACGATCGCGAGCCCGAGCCCCGTTCCGTGCTGCTTGGTGGAGAAGTACGGCTCGAAGATGCGGCGGCGGTCCTCGGGCCGGATGCCGGGGCCGTCGTCCACCACCTCGAGACGCGCCGCGTGCAGCGGCGCATCGTGCAGCGTGCGCAGCTCGATGTGACCGACCCCGAAGCCCGGCTCGCGCGCCGCGCGCTCGCGGATCGCGGCGACGGCGTTGTCGATCAGGTTGGAGAGTAGGCGGCCGAACTGCTCGGGGTCGAGGTCGACGCTCGGCAGCTCGGGGTCGAGGTCGGTCTTCAAGACCACGCCCTCGGTGCCTTGATAGCGTGCCACCGCCTCGCGCACGATGCGGTTCAGATCACCCGGCACGGGGCTCGCCGCAGGCAGCCGGGCGAAGTTCGAGAACTCGTTGACCAGCAGCTTCAGGCTGTCGACCTGGCTGGTGATCGCGTCGACGCATTCGTCGAAGATGCGGGCGTCCTCGGGCTGGCCCCGCAGCCGCGCGCCGAAGCGCCGCCGGATCCGCTGCGCGGAGAGCTGGATCGGCGTCAGCGGGTTCTTGATCTCGTGCGCGATGCGGCGGGCGACCTCCTGCCAGGCCTCCATGCGCTGCACCTTCACGAGCTGCGTGTAGTCGTCGAACACGACCACGCTGCCGAGCACGCGGCCCTCTTCGTCCTTGAGCAGTGCGAGCGTGACCAGCAGCGTCAGCAGCTCGTCGCCGGACGGCACCTGGACCTGGCGGCGGATGCTCTCGCGCACGCCCGGGCGCAGGCTCTCGCCGAGCTCGGCCACCGCGCGCAGGTGCTCGGGCTGCTTCAGCACGTCGTCGAGCGGCCGGCCGACGACGCCGACGCCGGGCGCCACACCGAGCAGGCGCTGCGCGGCCGGGTTGATCGTGTTGATGCGCCCCTCGGCGTCGAGCGAGACCACGCCGGCGCCGATGTTGCGAAGCACGATCTCCATGTACGAGCGCCGCCGCTCGAGCTCGGCGTTGGTCCGCTCGAGGCCGCTGCGCGCCTCCTTGAGGTCGCCGGTCATGCGATTGAACGAGCGCACCAGGAAGCCGACCTCGTCGTCCGACTGGGCCTCGATCACCACGTCGAGATTGCCGCGCGCCACCTCCGCGGTGCCCTCGGCGAGCGCGCGGATCGGCGTCGACACGCCCTTGGCGATGCGGAACCCCCACCAGATCGCGAACAGCACCACCACCAGCGAGAACAGCAGCAGCTCGACGCGGTAGAGCTGCTCGATGCGCCCGGCGTAGGGCTGCAGGCGGCGGTACTCGTCGTGCGCGGCGCGGATGCGCTGGATCTTGTCGGCCAGCGCGAAAGGCACGAAGTGGTTCACCACCACGGCGCCTTCCGCCGCAGCGTCCTTCGCCGGCGAGAGCACCGGCACGGCGCCGCGGATCACGAGCCCACCCACGACCTCCTCGACGCGCGAGGTCGCCACCCCGTTCTGCGCCGAGCGCACCAGGTCGCTGTCGGGGCGCGAGAAGCTCGCGACCGGGATCTCGGGGTTCACCGCGACGACGAGCTCGTCGCCGGCGGCGCTGAACACCTCCACGACGCCGAGGTTGTAGTCGCGCTGGCGCGCCTGCACGAACTCGGAGAGCGCCTGCACGTTGCCCTGGTGCAGCAGGCGCCGCTCGGAGAGCTGCTCCGCGATGCGGCGCCCGAACAGCAGCGCGTCGTCCGCCGCCGACTGGTAGTAGATCTCCGCAACCTGGCGGCTCTCGTCGAGCGTGCGGTCGATCTGCAGGCTGAACCAGGTGTCGATCGAGGCGCCGATGATCGACGAAGACACCGCGAACAGCACGGCGGCGGGCACCGTGGCCACGACCGCGAAGGCCACCACGAACTTGAGGTTCAGGTGCGAGCCGAGCGCGCCCTGCCGGCGCTCGAACACCAGCTTCACGAGGTTCCGCGCGACCAGGTACACCAGCAGGATCACGAGGAAGACGTTGAGCGCGTTGAGCAGCAGGAAGAGTGCGGAGTCGGCGACCGAGAACGCGCGGCGCGGCGCCGAGGCCCATTGCTGACCGACCACGATCGTCGCGATCAGCACGAGCACCAGCGACGAGACCCAGAGCTCGCGCCGCCGGCGGCGGCGCTCGGCAAGCGACAGCGCTGCGGCCTGCTCGGCAGCCGGCTGCCGGCCTTGACCAGCGGGCACGGCGGGTTGACCAGCGGCCACGGCGGGTTGACCAGCGGCCACGGCGGCCTGGACGGCGGCTCCCATCATCGGTTGGCGCCGGCTCTCGTCCTCGGGGGTGGCGTCGGCGGGCATCCAGGCAGGCCTCGCGGCCGCGGAGCCCTCCCCGGCGTCGCCGCGGAGCCCTCCGGGCATCACCGCGGAGCCCTCCACGCATGAGGCCGTGTTGGAAGGAGGCCGTGTTTGGGGGGCCCGAACCTCGCCGAACCCTATCAAAGCCCCCCCTCGGCGCAACCAAGAAAGCGCGCGGCGGTCAAGGCGGGAGCCCTCAGCGTCGATACGAAAGGCGGTTGCGCACGCCCCTGCGCCTGGAAGATCGCCTTTGACGCCGTACCTCGTCCGCTTGCGCGAGCGGTTCCTCGCCGACCCTGGCGACCGCGTCGCCTTCGAGGCGCTGGAAGAACACCACTTCCTGCGCGCCGAATGGAACGAGCTCGTGCCGCTCTACGAGCGCTACCTCGCCGCCAGCGAGTCCAGCCGCTCGCCGGTCGAGCGGGCCCGCCTGTTCTACCGGCTCGGCCAGGCGCTCGAAGAGGGTCTCGCCGATGCCGAGCGCGCGGCCGAGTACCAGCGGCAAGCGCTCGCGCTCGACCCGGGCTTCGCGCCGGCGCTGCGGCGGCTGCGCGCCCATTGCGCGGCGGCTGGACGCTGGGAGGAAGCACTCGCGCTGGCCGAGCGCGAAGCCGAGGGCCTGGCGCGCCCCGAGGAGCGCGTCCTGCTGCTCGTCGAGGTGGGTGAGCTCTGCCTCGGTGAGCGCGGCAACGCTGCGCTGGCGATCCAGAGCTTCACGCGCGCGCTCGAGGCGCTGCCAGCGCAGCGGCGCGCGCTGGTCGGGCTGCCGCAGGCGCTCGAGAAGGCGGGACGCCTGCAGGAATCGGTGCAGGCCTGGGAGCGCGCGATCCCCCGGCTCGAGGGGAGCGAGCGCGCCGCCGCGCAGCGAGCGCTCGGGAGACTGCTCGCGGGTCCGCTCGGCGAGCTCGAGCGCGCCTTCGACCTCTACGAGGCCGCGCACCGGGCCGAGCCCCAGGAGCCGGAATGGCTCGAAGCGCTCGCGACGACCCTCGCCGCACTCGGGCGCTGGGAGCCCGCCGCCGCGCTCGCCGAGCGGCGCATCGCGCTCGCCCGCGATGCCGCCCGGCGCGCGGCGATCGCGCTCGAGGCCGGCCGCATCCACCTCGATCGACTGGGGGACGCCCCGGCTGCGCGCCGCTGGTTCGAGCGCGCGCTCGAGCAGCGCGAAGACGGTGCGGGGCACCTCGCGCTCGCGGAGGCCGCCGGCCGACTCGGCAGCGCGACCGATCGCAGCTGGCATCTCGAACGCGCCATGGAGCTCGGCGCGGAGATCCCCACCTGGTGGGATGCCGGCCCGCCGACGCAAGCCACGGGAGAGCGCGGCGATCCCTCGACCGACCGGAGCGACCCGGCGGGTGATGCGCACCAGGCCGCCGCCGACGAGCTCGCCCGGCTCCGCCGCGCGGCGCTGGAGCGCCCCGACGACCCGGAGGCGAGCGAGGCGCTCGCCGCCGCCCTCGCGGCGGGGCACCACGACGTCGAGCTGGCGGAGCTGCTCGAGCGGCGCGCGGCGCTGCCGGGCACCGGCCCGAGCCAGCGCGCGGCGCTGATGCTCGAGGTCGGCGAGATCCGCGAGGCGCGGCTGGGCGATCTCGACGCGGCCGTCGAGTCGTACCAGATGGCCTTCGCAGTCCAGCCGAGCCTGCCGGCCGCGGCCGATGCGCTCGAACGCGTGCTGCGCAAGCTCGAGCGCTTCGACGAGCTCGGCGAGGTGCTCGCGCTCGCGGCCGACGCCGCGCCGCCTCCGCGCCGGGCGGCGCTGCTGTGCGCGTGCGGCGAGCTGGTCCTCGCCCGGCGCGGCGCTGCGGACGAGGCGCTCCGGCGCTTCGAGGACGCGCTCGCTCTCGAGCCCCGCTCGACGCGCGCCCTCGAAGGCGCGACCCGCGCTGCCGCCGCACAGGGCGACCGCGCCGCGCTGCTGAGCGCCTGCCAGCGCGAGGCCGCCGCCTGCGAACCGGAACGCCTGCGCGTGCTGGTCGCCGAGATGGCGCGGCTGCCCGGCGGTGCCGAGGCTGCGCTCCCGGCCGCGCGGCGCTGGCTCGATGCCGCTCCCGAGGACCGCGACGCGCTCGAGGCACTCGCGCGACTGCTCGAAGAGCTCGGCCACACCGAGGAGCTCGTCTCGGTCCTCGAGCGCCTCGACGCGCGCCTCGACGGCACCGAGCGCGCCGCCAACCAGCGGCGCCTCGCGTGGCTGCACGCAGCGGAAGGCCGCGGCGAGCCGGCCATCGAGGCGTGGCGGAACGCCCTGGGCCACGACCCGCGCGACGTCGCCTCGCTCGAGGCGTTGCTCGAGGCGCTCGGCGAGGCGGGGCGCGACGAGGAGGTGCTCGCGCTGCTCGACGCCCACGCCCTGTCCGCTCCGAGCTCGCCCCGTTCATGGGCAGCGCGCAGGGCGCGCTCGCTCGAGCGCGTCGGCCGCAGCGCCGAGGCCGTCGCCCTCTACCGGACCCTGCTCGAGGATCCCGCTGCGGAGCGCGAGCCGGGCGTCGCAGAGGGCCTCGAGCGGGCCGCGCGAGGGGCTGGGGACGACGCCGCGCTCGCCCTCGCACTCGCCGAGCGCGCGAACGCCGCGTTCGAGCCGGCCGCGCGGGAGCGGCTCGAGCTCGAGCTCGCCGGCGTGCTCGACGAGCGCCTGGATCGCAGCGACGAGGCGCGAGCGCTGCTGACCCGTCTCGCCGGCTCTGCCGACCGCGAGATCGCCGATGCCGTCGAGCGCCGGCTCGAGTCGATGCTCGAGCGCAGCGGCGACTGGGCCGCGCTCTGCGACCGGCTCGAGGCGCGCCTCGACGCGGCGCCGCGCACGCAGGCCTGGAAGCTGCACGCGCGCATCGCGGAGCTCGCGGAGCTGCGCCTCGGCGACCCGGGCCGCGCGCGCCGACACCTCGAGATCGCCGTCGGTCACAATCCGGAGCAGGCCGAGCTGTGGCGGCGGCTCGCGAGCCTCTACGACGAGGATGCCCAACCCGAGGAGCTGCTGCGGGCGCTGGAAGGAGAGCTCGCGAGCCTCGCCTTCCGAACCGACGATGCGCAGACGCTCCCCGATCAAGCCGCGGCGCTGCACGCGCGCGCTGCGCGGATCGCCTCGCATCAGCTCGCCGACGCCGAGCGCGCCGAGCCGCACTGGCGGCGCGTGAACGAGATCGACCCGAGCCACGCCGAGGCGAGCGAGTTCTTGATCGACCGTCTCGAGACGACCGGACGGCTCGAGGAGGTGCCGCGGCTGCTGCGCGCGCGCCTCGCGCCGCTCTCCTCGAGTGCCGACACCGAACGCCGCAGCGATCTGCGGCTGCGCCTGGCCGCCTGGCTCGCCGACCGGCTCGGGCGCCCGGACGAGGCGATCCGCGAGCTCGAGGCCGGGTATGACGAGCCGGACTCCAGCGCAGCGCTCGCCGCGCAGCTCGCCGAGCTGTACGCGCGCGTCGGCCGGATGGCCGATCTCGCCGTGCTCTGCGAGCGCTCGGCATCCGCCAGCGCGCCCGGGCGCGAGCGGGGTCGCTGGTGGCTGCGCGCGGGCGACGCGTGGCGCGAATCGGGCAACGACGCGGGCGCAGCCCGCGCGTACGAGCTCGCTCTCGCCGAGACCCCGGCGGACGAAGAGCCACGCGCCGCGCTGCGCGAGCTGTTGCGCCGGCGCGGCGACGCGCCGGCGCTCGCGGCGCTGCTCGAAGACGACCTTGCGCGCCCGGGCGCGCCGGAGAGCCGCTTGCGGGCCGAGCTCGCCGAGCTCTACGACGGTCCGCTCGCGGACCCCGCGCGTGCGCTCGAGCACCTCGTGCGGCTCGCCACGCTCGATCCGCGCGATGCGGCGCTGCGCGAGCGGGCGGTGGCGCGCGCGCTCGCGCAGGCCCGCCCCGAGACGGCCGTCGATCTGCTGCGCCGCGCGGCCGCCGACCCGCGCGGCGGTGCGCAGCGAGTGAAGCTGTGGGCGCGCTGCGCGGAGCTCCTCGCCGGAGCGCTCGCGCAGCCGGACGCATCCGTCGATGCGCTGCGAGCGTCGCTGCGCCTGGACGCCGAGCAGCCCGAGCTCTGGCACGCGCTCCGCGCGCTGCTCGAGTCGCTCGGCCGCGGCGACGAGGCGCTCGCCGCGCTGCGCGGCGAGTGGCAGACGGCAGCGTCCGACGACCGCGTGGAGCTCGCCGCCCACGGCGCGGATCTCGCGCTGCGAAGCGCGGATCCGAGCGCGCTGGGCGCCTGGCTCGAGAGGCTCGTCGCCGCGGTTCCCGACGACGCGGAGCTGTGGCTGCGCATCGCGCAGATCCATGCAGCGGGTGGGCGGCCGGCGGCGCGCGAACGGGCGCTGGCCGAGGCGGCCCGCCATCTCCGGAACGACTCGCCCCGGTGTCGAGACCTGCACCGCGAGCGCGCGACCGTGCTCGAGCGCGAGCTCGCCGCACCGGCGCGGGCGATCGGAGCGCTTGAGGAGGCGCGCCGTCTCGACCCCGATCACCCCGAGCTGCTGTCCGAGCTCGATCGGCTCTACACCGCCTCGAGTCGGCCACGCGAGCTGCTCGACGTCCTCGAGGCGCGCATGGCGCGCGCGTCGGGCTCGACCCGGCGGGCGCTCGAGAGGCGCGCTGCCGCCTGCGCCGAGTCGCTCGGGGACGCCGGGCGCGCGGCGGCGCTGTGGGCCGCCGGGCTCGCCGACGACGCACTGGCGCCCGAGCAGCGCAGCGCCCTGCTGCCTCGCGCCGCTGCCGCGCTGCGAGCGGCGCGGCGCCTGACCGAGTGGACGCGGATCGCCGAGGAGGAGCTGCACGCTCCCAGCGGCCGAGCCGGCTCGCCCTCCCCCGAGCGCCGCATCGAGCTGCGCCGGCAGCTGGCCCGCGCCTTCCAGGGGCCGCTCGCCCGGCCGGAGCGCGCCCTCCCGCACCTGCGCGCCCTCGCCGATGGCGAGCCCGGGGGCGCCCCGGCCGCCACCTTGGCGGAGCGCGCGCAGCTGCTCGATGCGCTGCGCGCCGAGCGAGCGGGGCTCGAGCTGGCGCGCCGGCTCGCGGAGTGGCTGCGCGCCCAGCCCGACGACCTCGCGGTGCGGGGCGAGCTGGCGCGCCTGTACGAGGAGCGGCTCGGCGCGCCAGCGGCCGCCGCCGAGGCCTGGCGGGAGCTGCTGGAGCGCGCGCCCGCGCGCGCTGACTCGCGCTCCCGCGAGGCGCTGGCCGGGCTGCGCCGCACGAGCGAGCGCTGCCGCGACTGGCCGGAGCTGGTGCGCGCGCTGCAGGGCGAGATCGCCACGCTCGCGCCCGAAGCCGGGGAGCCCGGCCGAGGCATCGCGATCGCGGAGCGCTGGCGCCGCATCGGTCGCATCCGTCTCGATCGCCTCGCGGACGCCGCCGGTGCGGAGCAGGCCTTCGCGGCTGCACGCGGCGCCGACGCGCGCGACCTCGCCGCGTTGCGGGCCCTCGAGGAGCTGGCCGAAGCGCGCCGCGATGCGCCGCGCGCGCTCGGCCTGTATCGCGAGGAGATCGAGCAGCTCGGAGACACGGATCCGGCGCGGCGCCGGGCGCTCTGGCTGCGCAGCGCAGAGCTCGCGAGCGAGCCCGCGCAAGCCGCGAACGCCTTCGAGCGCGCCCACGCCTTCGATCCGCTCGACGCGCCGGGGCTTGCCTCCTGGGCGCGAGCGCTCGCGGAGCTCGGCGATCCGCTGCGCTGGTGCACGGTCTTCGCGGCGTGGTGCGACAGTGCGGAGGCGGCGCCGAGCGCGAGCGACTGGCTCGCGCTGGCGCGTTCGCTCGCGGACCTCGGTCGCGCCGACGAGGCGGCGGTCCGGCTCGAACGCGCGTTCGAGCGCGAGCCGAACTTCCCGGAGGCGTGGGAGCTCGCGGCGCGGCTGCGCGAGGAGGCGAACGACCCGCCGGGCGCCGCCTCGGCGTGGATGCGTGCAGGCGAGGCGTTCGCCTCCGTCCCCGCCTCGGCCGCCGCCGCCGGGCGCGCCTTCGCGCGTGCCGCCGCGTTGCTCGAGGCCGGCGAGCCCGCTCGCGCCGCGCAGTGCCTGGAGCTGGCGGTGCGCGCCGAGCCCGGCTGCGCCCCGGCGCAGGCGGCGCTCGCTCGCGTGGCCGAGCGGCTCGGCCGCGCCGACGATGCGGCGGCCGCGGCCTGGCGATCGCTCGCCCCCGACGCCGAGCCGCGCCTCGAGGGCGCGGACCGGCTCGCGGTCGCGCTGATCGGCGCGCGCAGCGCGCGCGCGCAGGGACGCTGGCAGGCAGCCTGGGACATGTCCTCCGAAGCGCTCGCGATCGACCCGCGCGCGCCGGACGCGCTCGGTGCGCGCGGCATCGCGGCATTCCATCTGAGCGCCCCGGCCGAGTGCCGGCGGGCGCTCGAGGCACGCCTCGCGCTCCCCGATCCCGATCCGGAGTCCACGCTCCACCTCTCGGTGTTGGCGCGCGCGCTCGAGTCGCTGAACGAGTTCGACGGCGCCCTCTCGCGCTACCGCGAGGCGCTGGCGATCGACCCGACGCTCGAAGAGGCGCAAGCCGGACGCCTGCGCGTGCTCGAGCGCCAGGGACGGCGCGAGGAGGCCGCGGCCGCCCTCGCCGAGTGGGCGCAGCGCACGCCCGGTGCCGGGCAGCGGGCGGATCGACTGGTCAGGGCCGCGCGCCTGGCGCGGCTGCCCGACGGCGACCCGAGCCGCGTCGAGGCATGGCTCCAGGCGGCGCTCGATGCCGAGCCTTCCCACGCCACCGCGTGGCTCGAGCTCGCGACCTGGCTCTGGGAATCCGGCCGCGGCGACGACGCGTTCGCCGCCGCGAGCGACGGCGTGGAGCTCGTCGACTCCCCGAGCGTACGCGCCGTCCTCGAGACGATCCGCGGCCGTGTGCTCGAGGCCCGCGGTGATCGGGACGCGGCGCTCGCTGCCTTCCTGCGCGCTGCCGAGTGCGACCCCGAAGCCCGCGAGGCTGCGCTCGCCGCCGCGGGCCTGCTGCGGATGCGAGGCGAGTGGAGGGAGGCTGCCGCCCTGCTGCGCCGCAGCGCGGAGCGCCGCGGCCCGGAGGATGCGCGCGCCGACCTGTTCTTCGAGCTCGGTCGCATCCTGGCCGGTCCGCTCGAGGACGTGACGGGCGCGCTCGACGCCTACCGCCGCGCGCGCGAGCTCGCGCCCGCACGCGCCGAGGTCCGCGAGGCCTACGCCGCCCTGCTCGCGCAAGTCCCCGAGCGACGCCGCGAGGCCATCACCGAGCTCGGCGGCCTGCTCAGCGGGGATCCGCTGCGGGCGGAGGCGCTGCGGCGGCTGGCGCGGATCGCCGATCAGGGCGGCGACAGCCGCGGCGCGGCGCGCGGCCTCGCGCTGCTGCGCGCGCTCGGCGTCGCCTCGCCCCCCGAGTCCGAGCAGGCTCCCGCCGCGCTCGACTTCGCGATCGCCGCCGACGACTCGCTGGGCGACGAGACCTCCGATGCGCTGCGGCGCGCGCTGCTCGCGGCAGCGCCTGCCCTCGAGTCGGCGGTCGCCGTGCTGGGGAGCGCTCCCGAAGTGGACCCGGAGCTCCAACAGATCGTGCGCGCCTGGCGGGCCGCCGGAGCGGAGCTCGCAGGCGCCGGCGTCCTCGAGCTCGGCGCAGAGAAGCTGGCCGCCACCATGCGCGGTCTGGCGGGCGGCGACCTCGCAGGGAAACCGCGGCGCCAGGTGGCGCGCGCGCTGCGCGGCATCGGGCAGCCCGAGCTCGCGTGTTTCGACTTCGCAGAGTGGCGGTCTTCGCTGCGCGCCCTGGCGCTCGCGCGAGCTGTCGATGCGACGGGCGGCGACCTGCGCGCTGCACTGCTCGCCGCGATCGCCGCATCCGACGCGGCGGACGGCTCGCTCGCCGTGCTGCCGCGCCCGGAGCTGCGCGCCCAGCTCGATCTGCGCCCCTGGATCTCTGGCTGCGCGGAAGCGCGCGCGGTCCTGGAGCGCGCCGTAGGCGCGTGGATCGCCTCGCTGCGGCCCTGAGGCAGCGCTCAGTAGCGGCCAGCGCTCGCGGCCACGCGAAGCGGCATGCGGTCCGGCACCCAGGCGTGGCGCTCGACGCGCTCGACCGGAGCGAGCTGCGCGATCAGGCGCTGGTGCAGCGCATGACCGCCGCGCACGACGCGCACGTGACCCTCCAGCTTCGCGCCGAGCAACGCCAGATCACCGAGCAGGTCGAGCACCTTGTGGCGCACGAACTCGTCGGGGAAGCGCAGCCTACCGCGGTTCAGCACCTGCGAGGCGCCGAGCACGATGGTGTTGTCGAGCGACGCGCCGCGCGCGCGGCCTGCGCGCCAGAGCGCCTGCACCTCGGAGACGAACCCGAAGGTGCGGGCGGGCGCGAGCTCGCGCTCGAAGCGCTCCTCGTCGACCTCGAAGTCGCGCAGCGCCTGGCGCCCGATCAGCGGATGCTCGAAGTCGATCTCGTACGAGATCTTGAAGCCGCGGAACGGCTCGACGCGGATGCGCCGGTCGCCGTCGCGGATCTCGACCGGGCGGCGCACGCGTAGCACCCGGCGCGGCGCGCTCTGCTCGAAGATCCCCGCCGCGCGGATCAGGAATGCGAACGACGCGGCGCTCCCGTCCATCCCGGGAACCTCGGGTCCGTCGACCTCGACCCGGGCGTTGTCGATTCCGAGGCCGTAGAAGGCTGCCAGGAGGTGCTCGACCGTGTCGACCTGCACGCCGCCCCGCCCGAGCGTGGTGGCGAGGTGCGTGCGGCTGAGCGATTCCGGCACGGCCGGGATCTCGACGGGATGCGCCGAGTCGGTGCGCACGAAGACGATGCCGCTGCCGGCGCGCGCTGGATGCAGCGTCAGCTGGACCGGCTTCCCGGTGTGCAGGCCGACACCCGTACACGAGATCTTCTCGGCAATGGTCCGCTGTCTCAAGGCGCATCCCCCCGCGCGCGATGAACGTTTCGAGCCGGCCCCGCCGCATGGATCGCAAGCTGCGTGCCAGGAACGCAATTCCGACGCGTCCCGATCTCGACGAAAAACACCTTTGTTTCCAGAATGTTGCTGGGTCGATCGGGTCGCTGGGGCCGAGCCATCCAGGCGATCCCCGCCACCCGGCGCCTAGACTGTGACGTTCAGATTACACACGTGACGAGATCGTCACATTCAGGCGCGGCCCCGCGCTATGCGGGGCCCGGCTTGCGACCGACCGCGGAGCGGACCTCGGCGAGGATCTCGCGGGCTTCTTGATAACGCTCGTCCGGATCCTTGCGCAGACAGCGGGCGATGATCTCGGCGAGCAGGGCCGGCACCTCGGGGTTCACCTCGCGCGCATCGGGCGCCGGGGTGTGCACGTGGTGATACGGGATGTTGCCCTCCGTGAAGGGCAGCCGACCCGTCGCGAGCTCGAATAGCGTGACGCCCAGCGAGTAGAGATCGGTGCGGTAGTCCACGTTGCGGCCGAGCGTCTGCTCGGGGCTCATGTAGTACGGCGTCCCCGACACCAGCGTCGTGTGGTTGCGGACCTCCTCGACGACCTTCGCCAGGCCGAAGTCCATGATCTTGGCCTTGCGGTCGCGCGTCCACATCGTGTTCGCCGTCTTGATGTCGCGGTGCACGATCTTCTTCTCGTGCGCGTACGCGAGCGCCTCGCACATCTGCACCAGCACGTGCAGCACCCCGCCCGCGGCGATCGCGCCGCGCCGGCGCACGATCTCCTTGAGGGTGTTGCCGTCGACGTACTCCATCGCGATGTAGTAGCGGCCGTCCTGCTCGCCGGCGTCGTAGACGGTCACGATGTTCGGGTGGTTGAGCTGGGCCGCGCTCTTGGCCTCGCGCAAGAAGTTCTTGAGCGCCTGCGGATTCTCCTTGAGCGCGTCGGGCAGGACCTTGTATGCGACGAGGCGATCGAGGACGGTGTCCTTCGCCTTGTAGACGATGCCCATGCCGCCGCGCCCGAGCTCCGCGACGACCTGATAGCGAGCCGGCGTCTTGCGCGCCGTGACGGCGGGCGGGCGGTCGTCGCTGACGGTCGCCTCCTCGTGCCCGCCCGCCTCGGCGAGCTTGGCGCGGGCTGCAGCGAGCCGCGTCTCCACGTCCTCGAAGTGGTAGTCGCACGCGAGGATCCGTTCGTAGAGCGCGACGGCCTCGCGCAGCTCGCCATTCGCCTCGCAGGCGCTGGCGAGCGCGTAGTGGAGCCGCAGGCTCTCGCGGTCGGGCGCGTTGTCGCCAACGGCCTGGCGCAGCTTGACGATCGCGAGGCTCAGCTGTCCCCGCGCATGAAAGATCGAGCCGAGCAGCGCGGAGGCGGTGCGCTGGTCGATGTGCGAGCTCGGGATCTGCTGCAGGATCTTGATCGCTTCGTCGTCGAGCTGCTCGCGGTGGTAGACCTCGCCCGCGGCGAGCAGCCGGCCGGCCTCGACGAGCGCCTGCGCCTGCTTGCGCGCGTCGCCCGCCTCCTCCCAGCAGTTCGCGGCATCGTCCCAGCGGCCGGCCTTCTCGAAGTTCGCGGCCGCGCGTCCCGGATGGCCGGCCACGCGGTACATCTCGGCGGCCTGCACGCGGTCGCTCGCCTTCTCGTACGCCTGGCCCGCGCGCGCGAAGTCCTCGAGCTTCCGATAGACGTCGCCTGCGGCGTAGAAGTCGCCGGCCTGCTCGAGGTGATGGGCGGCTTCCGCGTCCTCGCCGCGGCCACGGTGGTACTCGCCGAGGATGCGCGCGGCCTCCTGCGACTCGCCGAACTGCTGCAGCACCTCCGCGGCGCGCACCGGCTGGTTGCCCGCGAGGAACAGCTCGGAGGCTTTCGCCAGGCGCCCGCAGCGCAGCGCGATCTCGGCAGCGGCGGCGTGGCAGCCGCCCTTCTCGAGCACGCTCTCGGCCTTGTCGGGCAGGCCGGCCTGGTCGTAGAGCTTGCCGGCCTGCAGCACGAGCTTCTGGATCTCGCGCAGCTGCTGCGGGTTCTGGCCGGTCCCGGTGCGGGTGCGCTCCTCGAGGATCACGTCCTCGAGCGCCTCGGCGGCCTTCTGCCACGACTGGCAGCGGATGTAGGCCTGCGCCGCCTGCCGCTGGAAGCCGGCCTGCGCGTAGCAATCGCCTGCGTGGCGATGGTCCTGCGCCTTCTCGAACATCTCGCCGGCCACGCTCATGCGGCCGCCGTCGCGGAAGCACTCGGCGGCGCGGCGGTGCTCGCCCTGCGCGGCGAAGATCGTCCCCGCCGTCTCCTTGTCGCCCGCCTTGAGGTGCAGCTCGGCGGCCTCCAGGAAGCGATTCTGGTCGTGCCGGATCTCGGCGGCGCGCACGAAGTCGCCTGCGTCGATGAAGAGCTGCGCCGCCTTGTCGAGCAGGCCGCTGTCGAAGCAGGCGAGCGCGGCCTCGTGCACCATGCCCTTGCGCGCCATCGCGGATGCCTGCTTCTCGACCTTGCGGGCGAGGCGCTTGTCGAGGTGCGCGAGGTCGGCGCGCGCTTCCGGCTCCGAGGCCGCGGTTCGGCGCTCTCCGCTCCCCGCGCGCTCGCGTGTCGCGAGCAGCGCGACCAGCGCGACGGCGACGCCCGAGCCGACGAGCGCGAGGGGAAGCGATCCGGTGGTCTCGAGCCCCGCGCGCGCGGCGAGGACTCGCACCTGCTGGCGCGCCGCGCGCAGCTGGGCCGGCTCCGTCCGCTCGGGCTTCTGCCCGGCGATGACGCCGAGGGCTCCTGCCCCCAGCAGGGCGAGGGCCAGCGCGAGCCCCGCGATGCGCACGAGCGTGCGAATGGCAGCTTCCTCCGCCGAGCGCAACGAGCCGGCATCCTCCGGGTCGCGGCAGGCCCTCGGCGCGAGCGTTATCGGCCGGTCCGCGGCGGGTGTTGAGGCGTCGGGTGCGTCGCCTAGAAGAGGCGCCGCTGGCCACTGGCGGGAGCGCCCGGGGTCATCCCGAAGTGCTCCCAGGCCCGCCCGGTGGCGACCCGCCCGCGGGACGTGCGATCGAGGAACCCGGCCTGGATCAGAAACGGCTCGAGCAGATCCTCGAGCGTGCCGCGATCCTCGCCGAGGGCGGCGGCGATCGCCTCGACGCCCACCGGGCCGCCGTCGAACTTCTCGAGCAGCGTGCGCAGGAAGGCGCGGTCGAGGCGGTCGAAGCCGACCTCGTCGACCTCGAGGCGCTCGAGCGCGTAGCGAGCGGTCGTGAGGGCGATCGAGGTGGGGTGCTGAGCTGTCGCGCGTCTGTTGACTTCGCTCGGCTCCGCAGACTCCGCCTCGCTGCGCGCGCCGCCAGAGGCGACGCTTGCGGGATGCTGTGATCGATCTCCTTGCCCCAGAGGCGACGACCTCTCGGCTTCCTGCTTGCTGCGGGCGACCTCGGCGAAGTCGCGGACCCGGCGCAGCAGGCGCAGCGCGATGCGCGGCGTGCCGCGCGAGCGGCGGGCGATCTCGCTCGCGGCGTCCGCGTCGAGCGCCACCGAGAGGCGGCCCGCCGAGCGGCGCAGGATCTCGACGAGGTCGGCGGGCGGGTAGTAGTCGAGGCGCGCGACGTAGCCGAAGCGATCGCGCAGCGGCGCCGTCAGCAGGCCGGCGCGCGTCGTCGCCCCGATCAGCGTGAAGCGCGGCAGGTCGAGACGCAGGGAGCGTGCGCTCGGCCCCTGGCCGATCACCAGGTCGAGGTGGAAGTCCTCCATCGCCGGGTAGAGGATCTCCTCGACGGCGGGATGCAGGCGGTGGATCTCGTCGACGAAGAGCACGTCGCCGGGCTCGAGGTTCGAGAGCAGCGCCGCGAGATCCCCGGGCCGCTCGAGCACCGGTCCGCTCGTGGCCCGCAGCGGGGCGCCCATCTCGCGCGCCAGCACGTGCGCCAGCGCCGTCTTTCCGAGCCCCGGCGGCCCGCAGAACAGGTGGTGATCGACCGCCTCGCCGCGCTCGCGCGCCGCCGCGATGAATACGCGCAGGTTGGCGCGCAGCCCGTCCTGCCCGACGAAGTCGTCGAGGCTGCGCGGGCGCAGTGCCGCCTCGAGACGGCGCTCCTCGGGCAGCGCTTCGGCGTCGAGCTCCGCGCGCATGCCGGCGCTCATCGCGCCAGTCTCCGCAGCGCGTCGCGCACGACGGCCTCGAGGGCTCCGGCCTCGGCCGGGGCGGCGTCGAGCGCCTCGCGCGCCACGCGCTCGGCTCGGGCGCGCGGGGTTCCGAGGTTCACGAGCGCCGAGACGACGGCCTCGAGGCGATCGTCGGCCGCTGCGTCAACGGCTCCAGCGGATTGCGCCGCGAGGTCCGCTGCGGCCGGCAACGCCCCGACGCGATCGCGCAGGTCGACCAGCATGCGCTGCGCCGTCTTCATGCCCACGCCCGGGATCGCCACCAGCGCAGCCAGATCCTCGCGCCCGATGGCGAGGACGAGATCGCGCGGCGCGATCCCCGACAGCACGGCCTGCGCGAGCTTGGGCCCCACGCCGCTGGTGCGGATCAGCTGCTCGAACAGCGCGCGCTCGAGATCGGTGTGGAAGCCGAAGAGCTGGATCGCGTCGTCGCGCACGTGTGTATGGATGCGCAACGACACCGTCTTGCCCTCGTCCGGCAGCTCGGCGAAGGTCGAGAGCGAGACGAGGACGTCGTAGCCCACGCCGCCCACGCACACCACGGCGCGCGTCGGCGACTTCTCGCGCAGTACGCCCTCGAGGTGCGCGATCACCGGGCCCGCCTCACCACCAGCCGGCTCGGCGCTGGCGCTCGAGCGCGCCGGCGTCCGAATGCGCTCGCGAGCCCGGCCAGTGGCCCGCGGTGCGCGTGGCAGAGCGCGGCCGCGAGTGCGTCGGCGGCGTCGACGGCGGGCGCGTCGGCGAGGTCGAGCAGGCGGCGCACCATCGCCTGCACCTGGCGCTTCTCCGCGGCGCCCGTCCCGGCAACCGCCTGCTTGATCTCGCTGGGCGCGTATTCGAGCACCGGCAGCCCCGCCGCCGCCGCGGCCGCGAGCGCCGCACCGCGCGCGTGGCCGAGCACCAGCGCCGAGCGCAGGCTCCTGCCGGCAAAGACGCGCTCGACGGCGGCCACGTCCGGCGCGTGCGTTGCGATCGCGCGCGCGAGGCCGGCCTGCAGCGCGGCCAGACGCTCCGCAAGGGCTGCCCCGCGCGGCGGCCGCAGCGTCCCGTGCGCGACGTGCACGACGCGCTGGCCGTGGCGCTCGACGATGCCGTAGCCGGTCGCCTGGGAGCCGGGGTCGATTCCGAGCACGCGCATGCAAGGTCCGATCGCGGAGGACGCAACCGGGGGGTGAGCGCACGGTAGCCGACTACGAGCTCAGCCGCTCCATCTCGGATTCGGAGATGTCGAAATTCGCGTAGACGTCCTGGACGTCGTCGAGGTCTTCGAGCGCCTCGGCGAGCTTCAGCATGTGCTCCGCTTGGGCGCCCTCGAGCTTCACGGTGGTGAGCGGCCGCATGGTGATCGCGGCGCTTGCGGGCCGGAAGCCCTGCCCGACCAGCGCGTCGCGCACCGCCTCGAAGCCCTTCGGGTCGGTCACCACCTCGACGCTGCCGTCGCCTTCGATCACGTCCTCGGCCCCCGCATCGAGCCCCACCTCGTAGAGGCGGTCGAGGTCCAGCCCGGCGCGGTCGAACTCGATCGAGCCCTTCTTCTCGAACAGATGCGAGACGCAGCCGGACTGGCCGAGGTTGCCTCCGTAGCGCGTGAAGGCGTGGCGGATTTCGCCCACGGTGCGGTTGCGGTTGTCGGTCAGGACCTCGAGCAGCACGGCCGCCCCCGCTGGTCCGTAGCCCTCGTAGACGACCTGCTCGAAGCTCTCGCCCTCGCCGCCGCCCGTCCCCTTCTTGATGGCCCGCTCGATGTTGTCCTTGGGCATGTTGGCGGCCCGCGCCTTGTCGACCACCAGGCGCAGGCGCGGGTTGCTGCCCGGGTCGCCGCCGGCGAGGCGCGCGGCGGTCGAGATCTCGCGGATCAGCTTGGTGAAGATCTTGCCCCGCTTGGCGTCGGCGGCGCCCTTCTTGCGCTTGATCGTCGCCCACTTGGAATGCCCGGACATGCTGGCGGGATTAGCACGCGCGCGCGCCGACGGTCAACGCGCGGCCGCCGCTCGGAAGCCCAGGGACCGCCGGGCTCAGGAACCTCGCGCTGCCGCCCGATAGAAGCGCGTGGGCGGATCGCGCGCCCCACCCCCGCGGGGTCGCGAAGCCCGCTGGATTCATGGGCCGCAGGTAGGGGAGCAGGGAATGGCGGTCGGGATCGACCTCGGAACCAGCAACTCGTGTGTGGCCGTCGCGCGGCGGGGACGCGTCGAGGTGCTCGCGAACGCGTACGGCGAGTGCATCTGCCCGAGCGTCGTCCACTTCGGCGAGGACGGCTCGACGCTGGTCGGCCATCAGGCCAAGTCGCTCGCGATCCACGATCCCGAGCACACCATCACCAGCGCCAAGCGCCTGATGGGCCGCTACTACTTCTCCGAAGAGGTCAAGAAGGCCAAGGCGGTCTCCTCGTACCAGATCGTCGAGGGGCCGAACCACGCGGTGCGCATCAAGGTGCGCGACTCGGTGCTGGCGATCCCCGAGGTCTCGGCCCTGGTGCTGCGCGAGATGAAGCAGGTGGCCGAGGCGGGCCTCGGCCAGCCCGTCTCCCAGGCGGTCATCACGGTGCCCGCCTACTTCAACGACAACCAGCGCCAGGCGACGCGCGACGCGGGTCGCATCGCCGGCCTCGAGGTGCTGCGGCTGCTCAACGAGCCGACCGCCGCGGCGCTCGCATACGGCTTCGGGCGCGGTCTCGCCCAACGCGTCGCAGTGTACGACCTGGGCGGCGGCACCTTCGACATCTCGATCCTCGAGATCGGCTCCGACGTCTTCGAAGTGCTCTCCACGTGCGGCGACACCTTCCTCGGCGGCGAGGATTTCGACGACCGCGTGATCGATTGGCTGGCCGACGAGTTCCTCGCCAGGCACAAGGTCAACCTGCGCCACGACCGCTTCGCGCTCGAGAAGCTCAAGGCGGCGGCCGAGCAGGCCAAGAAGACGCTCTCGGTCGACGAGGAGGCGGAGATCCGCATCGAGGAGGTGGCGAAGGACGCGGCGGGAGCCCCGCTGCACGTCGAACGCCGGCTCTCGCGGCGCGAGTTCGCCGGCCTCGTCGGCGACCTGGTCCAGCGCACCTTCAAGGTGTGCGACGAGGCGCTGCAGCAGGCGAACCTCACCGTGCGCGACCTCGACGGCGTGATCCTGGTGGGCGGGCCGACCCGGCTCCCGCTGATCCGCGACGCGGTCTCCCAGTACTTCCAGCGCGAGCCGAAGGCGGACGTCGACCCCGACCAAGTGGTGGCGATGGGGGCCGCGATCCACGCCGCCGCACTGGTCGGCGAGGAGCGCGACTCGTGCCTGCTCGACGTGACCCCGCTCTCGCTGCGCATCGGCGTCGCGGGCGGACTCGCCGAGACGGTGATCGAGCGCAACACGCCGGTGCCGATCGAGCAGACCTCGGTGTTCACGACCTTCCGCGACTACCAGCAGTCGGTCCGCATCCGCGTGTACCAGGGCGAGTCGCGCAGCGCCGAGGAGAACGAGCTGCTCGGCGAGTTCGAGTTCTCGGGCTTCAAGAACGCGCGGCGCGGCGAGGTGCGCATCGAGGTCACCTTCGAGATCGACACCGACGGCATCGTCAAGGTGACCGCCCGCGATCCGGACACCGCCCAGGCCGCCTCGACGCAGATCCACCTCTCGTCGGGGCTGTCCGAGGAAGAGATCCGTACGCTGGTCGAGAAGCACCAGGCGGAATCCGCCGCCACCGGCAACGCAGCGGCCTCGCACGCGGTGCGCTCCGTTCCAGCCGCGCAGACTCTCGCTGCGGCGTCCCGCGCTGCGACCGCGGGCCTGGCGGACGACGCGATCGACGAGCTCGCGGGCGACCCCGGGCTCGACGCCGGCGACGAGTTCGCCGCGCTCGACGTCGATCCCGAACCGCTCGCAGGCGACGCGGGCGCCGGCGACGTGCTCGAAAGCGACGGCGAGATCGATCCGGCCATCCTCGAGACCGAGGTCGCCGCGCCACCGCCCAGCGGGACGGCGGCTGCGGAGCCCGGCGAGCTCGACCCGCAGCTCGACATGGAAACCGAAGCGGTCGCGGCGGCCGAGGGCGTCGAGCGGCCCGGCGAGTTCGACCCGGCGCAGCTCGAGGTCGACGTCGCCGAGGCCGCCGCGGGCGCCGTCGCATCGGACGGAGCCACCCGGGTGGGCGAGGTGGAGTTCTCTGCCGAGGCCGCGCTCGAGGCCGACCCGGCGGCCGACGCGGCGCTCGCGGCGATCGACGCCGGCGACGTCGATCCGCTCGCGGTCGACCTCGACGAGGCGGACCTGGACTCGCTGGTGGAGCTGGTCGACGAGCCCGCGGTCGCGAGAGAGGTCCCCGCGGACGCGGTCACCCGGCCTCGCACCGTCGAGGCGGACGACGTCGAGCTCTTCGACGCGCCGGGCACCGATCTGTCGCACTACCACGACGACGGGGAACCGCCGCGCGGCGACTCGTAGGGAGGAGTGCGCGGCGTGGCAGCGCTGGCAGCGGCCGAGATCCGGACCCTGGCCGGAATCCTCGAGGAGCTCGACTACTACCAGGTGCTCCAGGTGGCGCCGGATGCGCCGGCCTCGGAGATTCGCAGCGCCTATCACCGCGCATCGCGGCGCTTCCACCCCGACGGCCACCGCGCCCTCGATGCCGAGCTGCAGATCCCGCTCGGTCGCATCGCGAAACGCGTCGCCGAGGCGTATTCGGTGCTGCGGGACGCGCGGCGGCGCCAGGTCTACGACCGCCAGCTCGCCAGCGACGGCAGCCAGCGGCGCATGCCGCTGGCGCTCGCCGAGGCCGAGGCCGACCGCCAGCGGCGTGAAACGCGCGAGGGACGCACCCCGAACGGGCGGCGCTACTTCGCCCTCGCCCGCCGCGATCTCGCGAGCGGCGATCGCGCTGCAGCCGAACGCAACCTGCGCACGGCGCTGACCTTCGAGCCCGAGAACGAGCTGTTCCGCGAGACGTTGGCATCCCTCAAGAAGAGGTGAAGGAAGCCGGCGAGTGCGGCTATGCTGCGGCCCGTGCCGCCCGCGCGCGTCCTCGTCGCCCTCGCCCTGCTCTTCGCGCTCGGCTGCGGAGAGCGCCAGCACAGCGCGGCGACCCCGGGCGAGGCCCAGCGCGATGCGCGCGCGTCGGCACCGCCCGCGAGCCCCGGGCAGGCGGCCTCCCCGAGTGAGGTCCGGCCCGCCGCCAGCCCGGCGCCGAAGCCGAAGCCGCCCGACCCGAACGAGCATCCGCTCCCGGCTTTCGACGGGACGACGCTCGATGGTCGGCCCTTCGACGTGAGCTCGCTGCTCGGCCGGCGCGCGCTGATCTTCCTGTTCAACCCCGTCGTGCCCGAGGCGGCGCCGGCGGCCCGGGCCGTGGCGCGGCTCGCGCGCCTGCGCGAGGCGCAGAACTTCGACGTGGTGGGAGTCGCGCTGGCGGGTCACGCGGAGAACGCGCGGGCATTCGCCGCGAAGAACGCCCTCGACTTCGCGATCGTCGACGACAGCGCGGGACGCGTCGCCGAGCGGCTCGGCCTGCGCGCGCCGGTGGCGCTGATCGGAATCGACGCGCGGGGCAACGTCACCTTCGCGATGGGCGGCCCGCCCGCCGAGGCGCCCGATCCCGAGGCGCTGGTCGAGACGCAGATCCGCGAGGGGCTGCGCCTGCCCGCCGCGGAGGGGCGCCTCGAGCCTGCGCTCGGCGCGAAGCCCAAGGCGCCCGCCTTCACGGCGGAACGCCTCGAAGGCGGCAAGCGCTTCGAGCTGGCCTCGCTGCACGGCAAGCCCGTCGTGCTGATCTTCTTCCTGTACACCTGCCCGCACTGCCACAACGCCCTGCTGGTCCTCAAGGAGGCCCTCGCCAAGCTACCCGAGGCGAGCCGGCCGACCCTGATCGGTGTCTCCGTCGCCGGAAGCCCAGCCGCGGTGCGCGACAAGCTCAAGGCGGACGGGCTCGACTACTTCGCGGTCGTCCTCGACGAGGACCACGCGGTGCGCTCCGCCTACGGCGTGCTGGCAGGCGTGCCCGAGATCTTCCTGATCGACGCCGGCGGGCAGATCGCGTCCCGCATGGAAGGTTGGCGCGACGATCGCGACCCGGCGCTGATGCGCATGCGGCTCGCCCAGCTCGCAGGCCAACCCGTGCCGATGCTGCTGCACTCGACGGGCTACAGCGGAAGCGACGTGTGCAGCGTCTGCCACGAGCGCGAGCACGACACCTGGACGCTCACCCAGCACTCCGTCGCGTTCGACACTCTCGTGCGTCACGGTGCGGAGGCGAATTCCGACTGCGTCGGCTGCCACGTGGTCGGCTGGGAGAAGCCCGGCGGCTACACCCAGTCGCCCCCGACGCCGCAGCTCGAGGACGTCGGCTGCGAGAGCTGCCATGGGCGCGGCGGCCCGCACCTCTCGCCGGACTTCGTGGTCAAGGGCAACTACGAGCCCGTCTGCACCACGTGCCACGACGCCAAGCACTCGCTCGGCTTCCAGTACGCGTCGTTCCTGCCGCGCATCTCGCACGCCGAGAACGCCAAGCTGACCGGCCTGGCGCTCGAGCAGAAGCGCAAGCTGATGGCCGAGCGCGCGCTGCCGCGCTCCGACCTGCTCCCGGCGACGGCCAGCTACGTCGGATCCGAGGCGTGCAAGTCGTGCCACGCCAAGGAGTTCGAGGTGTGGGCGCAGGGAGCCCACGCGCACGCGCTGGCCCCGCTCGAGCAGAAGGGCCAGGCCGCCAACACGAAGTGCTACTCCTGCCACGTCACGGCGCTGGGCCGTCCGGGCGGCTTCCCGAAGGGCGCGAGCCCCGCGGAGCAGCCCGATTTCGCGCGGGTCGGCTGCGAGTCGTGCCACGGTCCCGGCGGAGAGCACGTCAAGCCCGACGCCGCGCGCGTCGGCACCATCGTCTCGCTCGGGGACAAGTGCAACTCGTGCGTGATCCTGCAGATCTGCGAGGGCTGCCACGATCAGGCCAACGACGCCCACTTCGAGTTCTCGGTCGAGAAGAAGATCGAGGCGCAGAAGCACGGCACGATCGAGCCGGCGGCGAAGCGCAGCGCCACCACGCCGCCCGGAACCTGAGAGGCCGCGCCGTGGCGAACGTCCGCACCGAGACCGACGCGCGCGGCGTGCGAACCTTGACGATCGACCGGGAGGCGCGCCGCAACGCGCTCGACCGCGCCACGCTCGAGGAGCTCGAGGCGGGCTTCGGCGCTGCGGCCGACGACCCGGAGGTGCGCGTGATCGTGCTGCGCGGCCAGGGCACGGCCGCCTTCTGCGCCGGCGCGGACCTCGAAGAGCTGCTGGCGCACGAGACGATCGACGACCGCCGCCGTCACTTCGACGGCGTGGCGCGCGTGATCGCCGCCATGCACCGCGCGCCCCAGCCGGTGATCGCGCGCGTGCAGGGCTTCGCGCTGGCGGGCGGTCTCGGGCTCGCGGTGGCGGCGGATTTCACGATCGCGGCGGAGAGCGCGGTGCTCGGGCTTCCCGAGATCGGGATCGGCTTGCTCCCGATGGTGGTGTCGGCGCCGATCCTGCGCGCGACGGGCAGCCGCAAGACCGTGCTGGACCTGGTGCTCACCGGCCGCCGCGTCCCGGCCGAGGAAGGGCGCGCGCTCGGCCTGCTGACGCGCGTCGTCCCCGACGAGCGGATCGACGCAGAGGTCGCGGCCCTCGGGGCGCAGCTGGCGTCGCTCTCGCCTGCCGCGCTGCGCCTCGGCAAGGAGGCGATCTACACCATGGCCGAGATGGAATACGGCGCGGCGCTCCGCTACCTGCGCGAGATGATCGTGCTGACGGCGCTCACCGAAGACGCGAAGGAGGGCATCCGCGCCTTCTTCGACAAGCGGAAGCCGGTGTGGAGCGGACGCTAGCCGGCGAGCTGCGCGAGGCGGTCGCCTCCGCGCGCGAGCTGCTGCGCGAGTGGCTCGAGGAGGGGCTCGAGCGCTTCGAGCGCGAGACCGCGCCGCCCGCCCGAAGCGCCCCCTCCTCCGCCCCCCGCCAGATCGCCCTGGTCGGCGAGCCCCGGCTCTGGGGCGAACACCCGACTCTCGCCGAGGTGCGGGCCGCGCTCGGCGACTGCACGCGCTGCCGGCTCGCGCAGGGTCGAACCCAGATCGTCTTCGGCGACGGCGACCCGGACGCGGACCTGCTCTTCGTCGGCGAGGGGCCCGGCGAGCAGGAGGACCTGCAGGGGCTGCCCTTCGTCGGCCGTGCAGGCGAGCTGCTGACGCAGATGATCGAGAAGGGACTCGGCATCCCGCGCAGCAGCGTCTACATCTGCAACATCGTGAAGTGTCGGCCGCCGCAGAACCGCACGCCATTGGCCGACGAGGTGAGCGCGTGCCGCGCCTTTCTCGACGGCCAGATCGACGCGGTCCAGCCGCGGGTGATCGTGGCGCTCGGCAAGCCCGCCACGAGCCTGCTGCTCGGCCGCGACGTGTCGATCACGCGCGTGCGCGGGATCTGGCAGGAGTATCGCGGCATCGCGGTGATGCCGACCTTCCACCCGGCCTTCATCCTGCGCCAGTACACGCCCGAGAACCGGCGCCTGGTGTGGGAAGACCTGAAGGCCGCGCTCCACCGCGCGCGCGAGCAGGGCGCCCGGATCTAGCCGGGGTCACGGCCGCTCGGGCACCGAGCGCGTCTGCTGGCGGCGGAAGCTCGCGAGCGCCGCGCGCACTGCGGGATCCTTGCGCGCCAGGATCGCCGCCGCGAGCAGCCCAGCGTTCTTCGCGCCGGCGCGTCCGATCGCCAGCGTGCCCACCGGAATGCCGCCCGGCATCTGGACGGTCGAGAGCAGTGCGTCGAGGCCGGACAGCGGCGAGCTCTCGATCGGCACGCCGAGCACCGGCAGCAGGGTGAGCGCCGCCGTGACGCCGGCGAGGTGGGCGGCGCCTCCCGCGCCGGCGATGATCACCTCGTAGCCGCGCTCTTCGGCCGACGCGACGAAGGCGCGGTGGCGGTCGGGCGTGCGGTGCGCCGAGACGACCTTCACCTCGTGCGCGATGCCGAGCGCGGCGAGGGCGTCGGCAGCCGCCTTCATCACCTCCCAGTCCGAGGCGCTCCCCATCAGGATCGCGACGCGCGCCGGGGCGCCGGCCGCGAGCCGCCGCCGCGGCGCGGTTGCCCCCGAGCTGCGTGCCTTGGTGCGCGGAGCGTTCCTGCGCGGAGCGCGCTTCCTCGCCGCCATGCTGCGTTCCTCCTGGTCCGGCTCGCGCCGGGAGTGCATACTTCGCCGATCCGCGACCCCGACGCAAGGAACGACGCCCGTGGTGGGTGAGATCGGCCCCCGCACGCAGCTCTGCGGCGTGATCCTGCACCCCGCCGGCCACACGCGCTCGCCGGCGATGCACAACGCTGCGTTCGCGGCGCTCGGCCTCGACGCCGTCTACACCGCGTTCGACGTGCGACCCGAGCAGCTCGCCGCCGCCATCGCCGGCGCTCGCGCGCTCGGCATCCGTCAGCTCGCGGTCTCCATCCCCCACAAGGAGGCGGTGCTGGAGCATCTGGACGAGGTGGAAGCCACGGCGCGGCGCATCGGAGCGGCGAACACCGTGACCCGGCGCGACGACCGCTTGGTCGGCTCCAACACCGATTGGAGTGGCGCGGTGCGCGCGTTGGAGCGCGAGACGTCGCTCCGCGATCGCGACGTCGTCGTGCTCGGCGCGGGCGGCACCGCGCGCGCGGTGACCTTCGGCGCGCTCGAGCGCGGTGCGCGGGTGGTGGTATTGAACCGCACGCCGGAGCGCGCCGCACGCCTCGTGAAACAGCTCGGCGCCGCCGGCTCCGGGCGCCTCGAGGACCTCGCCGCCACGCCCTGCGACGTGCTCGTCAACACCACCTCGGTCGGGCTGCACAGCGACGCCTCGCCCGTGCCCGCCGCCGCGATCCCACGCGACGCGGTCGTGATGGACGCGATCTACGACCCGCCGAGAACGCGCTTGCTGCGGGACGCCGAGGCGCGCGGGGCGCGCGCGCTCGGAGGCAAGTGGATGCTCGTCTACCAGGCCGCCGAGCAGATCGCGCTCTGGAGCGGCCGCAGCGCGCCCGTCGACGTGATGGCGGAGGCCTTCGAGCGCGCCGGCGAAGCCGCGCGCTGAGCCGCGCTCAGCCCGTGTAGCCCCACTTCTTCTTGTTCTCTTCGACCTGCTCGGGCGTCGGCTTCGGCTTCTCCGGGACCTCGGGCACGGCGAACGAGTCCTTGAGGTCGACGATCTTCGCGTTGAGGTCGATGTCGGCCTGGAACGCCTCCGGCACCTGCTCGTCCTCGAAGATCGCCTCCCACGGGCACTCCGGCTCGCACACGCCGCAGTTGATGCACTCCTCGGGATCGATGAAGAGCTGGTTGGGGAAGGTGCTCTTGTCGTCGCCCTGGTATTCGTAGATGCAGTCGACCGGGCACACCTCCACGCAGCTCATGTCGACGCAGTCCCGGCAAAGCCTCGTGATCACCCAGGCCATCTCTCGCCTCTCCCCCTGCCCGAATCGGGTTCCGAGCTCCTCAGCGGAGCTTCGTCTCCTTGTAGAGGACGTGCTTGCGCACGACCGGGTCGTACTTCTTGAGCTCGAGCTTGTTGGGCGAGTTCTGGCGGTTCTTCACCGTGGTGTAGAAGTGCCCGGTCCCCGCGCTCGACTCGAGCTTGATGCTCTCGCGCTTACCCTTCTTGGCCATCGCTCCTCCCTCCGCGCCGCCTCAGCTCGGTTCCGGGACGAGGGCACCCGTCGTCGCAAACACACGCCTGCGTCGGCCCTCTCGCGTCTCCACGCGAACGCGGCTCGGCTTTCCCCGCTCGTCGACGAGCGAGACGTTGGACGCGTCCACGTAGCCCTCCTGCTCGACGATGCCGCCGGTGCGCACCTTGGCGCGCCCGGCCTTCAGGTGGCGCTTCTGCACGCGCACCTTCTCGACGCGGACGCGGCTGCGCTCGGTGTCCACGGCCAGGACCTTGCCCTGCTTGCCGCGGTCTGCGCCCTTCATCACCACGACCACATCGCCCTTGCGGATGCGAAGCGGCATCTGCGCCTCCTGGACGGAATGAGCGCAGACTCTTGCTGGACGGACGCGTCCCCGTCAAGGCACCCCGCGGGGAAAAATCCCGCACACCGAGGTGGGCCGGAACTGCGTGATACCCTGGGCGCGTGCGAGCTCGCGGCGCCAGGATCGCAGCCACCATCGTGCTGCTCGGGCTCGCCTCGGTGGCCGGCTGTCGTCTGTTGCTCGCGCACCTGCCAGAGCGCTACGCCGTCAACGCGCCGCTCGGCCACATGCTCTTCGGCCGCGGCAGCGATCCGCCGCCGGCAGCAGAGCTGCGCGAGCGGCTCCGCGTGCCGAACGGCTTCGCGATCACGCTCTACGCCCAGGGCATCCCGAACGCCCGCTTCCTGCGCTTCACGCCGGGCGGCGACCTGCTGGTCAGCTCGCCGCGGTCCGGTCAGGTGCTGCTGCTGCAGCGCGACGCGAACGGCGACGGGCTGCCCGACGCGGTCGGCCCGCTGCTCAGCGGTCTCGATCGCCCGCATGGGCTCGACTTCCTGGGCGACTGGCTCTACGTGGCGGAGGGAGATGCCATCGCCCGCGTGCGCTACGACGCCGCCGCGCGCGCGCTGCGCGGTCCGCTGGAGCGCGTGGTGGTCGGGCTTCCATCGGGCGGGAATCACTGGACGCGCACGGTGCGCTTCGGGCCCGACGGCGGCATGTACGTCACGATCGGCTCGAGCTGCAACGCGTGCCTCGAGAAGGACCGCCGCCGCGCGGTCATGCTCCGCTACCAGCCAGACGGCAGCGGCGAGGAGGTCTACGCGACGGGCCTGCGCAATGCGGTCGGCTTCGACTGGCAGCCGGGCACGGGCGATCTCTACGCCACCGACAACGGCCGGGATCTGCTCGGCGACGACCTCCCGCCCTGCGAGCTCGACCGGATCGTGCGCGGCGGCTTCTACGGCTGGCCGTTCGCGATGGGTGATCGGGTCCCGGATCCCGAGCTCGGGGCGGGACACGAGGCCGAGATCGCCGCATCGATCCCGCCGGCGCATCGCTTCGCGGCGCACAACGCGCCGCTCGGGATGACGTTCCTGCGCGGCGCCACGCTGCCCGAGGCCTACCGCGGCGCGGCGCTGGTCGCGCTGCACGGCTCCTGGAACCGCACCCACAAGGACGGCTACAAGGTCGTCTCGCTCCACTGGCGCTCCGACGGGAGCATCGAGCAGCGCGACTTCGCGACCGGCTTCCTGCGCGGCGACGACGTGATCGGGCGGCCCGTCGACGTCGCCGAGGGACCGGACGGCGCGATCTACGTATCCGACGACTACGCAGGCGCGATCTACCGCATCGCGCAGGCCGAGCCGGGCTCGCCGGGGCGCGCGGCGAGCCTGGGCGGCGGACGCGAGCCCGCCCCGCGACCCGCCGACCCGCTCGTGTCGATCCCGGCCGCCGAGCGGGCGGCAGCCGCGTCGCGCGGGCAGGCGCTCTTCGAGGCCAACGCCTGCGCGCGCTGCCACGATCCGCAGCGCGCCGAAGCGGGCGTCGTGGCGGTCCCGCTCGCCCATCTGGCGACCCGCTACGACGTCGCCGGCGTGCAGGCCTACCTGGCTGCCCCGACGCCGCCGATGCCGCTGTTCCCGCTCGACGACGCCCAGCGCCGCGATCTCGCGGTGTTCCTGCTCGAGGAGCACGGGCGCTAGCAAGCGGAGTCCGCGGAAGCACCGAGCGCCGCGTGATACCCTCCCGCGCATGGCCTACGAACACATCGCGCTCGCCGAGGAGGACGACTTCGCGGTGCTGACGATGCGCCGGCCCGAGCGCCGCAATGCGCTCTCGGAGGCGCATCTGCGCGAGATGCTCGACGCGTTCTCCACGATCGGTGCCGGCAAGAGCCGCGGCGCGATCCTCGCCGCCGAAGGGCCCGTCTTCTCGGCGGGCCACGACTTCGCCGACATGGACGGGCGCAACCTCGAGGCGATGCGGCGCCTGCTGTTCCTGTGCGCCGAGGTGATGCAGCGCATCCAGGCGCTCCCGCAGCCCGTGATCGCGCAGGTCGAGGGCCTCGCCACGGCGGCCGGCTGCCAGCTCGTGGCGTCGTGCGACCTCGCCGTGGCGGGAGAGTCGGCGCGCTTCCAGGTTCCGGGCGGCCGCGGCGGCTGGTTCTGCATCACGCCCGGCGTCGCGCTGGCCCGCGCGGTCGGGCGCAAGCACGCGCTCGAGATGCTCCTCACGGGCGACCCGATCGACGCGAGAAGCGCGCTCGCCTGGGGCCTGGTGAACCGCGTGGTGCCCGACGCCGAGGTGGCAGGCGAGACGCGCGCCCTGCTCGCGCGCGCGACGCGCGGCAGCGCGCTCGCCAAGGCGCTCGGCAAGCAATCGTTCCACCGCCAGGTCGATCTCGACCTGCCCGGCGCCTACGCCTACGCCTCGGAGGTGATGGCTTCCGCTTCCCAGACGGAAGACGCCCAGGAAGGGCTGCGCGCCTTCCTCGACAAGCGCCCCGCGCGCTTCACGAACCGCTAGCGCGCGAGCGACGCGGCGCCCGTCGCGCCGGTCCAGGGCGACGCGTCGACGACCTGGAGCCGGTCGCGGCCCGTCACCACGACGTGTCGACCCGACGCATCGAGCGCGAGGCCGCCGTCGACGTCGACCGAGTCGAGCACGCGCCCCGAGCGGGGATCGAGCACCTGGAGGCCGCGCTCGCCCACGGCGAACAAGCGCGAGCCGATCAGCGCCGCGTCGGTCACCCGCCCGATGTCGGACGGCTGGAAGCGGGAGAGCTGGGTCACCGCGGCGGGACCGCCGACGTCGAGACAGAGCAGGGCCTTGCGCCCGAGCACCAGCGCGACGCCATCGACGATGCGCAGCCCGCTCGGCTCGAGCGCGCGGCCGACTTCGAATGCCTTCTCGAAGCGCTCGGCGCGTGGATCCGCGAGCGGCGCGGCGTAGAGCATGCGGTCGTCGAGCACGTAGAGCGTGCCGTCGGAACGCCCGAGGCCGCGCAACGGCTTCGGCACGAGCGTCTCCACCGCTCCGCCCGCGAGCGGGGTGCGCAGCAGGCCGCGGCTGCCCGCGATCAAGAGCTGGCCTCCGATCACCTCCACGCCCGCGACGGCGCCGACGTCCTCGCGACCGAGGGCGCGCAGGCGCCGGCCATTGGCACCGCGCGCCACGATCTCGATCCCGTCCTCGCCGAAGACGACCACGCTGTCGCTCAGCAGCCGCACGCCCGAGAAGCGCAGGAGGCCCGCCGGCCGGGTGTACTCGCGGACGCCGCGCGGCGCTTCGGGATCGGCGAGGTCGACCTCGCGGAAGCTTCCGTCGGCGAAGAGCGCCACCGCGCGGTCGAGCTGCGACGACACGGCCACCACGCCGGCGCGCAGCGGCAGCACCGCGTGCCGCGCCGCCTGGGTCGGCCAGGTCGCGACGGGGACGAAGAAGTGCGACCAGTAGGCGGGGCCGCTCGCCGTGAAGAGCGCCGAGGTTCCCGAGCGCCGCTCGACGTCGGGCACGCGCAGCGTGAAGGTCTCGGTCCAGACCGGCTCGCTCTGGCCTTCCTTGCGCAGCGCCACGCGCGTCTCCGCCAGCACGCCGGGCCCCGAGACCTGCCCGTTGTAGACCTGGGTCGGCACCGGATGCTCGCCGTGGTGGATCTCGACCCAGCCGGCCGCCGAAGCGCCCCCGGCGAGCGCGACGCCGGCGCCCGCGTAGCTCTGCTGGGCGCGCTCGGTGAAGGTCCGGCGCAGCCGGTCGGCGTCGGGGACGCCCGGTTCGATCTCGATGCGCAGGCCGAGGGCGCGGAAGGCGCCCGCATTGCGAAGCTGCAGCAGCGAGAGCGTGCGGCGCGCCTCGGCCGCGTAGTCGCTGCTGGGATGGCGCTGCGCGAAGGCGGCGAGCTCGGCGGGACGCCCGCCGAAGCCGTTCTGGCGCAGGTACTCCGCGTTGCCGCGCGCGCGCTCCGCCAGCTCGGCGCCCGCGCAATGCGCGGCGAAGCGCTCGTACGCTTCGGGCGTCCCCATCGCGCGCGCCGCCTCGAAGTCGCGCGAGTCCGCGCTGCCCTGGAGCTCCTTCAGGTACGCGCTCGTCGGGTGATCGGCGCGGAAGCGGTCGAGCGAGGCCTGCGTGCCGTCGCGCTTCGCCTGCAGGTAGTCGAGGCGCTCGCGTGCCTCCGCCGCGTAGGGGGAGCGCGGGTTCTCGGCGAGGAAGCGCCGGTAGGCGGTCGGCGTGTCCTCCGCCTTCGCGTGCTCCCAGTTTCGAGTCGCGCAGCCCAGGGCGACCGCAGCGACGAGCGCGAGAATCGAGAAGCGCATGGTTCCCCCCCTTTGCGAGAACACCCGCATTCGCCGGTTCATCGGCCGGCCTGCTGCCGGTCTTGAGAGCCCGCTTGGCGCCGCCCGTGGCGGCGCCTACCCTGGCCCGCCCGGCTGGCCCCATGGCGCAGATCCTCACCGTCACGCCCAACGCGGCGATCGATCGCACCCTGCGGGTCGTGCAGCTTCGCCCGGGCGCCCGGCACCTCGTGCGCAGCGACCACGTGCAGGCAGGTGGCAAGGGGATCAACGTCGCGCGCGCGCTCGCCCGCCTGGGGGCGCGCGCGCGGGCGCTCGTCGTGGTGGGGGGCGCGACGGGCGAGGCGATCTGCCGCGATCTGGAGCGCGCGGGGCTCGCGCCGATCGCAGTGCGTGCGCGCGGCGAGTCGCGCACCTGTCTCGAGATCCTCGACGAGAGCTCCGGCCTCGCGACGCAGCTACACGGGAGGGGCGTCGCTGCCGACGAGCAGACGGCGCACGAGCTGATCGCCGCCGTCGCCGAGCAGCTCGCCGGGGTCGGCTGGCTCGCGTTGTGCGGCAGCCTCGCGCCCGGCATGCCCGACGACACCTACGCGCGTCTCGTGGATCTCGCGCACGCGCGGCGCGTGCCGGTCGCGCTCGACGCGAGCGGCCCTGCGCTGCGGGCGGCCTGGCGACGCGGCCCCGACCTGCTCCGCGTGAACCGCGAGGAGGTCGCCGAAGCGCTCGGAGTCGACGGCGCCGCGCTCGCGCTCCCCCCGCCCGCGAGCTGCGGCGACGCCGGGCTCAGCGTCGTCTCCGACGGGAGGCGGCCCGCGCTGGCGTGGCTGCGCGCCGGCGCCCGCTGGTCGCTGACGCCACCGCCGGTGCAGGTGCGCAATCCAATCGGCTGCGGCGACGCGATGCTCGCCGGGTTGCTCGCTGCACTCGCTGCGGGGCGCGGGACGGCCGACGCGCTGCGCTTCGCCACCGCGCTCGCGGCGGCGGACGCCGAGTCGGAGGTCGCCGGACGGCCCGACCCGGAGCGGGCGCGCGCGCTCGAGCCGCAGGTCCGGATCGAGGCGTTCGGCGGGGACGCGGCGTGATCGACGCCGTCGTCTTCGACATGGACGGCCTGCTGATCGACTCGGAGCCGCTCTGGCAGCAGGCCGAGATCGAGGTGTTCGCCGGCGTCGGGATCGAGCTCGACGCGAGCCTCTGCCTGCGCACGCGCGGCCGCAAGATCGACGAAGTGGTCGACTACTGGTACGCGCAGGCGCCTTGGCGCGGGCCGAGCCGGCGCGCCCTGCGCGACGCGGTGGTCTCACGCGTGGTCGAGCTGGTGCAGGCCCGGGGCGCCGCGAAGTCGGGGGTCGCCCACGTGCTCGAGTTCTTCTCGCAGCGCCGGCTCCCGCTCGCGATCGCCTCCTCCTCGCCGTACGTGCTGATCGAAGCCGTGCTGGAGCGGCTGCGCGTCGGAGAACGCTTCACGGCCCTCCACTCGGGCGAAGACGAGGCGGCCGGCAAGCCGGACCCGGCCATCTTCCTTGGCGCGGCTCGCAAGCTCGGCGTAGCGCCCGCCCGCTGCCTGGCGTTCGAAGACTCTCCCGGCGGCGTGGCTGCGGCCAAGGCGGCGGGCATGCGCTGCGTCGCGGTTCCCGATGCCGCGGCCGCCGCGCCGGAGCGCCTAGGCGCGGAGCGCGCGCTCCTCGCCGGAGCGGCCGATCTGGTGATCGACTCGCTCCTCGAGTTCGGAGCGGCGCAGTGGCAGTGGCTCGCGGAGCGGCGCTGAAAGGCAAGACGGCGCCGGGTCGCGATCGACCCGGCGCCGCAGAGAGGTCCCACTCTCGAGCTACTCTCCCACCGAGGAAACCCGGCAGTACCATCGCCGAAGCGGGGCTTAACTTCCGTGTTCGGAATGGGAACGGGTGTGGCCCCCGCTCTGTGGAGAGTGGGATAGATCAAAAGGCCGGCGCCTTTTGACAATCGAACAGCGTCCTTGGGGTTCTCCAGGCATCATCGTCGAGCGCGCTTCCATGGGCTCGTGGTCAAGCCTCACGGGCGATTAGTACCGGTCAGCTCCACGCATTGCTGCGTTTCCACCTCCGGCCTATCGACGTCCTCGTCTCGGACGGCCCTTCAGGGGACCGAAGTCCCGGGGAGATCTCATCTTGGGGTGGGCTTCCCACTTAGATG
>Ga0335070_10000085_pt1 | contig 102254 bp, 92 predicted proteins | sample Lox_Sample_13_FD_206722 | JGI IMG/M metagenome (GOLD analysis project Ga0335070, IMG submission 206722) | Soil microbial communities from Loxahatchee National Wildlife Refuge, Florida, United States - Lox_Sample_1.3 | ecosystem: Environmental > Terrestrial > Soil > Wetlands | place: USA... | reverse complement strand
CATTCATGGATGCGGTCTTCAATGCGCGGGAAAAAACGCCAGACGAAACGCAGTTGCCGCAGGGGTTCGCCCTATTCCAGGTGCTGGCCGTCAAGCCTCCGGCCACGCCAACCTTCGAAGAAATTCGCAGCCGGGTGGAGACTGAGTTCAAGAACGAGCGCACCACCGCCCTGCTCACGCAGAAGACGCAGGAACTCTCGGACCGCGCCAAGGCCGAGCATGACCTGAAAAAGGCGGCCAAGGAACTCGGCGCCACCATGAAAACCAGCGACTTCGTGCTGCCCGACGGCCAGGTACCCGATATCGGTTCGATGACGGGAGCGGCTTCGGAGGCGTTCTCCATGAAGCCGGGCGAAATCAGCGGGCCGATCGACAATGGCAACACCGGCGCTGTGCTGCAACTCCTGGAAAAACAGGAACCCTCGCAGCAGGATTTTGCCGCGAAGAAGGACCAGGTCCGCGATTCGCTGCTGCAGACCAAGCAAAACGAGCTGTTCAATCTGTTTGTGGCGAACCTGCGTGACCAGATGCAGAAAGCCGGCAAGATCAGGATCAACCAGGAGGAGATGAAAGGTCTGACGCGCGGCCAGGGTGGTGAAGAAGGCGAGTAGAGCCAGCCTGCGACGGGAGGTACCGTCTTTGCTCTGGCCGACTCTGCAGACAGCACCTTCAGGGCGTCGGCATCAACGTCTGCCATCTTAAGAAAGAATCATGGCATTTCCCCGCGCGACTGGAATTCTGCTGCATCCGATCTCGCTGCCCTCGCGCGGCGGCATCGGAGATCTGGGCCCAGCGGCGTACGAATTTGTGGACTTCCTGGCCAGCGCTCGCCAGGGTTTATGGCAGGTTCTCCCCTTGGGGCCGCCCGCCGCCGGCAATTCTCCCTATTCTTCCATCTCAGCCTTCGCCGGGAACCCGCTGCTCATCAGCCTGGAGCGCTTGGCAGAGCACGGTTGGATCGAGTCTGCGCGCCTGTCAGAGTTGCCGCAGAGCATCGGCATGATCAACTACGACGAGGTGAGCCGGCACAAGCTGCCGTTGCTCACCCAGGCCGGGCGCAATTTCCTGGACTACGCTCCGGCCGCAGCGCGCAGCCGCTTTGAGCGCTTCTGCGGCGACAACGCCTGGTGGCTGGAGGATTTCGTCCTCTTTGATGCTTTGCGCGAGCGCTACGACTGCCAGGTCTGGAAGCATTGGCCGCGGGAGTTCGCCCGCCGCGAGCCGGCAGCCCTGGAAGCCGCGCGCCGTGAGCTGGCCTCGGAGATCGCAGTTCGCCGCGTCATTCAGTTCGCCTTTTGGGAGCAATGGCGGGCTTTACGCTGTTACTGTGCGCACAAATCCATCCGCGTGGTCGGCGACATCGCCATCTTTGTGGACTACGACAGTGTGGATGTCTGGAGAAACCGGGACCTCTATCGCTTGAAGGACGATCTTGAACCCGAGGTCGTTTCTGGAGTGCCACCCGACGCCTTCAGCGCGACCGGGCAGCGCTGGGGAAATCCTCTGTACAACTGGGAGGCCATGCGGGAGCGCGGTTACCAGTGGTGGATTCAACGCCTGCGCTGGGCGACCCAGACTTGTGATTACATCCGCCTCGATCACTTCCGCGGTTTCGAGCAGTTCTGGGAGATTCCCGCTTACGAACCCACCGCCATCCATGGCCGCTGGGTGGATGGCCCCAAGGACGATCTCTTCAACAAGGTGCGGGAAGCCCTGGGCGGGCTGCCATTTTTTGCCGAAGACCTGGGCTACATCACGCCCGAGGTGCATGCCCTGCGCGAGCGCCACCAGATTCCCGGCATAGCCGTGCTGCAGTTCGGGTTCAGTAATCCAGGTGCGCATGTTTACTTGCCGCACCGGCTCACGCCCGACCGCGTGGTCTATACCGGTACGCATGACAACGACACCAGCCTGGGCTGGTGGAACTCCGCTGCCAGCGACGACGAGCGCCGCGCGGTGCGGAGTTATGCGGGAAGTTGTGAAGACGGGGCTAACTGGGCGCTGATCCGGCTGGCCCAGGGTTCGGTTGCGAGTTTGTCGGTGGTACCGCTCCAGGATGTGCTCGGCCTGGGCAGCGAAGCCCGGCTCAACATCCCCAGTGTGAAAGACGGAAATTATCGCTGGCGGTTCCAGGAGGGAGCCCTAACGCCTCAGCTGGCGGAGCGTCTGGCACGGTTGGCGGAGGTCACAGACCGGCTGCCGCCGGGGGTGCCGGGGCGGCCATCGGAAGACTTCGCGGCTTAGGCGAATGGGACAAAAAAGCCGGGATCCGAAGATCCCGGCTGCAGTTGGCTGGTTGCCCGGATAAAACTTGAGGCGGTTGCGCGGCGTCCGAGCCGCGCGCCGCAATCCTGAGCGCAGCGAAGGATCTTTCGACCGCGTCGGCGCGCTTTATACTCTATCGGCAGCCCTTGCCGAGACTTTATGCCGTCCGCCGCGGACGCACCGTCAGGTCCCGCACCTGCGCCAGAATGCTCGACATCTGCATGCCATTCAGTTGCGAGAGGTAGGGCATCAGTTCGGCGATAAACGGGTCCTGCATCAGTTCGCGGACTTCCTCTTGGCGGCTGCGTTCGCCGCCGGACAGCAGTTCTGGCACGGTCACCTCCAAGGCCCGCGCCAGCCGCTCCAGCGAGGAGAGGGTGGGCGTGGCCTTCTCGTTTTCGATCTTAGAGACGTAGGTACGCGGGACCGACATCCGCGTCGCCAGTTGCCGCTGGCTCAGACCGTTGCGCAGGCGCAGCGAGCGGATGGACGCGGCCAGGTTCAGGTGCCCGTGTCCGTTGCCATTGGACGGCACCATCGCCGGCGCTGGCGTTGCTGCGACGATTTCCGGCTCGTCCTCGTCTAATGAGGCATGGCAGCGGCGGCAAAGGTTATTGGTGGTTCGGAATTGCACCAGCAGGCAGCGGTCGCAACGAACGACTTCCCTGGAATCAACCGGGGCAAGGGTCGTGGCCATTTAGGTTTTGGGAGAGCCAGAGCGGAGGCTACTCCTGGAACCGCGGGAAAAGTTCCAACTCCCCGGTAATCTGCGGGACAACGGCTGTGGATGTCAAGCAAAATTTGGGGCGAAACCCAAAATATCTCGGGGAAAAGCCAAAGCAACCCGGCGAAAACCCGGAGAAAACAAGGTAGAAATCCATGAACGAGCGCGACAAGGCCTGGGGTTTACTAACTGAGTTCACCCAATCGGAAAGTTTGCGCAAACATGCGCTGGCGGTCGAAGCCTGCATGCGCGCCTACGCCCGCAAGCTGGCGGCTGGTTCTCCCGAACAAGAGAACCTCTGGGGCGTGGTGGGATTGCTGCACGACTTCGACTACGAGAAGTGGCCCAGCCGGGAAGAGCATCCCTACAAGGGCAACGAGATTCTGAAAGAGCGCGGGTACTCGGAAGAGATCTGCCGGGCGATCATGTCGCACGCAGAGTACTCGGGCGTGCCGCGGGTGACGTCGATGGAGAAAGCGCTGTTTGCCTGCGACGAACTGGCGGGATTCATCACCGCCTGCGCCCTGGTGAAGCCGGGAAAGTCGCTGGCGGAAGTGGAGGCGGCATCGGTGCGGAAGAAGATGAAGGACAAAGCCTTTGCCAGAAGCGTGAACCGCCAGGACATCGTGACCGGCGCGGCGGAGTTGGGGGTGGAACTGGAGGAGCATATTGGGTTCTGCATTGAGGCGATGAAGGGGGTCGCAGGGGAACTTGGTTTGGATGGGAGCGCGGTGAAGACGGCATAGAAGACGGCATAGATGCCGGGCAAGAGGCGGGAGGGCACGGCTTTAGCCGTGCCGTTACGCGCACTCCACCGCCCCGGGCTTTAGCCCCTGCGGGCAGGGATCCATCTCCAATCCTCCGTGCGCAGAGGAGCATTGATAGTCTTGTGCGCGGCCCACAAGGTGAGCACGCACCGGATTTTCCCGTATATACACAACATGCTGGTCATAGTCATTCGCATCGCGAATGCGATGATCAACGTACCCACGATCCCAAACCTCAAGGTTCAGCCCGAGCTCTTTCTTCACACGATACGAAAATCCGCCTTTGATGAACTGCATCACCCGTTCCAGCGTGATGCCGGTCGGAGTAAGGAGCAGATGAAAGTGATCGGGCATCACGACGAACTCATGCAGCAGGAATCTTCGCTCGCGGCGATAGTGGAAAATCGTGTCCGTGAACAGGCGAGCCATTCGCTCGGTTTGGAAGAGAGAACGACGTCCCCATGTGCTTGCGGTTACAAAGTAAGCGCTGGAACCGAACGAGGTGTAATCACGAGGCGGTTTGGACATGCTTACCTCAGCGGCTAAAGCCGCGGTGGGATGAGCCCTTTGCGGCACGGCTAAAGCCGTGCCCTCCCGTTTCTTATCGTGCCACTCAACTTGTGTCTGTGATGACTGAACATCGGGTTTCACAGTTCGGGTATCGGAACGGCACGACTCTCGGAACGGCATGACTCTCAGGAGGGCACGACTTTCGGGAGGGCACGATTTTCAGTCGTGCCGACAGCGTGCGCCCGAAAGGGTGGGCTTTAGCCCCGAGGCCACCGGAAATCAACTGTCGGGTGTTATGTAGTGTGTATTTGCCGAGAAATGTCGCTATCCAAACCAGCCACGGCGTCGTCTAGCAAAACGGGCTCGCGTTGAGTCCCAATCTCAGTTCCGGGCCTGATTCCGTAAAACAAAATCGCTTCAAAGGAGGTATCCTCCATGCGCCGGAATGACTCCATGCATCTGTTGCTGGTTGCGCTCGTGCTTTTCGCCGCCACCTGGACAGCCTGTACGAGTTCAAATGACGCCAGCCAATCCGCGTCGGCCGCGTCTGCCAACGGCAAGATTCCCATCACCACCAAGTCCGAAGAAGCGCGCAAGGAATTCCTGCAAGGCCGCGCCCTGGCCGAGAAGCTGCTGGCGCAGGATTCGCTGCAGCATTTTGACAAGGCCATCGCCATTGATTCGGACTTTGCCCTGGCAGAGCTGTCACGGGCCAATGCCTCTCCGACCGGCACACAGTTCTTTGAGCACCTGAACAAGGCTGTGGCGCTGGCGGACAAGGTTTCCGAAGGTGAGCGGACGCTCATTCTTGCCAACCAGGCGGGCGCCAATGGCCAGGTGGCCAAGCAAAAAGAGCTGCTCGACAAGCTGGTGGCGGCCTATCCCAACGATGAGCGGGCCCGCTTCAACCTGGGTGGCTACTACTTTGGTCAGCAACAGTGGGGCCAGGCCATCGAGCAATACAAGAAAGCTACGGAGCTTGCTCCGAATTATTCGCCGGCCTACAACATTCTCGGCTACGCATACCGGCAGGCGGGTGACTATGCCAATGCCGAGCAGGCGTTCAAAAAATATGTCGAGCTGATTCCTAACGACCCCAACCCCTACGACTCGTACGCCGAACTTCTGTTGAAGATGGGGCGGTTCGAGGACTCGATCGCGCAATATCGCAAGGCGCTGGCGGTGGACGAGCACTTCTTCCCGTCACACTTCGGCATTTCCGCCGACCTGCTGTATATGGGCAAACCGGCGGAGGCCACGGCCGAGCTGGCGAAGATCACCGAGAAGGCGCGCAACAACGGCGAACGGCGCGTCGCCCTGTTTGGGCAGACGGTGGTGGATGTGGACGGCGGCAAGATGGCCCAGGCCCTCACCGAACTCGACAAGCAATACGCCATTGCCCAGCAGACCAACGACGTGGCCGGCATGGCCGGCGATCTGCAGAACAAGGGCAACATTCTGGCAGAAATGCAGAAGTACGATGCCGCCCAGCAGCAGTTCGACCAGTTGCTGCAGATGGTGGAAGCCTCGAATCTCTCGCCGGAGATCAAAGCCAATGCCAAGCTCCAGCATCATCTCAACCTGGCGGTGGTGGCGATCGGGAAGAAAGACTACGCCGCAGCCAAGACTCACGCCGAGGAATATCGCCAGGGCGCCGAGGCGTCACAGAACGCGTTTCAAATCAAGCAGGCGCACGGATTGGACGGAACCATTGCATTGGCCCAGAAGGACTACGACGCCGCGATTGCGGAGCTGCAGCAGGCCAACGAGCAGAATCCCCGCGACCTCTATCGCTTGTGCTTGGCTTATCAAGGCAAGGGCGACGGTGCGAAGGCGCAAGACACTTGCGCCCGGGCAGCAGATTTCAATTCGTTGCCGCAGTTGAATTACGCGTTTGTGCGGGCCAAGGCGCAGAAGGTGGCGGGGAAGAAGGGGTAGGTCGGGAAACCCAGCGCCTGAAGGCGGGTGAGTAGAGACCCCTTACGGCACGCCTGAAGGCGTGCCCTGATACGAATCGGGAAAGCTACGAATCGGCAGGGCCACGGGCCGGTTAAGCTGCGAATCATCGAAGCTGCGTAGGGGCAGGTGTCCTCACCTGCCCTCGCTAGCGCAGCGAATCGGCCAGTTTCCCACCTGCAATCGCCTCCGCGATCCGCGCAAAGTCCTGGTACATCACCCGGTCCTTGTCCATCGTCGGGCACACCGCGCGGATGGCAGCGTGCGCCTGCTGCAGGCGCTTGGAGGTCTTTAGAGGGGCCAAAAAGTCCAGCGCCTGGGCGGCTGCCATGGCTTCGATGGCCATTACGTTGCGGGTGTTCTCCACAACCTTCTTCAGCTTGAGTGACGCTCCCATGCCCATGGAAACGTAGTCTTCCTTGTTGCCGGAGGTCGTGATCGAATCTACCGACGCGGGATGGGCGAGCACTTTGTTTTCGCTGACCAGAGCAGCAGCGGTGACCTGGGCCATCATGAATCCGGAATTAAGGCCGGCGCCGGGAGCGAGAAACGGCGGCAAACCTTCGTTCAGGGCGGGATTCACCAGGCGCTCCAGCCGGCGTTCAGAAATGCCAGCCAGGGCGCTCAGGGCGATGGCGAGGAAGTCCAGGACAAACGCGACCGGCTCGCCGTGAAAATTGCCGCCAGAGAGGATGTCGCTCTTGCCATCGCTCTGCCTGTGGTTCTCAACGAACACCAGGGGATTGTCCACCGCGGAGTTGACTTCGGTCTCCATCACCGCGCGGCAATGGGCCAGCGTGTCGCGTACCGCGCCGTGGACCTGTGGCATGCAGCGCAGCGAGTAAGCGTCCTGCACCCGGTCGCAATCGCGATGCGATTCGCGGATCTGGCTCCCTTCGAGCAGGCGGCGCAGGTTCTCGGCGGTCTTCAACTGTCCGGCGTGCGGGCGCGCCTGGTGAATGCGAGCATCGAACGCGACGTCGGTGCCCTTCAGCGCATCGAGGGTCATGGCGCCGACCACATCGCCGGAGTCTACGAGCGTCTCCGCCGCCAGCAGCGCCAGAATCCCGACCGCGAGCATGCCCTGTGTGCCGTTAATCAGCGAAACAGCTTCTTTTGCTTCGAGCACCAGAGGCTTGACCTGCGCGCGTTTCATTGCCTCCGCGGTCGAGATGCGCGCGCCCGTGTCATCCAGGCATTCGCCTTCCCCAATCAGCGCGAGCGCGAGATGAGAGAGTGGCGCCAGGTCTCCGCTTGCTCCCACGCTGCCCTGCGAAGGTACCATGGGCGTCACGCCGCGGTTGAGCATCTCGCAGATCGTGTCGAGGACCGCAGCCCGCACGCCGGAGTGTCCCTTGGAGAGCGAGTTGGCGCGCAGCAGCATCATGGCGCGGGTCTCGGCGACGGACAGCGGTTCGCCGACACCCGCAGCGTGCGAGCGCACCAGGTTGACCTGCATTTCGCGGATCTGATCGCCGCCGATGCGAACATCACTCAGCTTGCCCACGCCGGTGGTGATGGCGTAGGAAACCTGGTCGTTGGCAACCAGGTTGTCCACCACCGCGCGGGCCCGGTCAACGGCCGCGCGAGCGTCGGGATCGAGCAGCACCGGGCGGCGTTCCGTCGCCACTTCGCGGACCGCTTCCAGCGTCAGATCATTGCCGTTGATGTGGAGAGCTTTCAAGCGAGTCTTCCGGTTTCAACTAGATTGACCGCGCTGCGGTCACATCAGCATCCATGTTCACGGCAGCACCACGCGGAAAGGAAACAGCGTGGCGCTCATCACGGAACTCTTCACCGCGGGGTCATTGTTCATGATCTCCCGGGCGGCCGCCTCCGACTCTGCGCGAAACACAGCGAGGCCCATCGTGGTCTCATCTGTGTTCAGGGTGCGACCCACGAGGATAATCCGGCCCTTGGCCGCCAGCTCCTTCAGGTACCGCGAGTGTTCTTCCACGACCGCGGCTTCCTGCGGCGTTGGCCCGACCCGCAGCATGTCCGGCCTCGCCAGATGCAATTTGTAAAGAAAGCACTCCTCCATGATTTTTCCTCTGGAGCTTCCAGCTAATGGCCCGCCGCCGCGCGAAACACCCTGAGGTACTTCGGCGGCATCGGCGTGACCTTCATTTCGCGATCGATCACGATGTGCGTGGTTTCACCTTCGGCCAGCAGCGTACCATCCTCGGCGCGCAGCAATTCGTAGCCAAAGTGAATCAACGACTCACGAATGTTCTTCAAATGGGTGCGCACGATGATCTCTTCGTCGTAGCGCGCCGGCGCCTTGTAGCGGCAGCGCGCGTCCACCACCGCGATGTGGCAGCCGTCCTCGCGTTCCATCTCCTTGTACGTGAATCCCAGCTGGCGCAGCAATTCTACGCGACCGACCTCGAACCAGATGAAATGATTGGAATGATAAACGATCCCCATCTGGTCGGTCTCGGCGTAGCGCACCCGCAGGCGGGTTTCATTGACGGTTGTGTTCACGCTGGCTCCTGATAGTTTCCCCGGCGACGGGTTCTCCGCAGCCAACCTTCTTTGCGTTGGCAATGTAATCTACAAATTGTGCAGGCAGTCCTTCGCCAGCCGCCAACACCGGGGCCGTCTGCAGATGATAATGGAGGTGGGCCTCGCTGGAATGCCCGCTGTTGCCGCACTCCCCGATCATGTCACCGGCGTGCACCCTATCCCCGGTTCGTACCCGTACGCTGCCCCCTTTCAAGTGCACCAGGAAAGAAAATTCACCGTTGCCGTGGTCCAGGATTACGTGGTTGCCAAGAAGCTGCCTGGCGTTCAGGATTCCCGGGAGGTTGTCGGGGACGTCATCTTCAGCCTGTACGACGGTTCCGTCGCCCGGCGCATAGACCGGCAGACCGAAGCAATAGTAATCGGTGTTGGCCTCGCCTGATCCGCCGGACGACTTGCCTTGCCGCAGAACCAGGAAATCATAGGCAAAGCGCTGGCATTGGACTTTCGCATGCCGATTCTGGCCCACCGTGCGTCCGCCCCAAAACACATACCATTCGCCGTCGAATGGCAGAAACAATTTCGTCTTGGTGCGGTATTCCGCAAACCTCGTATCAACCGGACGCTGGCTGAGGGTCAGCATCATGCGCAGAAACCGATTCAGCCATCCCACCTTGGGGACACGCCGCTGCATGCGGGCGCGATTCACCGACCGCTCCAGCGTGGCTTGCGCTTCTCCAGGAACGACGTGATGCCCTCGCGGAAATCGGCGGTGGTGCGAATGCGGGCGTTGTCCTCGACTGCAACGGCGATCTGCTGATCGAGTTGGCTGGCGATGAAGCTGTTGATCAGCTTCTTGGTGGCGCGGACGGAGGACGGGCTGTTCTCCAGGATCTGGGCAGCCAGTCCGCGGGCACGGGTCATCAGTTGCTCGAGCGGGAGCACTTCGTTCACCAGACCGTAGCGATAGGCCTCGGCAGCATCGAACAGGCGTCCTGTCAGCAACAGGTCACGGGCAATCTTGTGGCCCACTTGCCAGACCAAGATCGAGGAAACGATGGCGGGGACGAATCCGATGCGCACCTCGGTATAGCCGAACTTGGCTTCCGGAACGGCAAGAGTGAAATCACACATCGTGGCCAAGCCGGTGCCGCCGGCGATGGCTGCGCCATTTACCGCGGCGATGGTGGCGCGCGGAAATTCGTAAAGCCGGCGGAAAATCCCCGCCATGCGCGCGGAATCCTTCACGTTTTCCTCGTGCGTCTTGCCCAGCAGGGACTTCAATTCGTCCAGGTCGAGTCCCGCGCAGAAAGCCTTGCCCGCTCCGGTGAGGATAACGACTTGTGCCGGCGATTGCTCAACCTCATCCAGCGCCGCCAGAAGTTCGTCCAGCAACTGGAAGCTGATGGCGTTGCGCTTCTCGGGACGGTTGAGGGTAATGGTGGCAACGCCGGCGTCGAAGGCGAGTTGAACGGTCTGGTAAGTCATGTTAAGTACGCTTGTCATCCTTCTGAGCGGAGCGGACTGCCGCGCCGAGCGTGGCAGCCCGCGGAGTCGAAGGATCCCTACAGCCAGATCACTGCCGGGGAATAGGGATGCTTCGACTGTGCAGGAGCCTCGCTTCCAGCGATGCTCCTGCTCCGCTCAGCATGACAAATTCAATCGGCGGCCGACGAATTCGTGTACCTCGCGCCAATCTCGCCAGTTGCCCGCAGCAGCGTATCCAGCGGCTTCAGTGGTGGCAAGCTGGCACCACGCTGCTGCAGGGCTTCGAGCACCTTTTCGGTCGGGATGTTCCCCACCAGCGCGTCCTGCGCGAAGGGGCATCCGCCCAGGCCGCCGAGCGCAGAATCGAAGCGGCGGCAGCCGGCGTCGTAAGCAGCGAGAATCTTCTCGACCGCCTGCTCGGGACGGCTGTGGAGGTGCACGCCAATCTCCAGATAATCGTACTTTGCCAGCACGGCGGAAACCAGATTGCTAATTTGCTCCGGTCCGGCCAAACCTACGGTGTCGGCAAGCGAAATCATCTTGATGCCGAGCGATTCCAGCAGATCAACCGCGTCCACCACTTCGCCCACACTCCAGGGATCGCCATACGGGTTCCCGAAGGCCATCGAGATGTAAACCACGATGCCTAGTCCTGCTTCGTCGGCCTTCTTTTCGATCCTCTCCAGTTCGTCCACGGCTTCTTCGAGTGTCTGGTGCTGGTTGTTGCGTAGGAAAGTCGGCGAGACGGAATAGGGAAACCCCAGCGTGCGGACGGCCTGCGTATTAATCGCCCGCTGTGCGCCTTTTTCGTTCACTACAATCCCGATGATCTCAACGTCATCGGGAGGGTCGATTTCCTTCAGAACATCTTCTGAATCGGCCATCTGCGGCACGGCCTTGGGCGAGACGAACGAGATCGCATCAATGTGCTTGAATCCCGCGCTGATCAAGGCTTTCAGGTAGTCCACCTTGATGTAGGTCGGGACCTGTCCCTTGAGCCCTTGCCAGGCGTCGCGGGGACATTCGACGAGTTTGATCGGCGAGGACATGTTCACCACGGAGACACGGAGGCACGGAGAGAAATCACAGAATTCTTCTCACAATGCCACCACGGACGAGGTTGGCAACATGGAAGTTGATAATCAATCCCACTCTCATGCCCGTCATCTTAAGATATGTGAGCAATTGCGCCTCATGCACCGGCAAAATGTGTTCAAGGCACTTCAATTCAAGAATGAGTTCGTCGGCGACCACAATGTCCAAACGGTACCCACAGTCCAGGCTGATTCCTTTGTACCGCACCGGCAACGGGACTTGTCTCCGAAAACTCAACCCCCGAAGATTCAGCTCGTGGCAAAGACACTCCTCGTAAGCAGATTCAAGCAAACCGGGGCCGAGGGCGCGATGAACCTCGATAGCCGCCCCAATGACTTCCTCGGTGAGTTTTTCATTGAGAAGCTTGCTCCGTGTCTCCGTGCCTCCGTGGTTAATCATCATGTTTGCAGCACCCCCACCTTGAACTCCGCCACATCCGGATTCAGCGCTGCCGCCTCCAGCGCCTGGGTGATCGCGTCCCGCGTCTCGATGGGGTCAATGATCTTGTCAATCCACAGCCGTGCTGCGCCGTAGCGCGGATCAGTCTGCTCGTCGTAGGTACGCTTCACCGACTCGTACAGCTCTTTCTTCTCTTCATCGCTCAACTTCTTCCCGCCGCGCTCCAGTTGCTTGACTTTGATTTCGACTAGCGTTCCTGCGGCTGAATCGCCGCTCATCACCGCGTAGCGCGCGGTCGGCCATGCGAACACAAACCGGGGATCGTACGCTTTGCCGCACATGGCGTAGTGGCCAGCGCCGAACGAGCCTCCGACGATCACCGTGATCTTTGGCACTACGGAATTCGACACCGCATTCACCATCTTGGCGCCGGCTTTGATGATGCCGCTCCACTCGGCGTCGCGTCCCACCATAAAGCCGTTTACGTCGTGGAAGAAGACCAGGGGGATCAGGTTCTGGTTGCAGTCCATGATGAAGCGGGCGGCCTTCTCGGCGGACTCGGTGTAGATCACGCCGCCGAACTCGATGCGCTTGTGGCCTTCGTGATCGGTCTGTTGCGCGTGCATCTTCTGGTTGGCGACGAGGCCGACGGCGAAGCCGCCGATCCGGGCGTAGCCGCACAGCACGGTCTTGCCGTACTCCGGCTTGTATTCATCGAAGCGGCTGCCGTCCACGATGCGGGCCAGGATTTCCTTCATGTCATACGGGCGCGCGGGCGAAGAATCATAGATACCGTAAATTTCTTCCGCCGCCAGCGTAGGATTCTCCGGCTTCTTGCGGTCCCAGGGCGACTGCCGGCGGTATCCCCATTTCTCGACCATGGAGCGAATGCGGGCGATGCAGGCCTCGTCGTTGGGCTCGTGAAAGTCAATCGTACCGCTGATGGCGGAGTGCATGGCCGCGCCGCCCAGTTCCTCGGCTGAAACCTTCTGTCCGATGGCGGCCTGCACCAGTGCCGGGCCGGCCAGAAACAACCCGCTGCCATCGGTCATGAGCACGTTGTCGCACATGACGGGGAGATATCCGCCTCCGGCCACGCACATGCCCATAATGGCCGCGATCTGCGAGATGCCCATGGCCGACATCACAGCGTTGTTGCGAAACACGCGCCCGAAGTCGTCGGTGTCGGGGAAGACATCTTCCTGCAGCGGCAGGAACACGCCCGCCGAGTCCACCAGGTAGATGGTCGGAATGCGGTTCTCGATGGCGATGTTCTGGGCGCGGATGACCTTCTTTGAGGTCATCGGAAAGAACGCGCCAGCCTTCACCGTGGCGTCGTTGGCGATGATCATCACCAGGCGGGTGTGGATGCGGGCCAGCCCGCTAATAACTCCGGCGGCAGGCGCGCCTCCCCACTCTTCGTACATGCCGTACGCGGCATAGCTCCCCAGTTCAAAGAAGCTTCCGGGATCGGCCAGGAGATTGATGCGCTCGCGCGCCGTCAGCCTGCCCTGCACGTGCTGCCTCTCGATCGCTTTGGGTCCGCCACCCTCGCGGGTCTTTTCCTCCTCATTGTGGATTTGCGAGACCAGGTCGGCCATGAAGCGCATGTTGGCTTCAAAGCGCGCGGAGGTCGGGTCCACCCGCGAGGTGAGGACGTTCGACACGGGGAGCGTGCTGGATTCGTTACGGTCAGCCATAGGTGGTTGGGCCCGAAGCTATTTACGGTATATCAGCGATGTGGGGAAGGGCAAACTGCCCGCGTCATCCAGCTGCCGGGACACCGCGCGGCTTCACGTTGGCGCGAATGAATTGCACGATGTCGTCCATGGCGGTGCCGGGCTGGAAGATCGCCGCTACACCGGCTTTCTTGAGCGCATCCACATCTTGGTCAGGAATGATGCCGCCGACCAGCACCAACATGTCGTCGACATTGTGCTGCTTGAGCAGGTCCATGACACGAGGGACGATGGCATTGTGCGCGCCGGACAGAATCGATAGCCCGATGACGTTGACGTCTTCCTGCAGGGCGGCGTTGACGATCATCTCCGGGGTCTGGCGCAGGCCGGTGTAGATGACCTCCATGCCGGCATCGCGGAGGGCACGCGCGATCACCTTGGCGCCGCGGTCGTGGCCGTCGAGGCCGGGTTTGGCCACCAGCACGCGGATTTTGGCCTCATTCGCCATGCCCTCATTTAACCACAAAGGACACCCTTCGACCATGCTCAGGCGAGCTCCGAGAGACGAAGGCTATGGCCAATCTTCGATTGGAAATTGCCGATTTGGAAGCGTGCCTGCGTTCACATTCAATCGGCAGTCGGAAATTGGCAATCGAAAATCGCAGTTACAGGGTTTTGATATCCATGCTGCGCCACAGATACCAGCAGGCCACGGTGCGGTAGGGCTCCCACGGGCGGGCGATCTTCTCCATCTGCGCCGGCTTGGGCAGCTTGCGCTTGCGGTAGTGCTTGCGGATGGCCATCTGGATACCCAGATCGCCCGTGGGCAGCACGTTGGGGCGGCGCAGGGAGAACATTAAGAACATGTGGGCCGTCCACACCCCAATGCCCTTGATCTTGGTCAGTTCTTTGACGACTTTGTCGTCGGGAAGCGCGGGAAGGCTCGCAAAATCAACCTCGCCCGACTGCGCCTTGGCCGCCAGGTCGCGCAGATAGCTCAGCTTCTGCTTGGAGAGACCGACGCCGCGCATTTGCGCCTCGGAGAGCTTGAGAATTCCCTGAGGCGTGAGCGGCAAGCCGGCCAGGTCGGTCAGGCGCCTGAAGATGGTCGCTGCCGCCTTGCCATGCAGTTGCTGGTACACGATGGCCTCCGCCAGGCTGGCGAAGGAGGGCTCGTCGTAGTTGATCTTGTACGGCCCCACATGCTCGATGATTGCTGACAAGACAGGGTCGGCTTGTTGGAGATGCCGAATGGCTTTGCGCATGGCGGTATTGGATTCACCTCGGGGGCACGGAGACGCAGAGAAAGTTCCTACGACGTAGGGACAGCCGCCTCGGCTGTGCAGCGAGCGAAGGGAGGTCCCGGGCCAGTGGGCGTTAAGCAATAACGCGGCCGCCCGTTTGAGATCACAATTTGTGACCTCAAAACGCAGCCCTGCTACCCCAACTCCACGCGAAATGTTTATACTGCACGGTTCCAACCAAAGGACTCATGATCACCATTGTTTCTGGCCTTCCCCGCTCCGGCACCTCCCTGATGATGCAGATGCTCGCTGCCGGCGGCATGCCTGTTCTCTCCGACGGCGAACGCCAGGCCGACACCGACAATCCCAAGGGCTATCTGGAGTGGGAGCGCATCAAGCAGCTTCCCAAAGAGCCGGCCATCATGGCTGAGGCGGAAGGCAAGGTGGTCAAAGTCATCTCGCAGCTTCTCCTCTCGCTTCCCGCCGGCCACGACTACCGCGTGATCTTCATGCAGCGGCCGCTGCCCGAGGTCATGGCTTCGCAGGACGAAATGCTGCGTCGCCGCGGGACCTACGATGCCGCCGTGGACACTTCGGCAGTGACCCGCGCCTTCCGCGACCACCTGTACGATGTCCATACGTGGCTCAATGGCAAACCGCACATCGCCGTGCTGCGCCTGAACTACCACCAGGTCCTGCGCGAGCCGCGAGAGACGGCGGAAAGCGTGGCGAAGTTCCTCGGAGTCACGTTGGATGTGGACGCCATGGCGCGGCAGGTGGACCAGGCGCTGTACCGGCAAAGGCAGAAGCAGGAGGGGTAGAACAATGTGGCGCGGGCGCTCTCGCCCGCGTGTGAGCAGTGGCAGGGGCCACGTAGGGACAGCCGCCCCGGCTGTCCGGCCCTGTGGTCAGACCCGGTGGGCCGTGTCAGCGTCGACGCCGACCCTTTCTCGCTGTCTTCACCGCCTTGGCCACGGCGAGCTCGATTTCCTGCCTGGAAACCCCACGATTCGCAGCCTGCACTTCGGCAATCGACTTCCAGGGATTGACCTTCCGCAGCGCCCGCCGCACAGCCAGCGCCTGGGCAAAGATCCCGCTGATGGAGGTTCCTTTCTCGAAGGCTTCTTTGGCAACCTCTTCGTGGACCCTCGAGGGAAGGCGCACGTGAATGTGGCCGTTGAAGGGTCGGAGCATAACGGAACCGTTAAACCTTTATACCAGTAATACCACGGTACAAGCGCGATGCCGGTGTGGTGCGGTGCCCTCGCCCATGGCCTTCCAGGATGGCTGCCACCCATGACAGCACGCCCTGGCGTCTTTCTTGTTAACACGTATACATATATGTGTAATCATAGCCGCAATGCCCAACAAGACTATTTACGTTCGCGAAAGCGACCTCCGACTGCTGCAGGGCGTGCAGGCCGAGTCGGGACAGAGTATTTCGTCGTTGTTCGCGGAATTCTTACGCGAAAGGATGGACAAGATGGACGCCTTTGTGCACGTCTTGCATTCCAAACCTCCACGGTCCGGAGGTGAGCCTGAATTTGTGGTATTTATTGCCCCTGTGGGACCTACCGGTAGCGGCGGTTCTAGGAAACCCAATTACGTGCGTGGCGGAACGAAACTGGTGGCGTTCTTGGAGGAAATCGGTCTAACGCCTGTTACCGCCTTGGAGATTGCCTCGAAGTTGAGGAGAGCGCCCAGCGTTTCGGAGCGAGTGTATCTATCCAGGTTGGCCGTCCAGCAGTTCTGACATGTCAGTATCTTGCCGTTGCTCTCGTCGTCAGCTTGTAGTATCTCGCACGGCGTCCTTGCATCACTGGTAGTTGGGTGGGAAAATACAGTGACGTTCCTCCCACGCCTGCTGCAAAGGCTTATAGGAACAATCTGTGACCCGATTTTTTCTTATTTCCCCAGTCATGGGTCTGACGCTTCTGCTGTCAGCCCTCCCTTTGCTACATGCTCAGAACCTAGAACAAACCGTCACGGGGATAGTGAAGAAGAGTTCTGATGCTGTAGTGCTGATCGTCATCGCTGACTCGAAGGGCAAGGAAACCTCGATTGGGAGCGGTTTCTTGGTTTCTAGCGATGGAAAAATCCTGACAAATTATCACGTCATACAAGGAGCACACTCGGCGGTCGCCAAACTGTCAAACGGTGCGTTTTTCGGGGTCGACACGGTGCTGGCATATGACAAGGATAAGGACCTAGCCCTCCTGAAAGTCTCGGGGAAAGGCCTACCGTTTCTTCAGCTGGGTGACTCAGACAAGCTGGAAATCGGAGAACATGTGGTCGCAATCGGCAGTCCTCTCGGCCTCGAGAACAGTGTCTCCGATGGGATAATAAGTGGCATCCGAGAATCAGAGGGCAAGTCCTGGATTCAAACTACTGTCCCAGTTTCGCACGGAAACAGCGGCGGACCGCTGCTCCAGACTTCCGATGGGACTGTCATAGGCGTGATTGAATGGCAAGTCAACCCTAGCGTTAGCCAGAATCTGAATTTCGCTATACCCATCAACCAAAGCAAACCACTGGTCTCATCTTCGCAGGCGCCGGTTTCTTTTGAGAGTCTCCAATCCACAGACTCCGGGGAGCAAACACCGGGCAGCAAGATGGAGCCTCCGCATCGCGCCCAAACGCGCTCCGTTGAAGAAGTCATGGTCAGCGCTAAAACGATATATGTTTGGATGCGAAACGGCAGCCCCGTACTCAGAAGCGAGATAAGCAAGAAGCTGCTCAAGTGGGGACGATTGACGGTGGTGACCTCTCCAGAGCAAGCGGACTTGGTCTTGGAAGTTGTACAGACTGGTCAGCTCGACGTGGCAACCGGCGCGGGTAATCAAGCCACTGCGACGCTGAAGGACCATCAGTCAGAGGTTGAACTCTGGTCAGACACTAAAGGGGGGAGCTGGGCGATGAGCGGATGGAGCAATGCTTGGGTTGGAAGAGCTATCGCCGGTGACCTAATCAAGTTCTTCGACTCAGTCTCGAAAAAGAAGAAGTAGCGTCCGCCTACGTAATGCTCGCCTCCGTGTACGTCCCATACACCTCGCGCAGCGCCTCACAGATCTCGCCCACGGTGGCGTAGGCGCGGACCGCGTCAATGATGTAGGGCATGGTGTTGGCCTGCGAGATGTTGCCGTTATTCCCGGCCGCCGGCGTCCCGCCAGCGGCTTTCTTCAGTGCATCCAGGCAGCGGCGAACATCGTCGTTTGACCGCCGCGCGCGCAGGGCCTTCAGCTTGGCGGTTTGGGCGTGGGCCACGCTTTCGTCAATGTAGAGAATTTCCGGCGGCTCCTCTTCGATGGTGAAGTCGTTCACCCCGACGATAAGCTTTTCCCGGGCTTCGACTGCGCGCTGGTACTGATAGGCGGACTCGGCGATCTCCTTCTGCGGATAGCCACGTTCGATGGCCTTGACCATGCCTCCCATGGCGTCGAGCTTGCCGAAGTAGTCGAAGGCGCCTTTTTCCATTTGCAGCGTCAGGTTTTCCAAAAAATACGAGCCGCCCAGCGGATCAATCGTCTGGGCCACCCCAGATTCATAGCCAATGATCTGCTGGGTGCGCAGGGCGATGCGGGCGGCAGCTTCAGTCGGTAGCGCCAGCGCCTCATCGTAACCGTCACAGTGCAGCGACTGGGTGCCTCCCAATACCGCGGCCAGGGCCTGGATCGCGACCCGGGCGATGTTATTCATCGGTTGCTGGGCCGGGAGCGAGACTCCGGCAGTCTGCGAATGGAAGCGCAACAGCCAGGTACGCTCCTTTTTCGCATGGAAGCGTTCCTTCATCAGGCGATACCAGACTTTGCGGGCGGCGCGGTACTTGGCAATCTCCTCAAAGAAATCGTTGTGGGCGTTGAAAAAGAAGCTCAGGCGCGGGCCGAACTCGTCCACATCCAGGCCGCGGCGACGAGCCCATTCGACGTACTCGACTCCGTCATAGACGGTGAACGCCAACTCCTGGAGCGCGGTCGAGCCGGCTTCGCGGATGTGGTATCCACTGATGGAAATGGTGTTGAATCGCGGCGTGAACTTCGATCCAAACTCGAAGGTGTCAATCACCAGGCGCATCGAGGGCGCGGGTGGATAGATGTATTCTTTCTGCGCGATGTATTCCTTGAGGATGTCGTTCTGAATCGTTCCGGAAATCTTCTTCCAGTCCGCGCCCTGCTTCTCCGCGACCACTAGGTACATGGCCCACAGCACGGATGCAGGCGAGTTGATGGTCATCGAGGTGGTGGTCTTTTCCAGGTCAATTCCGTTGAAAAGAATTTCCATGTCCTCGAGCGAATCAATGGCCACGCCGCACTTGCCGACCTCGCCTTCACTGGCGGGGTGGTCGGAGTCGTAGCCCATCAGCGTAGGCAGGTCGAAAGCAACCGACAAACCTCCGCCGCCGTGTTCGAGCAGATACTTGTAGCGCTGGTTGGTCTCCTCCGGCGAGGCGAAGCCGGAGAACTGGCGCATGGTGAAAAGCTTGCCGCGGTAGCCCGAGGCGTGAATGCCGCGGGTAAAGGGTGGCTGCCCGGGAAAGCCGAGATATTGGTCGTAGCTCCAATCTTCCGGCAGGTCGGCCTGGGTGTAGAGGCGGCGCACGGGAACGCCGGAAATCGTTGTGTAACGGGCATGACCCTGCTCGTCCCGGTTCACGCCGGTCGGCGCGCCGATCGACTTTTCGGGAGCCTTATCCAACGTGGGCGCGAGCGTTTTTTCCGCCCAGTGTTTTTCGCTGGCGGATGGATGGCGGTCCTCAAAGACGTCGGAGATTGGGCTATCGGCGACAGTAGGCTTCGGCTTGTTTTCCGGCATGGTCACCCCATCGATCTAACCTGTAATGATAAGGCATATTCACCACGGAGTCACAGAGACACGGAGATGAAAAGGGGGTATTCACAGAGCCTTTAGAATGACGGCATGACTCCCGCTGCCATCAAGCCGGTCATATCGCTTGACGTCCTCAACCAGGTGGATATTCGGGTAGGCACCATTCGCTCCGTGGCAGATGTACCAGGTTCTGACAAACTGATGCAGTTGCGAGTCAGTTTCGGCGACCACGAGCGGACCATCATCGCCGGGATGAAGCAGGAACGTTCCGATCCTCGAGAGATCGAGGGCCGCCAGGCGCTGTTTGTGGTGAACCTGGAGCCGCGCAAGATGCGCGGCGTGGTGTCCGAAGGGATGCTGTTCGACATTGGCTATGCCGACGGGCTGCGGCCGGTGCTAGCGGTGCCAGAAACGCCAGTGCCGGACGGGACAAGAGCCGGATAGCTCCCCAACTTTGTCATCCCGAGCGGAGCGGGAGATTCGCGCAGCGAAGATCCCGCGGAGTCGAGGGACCTTGTGTTCTGCCTGCCCGGGTCGGATGCCCGGCCTGGAAACACAAGGTCCCCTTCGGCAGGCTCAGGGCAGGCTCTCGACTCGCTCTCGCCGCGCTGGGGTGCGGTTCGAGCTTCGCTCGGGACGACAGAGTTCAGCTGATTACTTCTGTCGTCCCAGCTCCCACGCTTTCGCGTATTTCCAGGAGACATAAACCGCGTGGTAGAGGTGCAGCAGCAGGCCTTCGCGGCCGTCGAGGAAACCGAGGCGGAAGAAATAGTTGTAGATAAAAGTGAGCCAGGGCCGCAAAACGATGTTGATCACGCTGAAGCGCGCCGGGCCCTTAGCTACCACCATCTCGGCGCCGAGCGAGGAGTAGCGGTTCATGTGGTCGAGAAAATCTGAGAGCGTGGGGTAGGAGTGATGGACGATCGGTGCGTGTAGATTTTCCGATCTTCCGTCGATGTGTGCCGTCTCGTGGACAGGTCGCATCCCAAACCGACCTTTACCCCGTAGAAAGAGTCTGACCTTGCGATCCGGATAGAAACCCCCATGCTTAATCCATCGATGCATGAAGAAGTTCTTTCGCGGGATTGCAAATCCGTCCACAAATTGTGGGCTGTCACTCGGAGCTTTAAAACGCAACCCGTCCTGATGCGCTATAGCCTTCCTAATCTCTTGAACCAACTCTGGACTCAAAGCCTCATCCGCATCCAGGCTTAGAATCCAGCGGCCACTGGCTCTCTCAATCGCGCAATTCTTTTGTGCCGCATAGCCTTTCCAGTCCTCGACGAAAACCCTCGCGCCGAAAGACGTTGCGATATCCACGGTGCGATCCGTGGAACCTGAATCGACGACAATGACATCATCCCCACCAGGATCTCCCCGAGGGTCATGGAGCAGAGGCTGGACGCTCTCCAGCGTTCGCCCGATATTGGCTTCCTCGTTGTAGGTGATGATGACGACCGAGAGAGTCACGGGAGAGAGGATAAACCCGGAGAGGACATTGCCAAAATGACGTTCAAGGTTTCAGGTCTGGGGTCTCAGGTGCCAAGGCACCAGGAAGCGCCGGCACCGCGGCTAAATCCCCGCCCCGTCCGTCACCGAATCCCAATCCTTGTCGATTTCGAGATCCGGCTCGGGAGCCAACACAGCCTGGGTGTGCTCCTGCAGCTTCTCGCGGAGTTCGTGGACCTCGGCGGCCAGCTTGATGAATACGTCCGACAGTGGATCGCTGATGTCTTTGGGATCGGTAATGACCACGCGCTTCCCGTGGCGCAAAACAATGTGTCCGGGGACGCCGACAATGGTCGAGTTGTCGGGCACGGAGCGCAGCAGCACCGAGCCCGCGCCCACACGGCAGTTCTCGCCGATGGTGATATTGCCCAGAATTCTAGCCCCGGCGCCAACCGTGACATTGTTCGCGAGCGTCGGGTGCCGCTTGCCGTGCTCTTTGCCGGTGCCGCCGAGGGTCACACCCTGGAACAGGGTGACGTCATCCCCGATGATCGTGGTTTCGCCGATCACCACTCCCATACCGTGATCGATGAACAGGCGACGACCGATCTGGGCGCCGGGATGGATTTCGATCCCAGTAAGAAGGCGGGCGCACTGGGAGAAGAATCTTGCCAGGAAGCGCATCCCATGCCGCCACAGCCAGTGGTTTACCCGGTGAAACCAGAGGGCATGCAGCCCCGGGTAACAAAGCAGGACTTCCAAATAGGAACGGGCGGCGGGGTCGCGTTCAAAGACTGCAGCGATGTCCTCGCGGACCGACTTGAAGAAACCAATCATACCGGCACGGCAGCGGTGGCCATCTGTTGGGCCTCAGTGCGCAGGCCCTCAAAAAGTATAGTGCTCAGGTAGCGCTCGCCAAAGTCGGGCAGCACCACGACGATCAGTTTCCCGGCATTTTCGGGGCGCTTCGCGACTTCGATGGCTGCGTGAGCCGCGGCTCCGCAGGAAATCCCCACCAGCAAACCTTCTTCGCGAGCCAGGCGGCGCGCCATGTTCACCGAGTCGTCGGTCGTCACCGTAATCACCTCGTCAATGAAATCGGTACGCAGAACCTCCGGCACAAAACCGGCGCCGATGCCCTGAATCTTGTGCGGACTGGGCTGGCCTCCGGAGAGCACGGGGCTGTCGGTGGGCTCGACGGCCACCACTCTAAAGCTCGGCTTCTTGGGGCGGATGTACTCCGTCACGCCGGTCAACGTGCCCCCGGTGCCGACCCCCGACACGAGAATGTCAACTTTGCCGTCGGTGTCCTCCCAGATTTCCGGGCCCGTGGTCTCGCGATGAATCTTGGGATTGGCCGGATTGGCAAACTGCTGCAGGATGACCGCGCCGGGCGTTTCCGCTTGCAGCTCTTGCGCCTTGGCGATCGCCGCCTTCATGCCCTTGGGGCCGGGGGTCAGCACGATCTCTGCTCCCAGCGCCATCAGCAACACGCGGCGCTCCATGCTCATGGTGTCGGGCATGGTGAGAATCAGGCGATAACCCTTGACCGCTGCCGTGAATGCCAGGCCGATTCCCGTGTTGCCGCTGGTGGGCTCGATCAGCACGGTCTTGCCGGGTTGAATTTTTCCCGCGCGCTCGGCTTCAACAATCATGCTGACGCCGATGCGGTCTTTCACGCTGTTGCAGGGATTGAAGCTCTCCAGCTTGGCGGCCACCTTAGCCGGACAGCCAGCTGCAACCTTGTTCAAATAAACCAGCGGGGTGCGGCCGATGAGTTCGGTGACGTCCTGGGCGATGTTCACGGGTTGCTCCTTAAGTCTTGTTCGTCAATTGGCGCGCGTCAGTTGTCAGCGAATCCTCTGCGAAATCGCTTTGAAACGCCTTATGACTTCGATTCTATCCGTGCGCGCGCAGCTTCAAAAGCAACAAGAGCCCTGCTGTCCGGAAAAGAGCAGCAGGGCAAATTGTAAGTGAACCAAGGCTAGTTAGTCTCCGGCTGGTCCGCCTGGGGCGGCTGCGGCGGATTGGGCGCGGTCTGGGGCTGCACCTCCTGCCGTGGGGCCGCGTAGGGCACGTTGGGCATCTGCGTGACCTGGCCGCTGATGGCATCGTTCAGCAGGATGCCGTTGTGGGTAAGGGTGAGGCCGGTAGTGCGGTCCAGTTCCACACGCGATTTTTCGTAAGCGGCCTTAGCGTTGACCAGGTTTGATTGTGCCTGAGTCAGATCGCGCTGCGCTTGCAGCACGAGCGTCGTGGTGGACGCGCCCAGAGCGTATTTCTTCTGCTCCGCGTCCAGCGACTGCTTGGCCAGTTCGACCGCCGCCTGGGCTGCTTCCACACTGGCCCGGTTCTGCTGCACGGAGAAACTCGCGTTGCGGACCTCAATGCGCACTTGGTTCTCCAGTTGCTGCAGGCGCATCTGGGCCTGGCGGTATTCCAGCTCGGCGCGCACCTGGGTGGCTTGCGCGGCGCGGTTGCGAAGCGGAATGTTTAACTGCAAGCCGATGCCCTTGTCGGGGGCGCTGGAGTCGAAGAGCTGTCCGACCGTTCCCCCATAGCTTATGCGGGGCGGAATATCGGAGGGCTGGATACAGAACTGCTGGTCGGGTGAGGTGCAGACCCGGGCCTGGGGATTGAGGCTGCCGCCCAGGCCGGTCCCTCCGTAATAGGCGAACAGGCTGAGGCTGGGCAGCAGGGCGTTCTTGGTGGTCTTGTTGGTCAAGTCCCGGTTGGTGAGGTCAATGCGGGACTCGGCGAGCTCGGCGCGATGGTTCAGGGCGTCATTGATCAAGTCTTGGATCGGCTCGACGGGCTCATTCGAGGGAATGACCATCGTCGACGTGGGGATGACTTCAGCCTCGGCCAGTACGGGATCCACCAAAGTGCGGCTGAGTGCGTTCTTGATAAGCAATTGCTGCAACTGCAGGTTCGTCTGAGCCACGATCAAAGCCTGCTGGTCGGTGGCCACAACACTTTGGGCCCGCACTACTTCAATGGGGGCAAGAGTGCCGATCTGGACCTGTTTCTTGTTGTCGTCCAACGTTTTTTGGGCGAGGGCGAGTGAATCCTGCTGCACCTTCACGTTCTCGTAGGCGCTGACCAGGTCCCAGTAGATGTTCTCGATCTGGCCCACGCTGGTGATGACCTGTAAGCGGAAGGCGACATCGGAAATCTCGCGGTTGTTCTTGGCAATGCGGATGAAGCGAGTGTTGGACGCGAATCCCAACCCCTGCAATAACGGCTGGCTGATAGTAGCCCGGAAGTTGGAGTTGATGGTCGGACTCAGTGTGGTGAAGGGTTGGTTCGTGGTCACCCGATTGTTATTGAAGGCAACATTCAGGTTCATGCCCCAATGGAAGCCCTGGTTATAAGCGAAATTCACTGTGCCGGTATTCTGCTGGATCACAGGCACGCCGGCGAATGCGCTCGCGGAGGGTGAATTGGCATGATCAATCTGCAGGGTGCCGCTGAGTATGGGATCGAAAGAGGGAATGGTGGCTCCCGAACCCACCGTGGAGGTTACCAGTCCCGCGCTTCCGGTGCCGGCCCCACCCGCGCCAGCCGTGGTTCCGCCCGCGCCTCCTCCCTGGGAACCCGTCGTCGTGGTCCCACCGATGCCGCCCACACCGCCCCCGGGCGTGCCCTGCACGACGCCCGTGTTGACGCCGCGGATGGATTGGCCGGCTTTGGAGAGCAGGATGTCGGTGTCGGCAATCGGCAGGTTGTAGCGCGCAATCGCGATGTCCAGGTTATTCTCCAGAGCCAGCGCGATGGCGTCGTCCAGCGAGACGTACAACTTTCCGTCACGCATGAGCTGGTCAATGCGCGCCGTATTGGCCAGGTTGGGCGGCGAAACCGTACGTGGAGAATAGGGCGCAACGGGATTGGGGAAATGGGTCCGCGGCTTGGAGTAGTCGCTGAACGGATAGGACGTCTTTTGCGTCTGGGCCTGCGGCGCCGGGGCCAGCGGGGGCTGCGCGGAGGTTTGTGCCCATCCGGTGATACACAGAGCGCCCGCCAGCACAACCAGGTCCATGAAACGGGCAAAGCACTTCAAACGAGGCAAAGACATTCGCTCATCTCCATGCGATAAGGGCTGTTCTCGGTCAAAAAGACTGCAATCGCTGCGGGGTCACCCATGTGGTACGCACGCGGCCCGCAGCAGGTTTCACTTTTCTGGCGCGCACGCGGCCGAACCACGGCTCATCCGACCTGCGCAATACGGGAAGTGCAATAGTATAGCTGACACGCCGCTTGCTTTCTGCGACGGCGGGCAGCGCCGAGGGTAAAAGTTTGTAAAGATTGCAAACCATTTAGATGAGCGGCGGCGGGTTGAGGACTCGAAGGAATCGGCATGCGAAACATCAAATTGGTCCTGGCGTATGATGGCTCGGAATTCTCCGGTTGGCAGGTGCAGCCGGAAGCCGCCACCATCCAGGGCACCCTGGCCTCGGCTATTGGACGAGTGACGGGCGAAAAGGTCTTGCCCCAGGGCTCAGGCCGCACCGATGCCGGCGTGCATGCGCTCGCGCAAGTGGCCACCTTCACCACAGAGTCACCAATCCCGGCGGATAACTTGGGCAAGGCCCTGAATGACATTCTGCCGGCTGCCATTCGAGTGCTCGAGGCGGGCGAGGTCCGCGCGGATTTTCATGCCCGCAGATCGGCGCGGGCAAAAACTTATCGCTATCGCCTGTATCGCGGGGCCATCTGCCCGCCGTTTCTGGCACGCTACGTGTGGCACTACCCGTATCCTCTGGACGAACCTTCGATGCAGGCAGCGGCCACTTTGGTTGCGGGAGAACATGATTTCACCTCGTTTGCGGCGGTCGATCCGGAGCGCAGCAAGGAAGATGAAGAGGTCAGCAACGTCCGGCGGATATTTTCTTCCGGTTGGCAGCGTGACGGGGAGGAGTTGGCCTACACCGTCCGGGGCAGCGGATTTCTCCACCACATGGTGCGCAACCTGGTGGGCACGTTCGTGCTGGTAGGAAAGGGCACTTTACAGCCTTTGGAGATCACGCGGATTTTGCAAACCCGGAACCGCTCAGCCGCTGGGGCGACCGCTCCGGCGTCCGGACTGTATCTGGTGAACGTGGAGTACTAGTTGCCGTGTGGCGCGGGCGGCCCCGCCCGCGTAAACTCTGTACAGATATGGCCACAGATGTTCAAATCGCAGTTCGCAAGGTAGTTTCCGTCAACCCCGCCACCGGCACGGTTTTGCGCGAGATCGAGTGTGCCGACGACGGCGAGGTTCAGGCCGCAGTAGCCCGAGCACGCGCCGGGCAGGGACAATGGCAGGAGATCGGCATTCCCAGGCGGGTCGCCATCTTGCGCCGGTTCCAGCATCTGCTGCACGAGAAGAAATCCGAGATTGCCAGGCTCATTACTCAGGAAGCGGGCAAGCCCTACGTCGAGGCCCTGCTGACCGAAGTGCTGGTGGTGCTGGATGCCGCCGGTTTTCTGGTGAAAAGTGCCTATGGTCTGCTGCGAGACGAAGGAGTCCCGCACGGCAACCTGGCGATGAAAACCAAGGCGGGCCGCATCGTGCGCGAGCCCTACGGGGTCATCGGGATTATCTCGCCGTGGAATTATCCCTTCTCGATACCCGCGACCGAAAGTCTGGCTGCTCTGGTTGCCGGCAACGCCGTAGTGCTGAAGCCCTCGGAACTGACCTCGCTGGTGGCACTCGAACTGGCGTCCATGATGCATGCAGCAGGTGTTCCCAAGGACATCTTTCAGGTTGTGCTGGGCGATGGCGCGACGGGCGCGGCTCTGATCCACTCCGAGATTGACAAGCTGATCTTTACCGGCAGTGTGCAGACAGGGAAGCGCATTGCCCAAGCCGCGGCGGCGCGGCTGCTTCCCGTGGTGCTCGAGCTCGGCGGCAAGGATCCCATGCTGGTGCTCGACGATGCCGACGTCGAGGTAGCATCCAGCGGGGCGGTTTGGGGGGCGTTCGTGAATGCGGGGCAGGCTTGCCTGTCGGTGGAACGCTGTTACGTACACCGCAGCCTGTACGAACCCTTCCTGGAAGCTTGTGTGAACAAGGCCAAACAACTTCGGGTCGGCGATGGGATGGAGGCCGAGACCGATGTCGGGCCCATGATCCATGAGCGCCAGGTGCGCAACGTCGAAGCGCAGATGGACGACGCCCTTGCACGCGGGGCCCGACTGCTTTGCGGTGGTGCCCGAGTGGGGCAAGGCACGTCTAACTTCTATGCGCCCACGGTGGTGGCCGACGTCACCCACGAAATGCGCATCATGCGCGAGGAAACGTTCGGGCCAGTGCTCCCGGTGATGGCGGTTGACTCTGACGACGAAGCCGTCCGCCTGGCCAACGATTCTGAGTATGGCCTGGCGGCCAGCGTATGGACACGCGACCGCGCCCGGGGTGAGGCGCTGGCGGCGCGGATTCACGCCGGCACGGTGATGGTGAACGATACCGTGTCCTGCTTCGGCATCAGCGAAGCCCCGCACGGCGGCGTGAAAGCCAGCGGCATGGGACGCACCCATGGGCGCTTCGGCCTGGAAGAGATGGTGCGGATTAAGTATCTGGGCTCGGACCGTTTGCCGGGCATCAAGAAAATCTGGTGGTACGGATACGGCGCGGCTTTTGTCCGGCAGATGGAAGGCTTCCTCGATCTGCAGTTCGGGCGAGGGCTGGGACGTCGCGTGCGCGGCGCCATGCGCTCTGCGGGCGTCTATGTGCGCAAGGGAAGGGTGTAGGCCCTAGGTTTTAACCTTCGAGTACCGTCCGCGCGGGGAGGAAAATCGTGAGCAAGGATCCCGGTCGAGAGATGCTGCGCCATACTTTGGCCACACTGGCCTACCGCGGCGGGAAGGCGGTGCGCCATGCACCCGCGACCTTCGCGGATTTTCAGGCCGGCAAGGGAACCAGAACGCCGGGACAGATCCTGGCGCACATCGGCGACCTGATGGATTGGGCATTGTCGATTGCCAAGGGCCAGCAGAAGTGGCAGAACTCCGAGCCTCTGCCCTGGAATCTGGAGGTCGAGCGCTTCTTTGCTGCGCTCAAGGCGTTCGACGATTTTCTGGCCTCCAGCCAGCCGCTCGGGGCGCCGGCCGAAAGGTTGTTTCAGGGACCGATCGCGGACGCCCTGAATCACGTGGGCCAGATCAACATGCTGCGCCGCCAGGCGGGCGCGCCCGTGCGGGGGGAGAACTACTTTGTGGCGGACATCGCGGCAGGCCGGGTGGGGCCGGACCAGGCCGCGCCAAAACGCGAATTCGACTGATCGCGGTGGGCCGCGAAATCCGGCTAGGTATGGAGTACCCCGGCTGCGACAAACCGGCAGCTGGCGCTCAACATCATGCACTGGCTCTCCGGACCCACCAATTGAACCAGGTTCCTGCTAATCTTCGAGTAAAATAAGGCGTTTGAATCCGACTCTGGCGGCCTATTCGTCGCCGCGGCGAGGACTATCGAATTGGCTACAACTGAAAGCGCCACCATGCCGACCCTGACCCAGCTTCCCCATCACAAAGTGAAGATCAAGAAGGTGGGACAGCGCTCCTGCAACGAGAAAGACGAGAAGGGCAAGTTCTGCGGCGGTCACCTGAAGCGCTGGTACTACATGAGCGACGCGGTGGAGAAGGCATGCGGTGATGTGGAGAAGGCCTGGGGGCCGAACGCCGAAGTCTATCGTTGCGAGTTCTGCAAGACGCTGTATCTGCCCAACCCGGAGGATGTGCGCGGCATCAACGTGGCGGGAAAGGGGCGGACTTCGGTGTTCGGATTGACTGTGCCGCCGAAGGAGAAGTAGGGCGTCGGCTGGACATGTGGGGGACGGCGCGTGGGGCGCCATTACTGACTAGTAAATCCCGGCAGCTTTGCTCGCGATTGGGCGGGATAAACATCTGCTCGTACGGACTGTGAAAGCTTCTGAGCTCATCTACGACTGGAACCGCATACACCCTGCATCGCTGCGGCCGTCGGGGCACGTGCTGCTCAACGACGAGACGTTGCGAGACGGGCTGCAGTCGCCTTCGGTGCGGGATCCCGCCATTGAAGAAAAGATCCACATCCTGCATCTGATGGAGGCGCTGGGCATCAACTCGCTCGATCTGGGATTGCCGGGAGCAGGCCCGCGCGCGGTGGAGCACACCGAGGCCCTGGCGCGGGAGATCGTGCGGCACAAAATGAAAATTCGCGGCAACTGCGCCGCCCGCACCCACCAGAACGATATCCGGCCGATTGCTGAAATCGTGCAGCGCGCCGGACTGAACATCGAGGCGGCCACCTTTCTCGGTTCGAGCCCCATCCGCCGCTACACCGAAGGCTGGACCGACGACTTCCTCTTGCAGACCACGGAAAGCGCGGTGAAATATGCCGTGTCCCTCGGCCTGGAGGTGATGTACGTGACCGAGGACACGACCCGCTGCGATCCGGAGATGGTGAAGCGGTTGTACTCGACGGCCATCAACTGCGGAGCGCGGGCAATCGTGATCTGCGACACCGCTGGCCACGCGACGCCGATGGGCACCTTCGCTTTAGTGCGATTCATCCTGGACGAGGTGGTGAAGCCTTCGGGGGAGAAAATCCGGGTGGATTGGCACGGTCACTGCGATCGCGGCCTGGCGATCGCGAATTCCATGGCGGCGCTGGTGGCAGGAGCGGAGTGCGTGCACGCCTGCGCGCTGGGCCTCGGCGAACGCGTGGGCAATACCCAGATGGACCAGATGCTGGTCAATCTCAGGTTGATGAGCATTCCCCCGTGGGGCGAGCAGGACCTGACCAAGCTGAAAGACTACTGTCAGGCGGTGTCGCGGGCCACGGGAGTGCCCATTCCGGCGAACTACCCGGTGGTGGGCGAAGACGCTTTCCGCACCGCTACGGGAGTGCATGCCGCGGCAGTCATCAAAGCATACAAGAAGAACGATATCGAGCTGGCGAATACCGTCTATTCCGGCGTGCCATCGCACGTGTTCGGTCTGGAGCAGGTGATTGACATCGGTCCCATGAGCGGAAAGTCGAACGTACTGTTTTGGTTGGAGCGCCACGGCCTGCCCGTGGCCGACGATGTGGTGGAGCGCATCTACAAGCGCGCCAAAGCATCCAACCACACACTGAGCCATGCCGAGATCCTGGAGTGCGTACAGCCCGCGGGGGCCACGTCCGACTGACGGGCTGAGACCAGTCTGCTGCCTCTCTACGGGCATATTGGGCAACTCTCTTTCCGCCACCTGACCTCGGGGTAATCGTTACCGCCCTCCCGTAATCCGCGGTTCCCGTCAAAGCCAACCCCAAGGACTACATTGCGTTGTAATATGACGAAATTAACTTCCATGGCCTTGAGCCCGCGTGCCGAAGTGTCGGAAGTATTTCCCAACGTGCAACAGGAGGTGGCACGGCTGGCGGTGCTGGCGGAAGTCCGCTCGGCGTTTGCCTGGCTGCGCGCCCGGGAGGCGCAATTCGCCCATTGGCAAGTGGAGTTGGCGCGCATTGCGGCGCCCCCTTTTGCGGAAGCCGCCCGTGCAACCTGGCTGGCGGAGAAATTCCGCGAGCTGGGGCTGGACAATGTGCACAGTGACGACGTGGGCAATGTTTTCGGCATTCATCCCGGTTTCGGAAAAACGTATGTCGCCCTCAGCGCCCACCTGGACACGGTCTTTCCCGCGGGCACACCCCTGAACATTCGCCAGCAAGGCGGACGCCTCTATGGGCCGGGGGTGTCCGACAATGCGGCGGGGGTGACCGCCATGCTGGCCATCGCGGCCCTGCTGCAGGCGGTCCGGGTTCGTCATGCCCTGCCTCTTCTGTTTATCGGAAATGTCGGTGAGGAAGGCGAGGGTGATTTGCGCGGTATGCGGCACATTTTTTCTACGCCTCGCTGGAGGGAGTCGATTCTCTACAGCGTGGTGCTGGATGGCGCCGGGTCGGACACCATTGTGGCGGAGGCCCTGGGCAGCCGCCGCTTCGAAGTCATTGTGCGCGGTCCCGGAGGACACTCCTGGAGCGATTTTGGCGCTCCCAATCCCATCCTCGTGCTGGCCCGTGCCATTCACAGCTTTGGCCAGACACCGGTGCCCTCCTCACCCAAGACCACCTTCAACATTGGCGTGATCCGCGGGGGGACTTCGGTGAACTCCATCCCGGAGTCAGCCAGCATGCGGGTGGATATCCGCTCCACGTCGACGGCGGAGATGGAACGGTTGGAAAGCGCCCTGCGCCTGGCGCTGGACCGCGCGATGGAGGAGGAAACGCTGGTCGCGGAAGCGCGGGCCCCTTTGCAGCAGCGGCGGCCTTTCGGACTGAGCACGGAAGTCGTCGCCATCGGCAATCGCCCCGCAGGCGAACTGGATCCCAACGCCCGCATCCTGCAGGTGATTCGGGCCGTGGACGCGCAGCTGGGGAACTCCGCCCAGGTGCAGCGCGCCTCCACCGACGCCAACATCCCCTTGTCGCTGGGCCGCGAAGCCATTGCCATCGGCGGCGGCGGCATCGGCGGGGGAGCGCACACGTTGCAGGAGTGGTTCGACTGCGGCGGACGCGAGCTCGGGCTGAAGCGCATCCTGCTTACCCTGCTCGCTCTGGCGGGGGTCAACGCATAAACCCATGAGGACGATCCTGTTTGTGGTATTCACGATGTCCATCGTGCAGGCGCAGAATCAGCCAGTCCAACCGAAGGCCGATCTCATTCTTCTTCACGCCAATATTTACACCGGGGTGGCGGTGACTTCGTCCTTCCACGAAATCAAGCGTGCTCAGGCCATGGCGGTCCGTGGCGAGCGGATTGAGGCTGTCGGCGAGGACGCCGACATTCTCAAGCTAAAGGGGCCTGAGACCCAGGTCATTGACCTGGGCGGGCACTTTGTCATGCCGGGATTCAACGATGCTCACGTGCATCTGGCGGAGGCCGGTTTCGAGCGGCTGACCGTGGATTTGACGGGGGTGAGATCGCTCAGCGAATTTCGCGAGCGCATTCGCGCGCGCGTGGAAACCGCCGCGCCGGGCGAGTGGATCGTGGGCGGGGGTTGGGACCAGACCCGCTGGCCGGTGCAGGAACTCCCCAGCCGCTGGGACGTCGACGAGGTGACCACAGAGCACCCGGTCCTTTTGCAGCGCGTGGACGGGCACATCGCCGTGGCCAATACCCGGGCGTTGCAATTGGCCAGCATCACCATCGCCAGCAAGAATCCGGAGGGTGGCCGGATTGATCGCGATTCCACCGGCGAGCCCAACGGAATTCTGCGCGAAACCGCCCGCGAGGCAGTCTTCGCCGTCATCCCGCAGCCCACTCACGAGAAGCGGCGGGAGGCACTCGAGGCCTCACTGCGGGAGGCGGCGCAGTTGGGCATCACCTCGGTGCAGGACAACTCCGACGCCGAAGGTCCCGCATCGTGGGAAGACTTCCAGATCCTGGAGGAAATCGAGCGCGATGGCAAACTGACCGCCCGGATTAGCGAATGGCTGCCCTTCAACGCTCCGTTGGACACCCTGCAGGCGCACCGCGCGGCCCATTCCCAGTCCGACAATATGCTGCATACCGGCATGCTGAAGGCGTTCATGGACGGTTCGCTGGGTTCCCGTACGGCTGCCTTGCTTGAGCCCTATGCGGATGAACCCAAGGACTCCGGATTGCCGCGTTACGACCAGGCTAAGCTGCTCGATATGGCGAAGGAGCGCGCCGAAGCCGGGTTCCAGTTGGGGTTCCATGCGATTGGGGACAAAGGCGTGCAGATGGCCTTGGACACCTTTGCGGCAGTCGAAAAGGACGCGCGTGAGAGGACGGTGAAGGCGGCAAACGGGGGCACCGACTATCGTCTGCGCATCGAGCACGCGCAAGTAACGACTCCGCTGCAGATCGCGAAATTCAAGGAGCTAAAAGTGGTGGCTTCCATGCAGCCAGGCCATGTTTTGAGTGACATGAATTGGGCCGAGGACCGCCTCGGGCCCAAGCGCGCCGCCCATTCCTACGCCTGGGCAGAATTTCAGAAGAGAGGGGTGAAGCTGGCATTTGGCAGCGACTATCCCTTCGACCAACTGTCACCGTTCCGCGGACTATACGCGGCCGTGACCCGTACCAGCGAAGACGGCAAGAAGGAATACTTTCCAGAGCAGAAGCTGACCATGGAGCAGGCCATCGCCGCCTATACCACGGGTTCGGCGTTCGCGGAGTTCGCCGAGAAAGAAAAAGGAACGCTGGCGCCGGGCATGCTGGCAGACTTCATCGTGCTGGATCGCGACATCACCGCGGTGCCCCCGGCAAAAGTCCTCGGGACCAAGGTGCTGCGCACTGTGGTCGGCGGCAAGACGGTGTACGAGGCGAAGTAAGCCGGCCATTCCGCAGGCCGGGCTCTGTTACCCTACCCGGGTGTCCCGCTCGCTCAAGGCGCACATCCTGCTGGTGTTCATCACCCTGATCTGGGGCGCTACTTTCGTCGTCATCAAGAATGCGCTGGTAGACGCGTCGCCGCTGTTCTTCAACGCGGTGCGTATGAGCCTGGCGGCGTTGGTGGTAGCGGCCGTATTTCATCGCGAGCTGTCATGCATCACGGCAGGGGCGTTAGGCTCCGGAGTCCTGGTCGGTGCCTTTCTGTGCCTGGGAAACGAACTCCAGACGGCCGGGCTGAGGTACACCACGCCTTCGAAGTCGGCTTTCCTGACCGGAGTCTCGGTGGTGCTGGTGCCCGTCTTTCTGACCTTGTTTTGGAAGCGTGGCATCAGCCGCTGGAGCGCCGCGGGTGTTGGGATGGCGTTTGTCGGCTTGTACCTGCTCACCGTGCCGGCTTCGAGCGGTGGTGGGCTGAACCTCCAAAGCATCAATCGCGGCGACCTCTATACGCTGGCCGCGGCCGTAGTGTTTGCGTTTCACATCATCTTCATCGGGCACGTGACCAGGGAACACCGCTGGCAGCAGATTACGGTGATCCAGGTAGCGGTTACGGCGACGCTGATGATCCTGACCGTTCCCTTGGCAGAAAAGGTGCAGGTGATATGGTCGTCGCGCGTGATATGGGGGGTTGCGCTTACCGGGTTCCTCAGCCTGGCGCTGGCATTTTCGGTGCAGGCCTGGGCCCAGCAGTTCACCCCGCCCACCCATACTGCCCTCATCTTTTCTCTGGAACCGGTGTTCGCATGGGTCACTTCGTTCCTGTTCCTGGGGGAGCGGCTGGGCGGGCGAGCGGGGATAGGAGCGCTGTGCATCCTGGCGGGAGTCCTGATCTCGGAAGAGAAGGGAAGTACCGAGTCCAGGGCGGTTTGCCCCGATCATGCCGGTGTGCCTGCTTCCGAGGCGCCGAGGGCCGAGTTCAGCATCAAAGCCGAGGAAGCTTGAATCCCACAACGCTTTTCCGCGGTTTCTGCGTCTAACAGGAAGGAGAGTACGGGTCTGTTCGGGCAGGATGGTGCCTGCGTTTGGCGAAAAGGTATAATCTCAATGTTCTGATATTGCTGGAGAAAGGTGACATATGGAGCCGCGCGCAAGCGCCTTTTGGGTGCGCCTGAGAGCTAACCGGATGGCCTACACCCTGACGATCCTGGCCACATTGGCTGTCGGTATTCTGATCGGAACTGTGATCTCCGCCGGAGTGAAGGGGCAGGACAAGAAAAGCGCCTCGGACGCGACGCCGTTGACCGTGCCGTCACCGCAGCAACTCTCTAACCAGTTTGCGCAGATTTCCAAGCAACTGGAGCCCAGTGTGGTCAATATCAACACCGAGTCGACCATCAAGAACCCCCATCGCCGCCGTGGATCTCCCAGCGGACCCGATGACGACAATCCCTTTGATGATTTCTTTGACCGCTTTTTCGGCGGCCCGGGCCAGGGGCCAGGGGGCGGGACCATCCGCGAGCGCTCGCTGGGTTCGGGAGTGATTGTGGATGGCAAGGGTTACATCGTCACCAACCGGCACGTGGTGGAGAAGGCCGACCGAGTTCGCGTGCAGCTTCAGGACGATCCGCCCGGCGTGCAGCATGACGCCAAAGTCATCGGGAGCGACCAGGAAACGGATTTGGCGGTGATCAAGATTGATGTTGATCATCCCCTGCCCGCGGCCAAGCTGGGCAACTCCGATGGCATGCAGGTGGGCGATTGGGTGCTGGCGATCGGCAGCCCCTTCAGTCTGCGGGAGACGGTCACGGCGGGCATTGTCTCGGCCAAAGGCCGCAATATTGTGCCCAATCGCCAATTCCAGTCCTTCATTCAGACCGATGCCGCCATTAACCCGGGAAACTCCGGCGGGCCGCTGGTGAACATGCTGGGAGAGGTGATCGGCATTAACACCGCGATCCTCACCGACACCAACGCCTATGCAGGCGTGGGATTTGCCTTGCCTTCGAACACCGTGGCGCAGGTATACAACCAGCTGATCGGTCCCGAACACCGGGTGGCGCGCGGCTCGATTGGCATCGAATTCAATGCCCAGGAGAATCCCGCGATCGCGCGAGTTTACGGAGTAGGCCAGGGAGTGACCATTTCCAATGTGGTGGCGGGCAGTCCGGCAGACCAGGCCGGCCTCAAGGTGGGCGATACCATCATCTCGGTGGACGGCAAGCAGGTCAAGAACGGCGACGAACTGGTGGCGGAGATCGCCAGCCGCCGGCCGGGCAGCAAAGTCAATCTGGGCTTCATTCGCAACGGCAAGAAGCAGGAAAATGCGGTTACGGTGGCGGACCGGGCCAAATTATTTGCCGCCCGCCTGGGCCAGGAAGAGGAGGGCAGCGACGAAACCCAACCCAAGGAGAGCAAGCTGGGTTTGAGCGTGCGCGCCCTGAGCCAGAACATGGCCGACCAGTTGGATGTGCCGGTAAAGGGCGTGATCGCTCAGGAAGTGAAGCCGAATTCCTTCGCCGATGATGTGGGCTTGGCTCGCGGCGATGTCATCCTGGAGATCAACAAGCAGCCCGTGGACAGCGAGGACGATTTCAACCGCGTCGCTGCCTCCCTGAAGAGCGGGCAGGACGTGGTGTTCCTGGTGCGGCAGCGCGGCACCGGGCGTCAGGACGGAACGGTCTTCCTGGCGGGTACACTTCCGTAACCTGGGAATGACACCACTGGGATTGGCAGTTAGGCCCCGAATGGGGGATGATTCCCACAAGGCCGGTCCCAGTGGGCGGTTCGTGGTGCATGGTCCCTCCCACTTCGCCGGGAGAGGATTTCCCGAAAGCCAGCCGTTGAGTTCGGATCATTTGAGGTGCTGTTTGGGTCTCTGGCCGCAAAAAGTCGTAATTGTGTCGTGCTCTCTGCTCCTGGCGGGCATGCTAGCCCACGCTCAGGCGGGTACGGCGACGACGAAATCCGCGAAGGCGCCTGCCTCCGCCGCGGCCAAGCCCCACGCCTCGAGCAGCGCCAAGGCGGCGAAGACTTCAAGTTCACGAAAGAAGAAGCGGTCAAAGAAGGCCGCCAGTTGGCGAAGACGCGGTCAGCAGAAGATCGACGGGCAGCGCGCCCGGGAGATCCAGGAAGCCCTGATTCGGGAACATTATCTGGATGGCAAAGCTTCCGGAGTCTGGGACAGCAAGTCGCAAGAGGCCATGGAGCGCTACCAGGCCGATAATGGCTGGCAGAGCAAGACGGTTCCGGATTCGCGAGCGCTCATCAAACTGGGTCTCGGACCCGATCACGAGCACTTATTGAACCCGGAAAGTGCCATGACGACGGCGCCTGCGTCCGACGCCCCCAAGGACCCCGCCAGCAGCAACCCGCCGCAGAAATAGGCCATCAGGCGCTAGGCCTTTAGGCCTCTCCTTGACCGAAGCGCTACGAGGGCCTAAACGACTAGAGCCTAGAGCCTGGAGTCCGGGCTCTTCACTACCGGATCAGGAAAGTAGGGCAAGGGCTGCCCGCTGACAATGGCGCGGGGATTGTGGTCTACCAGGGCGCGCGCAACTTGCGGGCCGCAGAATTCTTCGGCGGCAGCGCGGGCCGCGGACAGCAGCGGCTTGCGGTGCTGAGTGTCATGGGCGTCGCTCGCTAACACGTGCACCGCATCCCGTTCGAGAAGCCATTTCGCGGTGCGCCACACCCGCTCGCCCCACGACCCGGTGAGCGCTGATGCGGTAACCTGCACCACACAACCCAGTTCCACCCATTGCAGCACCCGCTGGGGAGTTTGCTGGAGGATGGAATTACGCTCAGGATGGGTGATTACCGGGGTAATGCCTTTATCTCCCAGCCGGGTAAAGCAGTCGTTGATCTGCACCGGAATGCTGTAGTTGCTCAATTCCACCAGCAGATACCGGCTGCCCTCTATGGTGTAGCGCTCTGGGCAGGCCAGCACATCCTGCAGATTGTCGTAGGAGAAGTGAAAGTCACAGCCCAGGCTCAGCCGCGGAGCGCCCCCCACCAGTTGCCGCAGATGTTCGAGGGCTCCGACAAGATACTCCCGGTCGTAACGGTAGCGGTCGTTGGCGTGCGGGGTGGCGACGATATGTTCAATGCCATCGGCGACCGCCATGCGGCACATCGCCTGCGATACGTCCCAGGATTTGGGGCCGTCGTCCACTTCGGGGAGGATGTGGCAATGAATGTCAATCACGGTTGGCTCTGCGATTCCGAATCACAATCTATCGGTAGCGTATACGCATGAACTCCCCGATGGCCGCGTAGGCGCTGGCCAGAGTCTTCTCGTCCGGTAGGAAGACGATGCGGAAGTGCTTTGTCCCCGGCTTTTGCCCGAAGCCGGAGCCGTGGACTACCAGCACGTGCTTCTGTAGGAGGAGTTCCTTCACAAAAACGTCATCGCCTTCGGGGATATCCAGGCGCGGATAAGCGTAGAAAGCCCCGCGCGGCGAAACACAACTCACTCGTGGAATCGAGTTACAAGCCTTCACCGTCAGATCGCGCCGGGAGCGCAGCTTGCGCCGGACCTCGATCAGATGGTCTTGCGGGCCTTCCAGCGCGGGCTTGATCGCGTACTGCTCAGGATGGTTGGCGCACAGGCGCGCCCGCAGCAACTTGTTGATGCCCTCCACATAGGGCTTCACGGCCGCCGCATCGCCGCTGACCACGCCCCATCCCACGCGCCATCCGGGAGCGAGGTAATTCTTGGACAATCCGCCAAAGGTCACTACCGGCACGTCGGGAGCTACCGCCGCCAGCGAGATGTGCTGGTCGTCATCGAGGATCAACTTGTCGTAGATTTCGTCGGCGAAGATCACCAGGTTGTGCCGCCGGGCCAACTCCGCAATGTCCTCCAGCATCTTGCGCGAGCACACCGAACCGGTCGGATTGTTGGGATTGATCAGCACAATTCCGCGGGTGCGTGGAGTGATCTTGCCCTTGATGTCGTCGAGGTCGGGCTGCCAGCCGTCGTCTTCGTTCAGGTAGTAAGTGTTGAGGGGGATGTCCAGCTTGGCCAGCACCGCCGAGTACAGCGGGTAGTCGGGGCAGGGAGTCAGTAGGTCCTCGCCGGGGTTGAGCAGCGCGGTTAGACAGATATCCACGCTCTCGCTGACGCCCGAGGTCACGAATACGTCCCGGATGGTTGTGATGCCCTTGCGCGCGGCCTCGCCGCGAATGGCTTCCAGCGCCTCTTTGATTCCCGACGACGGCGCGTATCCGTTCTTGCCGTCCTTCATGGCCTTATACACCGCCTCGATCAAGTGAGGTGGGGTCACAAAATCAAAGACGTTGGGATCGCCGATATTGAGCGGCAGGATCTTGTGGCCTTGCATGGCCACTTCGTCAGCTACGCACGCAAGATCACGAATGGCGTAGCGGACGTTCTCCAGCCGGGAGGCAGCAGTGATTTCGCGGGTTTGAGTGAGGGGCATAAAGACCTCTAACCGCAGAGATCGCAGAGCACGCCGAGGAATCAATTCCCACAGTCTCTGCGCTCTCGGCGTGCTCTGCGGTTCAAGCGTTTGCTTTGACTAACGACCACCGACCAACGACTAGCGGCTGTGGTCTAGTCCACCCGATCAATCTGCGCCTTCTGCAGCTTGTCCGAATAATCCACGTAGATCGACTTCCACTCGGTGTAGAAGTCGATCGCACCAAATCCGCCTTCGCGGTGGCCGTTGCCTGTGGCCTTCACCCCACCGAACGGCAAATGCACCTCGGCGCCAATCGTAGGCGCGTTGATGTAGGTGATCCCGGCATGCAGGTCGCGCATGGCGGCGAACGCCTTGTTCACGTCCCTCGTGTACAGCGCCGACGACAGGCCGTACTCGATGTTGTTGGCGATTTCTATGGCATTCTCCAGGTTGTCGCACGGGATGATGGAAACCACCGGCCCGAAGATCTCTTCCTGGGCGATGCGCATCTTGGGATCAACATCCACAAACACCGTTGGCTCCAGGAACCAGCCATACTGGTAATCGCCCTTGTCGAGGCGATGGCCGCCGCACTTCATCTTGGCGCCCTCGGACTGGCCGATCTGGATGTAGTCCAGGTCGGTCTTGAGTTGGGCTTCGTTGATCGCCGGACCCATCTCCACGCTCTCGTCCAGGCCGTTGCCGATTTTCAGCGCCTTGGCACGCTCGACGTAGCGCTCCACGAACTCGCTGTAGATGCCCTTCTGCACAATGATGCGGCTGGTGGCGGTGCAACGCTGTCCGGTCGTGCCGAAGCCGCCCCACAGGCCGCCTTCGATGGCCAGGTCGAGGTTGGCATCGTCGAGCACGATCATAGGGTTCTTGCCGCCCAGTTCGAGCGAGCAGTGCTTGAAGCTCTTCGCTGCGGTCGTGCCTACGATGCGGCCTACGTCGGTCGAACCGGTCAGCGAAATCGCCCGCACCTCGGGATGCTCCATCAGGGGCGCGCCGATGCGCGAACCGAAACCGGAAACGATATTCAGCACACCCTTGGGCACGCCGGCATCAGTCAACGTCCGCACCAGGTTGAACGTCGAAAGCGGGGTGTCCTGGGCCGGCTTGATCACACAGGTGTTGCCGCACACGATGGCGGGCAGAAGCTTCCATGATGGAATCGCCATGGGGAAGTTCCATGGCGTAATCATGGCGCACACGCCCAAGGGCTGGCGCACCGCCATGGCGAACTTGTTGGGCAGTTCCGAAGGCGTGGTCGGGCCGAACATGCGTCGGCCTTCCCCGGCCATGTAGTAGGCGGTATCTATGGCTTCCTGCACGTCACCGCGGGTTTCCTTGATGATCTTGCCCATCTCGCGGGTCATGTCGCGGGCGTACTCTTCTTTGCGCTCCATAAGCATCTCGCCGGCGCGATACACGATCTCGGCGCGCTTGGGGGCGGGCACCAGGCGCCATTTGGCGAAAGCGCGCTTGGCCGCCTCGATGGCGGCGTCCACGTCCTGCTTTCCGGACTTCTGGAAGATGCCGACCACGTCACGAGTGTCGGCGGGATTGCGGTCTTCGAAGGTCTCTCCGGTCGAGGACTCGACCCACTCGCCGTCGATGAAGTTCTTGAAAACGCGGGTGCGGGTGGCGGTGCCCAGGATGGTCGGGCCGGTGAGAGTATCCGTAGCCATAAGGCCTCCTAAGGAGTGCTGCGAACTACCCATGCTACAGGCTGGGTGGAAGCCCGGCAAGTGAGGGAGATCACAGTCGGAAGTGCCCGCGCGGGCAGCAACATGACGCGCAACGGCTGTCAGCCACCAATCCTCGCGATGCCAGGAAAAGCCTTGACCCTGGAGCGAGTTCCAGGGTCTAGACTGTGGGGGTGGGTGTGAAGGGCAAACCTGGGCTGCGTTCCGGAGAACTGGCCAAACTGGTTGGGGTCAGTTCTGACACATTGCGGTTTTACGAGCGTAAACGCCCGCCCACCCCGCTCCGCGAACGGCTATCGCTGTTATCCCCCCGGGGTGGTGGACCGCATCCGCCTGATTCGCGCCGCACTTTCGACCGGTTTCACCATCGAAGAACTGGCCCGCATCCTTGCCTTGCGTGATGACGGCGGTGCTCCCTGCATGCACGTGCGCAAGCTGGCGGGCGCCAAACTGAAGAATCTCGAGCGGCACATTCAGGAACTGGTCGGGTTGAAGGAACAACTGCGCAGGGTAATCAAGCAGTGGGACAAGGCACTCAAGAAGGCCCATCCCAGACAGCGCGCCAGGCTGTTGGAAATTCTGGCCGCCGCTCCTGCGGCGCGCCGCCACGACCCAACCTACCCATCTCTAGTCAGCAGGTTTGCTACCGAGGAGGCACAGCAGCCATGAAAAATCACAAGCGGCATCTTCACTTGATCCTGGCAATGGCAGTATGGGTGAGCTTGGCCGGCGCACACCAGGCCCGGGGCGAGGATCCCCATCAGCATGGCTCCATGATGGGCGCCAAGGAGCGAGCCGACCAGGGAATGGGCTTTGACCAGGCAAGGACCACGCACCATTTCCTGCTGAAGCCCGATGGCGGCGTGATCAGTGTCGAGGCCAATGACGGCAAGGACACGGAAAGCCGGGACCAAGTCCGGATGCATCTGCCGCACATCGCCAAAGCCTTTGCCGCCGGGGACTTTGATATCCCCATGTTCGTGCATGACCAAGTGCCGCCCGGGGTGGCGGTGATGAAAGCGAAGAAAGCCCAGATCGAGTATCGGTTCGAGGAGACCGAAAAGGGAGGGCGGGTCATTATCGCCAGCCACGACGCCGGCGCCCTGGCTGCCATCCACGACTTTCTCGCCTTTCAGATTCGCGAGCACAAAACCGGAGACAGCCTGACCGTCCATTAACTAGGACGTCCCGCCCCGCGGGAACGAGAGGCGGGTCTGGGGCAGGGAAGCCAAGCCTATATTGTTAATTTCCTGCTGTGTCGTATAGTTCTGGGCAGACGCTGATATGCGACTATCGGCCCCGATGCGCCTTCTGCTCTACGTTCCTCTTGGGGTAGCTGCAGCCTACCCGCAGAGCGCCTTAGACCTGAAGGCCGCACTGCAGTTGGCAGAATCGGATAATCTGGAACTCCGGGCGGCGCGCCAGCAACGAGCCATCGCGCTGGCCGGCCTGACGGTTGCCGGGCAACTCCCCAATCCGATCATCACTTTCTCGGCCTCGCGCGATGCGCCGCATGAAAGCACCCTCTGGGACCAGCCCATCGAACTCGGAGGCAAGCGCGGCAAGCGTCTGGCCCTCGCGCAGGAAGAGCAGAAGGCCACCGAGATTGATATTGTGGTTCTGTCGCGCCAGATTCGGCAGCGGACACGTGAGGCGTTCTACCGCGCGCTCTGGTCACGGGCCCAGGCCGAGCAGTCCAAGGCGGCGCTGGACCTGGCAACTCGCATCAGGGATATTGTGCAGCAGCGCTTCGAGGCCGGAGATGTTGCCCAGCTGGAGGTAATCCAGGCGGAGGTCGAGAGGGGGCGCGCCAGCACGGAGTACGAGGTTGCCTTGCAGGCGCAGAAGACAGCAGACGCACAACTTTCCGCCCTGCTCAATGGACCGCTCGACAAGGCTTGGGATCTCCAGGGACGTTTGTCCGATATTCCTGGCGCGGCTTCCTTGCAGGCGTTAACGGACACAGCCCTGGGATCGAACGCCGAGGTACGCCGCGCCACACAGGAAATGGAAGTGGAGCAACGCCGCCTGGCGCTGGCCAAGGCGGAGCGCATTCCCAATCTTGATCTCCAGGCGGGAGTGGATCTAAACGCGCCCCACGACTACAGTGTAGGTCCGCGTGGGCAGGTTGGAATTTCGTTGCCAATCTTTTACCACGGACAGGGTGAGGTGGCGCAATCCACCGCCCGGCTGGAGTTCCTGCGCCTGGCGTTGCAGGCGCAGAAGACCAACGTGTCGGTCCAGGTGCTGGCTGCCTATTTCGACTACACGGCCAAGACACGCCAGGCGGAGGAGTACGCCCAGAAGATCGTTCCCCAGACCGTTCAGCTCGAAGATATGGCGGAGGAGAGCTATCGCGCCGGCAAAAGCAACCTGCTGACCTTGATTGACGCTCAGAGGAAACTGAACGAAACCCGCAAAGCCTATCTGGACAGCCTGTTTGCCGTGCAGGGTTCTTTTGCCGCGCTGGAGGAAGTGGTTGGAACACCTCTTGATTAGACCGCGGGTCAATTCGCGGCTGTGGGCTTGCCTGGTTGCGGTGAGCGTGGGTTGCGTTTGGCTGGCTGGTTGCGGCAAGACCAAAGACGATGAAGAGGCAGCCGCTGTCCCAGAAGTCACCGTGGCCACCGTGGAACGAAAGATGCTGGACGACAGCTTGCTGATCAGCGGCAACCTGGTTGCGTTGCCGAACCGCGATGCCAAGGTCGCAGCTTTGGTTCCCGGCAGGATCCAAACCGTTCTGGTGACCGAAGGCGACCGGGTTGCCGCCCGGCAGCCGCTGGCGCAACTCGATCCCGCATCGCTGGCGGATCAAGCGCGCCAGGCCGAGGCCGCGGTTGCCCAGGCGGAAGCCAACCTGAAGAATGCAAGAATTACCGCGCAGAGAAACGAGGGGCTGCTGCAACGGGGAATCGCCGCCCGCAAGGACGTGGAAGATGCGCGCACCCAAGTTTCTGTGGACGAAGCAGCGTTGCAGCAGGCCGAGGCAGCGCGCTCGGCGGCGCGCACCCAGCTTGCCCGCACCGTCGTGCATTCACCCTTCGCCGGCACCGTAGTGCATCGTTTTCTGGGGGCTGGAGAGCAGGTGGATGGCAGCGCCAGCCAGCCGATCGTCGAAGTCGCGGATATCGACACCCTGGAACTGCTCGGGACCGTTCCGGCGTCGCGTCTGCCCGAGATTCACGTTGGCCAGACATTCGGTTTCCAGACCGACTCCTTTCCTGGTACTTCGTTCAACGCACGTATTGTCGCCGTGTTTCCGGCGGTAGATCCGGCCACCAACAATGGCACGGCTCGCATACGAGTCGACAATCGCAATCGCATGATGAAGCTGGGGATGTTTGTAACCGTCGAGCTGCCCCTGCGGTACCAGACCAGGCGCTTGGTAGTGCCCCGCCAGGCGGTCTATCCGGACGAATCCGGAGAGCCGCGCGTTTATAAAGTCACCGGGGACGAGGCGGAATCCGTGGCCGTACAGCTCGGGATCCAAACCAAGGACATGGCGGAAATCTTGTCGGGAGTGCGGGAAGGAGACAAAGTCATCCTGGCGGGCGGCTACGGCCTCCCCGACAAAGCGAAAGTGCGCATCAAACCATGAACTTGGTTCGCTTCTGCCGCCGCAACAGCCGCGCCGTCTTCCTGATTGCCGCCGCACTGACCGTGGCCGGACTGGTCTCCCTGTTCCGGCTGCCCAGCAACATCTATCCCGAACTGACCTTCCCGCGCGTCGTGATCCTGGTTCATGCCGGGGATCTCTCGCCGGACACCATGTTGCTCACCGTGACCCGCCCGATTGAACAGCAGGCGAGCACCGTTCTCGGCGTGCGCCGCGTGCGTTCGCGAACCATCCGGGGCGCAGCGGAAATCTCGGTGCTTTTCAGTCCCGGCACGGACATGCAGCAGGCCCTGCAAATGGTACAGGCCAGCGTGAATGAGGCACGAACGGCGCTGCCCGCCGACACCGAGATTGACGTAGAGCGCCTGACTCCGACAGTCTTTCCCATCCTGAGCCTGATCTTGAATGGCAATGTCCCGGACGCCGACCTGCGGGACTACGCGGTCTATAATCTGCGGCCCACCTTCAGCCGCGTTCCGGGAGTAGCCCGCGTCGAGGTGGATGCTGCCGACACTCGCGAGGTCTCGGTGATTATCGATCCGCAAAAGGCGCTGGCCCACCGCTTGAGCCTGCCGGCAATTGCCGATCGGCTCCGCGCCACCAACACCGTGGCCAGCGTCGGCCGCCTGGACAGCAACTATCAGCGCTTTCTGGTACTGACCAATACCCAGTTCAAGAGCATCCAGGAGATTGGAGATACGGTGGTCGGCAGCGACCAGCTGAGCCCGGTCCGTTTGCGCGAAATCGCGACCATCCGCGAAGGAATCGAGGATCGGAAAATCCTGGTGACCGGCAATGGCCATCCGGCTGCCATTATCAACATCACCCGCCAGATCGGCGGCAATATCATCGCCGTCTCCCAGCAGATCAAGGACATCGCTCTTCACAGCGGCAACATCATCCCGCCCAGCTTGCACCTTTCCATCGTGTACGACCTGGCGGAGTTCGTGCGCGAGTCCATCGCGAGCGTTCGCGACGCGATTCTCATCGGCGGCTTCCTGGCCGTCGTCATTCTCTTTGTCTTTCTGCGGCAAGCGCGAATCACTTTGGTGGCGGCGATCAGCCTGCCGTTAACCGTCATCGCCACCTTCTTTTTTGTGGAGATTTTCGGCGGCACTCTCAACCTTATGTCCCTGGGTGGCCTGGCCATTGCCATTGGCCTGGTGATCGATGACTCGGTGGTGGTAGTGGAGAACATCTACCGCCACCTGGGCGCGGGTGAGACGGCCGAAACTGCTGCGGAGAAGGGCGCCGGCGAGCTGATCGGCCCGGTGCTGGGATCCACCTTGACGACGGTCGTGGTATTTCTGCCCCTGGGGTTGCTCAAAGGAGTAGTCGGGGATTTCTTCTCCGCGCTCTCCCTGACCCTGGCCGCCTCCGTCTTGTTATCGCTCGTCTACTCCCTCACTCTCGTTCCTCTGCTTGCCGAGTACCTGCTGACCAAGTCGCAGTTCCGGGAATCGTCCTCTCGATTCATGGAGCCCGCTAATCGTCTGTACGAGAAGGGAATCCGATGGGCAATTGCCCACAGAAGACTGGTGGGAATTGCAGCGGGGACTCTCATTGTGCTGGGCGGGCTGGCCTACTTCCACCTGGGAAGCGGTTTCTTGCCGGAGATGGACGAAGGAGGCTTTGTCATCGATTACCTTACGCCGCCCGGTACGTCTTTGGCGGAAACCGACAGCCTGGTCAAGCAGATGGAGCAGAAAGTCGCTCAGGTGCCCGAGGTGTCGGCTTTTTCGCGCCGCACCGGCGCCGAACTGGGACTTTTCGCCACCGAACAGAACAAAGGCGACATCCTGGTTAAACTGAAGCCGCGCAGCCAGCGCCAGCGGAGTGCCCAGGAAGTCATAGAAGACCTGCGCGGGCAGATCACCAGGAGCGTCGCCGGGGTCAACGTCGAGTTCGTGCAGCTGCTGCAGGACATGCTGGGAGACCTGGAAGGCTCGCCCGAGCCGGTTGAGGTCAAGATATTCGGTAACAGCAGCGACGAGCTTGCCCGGATCGCGGACGAGCTGCGGCCAAAGATCGAAAAGATTCCCGGAATTGTGGACTTTAAGGGTCCACAGCGCGGCAACCCGGAGTTGCTGATCCACGTTGATCCCGCATTGGCAGCCCATGTTGGACTGACCGTAGACCAGGTTTCCCAGCAAGTCGCGGACGGATTGCTGGGCAATTCCTCCACGGACCTGCGCAAGGCAGACCGCCTGGTCCCTATCCGCATTCGCTATCCCGACAGTTTCCGCTTTCAGGAACAAAACATACGCCAGTACCCAATCATCAACCCAAATGGACAGCTCGTGCGCTTGGAGTCTCTAGCCACCATCAGCAAGGAGCGGGGACAGAATGAGCTGCTGCGGGAGAACCAGCGGCTGATGGTGACGCTGACCGCGAGATTGGAAAACCGCGACCTGGGAAGCGCCATCGAGGACGTGAAGAAAGTGCTCGCCTCGACGCACCTTCCCGTGGGCTGTACCTTCGAGATTGGTGGACAATACGAGAGCCAGCGGAGTTCCTTCCACGATCTCCTGTCTGTGCTGGGGCTTGCCCTGGCGGCTGTGTTCACCGTGCTGGTCTTGCAGTTCCGGGCGTTCCTGCCGGCTCTGGTTATCATGTCGGCGGCGCCTCTCTCGCTGATCGGTGTGTTTTTCCTGCTGCTGGTGACCTCAACCCCGCTCAACGTCTCTTCCTTTATGGGCATCATCCTGATGGTGGGGTTGGTCGTGAAGAATGGCATCATCCTGTTCGAATACTACGAACGTTTGCACGGCAAGCTGTCGGTGGTGGATGCTCTGGTCCAGGCGGGACGAATACGGCTGCGCCCGATCCTCATGACGACCCTGTGCACCCTCTTCGGCTTACTCCCGCTGGCCCTCGGGATCGGCTCCGGCGCGGAACTTCAGCAGCCCTTGGCCATCGCGGTGATTGGCGGCCTGTGCGTCTCCATGGGGGTGACCCTGGTCATCATGCCCGTGCTCTACGCAACCGTGCGGAGTCAGCGGTAGGAGCGCATTTATGGGCACGGTTTGCCACGTTCCTGTGCCGGAACGGGTCCCTTCGGCTTCCCGCGGACTGCACTGGGGCTCTTCGGTGCGACGCACTGTTGGACATGCACCCCCGGGTAACTGACTCAAGTTGATTACCTGTATCCGCCCGGTTAAGCTTGTGATAGGGTTGAAATTACCCCATATTCTCTAAGTTTGGCTGGTTTTCATTGGGTTCCGTGCCCTCGAGACGCAAGTCGGAAATCCACATTGCGTGGAAGACCGTCACCTACCGCAGTGTGGCCTTGGTGATTCTGGGCGTGCTGCTGGTCTTCTTAGCCGGCATGCATTTTGCGTTTCCGCAGTTCACTGAGAACGAGATCAAGGCGGCCAATAGTCTGGCCGGACACGTGTTGGAGGCAGTCGCGGGAGCGGCGGGAACCCCGGCCAAGTCCGGTCCGATGAGCTCGCAGCAGGCGCACATCACCGCCTTGGACGGCACGGTGCGGGTCAAGAAGGCGAACAGCAACAGTTGGGTAACCGCCGACTACAATGTGCCCTTGGAAAAAGGCGATGTGGTGCAGACGGGCTCGGAGGGCATGGCCAAGATCGTATTCAATGACGGCACCAACTATACAGTGAAGCAGGATTCCCTGATCGTAATTGAAGAGAACTCGGCCAACGAGCAGCAGCAGACTAATGTGGCGGTGGCGGTGAGCACGGGTACGGTGGACCTGGCCACGGCTACCTATGTGCAGGGCTCGAGATCGCAGGTCATCGTGGCCGGGGCGACCGCCTCGCTGGCGCCGGAAAGCGCGGCCATGGTGCGCAACGACCCCAAGGCCGACCAGCACGAGATTCTCTTGAAAAAAGGTACGGGTGAGGTGAGCCGTAACGGCGAAGTGGTCAGTCTGTCCGACTGGGAGAAGGTGAGCTTTGCAACCGAGGCTCCCAAGATGGAGAAACTGAAGGAGATCGGGCCGCCGACCCCGATTTCCCCGGCTAATATGATGCCCATCTTCACCTCCGATGACAGCAAAGCGATCGAATTTTCCTGGACCAAGATGCCCAATGCCGTGGGCTACCGCCTGCGCATTTCGCGCAACCCGTATTTCAGTTCGACCATCGTCGACCGCAAGGTGGACACGGCGGACGTTGAGGTGTCCGGCTTGCCGGAAGGGGCCTATTACTGGCTGGTGCAGTCCTACGATGCCCAGGGCAAAGGGTCCGTGGAGAGTGAAAAGAACCGGTTTACCTTGATTCCCAAGGAGGGCAACACGGAGGCCATCAACCTCGAACTGGATCCCTTTATCCAGCACGGGCATGTGTTGGAGTTGACGGGCAAAACCGAGGTCGGAGCCCGGGTGATGGTCAACGGCCGGGAAGTGCCGGTGATCGGCGCCGACGGCAGGTTTCATTACTTCATGCCTCCGTTGCCCACCGGGGAAAGCGTGATCACCATTACGGCGCAGAATGCCAAGGGCGGAGTCAACACGCTGCAAAAAAAAGTGGTGATCCAGTAGTAAGCCACCGAGGGGCACGGACTTTCGTTTACAGTAGAGGCTGGGCTTATCTCATAGAATAAAGACAGGCCCCTTTGTCACACGAATTGTTTGAGCGGGCGCGTTGCGCAGCACGCAGCCCGGGAGACCAGAGAGAGAAGTAAGGCTATGTCATCGAACGGCTTTCACTCCAGCGCCACACACCTGCACAACCTGCGGTCGCTGTTCAGCATTTTTTCCAGCGACCTCGCCATCGACCTGGGCACCGCCAACACGCTGGTGTATGCCCGCGGCAAGGGCATCGTGGTCAACGAGCCTTCGATTGTGGCCTTGAACAAGAACACCAATGAAGTGGAAGCGGTGGGCAAGGAAGCCAAGGAGATGCTGGGGCGTACGCCGGGCAACATCGTGGCCATCAAGCCCATGAAGGATGGCGTCATCGCCGACTTCAAAGTCACCGAGAAGATGCTGAACTATTTCATTCAGAAGGCGCACAACCGCAAGATGCTGGTGCATCCCCGCATCGTGATCGGCGTGCCTTCCGAAATCACCCAGGTGGAAAAGCGCGCGGTCATGGACTCCGCCTACCGCGCCAAGGCCAGCGAAGTGCACCTGGTGGAGCAGGCCATGGTGGCCGCCATCGGCGCCGGTTTGCCCATCACCGAACCCAGCGGCAATATGGTCGTGGACATCGGGGGCGGCACCACCGACATCGCGGTGATTTCACTCAGTGGCATTGTCTATTCGCGTTCCGTGCGCATGGCCGGCAACCAGATGGACGAAGCCATCATGAACTATCTGAAGCGGAAATATAACCTGCTGATCGGCGAGCGCACCGCGGAGCAGATCAAGATTGAGATTGGCAGCGCCTACCCGCTGGACAAGCCGCTGACCATGGAAATCAAGGGCCGCAACCTGATCGAAGGCGTGCCCAAGACCATCACCGTGGATGACAGCGAAATTCGCGAGGCGCTGAGCGAATGCGTTTCGACCATCATGAACGCGATCCGCGTGGCCCTGGAACGCACGCCGCCGGAACTCTCGGCCGACATCAGCGACCGCGGCATCGTGCTCACCGGAGGCGGCGCGCTGCTGAAGAATCTGGATAAGCGCATCCGGGAAGAAACCGGGTTGCCGGTTTCCATCGCCGATGATCCGCTGTGCAGCGTGGTGCTGGGCACGGGCAAGATGCTCAGTGACTTCAAGCTGCTGCGGAAGATTTCGATCGAGTAGGAAAGCAGTCGCTGGTCGTTGGTTCTCCCGCTAACGGCGAACGACCAACGACAAACGACGCGCTAACTAGACCGCTCCGACCTGTGGCGCCACGGAAGTGGGAAACTGCAAACTCGGGTTCGCGGATTAAAGTCGGCGTTGGCTCACTAATGGCCAACGACTAACGACGGTTTTGGTGCCATGGAAAACCTCATCACCCGCTACCGCAATGTGACCATCCTGGTGGCCGTGTTGTTCGTGCAGGTCCTGGGGTTGGCCATGCAGGTGAAACGCAACGCGGAAAATGAGCCAACCCGGCTCATTCGCATCTGGGCGGTCGATGCGGTCACCCCTTTCGAGAAAGTCATCGTGTGGTGTCAGCATGGCGCTGCCGGTCTTTGGCACAACTACTTCTACCTGCGCGGCGTGCGGCAAGAAAACCGCGATTTGAAAGCTGAGATCCAGCGCCTCCGCCTCGAGCAAGTGCGGCTGAGCGAGGACGCGGAGCAGGCGCGCCGCCTGCAGGTGCTGCTGGGCTTCAAAGAACAGTTCATCTCCAGGACGGTGGCCGCCCAGGTGATTGGTTCGAGCGGAAGCGAGCAATCGCGCTCGGTCTACATCGACAAGGGGGCGGCGGACGGCATCAAGCCGGACATGGCGGTCATCACCACCAACGGGGTGGTAGGCAAAGTGTTGCGCGTGTACAACGACAGCACGTCGCAGGTGCTGCTGATCGATGACCAGACCAGCGGCGTGGGAGCGATTCTGGAAAAGTCGCGGCTGCAGGGAGTGTTGCGGGGCACGCCGGCGGGCGAGATGGTGTTGGAGAAGGTGATGTCCGACGAACCAGTGCAGCCCGGCGAGGCGGTCCTGACCAGTGGCGGCGACCGCATCTTTCCCAAGGGCTTGCCGGTGGGTATCGTCAGCAAGGTATCGCCCGGGGCGGATTTCTTTCTCAATATCCGGGTAAAGCCGACGGCGAATCTGAACAAGCTCGAAGAGGTGCTGGTGGTGACCAGTGTGGAGGAGAAGGAGCCCACGCTGAATGAGGCTGGACCGGTACGCGCGGCCGATATTCTGTCGCAGCGCCTACCCTCGGTGCCGGAGAAGCCCGCACCGGTCGCCGGCAAGCCGGGAGGGGCGACCGGAACAGCCACGACCACGCCGCCTCCCACCAAACCGGCCAAGCCGGAGACCGCAGCAGCCACCAAGCCCAAGCCAATTGTGGCAGGTGGGGCCCATAGGCAGGCCGGGACCGCCGAGCCTGGCACGGGCGCGGCTACCGCCCCAGCCAAACCAGCCACTCCAATAACCGCCACGCCAGCTAACGGCACAGCTCCCAAGCCAGAAAACGGTCTGGCCACGATCAAGCCAGCTACGGAGCAGAGGCCTGCTCCCCCGGCGGTGAAGGTATCAGACCAGTTAAAGGGCGCCGCGAGTGAGGCGAAGCCGCCCGCGGCCAAACCCAAGCCACAACCGGCCGAGCCCCAGCCCCAGCCTGCCCCACCGGAGGACAAGCCCCAATAGCGTGCCCATCACTTACACATCACAGGAGCAGGTGGAGGTCTACCGGTTCAGCATCCCGACCGCGATCCTGATTCCGGTGGGCGCAGTCTTTCTGCAGGCCTTCGTGCCGCTGCGCTTGCCCTTCTTCTCCATCTTCGATCTGCCGCTGCTGGTGGTGATCTTCTTCGCCGTGGCCCGGCGCAGCCAGGTGACGGGACTGCTGACCGGGGCCGCCATCGGCCTGTTGCAGGATGCCCTGACCCACCAGCCCATCGGGGTGTACGGCATCGCCAAGACCGTGGTGGGCTATGGCGCGTCTTCGCTGGGGGTGAAGCTGGACGTGGAAAACGCCGGCTCGCGCTTCCTGGTGACACTGTTCTTCTACATCGTGCACGAGATCGTGTATTTCCTGGTAGCCCGGGGGCTGGTAGGGCTGACGCTGCAGTGGAGTTGGCTGCATGAGCTGGGTTCCGCCCTGGCCAACGCCCTGTTAGCCGTGGCGCTGTTTGCCGCGCTGGACCGGTTCAAGCAGCGGACGTGAAAGTCGCTGTCAGGTCTCAGGGCAGCCTTAGTCCGCACACATGCAGACCGGTTTTTGCTCCAGGAGGTCCTTCCAGGGACACTGCTCGGACTTGAGCTTGTGCACGGCCACCTGGATCTTTCGATCCGTGCCCGAGTCGCGCACCCACACCACGCGGTACCGGGCTTGGCGGTCGCCGTAGCCGACGCCAATCAGATCGTGAATTCTGAGGCTCTGCTCAATCCCGTAGAGCAATGCCCCACTGCCACTGATGTTGCGAGCGACAGCCTCTTGCGCAAAGAGCGCGCCTTTGGCATCAATGCCCCAGACGCGCACCGGAAGATCGACTTGGGTTCGCGGTTCTTTACGACGCTCATTCATGGACACAGGTATCAACCCGAAGAAAGCGAGAATGTGAAACTTTCTCATTATTCGAGAATAGGGTTGAGAGACTCTGTGATGTGGCCCGCTTTCTCGCAAGCGAAGGTAACTCAGTCGAATTACAGGGGTCATCGCCCGGGCGGGAGAAGAGGAACAAGGGGGCGCGGTAGTGTACCCGGGAAGAGTCAGGCTCTTCACCGGCAACCGATTGTGACGGTAGCATCCACGGGGCTATGTCCCGGGGTTACCTCGGGGAGTCATTCCGCGCCGGCTCGCCTGGGTTTACAATGCAGTTAACTTCGAGGTCTGTTCCCGGCGATGTGCCTCTTTGTCGCGAAGGTCCCGCGCGCGATCATAGCGGCTGACGACCGACGACGGATGACCGACGACTAAGCCATGTTTGGCCGCGACGAAAAAGTATCGCCCATCCGCCTGACCGCGGTGCAGTACATCATTCTGGGCATCTTCCTTATTCTGGCCTACGGACTGTGGCGGCTGCAGGTGGCACAGAGCGACCTGTACGCCACTCTGGCAGAGAAGAACCGGATTCGCAACGCGCCTATTCTGGCGCCCCGCGGCAAGATTCTGGATCGCGAAGGCCGCACCATCGTGGACAACTATCCTTCCTTCACCGCGCTGCTGCTGCGGGATTCCTCGCGCGATCTGATGGCCGATGCCGACCTCATCGCGCAGGGCCTGCACATGGAACCGAAAGATGTGCGCGAGCGCATCCAGAAGTTCGCCTCCGTGCCGCAGTACCAGCCGATTTATCTGAAGGACGACATCACCCCGGATGAACTGGCCTTTGTGGAAGCTCACCGCAATGAGTTGCCGGAACTGGACACCATCATGGCGCACCGCCGCCTTTATCCGCGCAACGGTTTCATGGCGAATCTTATCGGCTACGTGGGTGAAGTCAGCGAAGAGATGCTCAACTCGCCGCGCTGGGAGCTGTACAACCCCGGCGATGTCGTAGGCCAGTCGGGTGTGGAGCTGGAATACAACCAGATTCTCATGGGTAGGAACGGCTTCCGCCGGGCGGTGGTCAACAGCCACGGCAAGGAGGTCGGCCGCCTGGACGAAACCCCGGCCGAGCCCGGCAAGCAGCTCAAGCTCACGGTTGATATTGATCTGCAGATTGCTGCTGAACAGGCGATGGAAGGGAAGAACGGAGCTATCGTTGCCATGGATCCGCGTACAGGTGAGATCCTGGCCATGGTGAGCCGGCCCACCTTTGATCCCAATCAGTTTGCCGTACGCATCTCGCGCGACGACTGGAACAAGCTGGTAAACGACGAAAATCACCCGTTGCTGAACAAGGCGATCCAGGCCCAGTTGGCGCCGGGTTCGGTGTTCAAGATCATTATGGCCACCGCCGGGCTGCAGGAAGGCATCGCGCAGAACATGCATGTGATCTGCAACGGGGGCGCGGTGTTTTACGGCCGGTACTTCAAGTGTTGGGTGGTCGAGCAGCATCGCGTCCACGGCCTGGTGGACATCCGCAAGGCCATATACCAGTCGTGTGATGTTTTCTTCTACACCCTGGCGGAAAAGCTGGGCATCGAACGCATCGCCAAGTACGCGACCATGCTGGGACTGGGGCAGAAGACGGGCATTGACCTGCCGCAGGAGGTCACCGGGGTCATGCCTTCGGAAGAATGGAAGATCCGCAACTTCAAGCAGAAATGGTACGCGGGGGAAACCATTTCCGTCGGCATCGGACAGGGGGCGGTAACGGCCACCCCTATTCAGTTGGCCCGCGCCATCGGCGGGATTGCCAGCGGGGGCCTATTGCGGCGGCCGCATGTGGCGTTCCCGGAGCAATTGCCGGCCAATATCCGGCCGGTGTCCACCGTACCTGACGAAGTGAGGGTCCCACTCGATCCCAACAACTGGGAGTTGATCACCGACGCCATGGCCGACGTAGTGAACCCCATAGGGACCGCTCCCAGCGCCCACTTGCAGGGTATCGACTTTGCCGGCAAGACCGGGAGCGCGCAGACCATCAGCAATTTGGCCAAAGCACGTTTGGTGAATGGCAAGTCAAAATTCAAGGACAACGGCTGGTTCGTCGGTGTGGAGCCGCGGCGCAATCCGGAGATCGTGGTATGCGCGCTGCTGGAAGAAGGTGAACACGGATACCTCGCGGCACGCGTGGCCTCGCAGGTAATCAAAGCCTATGTGGACAAGCAGCGCCGGCAGCCAACCAAAATCGCAAAAGGGAACGGCAAAGTGGAAGTGGGAGCGGTGTGGAGTGCGGCCGACGAAGATGCTCAGCAAACTGTCCGCGGCGGGCACTTCCTGATGAGCCTGTCGGGGAAGGAGCCAACACTGGCGACTGCCGCTCCCGGGATCAACTCGGTACTCGGTACTCGGTACTAAAGACTCGTGTCACGCTACGTTTCATTCCGCGACTTCGACTGGCTGTTGCTGGTCTTTGTGCTGCTGATTTGCGCCCTGGGCGTAGTCGAGATCCGCAGCGCCACCGCCCACACCAAATTCGCCGGCGCCCACATCAAGCAGATCTACTGGATCATCGGCGGCCTGGGCGGTATGTTTCTGATGAGCCTGGTCAACTACCAGGTCCTGCTCGACCGGGTGCACTGGTTTTATATTGCTGCGATCACGTCCCTGATTGCCGTGATGGTCTTTGGGCAGAGGTATCTGGGCGCGCGGCGCTGGATCAAGATGCCCGGCGGGGTGCACTTCCAGCCATCGGAGTGGGTAAAGCTGATCCTGATCATTGCGGTCGCCAAATACTTCGCCGACCTGCAGCAGAGGGAATTGTCTTGGGGGGACTTCGTCAAGGCCGGAGCCATTGTGGGCGTGCCCCTGCTCCTGGTTCTGGCTCAGCCCGACCTGGGAACGGCGCTGACCTACATCCCGATTGCGGTGATGGGTTTGTTTCTCGGGGGCCTGCGGACCAAGCAGGCCCTGACCGTGCTCGTCTTGGCGGGGGTCATGATGCCGGTGGCCTGGCACGTCCTCAAGCCCTATCAACGTGATCGGCTGACCAGTTTCCTCGAACCGGAGGCCGATAGCCAGGGATCAGGCTACCAGGTCATTCAGTCCAAGATCGCGGTCGGGTCGGGGGGCCTGTGGGGTAGCGAGGCCGGTTCACAGACCCACCTTTCCTTTCTTCCCGTCCCCCAGACCGACTTCATCTTCGCCGCTCTCTCGGAAGAGCATGGATTTGTAGGCGCATTGGGGGCCTTGCTGTTATACTTTATTGTGCTGATGCGTTTGACCCAGAACGCGCAAACGGCGCCCGACCGCGCCGGCACGTTCGTCGTCATGGGGGTGGTTGCGGTGCTTAGCTTCCACGTCCTGGTCAACGTCGGCATGGTCGTCGGCTTTATGCCGGTTACCGGAATACCCTTGCCGTTAATGAGTTATGGCGGGTCTTCCGTCCTGTTTATGTTCCTGGCGCTGGGTATTGTGATGAACGTTCGCATGCGCCGCTTCGTGAACTGAGGCAGGAGGAAGAAGGCAAGGAGAATGGCCGCGATTGCCATGCGCGGCGGAAACACAAGATCAAGATTACGATCGCCCTCGCGTAAAGAGGGCACTCACCGGCCGGAATGCAGTTTGAGGCTGGGCAGGATTGAAGCTAGGGCGCTGCCAGGCGGGTAACGGCCCCCTCCACGGAGAGAGCGGTCACAAACCTGGGCAGTGCTAATGCGATCAGTGCAAACGATTTCCAAGCTTGTGCAACGAATTGGGTTGCGGAGACAACTCCCGCGCCTGAGTCTGGCCCTGAGCGGGCTGGACATCGCATTGCTCCATCCTACCTGTCCCTGCCTGTGTCCCGACCGGTGAACTCTGCCGCCGCTTGACGGCCCAGAAACCGGAGATTGCATGACAAGAGAATTGTTCGTGTCTTCCACCCCGCACGAAACCAGAGTGGGGCTGGTGGAAGACGATCAGTTAGCCGAAATTTACCTGGAACGTGAGAACGAATACACCCTAGCAGGATCCGTCTACAAAGGACGTGTGACCCGGGTGCTTCCCGGAATGCAGTCCGCCTTCGTGGACATCGGACTGGAGCGAGACGCCTTCCTGTACGTTTCCGACTTCATGGAAGTGGAAGAGGGCGACGAAGTGGAGGAAGTCCCCACGAATCGTCCGGCCGTCCAGGAGCCAAGAAACCAGCCACAGCCGCAAGCGCAACCCCGGGCAGAGTCCCAGTCGTTTGTCATCGAGGGGCCGGATTTCCCGGAGGAAACCGAGGGGGCAAGCGAACCCTCTGCGCCGCCTGTTTCGCCAAGCCCGGAGGCCCGTGAAACGTCAAACGAGGGCGACCAGCGGGAAAATCGCGGAGGCTGGCGCGGGCGTCGCCGCCGCCGCGGGCGCCGGGGAGAACGTTTTCCAGAGTCGAAGTTTGCCCGGCCCGCCACCGAAGCCCCGCGCGGCAGCTCCGAGCGCTCAGAACGCAGCGACTTTGGCCCGCCACCGGGGTATCAGCCGATCATTCTGCCGGGAGAGTCGATCTCCAAGTACCAGCACGTAGCCAAGGCGTTTCCCGTTGCCGTGGAGCTGCACCAGGAGTCATCAGGCCCGGTCACCGATGCTAAGGAGACATCCACGGCGACCCAGGGCTTTTCTCAAGATGAGCCGCTTTTCGCTGGGCCAGAAACGCCACAGTCGGAAGAGCACCACGAGGCTGAGCACGTCGAGGCTCATGCTGAGTCTTCCGCCGAGACCGCGGAAGAGGCGTGGGACCGGGAGCAAAAACAGCTTCACCAGATGAACGTAGCCGCGGTCTTCGGCGACGCACAGGTCGAGGAAGAGACCGTCGCCGAGGAAAAGAGTCAGGGTGAACCCTTGCCCGCCGAACCGGCACAGGAGGCCGCATCGACCCAGGCTCCTGCCGGCGCCCTCGAGGAGGAAGAGATCGACGACGAGGAGGCCGATCTTGCCCATTATGTAGAGGAGCTCGAGGAGGACGCGACCTTCGAAGAGCTCGAAGAAGAAACCCGTGCCGCCGAGGATTACCGCGAAGCCGGCGGGCAGGAGATCGCTGCTTCGAGAGAACCCGTAAGCGAAACTGGAGAACCAACCACAGCCGACGCCAATGCCGCGGAAGCTGCCGGGCGTGAAGAGGTAATGGACGAAGCCGCCGAAGAGGCTGCGGCCGAGGAAGAAGAGGAAGCTGAACTTGAGGAAGCCCAGGCCGAAGCCGAAGCCATGATCGACGCCGAAGCCCGGGGCAGCGGCACCGTAGAGGGGCGCGCAGAAGTCCGCGCCCCCGCGGGGACCGCGGCTTACACGCAACGCGCGGTCCGTCCCGCGTTTGACCGCCGCGGCCGCGGACGCCGGGGCGGACGCCGCTTTCAGCGCCGCCGCGAGCCGCAGCAGATTCCGCAGATCAGCGATCTGCTCAAGGAAGGCCAGGAAATCCTGGTCCAGATCGCCAAGGAGCCCATCGGCAAGAAGGGCGCCCGCATCACCAGCCACATCGCGCTGCCCGGCCGCTTCCTGGTGTACATGCCCACGGTCAACCACACGGGGGTCTCGCGCAAGATTGCGTCGGAAGAGGAGCGCCAGCGGCTGAAGCGCATCATCCAGAGCGAGCGCGAAAACGGGCACGGCGGCTTCATCGTGCGCACTGCGGCCCAGGGCGCCAACGAGGAAGAGCTGCGCGCCGACATCCGCTTCCTGAAGGGCCTGTGGACCGAAATCAAGAACCGCGCCGAAAGCGGCAAAGCTCCAACGTTGATCTATCACGACCTCAACGTGGTGGAGCGGGTGCTGCGCGACCAGGTTACCTCCGACTTCTCGGCCATCTGGGTGGACAGCGAGCAGGAGTACGAGCGCATCCTGCGCTTTGCCAACCGCTTCCAGCCGGCGCTGGTTCGGCGAGTGAAGCTCTACACCAAAGAGACGCCACTGTTCGAGCAATTCGGATTGAAGGAAGAAATCGACAAGGCGCTCAAGTCGAAGGTCTGGCTGAAGAGCGGCGGCTACATCGTGATCAACCAGACTGAGGCGCTGGTCGCGATTGACGTCAACACCGGCAAGTACGTGGGCAAGACCTCGCGGTTGGAAGACACCATCGTCAAGACCAACGTGGATGCCATCAAGGAGATCGTGCGCCAGATTCGCCTGCGCGACCTAGGCGGCATCATCATCATTGACTTCATTGACATGGATGAGCGCCGCAACCGCCAGAAAGTCATGCAGGCGCTGGAAGAGGCCCTGCGCAGCGACCGCGCGCCGTCAAAGACCCTGCAGTTCAACGACTTCGGGTTGGTGGCCATCACCCGCAAACGGGTGAAGCAATCGCTCGAGCGCACCATCGGATCGCCCTGCCCATACTGCCAGTCCACCGGTTTCGTGAAGTCGGTGAACACGGTGTGCAACGAGATCTATCTGGAGATGCGCAAGATCGCCAAACACCTGGAGCATGCCGACGTGATGTTGCGCGTGAACCCGGAGGTAGCCAAAGCGCTCAAGGCGAACAACGGCCGCGCCCTGAGCGAGATGGAGGAGCTGACCAAGCGCACGGTAATCGTGAAGAGCGATCCCGCACTGCACCAGGAGCAGTTCGATATCACGTAGATGAATCTTCCGGGGACGGGTCACCGACCCGTCCTCGCGTAAACGTAGCGCCGGCATTATGGCTTGAACTAGCGCGGTTCCGACAGCAGCCGTGTGACCACGTCTATCCGGTCTCGCAGTTTCCCCATCGAGGTTTTGACCGCTTCGGCCTGTTCGAAACTGCCTTGTTGGGCCGCTTCTTCTCTCAAGCGATTGGCCTTGCGGTTTTCCGTCTCGGCAATCTCTAGCAGGACCGCCAGGGAATCAGCGTGCAGCTTCCAAAGGGTGCGCGAATTCTCCTCGCGCTTCAATTCCTCCAATTCGGTGGTGATGCGTCCCACCAATGCCACCAAGCGCAGTTGGCAACGTGCGACTTCAGCCCGCAGGCTGATCTCGTCCAGGTAATCCGCGCAGCAGGCGCCGGCTTCCGCCGGGGTGAGCGTCAGGTTGAAGTAACGCATGGGGACCACCTGGCGGAACTTGGGGTCCGCCACGCGGACGAATACGCGAATGGATTCCTGCACCTTCAGGAGTTTGGTCTCCTCGGTCTTGATTTGTTGCGGTGTGACCGCTGCCCGCATGATTTCGAGATCGACAACGGAAGGCTTCGTTGGACTGCGGGTCCCAGCAGCGCCTCCAGACGTCGCAGCCGCGGCCATTGCCGTGGGATGCGCGGCGCGGCGAATCGGCGGTTGGCGCTCCAGCGTACGTCGCAGGTTGGACACGCGGCGGAACTTCTCCAGCGCCTTGCCGTAATCCATCTTCAGCAATTCTGCTTCTTGCAGGGCGGCTACGTGTTCGACGGTGACATCGACACCATCCACCGTTCCCAGGATGCTGCCTCCCTGTTCCTGGAGTTCTTGGGCAAATCCGCGGATCTCTTCGGCAGCCGCATGGAACAACGTGTCGAACGTCTTGCCAAAGGCCGCATTGTAGGGTGCAACGGTGGCCACGGCCCCGGGGTGATAGAACGATGCATCCAGCGACTGCTTCAGCTCGCGCACACGCGGAATAATGCCCGACTCGAGCAGCGCGTTCAGGTCCGAAAAGCCTTGTGCCTGCTCCCGCAACGAATCAAAACTGTGCAGGAGCTGCACATGCTCATCGGTGAGCGCCGGGACGTCGGTGTCGGCGAGAATCTCGATCAGCGCGATCTCAAACGGGGGAAGCGGTATGGAGCCGTCCAGCCCGTAGCCACGTCGCTCCCATTGCCCCGGTACCCGAGGATGACGGTAGAGAAAAGTCGCTACCAGATCGGTCTTATCGCGATTGGCGTCGCTGAGATCTTTCTTGCGGACCAGATAACGCAACAGGGACTCGGCAATTTCGGGGTCGGTCTCGGCGGTGAGAGCGCGCCGCAGCATGGCAGGCGTGATGGCCATGTCCAGCAGGCGCAACCAGGCGCGCATCCGCGAGAGCGTCTGATGAACATCGCCCTCGTCCTGCTGCAGGGAGATGGTTTCCAGCCCCTGCGGCACCGGTACCTCGCCTGCAAGGTAGTCCTGCAAAAGCTTCTCGTAGAAGCCCTGTACGGTGGCTAGGATGGCAAGGTCCCATTTCGGATCTTCAACCAAGCTCCACTCCTGCAGACGCTCCCGCTGGAAGCCTGAATTCGGAGAAAAAGCGCCGTAACCCACTAAAGCTATCACGGCTTAGCGGGCAGGATGTTCGTTAGCTTGGTTACCAAAGGGACGGAATCCGCGGGGAATTGGGACCGGTGCCAGGACGAGAACGGGTTGATTATCATGGGTGCCGGCGCTACTTCTTCAAATCCTTCAGGATCTCGCGCGCAGCGGTCGCCCCTGAGCCTCCGGTCAGACCGGAGCCGGGATGGGTGCCGGAGCCGCACAAATACAAATTTCGAATGGGGGTGCGATACCGCGCCCAATCCAACAACGGGCGCATGGTGAAGAACTGGTCCAGCGCCAATTCGCCGTGGAAAATGTGGCCTCCCGTGAGCCCGTAGTTCTCTTCCAGGTCCTGCGGAGTGATGATCTGGTGGGTGAGAATCAGTTCCGGCAGGTTAGGCGCGTACTGCGCGATAGTCTTAACCACAGTGTCGCCCAACGGCACCCGCTGGCTCTCCCAGTCGCTGTTCTTCAACTTGTAGGGCGCGTATTGCATGTAGATGGACATCACATGCTTGCCCGGCGGTGCCAGCGATGGGTCGGTGAGCGAGGGGATGGCGATCTCCAAATATGGCTGCCGCGAGAAATTGCCATACTTGGACTCGTCGAAAGCCCGCTCCAGGTAGTCAATCTCAGGACCGATGTGAATCCGTCCACTGAGCGCTTCGCTGCTGCCATTCAGCGCGCTGAACTTCGGCAGGCCGGAGAGCGCGAGGTTGACCTTGGCCACCGTGCCCGGCGTGCGATAGTGCTGGAGCTTCATGACGAAGTCGGGCGTGAGGTGCGTGGGATCGACCAGTTTGAGCAGGGTTCGCTTGGGATCGGCGTTGGAGATGATGGCCCTGGCCGCGATCTCTTCGCCGGTGGAGAGCACCACGCTCGTGGCCGTGCCGTCCTTGATGCGGACTTCAATCACCTCGGCATTGGTACGGATTTCGGCGCCGGCTTGCTTGGCCGCGGAAGCCATGGCCTGCGTTACCGAGCCGATTCCGCCAACAGCGAAGAAAGCGGAGCCCGCAGGATGTTCGTCCCCGGCCGCGCGGATCAGCAGGACCAGACTGCTGCCCGCCGACCAGGGGCCAAAGAATGTCCCAAAGATGCCGCGCGCCGCGATGGTGGCGCGCAGCAGTTCGGTCTCGAAGGCTTCTGCGACCAGATCGGCCACCGCCATGGGTCCCCAGCGCAGCAGGCGGTACATGTCTTTCTTGCCCAGTTTGCGAATGGAGCGCCCGGTCTGGAGCATGCCCCACAGGTCGCCCTTGCTGGGGTTGTCGATGTTGGGCGGGGCAAGAGCCAGCGCCTCCCCGATTACGCGACCCATCTTGCCCAGCGAGTACTGGAACTCGGGATAACGCGCGGCGTCTTTCTGAGAAAATTTCCCGATCTCCTGCGCGGATTTTCTCGCGTCGTTGTACAGGGTCAGGGCGCGGCCGGTGGGAGTGAGCGCCACAACTCCGGCCTCAGGCGTAATCAGCTTCAGGCCATGCTTCTGCAGCTGCATGTCGCGCACGATGTCCGGACGGATCGGTCCAGCAGCGTGCGCCAGAATCGAACTACGGAAGCCGGGATGCAACTCTGCGGTGATGGCTGCCCCACCCGGCTGGGAGCGCCGTTCCAGCACCAGTGGCTTGAATCCGGCTTTGGCCAGGTAGAAGGCGGTGACCAGCCCGTTATGTCCGCCACCAATGATCACCACGTTGCGCCGGTCGGGCATGGTCTAGGCCGCTCCCTTGATGTCTTTGAGAATCTCCAATGCCGCCAGACGTCCCGGAGCGCCCATGATGCCGCCGCCGGGATGCGTCGCCGATCCGCACAGGTAGAGATTCTTAATAGGAGTGCGGAATTGTGCCCATCCCGGCACGGGGCGCAGAAAGAAAAGCTGTTCGAGTGAGAGCTCGCCCTGGAAGATATTGCCTTCGCTCAGGCCGAACTCGCGCTCCAGATCGAGCGGCGTAAGCACCTGCTTGTGCAGGATGATGTTCTTGATGTTGGGCGCGTACTCGGCGATGGTGTTGATCACATTATTGCCGAAAGCTTCCTTCTGGTCATCCCAGTTCAACCCAGGTCGCAGCTTGTACGGCGCATACTGCACGAAGCACGACAGAATATGCTTCCCGGGAGGCGCGACCGAAGGATCGGTCAGTGTGGGAATGACCATGTCAATGTATGGACGCCGTGAGAAGTTGCCGTACTTGGCGTCATCGTAGGCTCGCTCCATGTACTCCACACTGGGCGAGACGGAAATCGCGCCCCGCAGATGCGCGCCGGGGCCCGGCATGCACTTGAAGTCGGGCAGGGCATCGAGCGCCAGGTTCACTTTGCCCGAAGAGCCGCGGAACTTGTAGCGCCGCACCTCCTCCAGGAAACTCTGCGGCAAATCCCCATCCTCCATGAATCGAATGAAGGTTAGGCGCGGATCGACGCTCGAGGAAACGACTTTGGCGTAGATCTCCTCGCCGTTCTCCAGTACCACGCCTTTGGCGCGGTTGTGTTTGACGATGATCCTGGCAATCGCAGCTTCGGTTCGGATCTCCGCGCCGGCTTCGCGTGCCGCCCCGGCGATGGAATTGGAGATCGCGCCCGTGCCGCCCCGGGCAAATCCCCACGAGCGGAACGCACCATCAATTTCGCCCATGTAGTGATGCAGAAGCACGTAGGCCGTTCCCGGCGAGCGCACGCCCAGAAATGTCCCGATGATCCCGGAAGCTGACATCGTGGCCTTGAGCACGTCGGTCTCGAACCATTGGTCGAGGAAGTCCACCGCGCTCATGGTCATCAACTGCACCTGGTTGTACTTGTCCTCGCTAGACATGCCCTGGAAGCGCTTGCCGATGAACAGCAACTTCATTAGTTCGCGCGGGTTCAAGGTGTGCGGGTCGGGCGGCACCATGCTGAGAATGGGCTTCACAAAGCGGCACATGGCCTGCATCGCCTTGCCAAATTCTTCATAGGCTTCGGCGTCGAGCTTGGAGTGCCGTGCAATCTCCCGCCGCGTCTTGCCGTGATCGTTCACCCGCCACAGGTGGTCGCCGTTGGGCATGGGGGTGAATGTGCCGTCGAGCGGCAGAATCTCCAGGCCGTGGCGAGGCAGATCAAGATCGCGGATAATTTCCGGCCGCAACAGGGAAACGACGTAAGAGCAGACGGAAAACTTGAATCCGGGAAAGACTTCTTCCGTGACAGCCGCGCCGCCCAGCACATGCCGGCGTTCGAGCACCAGAACTTTCTTTCCGGCACGCGCCAAATAGGCGGCATTGACCAGGCCATTATGGCCTCCGCCGATCACGATGACGTCGTACTTGGAAGCAGCCATTGGCTTCTGGCTCCTGGCTTCTAGCTTTCAGCGCAGCTCAAATCAAGCAAAGTTCAAAATCGGTTGACTGGGAAAAGTAGCAAGAACGCGCAGAGGTACGATAGCACCGCAGCGGCTCAGAGGCCACTGGGCAGAACGCTCCACTCGATGAGAATGCCGCGCATGGAAGATCGCCCGCTCATTCTATCCGAGAGCGGCAGGTTTGTCTCCCGCCCCCCGCAGTTGCTCCCGGCGCGCGCCGCTGCATATAATCCGCTTTCGACAATTCCAGGAGAACCCCTTGCCCGTCGGAACCGCCTTTCACGAAAGAACTCTTCCCCTGTGCACCAGCCTGAACTACCGCGAGTGGTCGGGCTATTACACCGTGAGCGTGTACGAAGTCCATCACGAGCATGAATACAACGCTATCCGTAATGCTTGCGCGCTCATTGATATCACCCCGCTGTACAAGTATCTGGTCAGCGGCAAAGACGCGACCAAGCTGGTGAACCGCGTGATCACCCGCGACATCAACAAAGTCAGAGTGGGGCAGGTGATTTACTGCTGCTGGTGCGACGAGCAGGGCAAGGTGATCGACGATGGGACCGTCACGCGCCTGGAAGAGAACAAATATCGCTGGACCGCGGCCGATCCCAGCCTGCGCTGGTTCCGTCAGAACGGCCTCAACATGGATGTCCAAATCGAAGACATCTCCGAAAAGGTCGCGGCGCTGGCCCTGCAGGGGCCGACCTCTGCCAAACTGCTCAAGGCGGTCGCTGACGCCGATATTGCCAACCTCAAGTATTTTCGGGTGACCCGTGGCAAGATCGCAGGCGTGCCGGTGGACATCTCCCGCACCGGCTACACCGGCGACCTGGGCTACGAAATCTGGATCCCCTGGAACGATGCCGTCAAAGTGTGGGATGCCCTGATGGCCACCGGCAAGCAGTTCGACATCCACGCCGCCGGCATGCTGGCGCTCGACGTAGCCCGCGTTGAAGCCGGGCTGCTGTTGATCGAGGTGGACTATATCAGCAGCAAGAAAGCACTGATTCCCTCGCAAAAGTATTCGCCCTACGAATTAGGCTTCGGCCGGATGGTGCACCTGGAGAAGGAGAACTTCGTAGGCAAGGCCGCGCTCATGCAGGACAGCAAGAACGGTGTAAGCCGTCAGTTGGTGGGATTGGAGGTGGATTGGGTGGAGGTCGAGGAACTGCACGAAAGGTTCGGGCTCACCCCCGCCGCCCCTAGCCAGGCCTCCCGCGTAGCGGTGCCCGTCTACTTCGGAGACAAGCAAGTCGGGAAGGCCACGACGACCGCGTTTTCGCCGCTTTTGAAGAAGTTGATTGCGCTGGGCAGCATCGAGACGGGACACGCCAAGGAAGGCAACAAGCTGCAGATGGAGATCACTATCGAGGCGGTCCGCCAGCGGGTGACGGCCAAGATCGTCAAGCTGCCGTTCTTTAGTCCCGCGAGGAAGACGGCCGTCCCGGTGTAGTTGTTTCGACGGCAAAGGCCGCCAGCAGTGTGCCGGAACAGGCAGAAGTCATCGTTGATTGTCATCCTGAGCGAAGTCGAAGGATCCCTACCTCACCCCGCCTGCCGTGTTCTATAGGGATCCTTCGACTCCGCATGGTCACGCATTCGCGTGACCATGCTCCGCTCAGGATGACAACTTCATAGTCCTTCTTCTCCCCGCCAAATAAATCCAGGCCCCGATCAACACCAACAATCCCGACAATCCCACCACCTTCAGCACTGCCAGCGGCTTGTTGGGCTCGTCGGGTTGCGGAATTACCGACATCACAATGGCAAAGGTTGTCGTCATCAGCCCGACGGCGGCTACCATCCGTGCAACTCGCCTTCCCCCAGGGACGCGAATCACCTCCGGCCCTGCCGGCTCGCGCTGCAGCTTGAGCATGGCCGCAAACAAGTAGGCGAACGGGATGAAATACGTAATCACTCCCATCGCCACCAGCACGTCATAGGCGCCCTTGATGCTGGTGCCGGCCTGACCCAGGAAGATGAACGCCACGCCGAATGCCCATTGCGTCAGCAGTCCTACCCACGGTGTCTTCCAGCGCGGATGCAGCGCACCAAACACGGGCGGCAGAAAGCGGTCCAGCCCGGCCACAAAGGGCAAGCGCGCTACCGCCGCCAGGTACGCGCCCGCGGCGCCCACATTGCTCAGCGTAATTAAGAACGCCGAAAGCGGCACCACGCCCTCGAATCCGACGCGATGCGCCGTCGCTGATATGGCTTGCATCAGCCCCTGCAGGTTTCCGACTTGCGAGGCCGGCAACGCAACCATCACGCTTATCGTTCCCACGATGTAGCACACGGTCACCGTCACTCCAGCGATGAACAGCGCCCAGGGAATCGTGCGCCGCGCATTCTTGATCTCATCCCCCATCAGCGAAGCCGTTTCGCAGCCCGCGAACGCGTAAATCAACACCGACCAGAAAATGATGTCGTTGAAGTGCATGCTGGGCGTCATCGAGTGCAGCGTGAATGACGTGGCTGTACCAAAGCGATGCCAGGCTATGCCTCCCATCACGATGATGATCACGACCGGGAGCCACATGGCCAGAGCGCCCACGTTGCTCAGCCACTTACCCACGTCGAGGCCGATCAAATTCAGCAGTGTTGCCACCGTTAGCGCGGCCAGCGAGAAAACCACATAGAACATCGTGTTGCTGGAAAGATGCCCCCACGAATCCTGCCGGATGTAGAGCGCGTTACTGGCCGCGAAGTAAAGCACGGCGGGGAAGTAAGGCAGGTTGCAGGCCCAGTAGCACCAGGCCGACATGAATCCCGAAAAATCACCGAAAGCACGCTTGGTCCAGACGTACAAGCCGCCTTCGTTGGGATAGCGCGAGGAGAGTTCAATGACCGAAAGCGCCAGGGGCGTATAGAAGAAAAGCCAGGCGCCAATCCACACCGCAATTGAAGTGGGCCCTGCCGCCGCTGCAGTGGCGATCCACCGCAGACTGATGCCCGTGACCACGTAGAACAGCAGCAGGTCGCGAAATCCCATGACCCGCCTGGGGCGGTTGGGGTCTTCGGCTTCGGCGATGGAGAGGCCGGGGGAGAGCAGGGTGACAGTGGTAGGCGGGCCGGAGGATGGGTCGGATTCTGGCAATCGGGTGCCCTGGTATTCGCGAACTCTACCGGAAAGAGGTCAGAGATATCATCGAGTGATACCTAGTGCAAGATGAAATTTGGGACTTGCTAGGTGATATCGGAGTATGGAGATGAGAAGAAATCCGGGCGCGACACAAACTTCTCATAGCATTCCACGCACACCCAGTCGCGCCCGTTGGTGTAGCCGGTCGAATGTCCCGGGTCTTCGGATTCGGTGAGTTCCCAGCGGCAGACGGCGCAATGGTCTCTTTTCCAGCCATTCTTGACCAGCGTAAAGTTCGCTGTGTCCCTGGCGAAGCTCAGATCGAAGGAGATACGGTTGTCCCCCGCATGAACCACCACGTCCTTCGTGCTCCAAGCTTGCTTTTGCCAGTGCCAGGAGTATTCTCGGCATTTCGCCGCCGCATCCCGCACATAGTCGGCATCCCACGCGGAGCCATGAATCTGCACGGTGTCGCGCAGCCGGCGTCGGTGTGGAGCCGGTTCGACCGCAACCGGTTCTCCCAGTCTTTGTCTTAGCTGATCCAGTTGCAATCCCTGCTGGCGCAGGATTCCCGCGGCAAAGCAATGTTCTTCACGCAATAGTCCGAGCAACAGGTGCTCGGATCCGATGTGGCGCTGGGCGAGTCGGTCGGCTTCTTCCTCCGCGTACTTGAGAACTCGTTGGGACTCCTTGCTAAGCGGCAGGTCCACAGCGGTTGAGATTTTCCCGCGCCTCGGGGTCCGCTCATCAATCTGCTTCCGGATGGTGTCCGGATAGCCTGCCTTGAAGAACTTCGCGAACCGCCCTTCTTCACGCACCAGGCCGAGCAGAATGTGCTCAGTCTCGATACAAGGAGAACCGTACTCGCTGGCCTCATACCGGGCAAAGAAGATCACCCGCCGGGCCTTCTCTGTGTACCGCTCAAACATCACCTGCTCCAACCTGCTACGCGGCTGCCTCCCGGTTTGCCCTCTTCCAATACAGATACCCCGGCACCCCGATCAAAACAATCGCCGTTCCCCAGAAAGCCTCCGTCGGACGGGTGATAATCGTGTTCAAAGTCCAGGCCGCGCCGATCAGCACGTAGATTCCCGGCAGCCACGGATAGCCTGTGCACCGGTATGGCCGCGGAATGTCCGGCCGCTTCCAGCGCAGAATGAACAGGCCGATCACGGTCAGCGTGTAGGACAGCACCATACCGTAGATCACGTAGGTATAGAGCTGGTCGTAGCGGCCGCTGACGGTGAGCACCGCCGACCAGATGCCCTGTCCGATCAGGCTGAACGCCGGGGTCCGCCACTTGGGATGAATCACCGCCATGCGCTTAAAAAAAACTCCATCCTGCGCCATGGCGAGATACACGCGCGCGCCTGAGAGCGTGCAGGTGGCAGCCGCGCTGAAGCAGGAGATCGCGATCGTGGCGGAGAGCCACAGGGCCGCGCCCGGAGAAAACAGTGTGCTCGCCGCGGCGTGAGCAATCGTCTCGTGCTTGGCAACCTCGCTGAGCGGCATGGCATACACGTAGGTCATATTCATCGCCATGTAGATCGCGCCCACCGCGAGCACGCCCAGCACCATGGCCAATGGCACGTTGCGGCGCGGTTCTTTCACCTCCCCTGCCACCCAGGTGATGTACACCCATCCGTCATACGCCCAGAACACCGCGATCAGTCCCACCCCCAGCGCGGAAATGAATGGCCCCGGGCCCAGCCCCATGGTCAAGCTCATGCCATGCCCGCTGAAGTTCCCCCAGTTCCCCTTGCCAATAGCGAATCCCAACACCACAAACGCCGCCATGGCCGTAAACTTCGTCCAGGTCGAAACATTCTGCAGCAGCGCGCCCCAGCGCAGGCCCACTACGTTGACATATGTCAGCACAACGATCAGGGCCAAACCAAGCAGATGGGCGCGTGTGAACGTGATCCCGCCGACTGCGAACACCACATGCTCCTGCGAAATCACCGGGAAGATCTGTCCCATGTAAGCCGCCGAAGCCACCGACAGCGCGGCGATCGTGCCTCCATTGGCCACCGCAAACAGCATCCAGCCATAGAGAAAGGCCACCAGGTCGCCATACGCTTCGCGCAGATACACGTACTGGCCGCCGGAATCCGGAAACATCGAACCCAGTTCGGCAAAGGCCACGCAGGCAAACAGCGACACCACTCCACCCAGCACCCACACTCCCAGGAACAGCACCGGTTGCGGCAGCGGCCCGGCAATGTCCTTGGCAGTCAGAAAAATCGAAGATCCGATGATGCCGCTGACCAGCAGCAGCACCCCGTCGAGCAGCGAAAGTCCGCGGACCAGAGTGGGCTGCGACTCCTTCTGCGTTGCGACGGGAGTGTCCATGCGTTATCCGATACCGAGTTCGTCGGGTGATTCCAGCGGTGTGCCGCAGCGCCGGCAGATCACCGCCGAGCAGTCGCCGCAGGTGAGCGGGTCGGTGACTTCCTCCGCGCAGTTGGGACAGTAAAGCAGAGCGGGCTCGGGCTTGGGCGCCGGACTCGGCGGAGTTTGAGACATTGGAGAGAAAGACTGTAGCATAGAATCTGTCCGAAGCTGAGAACCGGGTACCGGGAACCGAATGTCCGACAGAACACCGAATCCCGACGAGCGCCTGCAGCACGAATTCAACCGCTGGGCCCAGGCCGGTGAGGGCGAGAAGATGGAGCGCCATCATCTCGACATCACCGAAAAGACCATCCGCCTGATGGACCTGCGCCCAGGCGAGCGTGTGCTTGATCTGGGTTGTGGTTCCGGCTGGGCCACGCGCCTCGTGGCACGCATGGTGGCCGAGGGCCCGGAGGGCTTCGGCCAGGTCGTCGGAGTTGATGTCTCAGACGAGATGATTCGCCAGGCCCGCACTGCTTCAAAGGATTTCGAGAACATTCTTTACGTCTGGGGATCAGCCGAGAAGATTCCCTGGGAGGAGAACTTCTTCGACAAGGTGCTGTCGGTGGAATCGTTTTACTACTACCCCGATCAGGATCGCGCGCTGCATGAACTGTTTCGCGTGATGGCCCCGCGGGGGCGGCTGTTCATCTTGATCAATCTCTACAAGGACAATCCCTACTCGCAGCAATGGGTTGACAAGCTGAGGGTCCCGGTGCACGTGCGCTCAGCGGCCGAGTATGCCGGGCTGCTCAAGGCGCACGCCTTCGAGCTGATCGAAACCCGCCAGATTCCCGACGACACGCCCACGCCCGATGACTACAAGACCACTTCGTTCCGCAGCCTCGACGATCTCCGCGCGTTCAAGCGCACCGGGGCGTTGCTGCTGATGGCGTCCAAGCCCGACCTGCGTACCCCGGCGCCGGGCTACACCATTTACTGAGCCGCGCGGGAGCCGGCGCGCTCAGATGTCGTCATCATCATCGTCGCTGTCCCGGCCGCGGTTCAGATCCGTCGCCGGGCTGAGAGCACGATTGTCATCCGCGTGCCGGATCTCGATATGCCCGTTGACGTTCTCCAGCCGGATGTGTGTGCCTCCGCCAGCCAGTTGGCCATGCAGGTCGTGACCCACATATTCGTGGTTCCGCACCTGCAGCCCAAAATCATTGCTGATGCCGCCGTGCACCGTGGAAGCCTCGATCTCCGCCTTGGCATCTGAGGGAAGCACCAGTTCGACCCCTCCGTTCACCGACTTGAGCTCGATGGAAGCCGCGCCAATGCGGTCGAACCGCGCATCCAGGCGGCCATTGATGGTGGAAAGCCTGGCCGGTCCCGACAACTCGCGTGCCACCAAACGGCCATTGATGAGGGAAGCGCGGACTTCGCCGGCGACTCCGGTAACATCGAGCGAGCCGTTGATCAGCTTGATCTCATCCCGCGCGTTGCGAGGTACCGTCAGCGTGTACTCCACGCTAGCCGGATTGCGCCGCTCGTCGTCATCGTTGAAGGTCAGATTGTGGTCCCGGTATTCAGTGCGGATCGAGACATAGCTGCTGTTGGCATCAACCCGGATCTGGGCGTCATCCAGCCGCTCTTTGCTGCCGGCGTACTTCACCGCGTCCACTTTCACCTCATTTCGGTCCCAGACGCTGATATGCGCCGCGCCGTTGATGTTCTCCAGTGCTACCCGGCCGTCGGGTGCCAGGGCGTAGGTCTGGTGGAACTCTTCCGTGAAGCTCCGGTCCTCCGCCTGGCCCTGAGCCACTGCGAATAACAGGGCGCAGACGGTCCCTAGAATGGCGCCCATCCAGGTGGCGACGGTGCGTTGACGCTCCATAAACCCTCCCGTTGACACAGCTTGGACGGGGCAAACTGGCGTTGGTGAGCGAGGTACGCACACTCAGGCCTGGCTTAGCTGGACGCCCCTCGGTTCTCACAAGACATTACCATCGTGACCTTACACCGCCCTGCAGCGCCAGAGACAATAGGGCAACGATGTGGGGTAAGTTGTGGATATCTGTCTTCATACCTTGATCTGCGAGTCTAGGCGATACCGCGCCTTGTCGTGCGCGGCCGCGATCCTAGTCCTGATTCCCACTGTCCTGGCGGCTCAAGCTCTGGAAGGCGAGCGCCCGGTCCCCATCCTGACGGGGGCTGCAGGGTATTTCACCAATGTGGATGGCGGCCAAAAGGAGCTTGTCCCGGAAATCAACCCTGTCTTGCTTCTGCCCCTCGGCGATCGCTGGCTGGTGGAGTCGCGGGCTGGCTTCGAAGGCGACTTCGAAAGGACCGACTCTGGCACCGGACCCTACGGCGGCAAAGTGGGCAAGGAAATCGACTACTTGCAGTTGGACTACATCGCGAACCCGTATCTCACGGTTACAGCGGGCCGCTTCCTGACCCCGTTCGGCATTTACAATGAGCGCCTCTATCCCATCTGGATTCGTGATCTCCAGCAGACGCCTCTGATCTACCCAATCGCCACCGGTTCCAGCGATGGTGTGATGCTGCGCGGCGGTTTCCCCGTCAGCACTAAGGTCAACCTAAACTACGCTGCGTATTTTTCTACCCTGAGCACCGTGAACAAATTTGAGTCAGACCGCACCACCGGCGGGCGTTTTGGCTTTTTCCTGCCCGGGCCGCGGATCGAAGCCGGGGTCTCCTGGCAAAAGCTGCTGCAGGAGGAGCGATCCAACTCCTACGGCTTTCACTTTGCCTGGCAGCCCCCGCCCATCCCGCTCAACTTGCGCTCCGAGTATGCATGGTCGCCCCAGGCCAGCGGATACTGGATCGAAGCCGCCTACCGCCTGAGCCAGGTCCCTTTCTGGCAGGGAGCCATGCGCCGCACGGAAATCGTGGGCCGGGCGCAGCAATACTTCGCTGGCGCGATCGAGGAAGACGAGGCCGAAGAATACGGCCTGCCCGACGTCAACACCCAGCAGGGCGATTTCGGACTGAATTTCTACATTCGCGATGGACTGAGGGCGTCTGCCAGCTACGGCCGCCGCTTCAGTCCCGACGGAAACTCGAACCAGTGGACGGTCGGGATTGCCTACCGCTTTGCAATCCCCCTGGGAAGGGCACAATGAGGACCAGAATCATGCTCTTGGCGGCAGCCTTGGCGCTGGCGTCAGCGGTGTACGGAGCGGCGCCGGCGCGCAGCAAAGACAGCGCCAGCGAGCCCGTAGTCCGCAGCGCGGAAGACGCCGATACGCAGCGTGTTGAGGGCGAACAGCGCTTTCGCGCCAACTGCGGCCGCTGCCACGCCGCGCCCCACAAGTTTCCGCCGCGCATGATGGCGACCATTGTGCGCCACATGCGGGTGCGCGCCACCATCACCGACGAGGACATGCGGCTCATCCTGTTTTACATGACGCAGTAACGAGAACTATGACGAGCCGGACAAACCTCAGCCGGATGGTATTACGTATGGTACTGGGTTTGTGCGGCCTGGGGTTTCCCGTCCCCGCCGCCGGTCAGGCGCGCCTGATCGAGGTCACGGCCGACAAAGACAGCCGCTACAAGATCCAGGGCCAACGTCAGCCCGAGATTACGGTGAAGGCAGGGGAGCCGGTACTGCTGCGGGTTACTGCGAACCGGGCCAGGACGTGGAACCGCGACGGCTCGATTCACGGTTTCACGCTGCTGCGCGCCAAGGACCGCTCTAAGGTCCCGGGGTGGAGTTTGCTGCTCAGGCCGGGCATACAGGAGTTTTTTCTCACCGCGCCCGCCGAGCCGGGCGAATATGTGGTGGTCTGCACCGTGATTTGCAGTGAGGAGCACGAAGGCATGCACATGAAATTCGTGGTCGTGCCGTAGTTCAACAAGGAGTTGTTAATGAGCAGGATTATTGTTTGGAGCGCCGCCTGCGCGGTGGCAATGTCCCTCGCAGCCTACGCCGGCAGCGAAGAGCCACGGACCTTTCGTGGCGAGATTGCCGACTCCCAGTGCTCGATGAACGTGCACTCACTCACCCGTTCGCACCAGGAGATGTTGAAGTCCAAGTCCATGGGCGGTACTTCGCGTTCCTGCACTCTGTATTGCATCCGGTACCTGGGAGGCGACCTGGTGCTCTCGTCGAAGAAAGAGGTGTACCACCTCGACGATCAAGACTCCCCGAAGAAGTTCATCGGGCAAAAGGTCAAAATTAGCGGCACCCTCGATCCGAAAACCGACACCATTCATATACTGAAGATCGAGGGCGACTAGAGAGCCTGCGAACTCCACTCGCCAGGCGACGCCCCCGAGCTCGGTGCTCACTCCGGTTCTGATCCCATCCTGAGCACGTTTCCATCCGGATCCTCGATCTGCATCTCCAATGCCCACGGGTAGTTCGTGGGTGGAAGGCGGACCGTCACGCCGCGGGCCTTGTACTGCTCGTGTAGGTTTCGCACGTCCTCCACGCCGATCCAGACCCAGGCCCTGCCCTGGCCCTGGCCGCCGCGGCAGAGGTAGATGCCGCGCCCGTCACGCCCCACGTAAGTGAAATCGTCATTGCCCCAACTCGCGTTCTCCAGGCCCAGCATATCCACGTAGAAGCGGAGACTGGTTTCCATGTTTTCCACGCGGAGGATCGGGTCAATACATTCGAAACGGATACGCGCACTTTTCGCCGGACGGGTATCGTGCATGGTCGCTCCTCTCTGGCGATCTTACTTCAGCGGCTTTCTCTCGGCCTCCGAGATCAGGTAGATAGCCAGAATTCCAATCTCCGGATCGATGGGATGGCGGTAGCGGGCGTGCGGAAAGACGAGGTAATACACCGCCGGGTAGGAGAGAACAAGCCAGAAGAACAGCCACGCGCCGGCCTTACGGCGGCGCAAGGCGCGGGCCAGTCCCCAGAAGCACAGCACCGAGGAGGCCAGAAAAAGCGAGTTCTTCACTTCAGGGGGCGGAAACTTGGAAAGCTTGGGCGCGCCCGCCCAGTAGTAAACGAACTTCTTAAAACTCACCCACAAGAAGCGCGCAGGGTCCTGCTTGATCCACTCGATCGCCAGGCGCTTGCGCTCGGCAATGTAGGCGATCTCGCCCATACGGCAGTACTGCTGCAGCTCATACACATTTTGCGTGGGATGAAGATAGAACAGCCAGGTACCGTCAGCGCTGCGGCCGTTGCCCATGGCCAATTCAGCGCCGAAGTTGGAGCGCAGGAAGACAAACTGTCCGAAGGTGCGGTAATTGCGCACCAGCCAGGGCGTGATAACGGCGAAGAACATCAGCGAGGCCAGGGCCACTCCCGCCAGCGAGCACTTGCCGCGCCGGACGCGGTGATACCACGCCCACAGGCCGGACGGCGGCAGGAACGCCAGCAACGCCGGGCTGTTCAGCGCGGCCACGCCCCAGAGCAGACCGAACTCCACCCAGGGCTTGAAGCCATCTTTTTCCTCCATGGTCAGGGCGAGCCAGAAGATGGTGGCGATCAGCAGGGCAGAGAGACTGGTCTCCCACACCCAATGGGTGCACCAGTAGATGGCGTAGGGCAGCACGACCCACGTCCAGGCGGACCAGACAGCGACCTTTTCGCTGAAGCATCGTTTGGCGATCAGGAAGATGGGAATGGCTGTCAGGGCAGAGAAGAAGCTGTTGATGGTCAACAGCACGAACGCCGAGGCGTGCGAGTACACACCAAACAGCTTGAAGACTCCGGCGATCAGGTAGGGATAGAGCGGCGGCTCCCAGGCGGTGGGGCCGGTTTGGAGGTCGAAGGGATTGCTGAAGCCATGCCCCTCAGCGATGGCGCGGCCAATGCGTCCCATCTCCCAGCCGAAGCCGAAGTTCTCGTCGCTGGTGCGGAACTTATAGGTATGGGCGGCCACCATCCAGGCAAAGCGCAGCAGGAACCCGAGGACTACCATCCAGAAGAAAGATGTGCGCGCCTGCGCCCACCAGCGGCGGCGCAGGCTGGGGATGGGCGGGGGCGGAGTTGTAGTGGTGGCATCAGCCATGCGGCGGATGCTTCATTTGTAGCCGATGGGCGGCTTTGCCGTCTAGCGGGAGTCCAGCTTCTTAAGCGCGGCCTGGAAGACGCCGTAATCTTCGCGGCCGAACAGGACAAAGCGCACCCGCTGAACGGAGCTTTGGGGGTGGGCGCGGGCGTACTCGCGCACCGAGGCAATCATGGTCTCCGCGCACTCGTCCACGGGAAAGGCGGCGACGCCGGTAGCGAGGGCCGGGAAGGCGATGCTCTCCAGCTTGCGTTCGTCGGCGCAGCGCAGGCTGTTGCGGGTGGCGTCGGCGATGATGGCGGCGCTGGAGAGCGATCCCGGGCGCTTGGGGACGCGTTCGTCCTCGGGGCGGTAGCCCATGGCGGCGGCATGGATGACGTACTGGTTGGGGAGGCGTCCGGCGCGGGTGGCAACGGCTTCGCCCAGCTTAATGGGGCCCTGGGCGCGGGCCTCGTGGTCTATCTCATCGCCACCCCGGCGGCGGATCGCCCCGGCCACACCCGCGCCCAGCGCGAGGTCGGTGTTGGCGGCGTTGACGATGGCGGCGACATCTGGCTGTTGGGTGATGTCGCCCTGAACGACTTCGATGTGCATGGCGATGGCGAGGAGGCGGTGTTCGCCCAGCCATGGTAACTCCAGGCGGTGTCTCCTCAAAACTTTGCCTGGGTTGATGGCCGAGTTTGTTGCTCCTCGAAAAACGGGTAAGCGACCCGCCGACGTTTCAACGCGGAACCGGTCCGTAGAGTAGAATGAAGCACCCTTTATGTGCGGCGAAAAGTTCCGTGTCGTCATACCCACCACCGCTCTTTTTGTGGCGACATCTCTCTACCCACAAACCAATGCCACAACAATCAAATCATCCACCGAACTAGTCTTAATTCCCACCGTTGTCAGCGACAAGTCTGGTTCTCACATTTCGGGTCTCAACAGAGAAGCGTTTGTCTTGAAGCAGGATGGGAAGTCTCAGCGGATAGCCATTTTCGAGGAAGTGAAGACCAGCTCTGCTCGGGCGCGTCGTTCCGAAGGTGAACAAGGAACCTTTAGCAATATCGAACCCGGCGGCAGTGACTATCATCGTCTCAGCATTATCGTTTTGGACTTCGTGAATACTCCTTTTGTCGACCAGTCCAACGCCAGAACAGCGCTGCTCAAGTTTCTCTCGGAGGTCGCAGACTCGGGCGAGCCCATGTGTTTGCTGGCACTCACCTCCAGAGGCCTCACATTACTCCATGATTTCACGGACGACCCGAGACTCCTCGCCGCGGCACTGAACAATGCGCGGAGCGATGCCACACCTCAGATCCATGAGCAAGTGGTGGATCCACATCATCCGGTCGACGGTCCGTTGGCCGGGGCTCTAACCCAGATGATTCGGGGTCAATTGCAAAGTGAAGCCCAACTGGCCTCCTTGGAGAGCAAGGCGGCGGCCTCCCTCACCGTTCAAGCGCTGCTGCAAATCGCAAAGGCCTTCCGCGGTTTGCCCGGGCGAAAATCGTTGATCTGGGCCAGTTCCGGCTTCCCGTTCTCGTTGAGTCCCTCCACCTCCTCCCCTCTTATGGATGATCCTGATGTTCCAGTCCACCGGAGGGATGAAATGCAATCGGCATACGACAATCTCTGGAGAATGATGAACGATGCTCAGATTGCCATCTACTCGGTTGACCTTCGATCGGCTACCGCCGCCATACCCATTTCGACTGGAGGAGTTCGACCGTCTGATATTGGAGATCCCCAGTTCGACATTGACGCTCAAGAACGAGAGAAAAAAGCAAACACGGACAGCACGCTCCGGTTATTTGCGGACAACACGGGAGGGAAAGCTTTTCTCGGAGGCGGCAATCTGATTGAGTCTTTTCGTCAGGCCGTTCAGGATGACACCAGTTACTACATGATCGGTTATTACGTCAGCCCAACGACCACCAAGCCTGGCTGGCATGAGACCTCCGTACTGGTCCATACGAAAGGCGCGCACGTTCGCTCTCGAAAGGGTTTTTTTCTCTCACGGGACACATCCGCGCTTTCCGCTCGGCAAGACATGCAGTTAGCCCTGAGTTCTCCTCTCGACTTCACGGGCGTGCCGGTTTCCTTGACCTGGTCGGGAAGAGAACCTGGCAAAGCTCCTGGACAAGCCAAGATGCGATTCGATCTAGTGATGCCTCCCAGCTTCGCCTCGGTGGACGAATCCGATGATAATCACATGGTCGTCGATATTGCTGCGGCGGCAAGAAACCTGAATGGGGATGTGGTTGCAGACCTTTCGGAGCGTATCGACGTCCACCTCAAGGCCGCAAGCTTGCAGCAGATCGAGCACAACGGCATGACGTACCGCAACGGGCTCCAGCTTCCACCCGGAGAGTACAACGTTCGTTTCGTGGTTCGCGACGCTCTGGGCAATCGCATGGGAAGTGTCGCTGCGCCGGTCAAGGTGGCACCGTGAGCACTCCCCCCAATTGACACCCTTTCCGGCCAGGACCTAGACTAAAGCGTTTCGCAAAGGACACGACATGGGCTGGCTGCAGAACCGGTTTGAGAAGAATTTCCTGATCACCACCGTAGATTACGTCTTCAACTGGGCGCGCAAGTCGGCGGTGTGGCCGATGACGTTTGGCTTGGCGTGCTGCGCTATCGAGATGATTGCCTCGTCCACGGCGCGGTTCGATATCGCGCGCTTCGGGTCGGAGGTGTTTCGTCCCAGTCCGCGGCAGAGCGACCTGATGATCGTGGCCGGCACCGTCACCCTGAAGATGGCGCCGGTGGTCAAGCGCATCTATGACCAGATGCCCGATCCTAAGTGGGTGATCTCCATGGGCGCGTGCTCGTCGGTGGGCGGGCCGTTCAACACCTACGCGGTGCTGCAGGGCGTGGACAAGATCGTGCCCACGGACGTGTATGTGATCGGGTGCCCGCCGCGTCCGGAAAATCTTTTCTACGCGCTGCTCAAGCTGCAGGACAAAATTGACCAAATGTCGCTGGCCAAGAAGCCCACCGAGGTGCGGTTGGATGCCAGCATGGCGGAGAATTTCAAGCGCCAGGTCATGATTGCGCAGACGCTGCAGCCGAGGTAGCAATTGTCAATTAGCCAAGCCATTCGCCGTTGAAGTTTTCGCTGGACCGTGTGGTTCCAAGCCAATTGCTAGTTGCTAATTGCTGTCTTTCCATGCCCCAATTCGTCAAACTCGCCAGCACTTCCGAGTTGCCACCAGCGGGCGAGGTCAAGGAGTTCGTCCTGGGCGAGAAGATGATCTGCGTGGCCAACGTGGACGGCAACATCACCGCCCTAGACAACGTTTGCCTGCACGTGGGCGGCACCCTCGGGCAGGGCGTGATCGAGGGTGGCAGGCTGATTGGGAATACGATCCCCAGACCGGGCAGGCGGGGACGAATTCGGAAGCACGGGTGGCGCTCTACCGCATCAAGATCGAGAACGGGGACGTGATGATCGAAATCTAGGGATACCGTTCAGCCCGACAGGCCCCCGCACCCGCGGGGCTTTTTGTTGCCCTATCAAATAAGTTGACCAAGTCAACTATATAGTTGACAATAGTTGCATGCTGGCCAAAGACGTGGACCCGCAGGTGAGGGCGGCGCGGCGTTTCAACCGCTTCTATACGCGCCAGATCGGCCTGCTGCAGGAGGGTTTGTACAGAAGCCCGTTTTCCCTGACCGAGGTCAGGGTCCTGTATGAGCTGGCGCATCGCGAAGCACTGACCGCCACGGAGCTGGCGAGAGCGTTGGGGCTGGACGCGGGCTATTTGAGCCGCATCCTGCAGAGCTTTCGCAAGCAGGCTTGGATTGCCAGACAGCCTTCACGGACCGATGGCCGGCAAAGCCACCTGTCGCTTACGAAGAAGGGGCAGCGGGTATTTGCCCCGCTGGATGCGCGTTCGCAAAACGAGGTGGCGGCGATGTTGAACAGACTGCCGGCGGAAGGGCGGGCGCGCCTGGTGCAGGCCATGGGTGTCATTGAGAAGCTGCTGGGCAGCGCGCCCGAGCCGAGGACCCCATACATCCTGCGCCCCCATCAGCCGGGCGACCTGGGCTGGCTGGTCTACCGCCACGGCGTGCTCTACGCGCAAGAGTACGGCTACGATGAGCGATTCGAGGTCCTGGTGGCGAAGATTGCGGGAGAGTTCATCGAGCGCTTCGATCCCAGGCGCGAGCGCTGCTGGATCGCCGAGAAAGACGGAGAGCGAGTGGGATGTGTGCTGCTGGTGAAGAAGTCGAAGACCATCGCCAAGCTGCGCGTGCTGCTGGTCGAACCGTCGGCGCGGGGGCTAGGGATCGGAAGGCGGCTGGTGGAAGAATGCGTGCGCTTCGCGCGGCAGGCAGGATACCGCAAGATCGTGCTCTGGACACAGAGCGAGTTGGATGCAGCGCGGCGTATCTACCAAGCCGCCGGGTTTCGCCTGGTGGGCAAACAGCGCCATGACAGCTGGGGACGCACCGGCCTGGTGGCGGAGACCTGGGAGTTGAAGTTATAAACCCCGAGGTGGCGATTTCCCCGAACTAAGCGCTGGCCACTGGAGTATCCTGCCGGTAGTCTGCGGGCAGTATGAGTCCCATTACGCATTTCTTTACTGGTTGGGTGCTGTCGAACTCTGCGAATCTGAGCCGCCGCGAGCGGGCCCTTGTAACGGCCGCGGGAGTCGTTCCAGACATCGATGGCCTGGGAATTATCGCTGAGGTTCTGACCCGCACTCCTCGCATACGCTGGATTGGTTTTCCCGGTACCACCACTCGCTTCACAACCTGGGTTTTGCCTTGGTGGTGACGGTCGCCTGCTGCGTATTCGCGACCCAGCGATCGAAGGTGGCCGCGCTGGCATTCCTCAGTTTTCACCTGCACTTGCTGGAAGACCTGCTGGGTTCGCGCGGCCCCGATGGCTATCAATGGCCGATTCCTTATCTGACGCCATTCTCTCGGGCGATGCAACTCAGCTGGCGCGGGCAGTGGGCACTCAATGCGTGGCCGAACATGGCTATCACGGTCGCCCTGCTACTGGTCACTTTCTACCTGGCGTGGTCGCGTGGGTATTCGCCGCTGGAAATGTTCTCGACGAGAGCGGACGGAGCTTTTGTGAGTGTCCTGCGTCAGCGTTTCGCCCGTCCAGGCATTTCAGCGTGAACAGAAGCTCTATCCCAGAAATCTCAAGAATGTGGCTGTCCGATTCTCGAATCCGGGAAAAACCTGATCTAAAGATTTGTTACCCAAATGGGCGTAGACCGCTTCGCCCAACACTTGACGAAAGTCCGTGGTCAAGGCGAGGTCGCGGCCTTCGTACAGTTGCGATGAGTCCAGCCCGGGCCAGCGCCCGTAGACTTTGCCGCCTTGGACCGGGCCTCCCATGACGAACATCACGTTGGCGTGGCCGTGGTCGGTGCCGCGGTTACCGTTTTCGCGGGCGGTGCGTCCGAACTCGGACATGCTGACGACCACCGTGTCCTCGGCGAGATCGCCGAGATCGGTCCAGAACGCGGCGAGAGACTGCGAGAAATCGCGCAGGACGTTGGCGAGCTGTCCCTGGGTGCCGCCCTCGTTGACGTGGTGGTCCCAGCCGCCGATGTCAGCGAAGGCCACCTGCACGCCAAGGTTTGCTTTAATGAGCTGGGCGAGCTGCTTCAGGCTGTCACCGAAACGGCCGCGAGGATAATCCGCACCGGGCGCGGGGGCGTACTTCGAGGGATCGGCGGCCTTGAGCATCTTCACCGCTTCGAAGGTCTCCTGGCCGGTGCCGTGCAGCACGGAATCCACCGAGTGGGCGTACATCGCCTCAAAGGTGTTGGCGATGGGCGCGACGTTGGGGTTGCGGCCGCCAACGCCAAAAGAGTCGATATTGTTCATCGCGACCGCCGGCTCACTGCCAGAGAGGATGCGCGGCAGGGAAGGGCCGAGCGCGATGGCGCGGAAGGCAGAGTTGTCCGCGGGCGCGGCATGCAGTGCGCGGTTGAGCCAGCCATCGTCGGTCGCCTTCATGCCAGGTGTGCCGGATTCCATGAAGTCCTGAGCGTCAAAGTGGGAGCGGGTGGGGTCAGGCGAGCCCGCGGCATGCACGATGGCGAGGTGGCGGTCTTTCCACAGCGGTTGGAAGGCAGACATCGCGGGGTGCAGGCCGAAGAAGCCGTCGAGGTCGAGAACCGCATTGCGCGGGATGTTGATGGAGGGGCGCATGGCGTAGTACGCCGGCTCGCCGTGCGGGACCACGATGTTCAGGCCGTCGGCTGCGCCGCGCTGGAAGATGACGACCAGACGCTTCGGATTGGCGCTCTGCTCCGCGCCAAGAGCGGCGCGCTTGAGAAACGCGGGCATCGCGGCGGTGCCGACCACGGCAAGAGCGGAATTACGAAGGAATACGCGGCGGGTGATAGGCATAAAACCAGTTCTCCGTTCCCAGGTCTCGGTCATCTCCTTTGAAATTCCGGCGAGCCCAGGATCAATCCAGTGAGCACGGTCACGTTGGGTGGGCGCGCGGGATCATCCAGGCGGCGCTGACTGACCCGGGGGTCTTTCAGTTGGGCGGTGATGGTGTCGTGCGTCTGCCGGGAAACATCGCCCGCCAGCAAATTGTTTTCGAGCAGCGCCAGAGCCTGCTGTGGATCTGACGGCGGGTTGGCGCCCAGCAGGGCATCGGAGTTGACCTGCACGCCTTTCAGTTTTCCGGCGGCAAGGGCAAGGGCGAAGTTCATACGTCCGAGCAGGGCGGAGGAGTTTACCCAGGTGTCCGCCTTCATGGAATATCCGGTCGGCGGCTGGCTGCCGTACAAGGACATACCCATGCTCTGGAGCTGCCGCACGATGGCAGTGGCGTTGGTCATATCGGCGCCGCTGGCGCGCAAGGCGGAGACCACGAACTCCAACGGAGTTTTTACCTTGGCGCGATAGGCGTCAGTGGACCAGAACTCGGGCGATTGAAACATGGTCTTCAGGACTTCACGGACATCGCCGTCCTTCTTGAGAAAGGTCTGGGCCATCCGGTCCACGAGCGCCGGCGGGGGATTGTCTGAGACAAAACGCATGGCCAGCTTGGTAGAGATGAAGCGGGCGGTGGAGGGATTGTGAGCCAGGAGGTGAAGGACCTCCAGCCCTTCCTTCTCGCCGTTTGACTTGATGCGATGGCCGAGCACGATCTTGTCGCCCGGTTCGTGCATGCGCTCCACAAACGCGAAGCTACCACCTTGCCTTGGCTGTTGAAGAGTCCACCCGGTGAAGACACGGGCCACTTCGGTGACGTCTTTCTGGGTGTAGCCGCCGTTGACGCCGAGGGTGTGGAGCTCCATCAGCTCGCGGCCGTAATTTTCGTTCAGCCCGCTGCGTTTGCCCTTAGCGTTCGCCGCGACATTCTTCCTCCGCCAACGCCGCCCGGCATTTCCAGAAATGCCCTTGGCGACATCAGAATTCGGTCCCACGCTCAGCCAATTGTCGAGATAGAAAAGCATGGCCGGACTCTGGGCGGTGGCCACCAGCAGGTCCTCGAACTTGCCTAGGGCGCGGGGACGGATCACGTCGCGCTCGTAGCTGGTGATCAGATAGCGGTCGGCGCCTTTGCCGATGAACACATTGAAGTGGTTGAACCAGAAATCGGTCATCACTTCCTGCAACTGGCGCTCGCTGTAGGTGGCACGCAACAGCTTGCCCTGCATGAGTTCGAGAGGGACGACGAGCTGCGGGCGGTTGAGCGCCATCAGGGTTTCGCGCTGTTGCGGCGTCATACCTTCCAGGAACTCATCGCCCTTAGCCCCTTTCAGGGAGATCGCCAGGGCGCGGCGGTCTTCAGGCGACATTTTGAGGATCTCGGTCATGCGCTGGTCGGGCGGCATGTCGAGAAGTTGCTGCGCCTTCAAGTCGGCGTACAAGCGGTCTTCGCGGCGGCGGGCACGCTCTTCGTCTGTGAGTTTGTCGTTTGGACTGGTACTGCCGCTGCCAGAGGGATCGGCGTTAGTTGCCTCCTGTTTGCGATCCTGTCTCTCCTGCAGGCGTTCGATCTGGTCCTGGTAGACGGCCCGCTTGACCGGATCAGAAGGCAGCGGCATCTTACCCTGCTCCACTGCCTTAATCAGCTGTGGAGGCGGGAAATTCTCCACGATTTCGCGGGTGTCCATGCGCAAAGTGCGTAACGGAGCCAGGCGAGCCTGAAGCGCGTTGTCGACGATTCTTTCCGGATGAAGTTGCAGGTCAATCCACTTATCCACGCCCATGGCCGCCACGCGCTCGACGTCGCCGGGGCGGGGGCCGAAGGTCAGTCGATTGAGGGCATGCAGAGCGCGTTTCTGCTCGTCCAACTGCGTGGAGGAAGTTCGTTGCTCCTTCTTCCTGGCGAGGGCGGCCTGGCCGCAGACAACAAGCCCCAGCAGCGAGAGGGCAAGAACGAGCATCAGTTTGCGGTGTCTGGACGCCATGAGTACACCATCTGGCAACGGGGAAGCGCTGACAATTATGAACCCGAAAATCGCCAAAATGTTGCTGGACGGTTACCTTGGTCACGCGCCAAGCCGGCCCAGGCGTCTGCCGCCTTGCAGATATTGCGCTTCAGAGCTAGCATTCGCGCTGTCGGGTTTGGGGCTCTTCCATCCCGCCCTCGGGAGGTGGTCTATGAAGCGTTGGGCTTTGGTTGGTGTGCTCATCGGCGCGGGGCTTCCTCTGCTCCTGCACGCGCAACTGGACAAGATTGTCATTCCGGCGGGTACACCCGAGGACAAGGCGCTGCAGGCGATTTCTAACGAACCGGACGCGCAGAAGAAACTGAGCATGTACGAGAGCTTTGTACAGGAGTTCGCGGCGAATCCGGCAGCGATGGCGTACGGCAACTGGCAGATCTCGCAGTACTACCAGAATGCGGGCGATTTGCAGAATGCGCTGGATTATGGCGACAAGGCACTGGCCAGTTCCCCGCACAACCTGGACATCCTCGTGTCCCAAGCCAACATCGCCCAGCAGATGAAAAACAACGCGAAGGTGATGGACTACGCCGTGCGTGGCGGAGAGGCCTACAACTCGATCGACAAGGAACCCAAGCCGGAAGGAATCAGCGACCAGGACTTCGAGTCGCGACGGCAGGAGGAGAAGAACGCAGCCAAGAGTTCGTACGAATTCGTGGAAGCAGCCGCGTTCAATGTGATTGTGGAAGAGAACAACGCCAAGGCGCGCATGGCCGACATCGAGCGTTTCACGCCGGCGTTTCCCAACTCGCGGTTTGAGGATTCGGTGGCGTCGTACGCGATGGTGGCGCTTTCCGACCTCAAGGACATGCCGCGGCTGGTGGCGTATGGGGAAAAGGCGCTGGCCGCGAATCCCAACAGCCTGCCCACGCTGCTGCTGCTGGCCACGGCTTACGTGGACGATCCCAAGCCGGGCAGTGTGGGAAAGGCGGTGACCTACGCGCAGAAGGCCATCGAGGTGGCCAAAGCGGATGCCCCGGACGCGGATCGTTCGCGCAAGCTGTCCGCGGGAGTGGCCCACTCTACCCTGGGCTACGCCTACATGAAGCAGGACAAGACGGCAGCGGCGGTTCCCGAATTGAAGGCGGCGTCGGAGTTATTAAAGGGACAGGACGAGCAGCAGTACGCGATTGCCTTGTACCGCCTGGGCTTCGCCTACGCCAAGCTGAACAAGGTGACCGAAGCGCGCGACGTGCTGAACGAGGCCGTCAAGATTTCCGGGCCGGTGCAAAAACCTGCGGAGGAGCTTCTGCTGAAGGTGAACGCGGCGCGGGCCAAGAAGCAATGAGAACGATATGGATGCTCGGGTATACTGCTCTCTAAGAAGGTGGTGTCGAGTGTTGCCAAGCAAGGCTACGGCTCCAGTGGCGAGCCAATTACGCAATCTGCAATTGCCTTCGGGTCTGTGCGAACGCGCCGAGCAAAAGTTCGGGGCGCAGTTTGGCAGTCTGGAAGAGCTTCTGACTTTCGTGTTGCGGGAACTCCTGCGGGACGACGCCGCGCAAATGGACCACGCTGAACAGCGCATCCTCGAGCAGAGGCTGCGCGACCTCGGTTACATCTGACCGCAAATCCCCGCCGGTAGCAAGCCCGCAATGATGCACTTGCGGGGACATCCTCACAAAATGAGATTGCGTCCGCCGCTGCGATCGGTTAAGAATGAAACTCATCAGCACGACATCCGAATCTCCGTTTCATTGCGTGTCTGATACTACCCTGACCGCAACCTTGGGCGACGGACTTGCTTAATCTTGCTCGGAAGCTGTGGAGCCACGGGAAAGATGTTCCAGCGCGCAGTTTCTCTTTCCATCGTCCACTGCTGCTGATTCAGAGCGACGATTGGGGACGGGTCGGCGTCCGTGATCGCGAGGGTTACGAACAGCTGCGCGACAACGGTATTCCCCTCGGTCAGAATCCCTACGACCTTTACACCCTGGAGACCGCGGAGGACGTCAGTGCTCTGGCTGAGATGCTGAGGCAGCATCGCGATTCCACGGGACGTTCGGCTTGCTTGCTGATGAATTTTGTGCTGGCCAACGTAGATTTTCCGAGGACCCGCAGAAACAATTACCAACAGATCCATCTGCGGTCCCTGACCGAAGGGCTCCCGGGAAACTGGAAGCGGCCGGGACTGTTCGAGGCCTACCGGAAAGGGATCGGCGACGGGTTGTTCTATCCTGCCCTGCATGGGCTTACCCATTTCTGTCAGCAATCGGTCCGGAACCATCTCGCGAACCAAGACGAACGAGGGGCCTTGCTACGGACCCTGTACAAGGCGGAGACGCCTTACATCTATTGGCGGATGCCCTGGGTGGGCTACGAGTACTGCAACCCGGAGCCGCCCAGGGCAGGTTTCCTGCCGGCACAAACGCAGGAGGCCCTGATTGCGGCCGCGGCGGAGAGCTTTCAAGAATTCTTCTCGCGCCCTCCCCTGTCAGCCTGTGCTCCGGGCTACCGGGCGAATCGGGAGACCCGTGTTGCCTGGTCAAAGCAGGGTGTGCGGATCGCGCAGAATGGAAGCGGCTCCCCTCTGCCGCCGCACTTCGATGATTGCGAGATACTGAACCTGCACCGCACCATCGACGTTGAGCCCTCGCAACGCGAACTCCCCATCGAAAAATACGTTCAATTGGCCGACGGCTGTTTTGCGCGCGGGGTTCCAACCATCGTTTCCGTGCACTCCATCAATTTTCATTCCACCCTAAAGGATTTCCGCGGACCGACACTGCGGGCCCTGGATGAGTTTCTATCCGCGCTGGAGAGGAAGTATCCCGATCTGCTGTATGTGCATGATGCCGACGTGTACGACATCGTTAGCCGAGGTGAGTTCGAGACATCCCAGGGGAAAGTTTCAGTCACGGTTCGGCAAGCGCCAGGTGAGTTCCGATCCGCAACGACAACTGAGGGACTGACATAGATGCGAGCGGTGGTGCTGATCACCGTGGATTGCCTGCGAGCCGACCACGTGGGCTTTCTGGGCTACGAGCGGCCGACCACACCGTTCCTCGACTCGCTCGCCGGCGAGAGCGTCGTGTTTACCAATGCGATTGTCGCTGGCGCCCCAACGTACTATTCATTTCCGGGCATTATGGCGTCCCGCTTTCCGCTCGGCTTGTGCCGCGATGTGTGCGCCAACCTGTTCCGCGGCGGCTAGCTGGGTAGGCGGCTCGTTGCCGTTCGCGATAGGCGCTACAAGCTGGTGCCCGGCTTCGGCCCACCTCGAGAACAGGCGCTTGATCTGGCTGGCGACCGGGGGGTCCATCCGTTGTTTGCCGATACGAAAAGCCGGTGTGCGGGCGGTTGTTGGGCGGCAGTGACCAAGGACACTATTGATGAGCAGCGGGGCACAGGCTACGATGACGCAAAACACGTTCAAACGTGGGAGTTGAGGAATGCGTGTGTCGATACTTCACAATGCGCTTTGCTGGATGATGATCGGCGTGTTTCCCTTGTCGCTGATGGCCGCCGACTCCGGCGCCGCCATGCTGTATGCCAAGGGGTCGGCGTGGATCAATGGCAGCACGGTGCCCCGTTCGTCGGCGATTTTTCCGGGCGATCTGGTTCAGACTCGGCCAGACTCGGTGGCCAATATCAATGCTACCGGCTCGAGCGTGATGATCCTGTCGGACTCGCTGGTGAAGTTCGAAGGGGACGCGGTTTCGCTAGAGCATGGCAGCGTAACCGTGGCTACTTCGAAGGGCATGGTGACCCGGGCTGGCGAGGTGACCGTGGCTCCGGCGACCAGTACCTGGACAGAATTCGGAGTCACCGACGTGGATGGAACGGTGCAGATTGTGGCGCGTAAGGGCGACGTGAGCATCAGCGACGGGTCGGGTGCCAGTAGCACCCTGCCACAGGGTGAGGAGACGACACGCGATGAGTCGCAAGCTCACAAAAAGGACAAGCGGAGAGGTGGCGTTGCAGTACCAGCGGCCACCGCCAGCGTTGTGAACTCTCCATATGCCATCGCCATTGGGGCGGCCGCGGTGGGTGGCGTGCTGACTTGGGTCCTGATCCAAGGCGATGAACCACTGAGTCCGTCGCTCCCGTAGGTTCGGACCGGCCTGATTGAGTTGTGTACATCCCTTTATTTCCGGGGTTCTCTGGACTCTGGGCTTTCTCGATGTTCTCGCCTCGTCGCGGAGGCCCCGGTCTAACTAACTTCCGTGTCCAGTTCTGCACGGGTGCATCCCAGAAAGATAACCTGTCGCAAGTGTTTTCGCGAGACAAGTCAGAAATGCCACACGATGCCACCGGCAACAAATATGTTGTGTTGACGATTCTTGCCTGTGTCCACATTGAGTTGCGGGACGCCCGACCAGAAATCTCGGACTGCAAGACGCAAGCTGAAGCGGCTAAGAACTAACGTCGAGTCCTAAGCCGGCCTGGAAGACACCCGTGCTAGTTCCTTTGGTGCTGGTGTTAGTTCCTCCAAACAGAAGCGTAGAGCTCTCGCCGAAATGGCCGAATCCGCCGCCAACACTGACCCAAGGTGAGATTGCCTGGTCAGAAAAGACCTTGAGTCGCGCTGCGGGAGTCACAAAGAGGGAGCTGTATTGTTCCGGTATTCTGTTCGGAAGTGCAGCGTGGAGGTCCTCGTCGGGATTAAACACAAACGGAAGCTCCAGGTCGACCGATAAGAAGCCCTCGCCAATCATGCGACGAGCATAATTCCCCTTCGAAACTTAGCCCGTTGCCAAATCGTAGCTGGCTATCGAAAGAAGGGGCCCCCTTGATGCCTTGATCGCTGATGAAAGTGCGTCCGATAGGCCCGGATAATTCGTTCTTCTGCGCCAGAGCAGGTATAGCGAGGGCGCAAACTGACAGCAGAGCTCCGATTGTGAACCTCTTCAGCGACATTTCTCCTCCGGGAACTGCCAGACTACTGGGAAGTGAATGCTGCACAGACTAACATGCCGATTCCGCTTTCCGTAACGTACTTTCCAAGTGATGATCCGGGATTGCAATCATCCAGCCGAACCACAGCTGACCGGTGGCTGCGGACGTTGTTGGACGCTGGTGCTGCGCCCATGCATGATTATGCTTCAATCAGCCGATATTGCAGATGGCTCAGTTGGTTCCGGTGGCCTCCTGGGTTCGTTTAACGCCGCTCGCCTGTGCCTGGATGAGGCCGCCAAACGCTCGGATGCTGCCAACGCGCAAAGCACATAAGACAAAGCAGCATTCGCGGGGATCTGAAGGTCGAAATCGACGAAACTATGCAAAAGGATTTCGCGATCACAGACGCCTACGCCAATGAGTCCTACGTTCTTACGGACGACTTCCTCAATGACAACCCCTGGCATGAGGTAACGGCGGGCTTCAAAACCGGGCCGGACACAGACCTGCTGCTCTTGAGGGTTGTCCGTGAGCCAGCAAGACCTCTCATCCGGGGCAAGCTTTGGATTGACGATGTCAGACTGGTAGAAAAGTAGGCCAGCATTGGCTAATTGAAATGTCTACAAATCTGAGTACTGCTGTGAGCGAGTTGGCTGGTGTGGCCAGCCAAAAGAACCCGGCGCCGGGAATTCTAGACTGGGTGCTTGTTTTCGGCCTTTGCATGGTGTTGATTTTCGCCGTAATGGCCTTCGGTGCGGTTGAAGCGTGGTCATCCTTCGGTCTTGAAGCCGGAGTAGTGACCCTATTGCTTGTTTGGGTGACCTACCGAACCCTCGTAGCTGATATCCGGGGGTGCCTCCAAAGGAAATGGTGGGCTGATCCAAACTGGGGTAGAATGCTTCAACTAGGCCGGTTTAGAAATGGAAAATCTGGAAGGTAGTAGCCGGGGTCGTGTGTGGGAAAGGGCTCGTCTCGAAGACAATATTCGGCTGGCAGGGCCGAGTCTTCATTTCGGATGCGATCCTGATGCAGGTGCGGCCCGATGGTACGCTTTATACGTTCGGTCGCGGCACGAAAAGGTTGTCGAAGGGGGACTGAGAGGCAAGGGATATAGTGCTTTTTCGCCCTTTTATCGCACGAAGCGCAAGAGAGTCGACCGGATAGCCCAAATCGATGTTCCGCTATTCCCCGGGTATGTCTTCTGCCTCTTTGACTCGAACAAGCGCCTGCCGATTCTAATGACCCCGGGAATCGTGGGTATCTTAGGGGCAGGGAATCGCCCGGAGCCTGTGGAGGACACCGAAATCGACTCGATCCGAACCCTTGCGCTTTCGGGTCGGCAGGTGCAACCGTGGCCCTTTCTGAGCGCTGGACAGAGGGTCCGGCTCCAGGCGGGGCCTCTCCTTGGCGCGGAGGGAATTTTCCTGCGTGTGAAAGATGAGTACCATCTGATCGTTTCCATCACGTTGCTGCAGCGCTCGGTCGCAGTTGTCGTCGAAAAAGACGCGGTGATGCCCCTGTTCCCCGGCGAACACCAGTTCAAGTATCGGCAAAGCTGAAGCAGCTTAATTTTTTCGGGATAGGCGATTCGAAGTTCAAACGGGGCAACAGGTCGACGCCCCGAATTCGCTCTGCCGCGACGTCCCACAACGCAAGCTGGACTTGAGTTCTGGCAGGTCCAATCGCACGGTTTGGTTGAGATCCGTGCCTTGACTCGTGTCTTGACCAACAGCCTTTTGCTATCGATAATTTATCTCACACGACCCTTCGAAGGGTGATGTTGTCCTTACCAAAGCCACAAATTGTGTGGGAAAGGGCGGTAGCTTGTCCGCCTAACAGATTTCTGTTTGAACGTCGGCTCCACCGACGCCAGCCACTCAGCTTTTATCGTGAAAATTCAATCACTCAGGGTCCCCGCGGTCCCTTCCTAGCCGTCCTTAACTTGGAACCCATCAATGTGTGGGATTAACGGTATTTTTGCGTATCACTCGGCCGCCAGCGTACCCAAAGTGGCTGAATTGATCGCCACACGTGAGGCGATGCGAGTGCGGGGGCCTGACGGATTCGGCGAATGGTGGAGTGCAGACCGACGGTGTGGATTCGGGCATCGCCGCCTCTCCATCATCGACCTCTCAGAGCGAGCTTCCCAGCCTATGGCCAGCGAAGACGGTCGCTTCGTCGTCGTCTTCAATGGGGAAATCTACAACTCTCCTCAACTACGCTTGGAACTCGAAGCCGACGGTGCGCGCTTCCGCACCACCTCCGATACCGAGGTGCTTTTGCACCTCTTTGCACGTCACGGTGCCGACATGGTGCATCGGCTTCGCGGCATGTTTGCTTTCGCCATATGGGACGGGCGAAGGCGTGCCCTTTTCCTGGCCCGCGACCCTTACGGGATTAAGCCGCTCTACACGGCAAACGATGGCTGGACGTTCCGCTTCGCCTCGCAAGTTAAGGCGCTGCTTGCGGGGGGGCAGGTTTCCCGCGACCCTGAACCGGCCGGTGTCGTCGGCTTCCACGTGTTCGGCAGTGTGCCCGAGCCCTTCACGCTTTACCGCGAGGTTCGATCTCTCCCCGCCGGCCATACGCAATGGGTCGAAACAGACGGACCCAGGGAACCGAGACCCTTCTCAAATCTTGCCGAAGTTCTCGCCAAAGGCGCTGACCATCCTGCACCGAGCGCTGAGATTGATGAACGGGTGCGGGCTAGTGTTCTCGATAGTGTGCGTGCACATCTGCTGGCGGACGTTGAGGTTGGCATCTTTCTTTCTGCCGGCGTCGACTCCGGCGCGCTGCTGGGTGCCATGCGAGATGCGGGACTCGACAAGATTCGTGCCATCACACTGGCTTTCGAAGAATTCCGCAACACGTCGGAGGACGAAGCACCTCTGGCCGCCCGCGTGTGTCAACACTACAGGGCCCACCACATTGTCAGGCGTTTGGATGAACGGGAATTTGCCCAGGACCTCCCGGCAATCTTGGAAGCAATGGATCAGCCTTCGATCGACGGTGTGAATGTATGGTTCGTCTCAAAGGCCGCCAAGGAGGCGGGGCTCAAGGTCGCAATATCGGGACTTGGTGGCGATGAACTGCTGGGAGGATATCCGAGTTTCATCGATCTACCGCGCTGGCATCGTCGTTTTGGTCCCCTGGCTGCGATCCCGGGCATCGGCTTGTTGGCGCGCAAGCTCATTGGGGCCGTTGCCCCAGAGTTCTCGCGGAGGGTCCCTAAGGCACTTGGTTTGATGGAATACTCAGGCACGTGGGCGGGCACGTATCTCTTGCGCCGGGGTTTGTTCTTGCCTCACGAGTTGCCTCATGTGATGGGTCGGGAAATGGCACATGAAGGATTGCGCCGCCTGAAGCCGCTGCGCGGCATTGCCAACAACTTGACCCCCGATCCCTGCTCGGATAGTTCGCGAGTCTGCGCGATTGAATCCACGCAATATTTGCGCAATCAGCTTCTCAGAGATGCCGACTGGGCGGGCATGGCACACAGCCTTGAGATTCGTGTGCCCCTTGTCGACTCGACGTTGCTCACGGCACTCGCGCCAACGATCGCCGCTCTGACACCCGGCGTGGGAAAGGCTGCGCTCGCCAAGGCCCCGACTGAACCGGTACCAAGCGAAATCGTGACCCGAGCGAAGTCCGGATTCGGAGTGCCTACGGGTGCCTGGATGAACGACGTTTTGGGAAAAGGCTCGGAACCCAGGGAGTTCATCAGCGAGTCCAAGGGCCTGGTGTCCCGCCGATGGTCACGCGCGGTACTAAACGGCGCTGTTCCAACGAGTACACAACTGGAATTGCGCGCATCATGAACTCCTCGCCCGCGATGCTCGCCCTTGTAACCGACGCCTTCGGGGGACGGGGCGGCATTGCACAATACAATCGCGATTTTTTAGGAGCACTGGCCGACGCCGAAATCATGTCATCCATCACGGTCCTACCGCGGCAAGCCCCCGATCCGCCTGTCCTACCCAGAACCATCGTGCAAATGCCGCCGCGGTCTCGACGGATTACCTATTCGCTTGCAGCTTTGCGCGCCGCGCTTTTCCGGCGGGTGGATTTGGTCTTCTGTGGACACCTGTTCATGGCTCCCTTGGCAGTGCTGATCGCGCGGCTCAAGGGCGCCAAGCTCATCGTTCAAACTCATGGTATCGAGGCTTGGGGGCGTCCATCGCGGTTCCAGCGCGCGGCTCTGGAAGCGGCCGACCTTGTGTTGTCTGTCTCGCGCCACACCCGCGCAGCTGTGCTCTCATGGGCCTCGATCGCGCCTGAGCGGGTCCTGGTTCTGCCGAACACGGTCAGGGATGTGTTCACGCCGGGAGATGGCTCGACCGAGCGTGCCGCCTTGGGTCTTGAGGGCAAGCGCGTCCTCCTGGGTGTTGGGCGCATGGACTCGCGCGAGCGCTACAAGGGCCAAGACCGTGTGATTGCCGCGATTCCAGATCTCGTCGCGAAGGGACTTGACGTTCATTATGTTGTCATCGGAGAAGGTGACGACCGGGCCCGCCTGGAACGTCTCGCGCGGGCATCCGGGGTGAGCGAACGCGTGCATTTCCTGGGTGTCGTTGGCCTGTCGGAGCTTGTGGATTTATATCGCATGGCCGACTTGTTCGTGATGCCTTCCACCGGTGAAGGTTTTGGCGTAGCGTTCCTTGAAGCCATGACCTGTGGTACGCCGGTGTTGGGGCTTGATGTTGCCGGTGCGCGTGACGCGCTTTGCGACGGCGAGCTAGGTCAAATGGTAGACGAAAAGGAGTTTCGTTCGGCGCTGGCACGCATGATCGCGAATTTCGGTCCTGATCCAGAAATATTGGCTGGCGCGGTGCGGGAGCGCTTCGGTCGCGACCGTTTCGCTAACGCCGTTCGCTCCGCGATCTTGAGGCCGCTGGAAGCGTAAGAGAAATGGGAACGATCCTTGCTGCTGAGCCCCGAGAGCTAATTCTCGAACCCGGACGGGCCGAGAAGCACTATTGGCACGATATCTGGGCCTATCACGAGCTCTTCGCCATTCTGGCGTGGCGGGACGTTTCAGTCCGTTACAAGCAGACCGCGATCGGTATCGCGTGGGCGGTGGTGCAGCCCTTGCTCACCATGATCGTACTCACGATCGTATTCGGCCGGGTTGCCAAACTGCCCACTGAGGGCACTGCACCCTATCCAATCATGGTTTACGCCGGCATGCTGCCCTGGTTTCTGTTTTCTTCGCTCCTGAGCGGGGCATCGAACAGTCTGGTCCAAAACGTCAATCTGATCGGGAAAGTCTACTTCCCCCGCATCATCGTACCGACTGCGGCGGGTGCAGTGGCATTGGTGGATTTCACCGTCAACTTCTTGTTGTTAGGCGTGCTGATGTTCTGGTTCCGCTTTATACCCAGTTGGCACGTGATCTTTCTGCCGTTCTTCATAATTCTTGCGATGTTGGCCAGCCTTGGGCCAGCTCTGTTCATGACGGCCATGAACGTGAAGTACCGTGATTTCCGCTATATCATTCCGTTCGTAGTGCAGTTCGGCATCTATGTATCGCCGGTGGGATTTTCGAGTTCGGTTGTACCAGCGAAGTGGCGCTTCTGGTATAGCCTCAACCCTGTGGTTGGCGCCATCGACGGCTTTCGCTGGTGTGTATTGGGTGGAAAGAGCGCGCTCTACATGCCCGGCTTTCTGCTGAGCCTGTGCATCGTGGTTCTCTTCCTTTGGTTAGGTATTGCCTATTTCCGCCGTACCGAGAAAACCTTCGCGGATCTGATTTGAATGGCTGACGACATCGTTATACGCGCCGAAGAACTCGGCAAGAAATATGTGATTGGCCATGAGGCCCAGCGCGAGCGCTATGTAGCATTGCGCGATGTGATTGCCCGCAGCGCCAGGAACGCCTGGCGCATGGCCGCGGACATGGCCAAGGGGCGCGTCGTCGTGCCGGGCGACACGGTCGAGGAACTCTGGGCGCTGAAGGGCGTCAGCTTTGAGGTCAAGCGCGGCGAGGTGCTCGGCATCATCGGGCGCAATGGCGCCGGCAAGTCTACGCTCCTCAAGATCCTTTCGCGCATCACCGAGCCGACGGAAGGCCGAGTCACCATCAAGGGCCGGGTGGCAAGCCTGCTCGAAGTCGGCACCGGCTTCCATCCCGAGTTGACGGGCCGCGAGAACATCTACCTCAACGGCGCCATCCTCGGCATGACGCGCGCCGAAATCAAACGCAAGTTCGACGAGATCGTCGCCTTCGCCGAGATCGAGAAATTCCTCGATACGCCGGTCAAGCGCTACTCATCCGGCATGTACGTGCGTCTGGCCTTCGCTGTTGCCGCCCATCTGGAACCGGAAATCCTGGTCGTCGACGAAGTTCTCGCTGTCGGCGACGCTGAGTTCCAGAAGAAGTGCCTCGGCAAGATGCAGGATATTGCGGGGCGGGGGCGTACGGTCCTGTTCGTGAGTCACAATATCGACGCAATCGAACGTCTGTGCACGATATGTTTGACCCTCAACGCCGGCAAGATACTTGGCATGCAACCTGTATCCGATGCAGTGATCAAATATATCCAGTCGCAGGAACTTTTGACATTGGACGCGTACCGATCGGCCCGCTATCGAAGGACAGCGGAGATTGTGTCATTGGAATTCGAACCCACCACCCAAAGCGTTATTTTATTGGTGCGACCGCGGGACCGGCAGCCTCGCGATCTGTCCGTAGTATTGCACGACAACCGTCAGTCTTCGTTGTTTGCGACACATTTGACGGATATGGGCGATACGTTGAGAACCGACAACGAGGTCCGTATCGCGATACCATTACCGGTGCAGAATCTTCGGCCTGGCCATTATTTCATGAGTGTTGCTTCGTTCGATCCGACACGCACGCATTTCTTCGACGTGCTAATGCATGTTCCGATCCAAATAACGTCCCAGGCGATGCCACTGGCGAGCAACGACAGCCGTTGGGGAGCGCTCTATTTTCCGCTCCGCTGGAATGTGCGGCCAGCACGCGCATTAGAAAGGCCGCCGGCGGCATCGCAATACTGTGATTAGAGGGCCGGCAATATGCTTTCCACAATTCTTGGAAAAGAGGTGCGGTGGATGTTGAAACGGGTCATGCAGGCGCGCGCTGAATACGAGCCCACCAAACCGCTGCCGTCGGCCGCCTACTCCGCGAATGCGTTTGGCGCAGACAGAGGCCGATGGTGGCCGCCACAACTCGGCGGGCCTAGCAGTTTGCTGCGAGCATCGCAGACATTGAATGCTATTCGCGAATGCCGAACCTTGTTGGACATCCTGAGCTCGGACACCTATCTGGAGTATGTGAAGGCGTTCTATGATTCCGGGCTGGCGCGCTGGGGATCTGATTGGGAGTACCACGACATCAATACTGTGCTCTTCACTGCGTCTCGAATTCTAGAACCTAAGTGTTATATGGAAATAGGTGTGAGGCGTGGACGAAGCGCTGCGACGGTACTCACGCAGCAGCCACACTGCGAGTTCGTCGGGTTCGATCTTTGGCTTCGCAACTACGCCGGCATGGAGAATCCAGGACCGGAATTCGTGGACCGGGAACTCGAACGAATTGGCCATGTGGGTCGTCGCGAGTATGTGAGTGGCGATTCGAGGATTACTGTCCCGGCATATTTCTCGTCACATCCGCATATCTATTTCGATATCATTACCGTTGATGGCGATCATACTGTTGGCGGCGCGCGAGCGGACATCAAAAACTGCATGCAACGGCTGAAAGTGGGCGGGGTGCTCGTCTTCGACGACACATGCAACCCCTCGCATCCCGGATTGTGCGAGGTTTGGAACGAGTGCATGGCACAAGCTCACAATTATGAGAGCGCCATTTTCAACGAGGTTGGATTTGGAGTTGCTGTTGGTATCAGGAAATATTGAATCTGCTATCTATGGTGCGCTGGCCGAAGATCTTCGTCGTAAAATTTGGGCGGTTTTTTCGTTTGGGATGCCAATCTGAGTTTGGAAGAGATAGCCGCTGAACAGTTGAGGCAAGTTGAGGCTTTTAGTCACCGGCGCGGCGGGCTTTATTGGCTCATATGTTGCAGGGCTTGCCGTCGAGCGCAGTTATGAGGTGCACGGGGTCGGTCTTGCGGAGGCACCCGCTATTGCCGTGGCGGGACTCCGCCATCATCGGATGTGCAAAGGGCAGGAGGGTTTCGAGAGTCTGATAGAGGAGATTCGGCCCGTAGCCTGCATCCATGCGGCTGGCCGGGCCTCAGTGTACGAGTCGGTGGCCAATCCCGCACTGGATTTCGCCTCCGGCCCCGTATTGACCTTTGCACTGCTTGATGAGTTGCGGCGTCATGCCCCTGAGTGTCGAGTGTTGTTTCTGTCCAGCGCCGCAGTCTACGGCAATCCCGAGAAGTTACCGGTCGGGGAAAGTGCTCCAGCGGCGCCCATCTCGCCTTACGGTTTTCACAAACATCAGAGCGAACTCCTCTGCCGGGAATTCACTGAGGTTTATGGTATGAAGACAGCCATTGCACGGATCTTCTCAGCGTACGGCGAGGGGCTGCGCCGCCAAGTGCTTTGGGATATCTGCCGAAAGAGTCTGATAGAAGGGCGGCTTTTATTGCATGGCACTGGTGCGGAGACGCGCGACTTTTTACATGTACGCGATATTGCAGTCGGGCTCATGCAGATTGTGGAAGGCGCACCGATGGGTGGCGAAACCTACAATCTGGCAAGTGGCCACGCAGTCAGCATCGGGGATCTTGCAACTACGGCAATATCTGCGCTCGGTGTAGATATTGAACCTGAGTTCGACGGCTGCGTGCCGGTGGGCGATCCACGTTATTGGTGCGCAGACATCTCGAAGATCTCAGCGTTAGGTTTCGTACCGGCGGTCCCACTCACGGCGGGCGTCGGATCGTATGCCCAATGGGCTCGACAGCAACTCGTGACACGATAGCTTATGGCAGACACGCTCTATATTCTTGCCAATCAGCTTGGCGGTATCGCGACTCTGAACTCGAATCTTATCCGCTACCGGCCCGAAACTGAGGGCTCCCAGAGAGTGATCCTGTTGACCAACTCTTTGGACTCAAAGCCGAAGCTCAAGGGTCCTCTGGGCGGGGATGAAGAGATTGTGTTCAATTACTCGACGCAGGAGAATTTCTATCGTGTTCTCGACCGGTTTGCACGCCTCGTAGGCAGGAAAACCGGCCCGATCGTCTCGAACGGAGGAGAAGAGCTTGCGCTATTCAGCCGGCATCGCCAGAACCGCACGGTCTTCCAGATCGTGCACGACGCGTACAACCTGCGGCTCGCGCAGCGATACGAACCTGTCGTCGACGTGATGATCGCGCACAGCAGGCACATCTTCGCTGAACTGACGGAGGCGCTACCGCACAGGCGCGAGAGCATATTCCTTCTGCCCTATGGCATTCCGCTGGCGAAGACGCGGCGTGCCGCCAACCCGAAAGGAGCCCTGCATCTGGTGTTCCTCGGCCGGCTGGCAACTGGCAAGGGCGTTCACGATCTGCCGCAGATCGACCGACTGCTCGGCCAGGCAGCCGTTCCGGCCCGCTGGACGGTCATTGGAGACGGACCGGAGCGCAAACGGCTGGTGGAAGCGATGCCGGAGTCGGAGCGTGTCCGATACAGGACACCAAAGACGAACGATGAGGTGCTGTCGCTATGTGCCGAAGGTGACGTGTTCGTTTTTCCCACGCGGTTCGAAGGATTTCCGGTAGCCCTGCTGGAAGCGATGAGCGCGGGGCTCGTCCCCCTCGCCTCGGATCTGGCCAGCGGGATCCCTGAAGTGGTGGGCGAGACGACCGGATTTCGGATTACCGTGGGCGATGTCGCCGGCTTCGCCGCCAGAATCGAAGCACTTCATAGGGACCGCACACTTCTTGAGCGGATGAGCGATGCTGCCCATGCGCGCGCGCAGGATTTCGACGCCGCAAAGCGCACTTCCGAATACCACAGGCTCTTTGCGTGTTGGGCCTCGTTGAAGCGGCCCTGGCCGGGACCCCTGCCGATCAAGCACGGCAGCCGGCTGGACCAGCCCTATCTGCCCAACTGTTTCACCCGCGCCTCGCGCCGGTTTCTCGGCCGGATCGGTCCGATGCTGCGTAGCCAGGAGCCGCGGCGATGAGCGGGCCAGCCGTCAGCGTCGTGATGACGGCCTACAATCGCGCCCAATATGTTGGTGTGGCGATAGAGAGCGTGCTCGCCTCGACCTTCCGGGACTTCGAACTCGTGGTGGTGGACGACGGCTCGATCGACGGGACGCAGGACATCGTGAAGGGCTATGCCGTCCGCGACAGCCGTATCCGCTTCCACCAGAACGAGACCAATCTCGGCGATTACCCAAATCGCAACCGCGCCGCTTCTTTGGCGCGGGGAAAGTGGCTGAAGTACGTTGATTCCGACGATTACATTTATCCTCATGGACTTGATGTCCTTGTTTCCACGATGGAACGCTTTCCGGAAGCGGGATATGGGCTTTGCTCCTTTCCCGCTTTGCGCGACCAACCGTACCCGTTGTGCTTTTCGCCCCGCGAAGCCTATAGGCACCACTACTTCGAAAGTTCACTTTTCCACCGTGCGCCGCTGTCCGCAATCATTTTGAGGTCTGCCTGGGAAGCCGTGGGCGGTTTTCCTGCAGAGCGGATGACGAGCGACATGGGCATGTGGCATCGCTTGTCGAAGCGATATCCCGTCGTCCTAATGGCAGACGGTGTCGTTTGGTATCGCGCGCATAGTGAGCAGGAGGTCGGCGACATTGCGGCGCGTCCGGGATATTGGGGGCTTCGCTATCAGGCCATCACTGAGCAGGCGCTTCTCGATCCGGATGTTCCGCTGACGGTGGCTGAGCGGCAGTCGATCGCCCGTAGGCTGTGGCACGCGGACATGAAAGCCATGCTCAAACTGCTGGCGAAGCAACGGTTCGCCGACGCCAGAGGATATCTTGCGCAGGCGCAGAGGTTCCGGGCGCTCAGCGCGAGAATCGTCCCGGCGCAATGCGCGCCGCCCGCGACCGTAGAATTGCCACGAGGAACGGGTTCGCAATGCCCTGATTAGCGCCGATGCATAAATTCATAAGATCTCAGCTGGATCGCTATTTCGGACAGTTTGCGCACCGCAGCGACCTCGACAATCTACGCCGACAGATGGCATGTGTCGCAGAGCTTCAGTCGGCAATTCCCAGGCCCGTCCCTTTCGGAAAACTGGGGGGCTGGGCGATTTCTGCAGACGCACTTGCGATAGTCGTGCGGGATATCCGCAAGCGCCGGTCGCCACAAGTCCTCGAATTTGGGTCGGGGGCATCAACAATGGTTATCGCTACGCTGCTACAAGCGATGGGTGAAGGAAAGCTTGTCACGGTCGAGCATGATTTAGATTATCTTAGGCTCGTAGACAGCGACCTTTTTGCGCATGGCCTCAAGAGCGTTGTCGATCTGCGCCATTTGCCGATAGTGAGCTTCTCCGCAGCGCCTCCTCCGCTCGCTGCTTGCCATTCGTACGAACTTTGCCAACTCGATGCACCGTTCGACGTCGCGCTCGTCGATGGCCCGATTACTGCAAAATTTGGTGCAGCCACACGCCTGGCGCCGCTAGAGTGGTGCGTGAGGAGACTAAATCCCGGCGGGTCTGTATACCTCGACGATGCGGCGAGAACCGAAGAGCGTCAAGTGGTAACCAGCCTTCTCGCGCTTCACCCGGATATAAAGGCGGAAAATCTCGATACAGAGAAAGGGTTCGTACGGCTTACACGCGTATCTGAGTTGGTAGCCTGAATCATTTGCGTAGCCCCTCACCTATTCTGGCGATGGAAGACCTTCCAACAATCTCGATCATCATTCCCTGCTTCAATGCAGAGAGATGGGTAGGTGAGGCGATAGAGAGCTGCCTCGCACAGTCCCGCCCGCCGGACGAGATCATTGTGGTGGACGATGGATCGACCGACGGCAGCGCGGACGCGATTTCCCGCTTTGGAGACCGGGTGCGTTATGTGCATCAGGCCAATGCCGGCGGATGTCGCGCGCGTAATGTCGGCTTCGCACTCAGCACGGGCGCCTTCATCCAGTTCCTGGATGCGGACGACTTTCTGTTGCCGGGCAAGCTCGAGCACCAAGCGGCAGTAATGGCGGAAACCGGTGTGGCGGCGGTCTATGGTGACTGGCAGCACCAGTTCCACGAGCCGGACGGCCGGGTGTGGCTGCAGGAGCCGAGGATTTCGGGGACACCGCCGGACATATTGGAGGCGCTGATCGCCGACTGGTGGGTGCCGCCGGTCGCGCTCCTCTACCGGCGCAAGATTGTCGAAGCCGTCGGCGGATGGGACGAGAGCCTGCCCGCTGCGCAGGACCGGGATTTCTTCCTGCGCGTGGCCATGGCAACGGACCGGATTGAATATGCGCCGGGCTGCGAAAGTGTCTATCGTCGGTACGGTGCCGTGACGGTGTCGACGGGCGGTCTCGAGCGTTGGGCCCTCAGCCATTTGCGCGTCTCGGCGAAGATGGAAGCACTCCTCGCGAAGGCCGGACGGCTGACGCCCGCCTACCAGCGCGCACTCGCGCGCTCTTATTTCGCACTCGCGCGCAACATCTCGGATTTCGATGCGCCGCGCGCGCGTGCCGTGGAGTGCCATGTGCGCATGCTCGATCCTGGCTTTTCGCCACCGGGCAATCCGCTTTACGCGGTGTGCTATTGGCTCCTGGGCTTTTCCGGCGCAGAGCGTGCGGCGAAGGTCAAGCGCGCGTCAATGGCTTGGACGACACGCGGGTGGGCCCGTCGCGCAGGCATCCTGGCGGCAATCGGCTTAGTTCGCAAATGATCGAGCCGTCCGGTACCCATCGAATTACCAGCAATCGTATTGTGTCTTCGCAGATACGACACGGTAATAGGAGCCCTGCCGGATGCGAGCGATCGTTCGCACGATAAAGGACCTGGTGGCTGCTGGTTTCCGGCTTGCATCCAAGCCGTGCAATACAGGAGAGCGTCTGACACGGTATGCCATGTACCGGAGTCTGGCGAAATGTGTGCGGCCACTCGGTCTGCCGACCGCCCAGGGCAGCGTCCTTTCGATAAGTGGGTCGGCCCTATTGGGTCAGGTGCTCGGAATATCGCCGGCGATAATGGTGGACGCATCCTATCCGGAATACAATGTTTTGAATTTGAGTTTTCCAGATGAAAGATTTGACCTTGTCCTCTTCGATCAGGTTCTTGAGCATGTTGAGGGCAATCCGCAAGATGCGATCGATGAAATTTACCGAGTCCTGAAAACTGGCGGGCTGCTGATTTGTGGAACCGTACTCGTCTATCCGATTCATGCTTATCCATCAGATTTTTGGCGGTTCACCCCAGAGGGACTGAAACTGCTGTGTAGCGACTTCTCGGAAATAGTGGAATGCGACGGTTGGGGTAACATTTATGTATGGTTTTTGGCATGGCTCGGACTGCATCAGGAACCGGTTCCGCTCTGCCGCTGGCACCCGATTTATAAGGTAGCATCGTTCAATGACCCGAATTGGAAGATCGTCACTTGGGTGGTAGCGCGGAAATAGGTCGTCGCGTCTCGACCCGCACGAAAAGTCCTGACACCGGAGCAGCTTCCCGTTCCCTCTCGGCGCCGGCGCTCCTGGTTTCTGATCTTCCAGATTGGTACGACATGGTCATAGCGATGGATGTTTTAGAACATTTAGTCCATCCAGATCGACTGTTATCCATGCTCGCGGGAAGCATCGGAGATAACACAAGCCTTATCGTAACTGGACCAAACGTTGCCTTTCGGACCACCGAATATAACCGAATCCAATCAAATCAATCCAAGAGTTCCGCGTGCTGCTCTTTTCTGTGTGCCAACCTTTATGAGTGACGAACCATGAAAATACTCTACCTCGGACAGATTGGCCCCGGTCAGACTGCGCTGATGCGGATGCGCGCGATTGAGCGGCTCGGTCACTCTGTGCTCGGCGTACACACGTCAGAAGAATGGAATCGTGCTTCATGGGTCAAGCGGCAGGTGCAACGGCGAACTTATCGAGGAACCATCGTGGACAAGATCAATTCATCAATTTTGTCCG
>Ga0335070_10000084_pt1 | contig 102267 bp, 77 predicted proteins | sample Lox_Sample_13_FD_206722 | JGI IMG/M metagenome (GOLD analysis project Ga0335070, IMG submission 206722) | Soil microbial communities from Loxahatchee National Wildlife Refuge, Florida, United States - Lox_Sample_1.3 | ecosystem: Environmental > Terrestrial > Soil > Wetlands | place: USA... | reverse complement strand
GGCTTCCTCCCGATTCCATCTCGCGATGAACACCGTTGCCGTTCGGCTAACACTTCCCCTTGCCGGGTGTGTAGAGGACTTTCACCTCCAAGTGAGTGCGCCCTGCCGGGCGCACCAAGCAAAAAGGGCGACGCAAGGTCGCCCTTTTCAGTGCGAACTCGTCCTCGCTTAGAACCGGAGCATCAGTCCCGTCGAGACCCGAACGTTCTTGCTGCTGGTAACACCGTTGTCGTGGAACATCATCCAGTCAACCTGTGCCAGACGGAAGGCAAACTTCTGGTCGCCCAGGTCGACGCCGCCACCGAACATCATGGTGAAGGCGGTATTGCCGAAGCCGCTGGCCGAGAAGTGACCTCCCCCGAACAGGGCATGCGCAAACGGAGCCACCTTGCCCTTATGGCTGGAGATGACTGGACCGCCAGCAAAGGTGGTGAGGCTGCCGCCCGACTTGTAGGCGCCGCTGAAATCTCCGGTGACGCCGAGCCAATTGTTGAAGTAGTAGTTCACAGCACCGTTCCAACCGTTCGCGTTGGTGGACGGTTCCAGGTGTGTGAACTGGTAGCCGCCGAACACTTCTGCCTTGGGTGTCTCCTGCGCGGCCGCCATAAAGGAAACCAGACCGACAAACAAAGCTACCCCTAAGAACTTCCGCATCATGCTTTAACTCCCTAGTGTGGATTGGCACCCGTGGCCGCATCCTGCGGCGCTCCTACGGCTGGGCTCCGAGATTGGACAGAGCTGTCTTTCCCTCCCCGGAAAAGCTCAGAACCGGAAGCCGCAAGGTGCTCGTGGGATAGTCGAATTCATTCTGGGAAAGCGGGCAAGTGACTGAAGACCAGGGGGATTGGCCTTTAGTAACGACAGGCTTGCCTTCCCGGATGCTGCCGCGAAATTGAGTGCTGAGGATTACAACAAGCGCAACTGACCTGTTTTCAAGGGGAAATCGGCACGGATGCCTCATCTAACGCACCGCGCTCACGCTGCGAAGTGATTCAGATCACAGCACTTCACTGGGCAGGAAGATGAAACTTGCATCAGGTGGGCCCAGGAGACTGTTGAGATTCTCTACAGTCCTTTGCTCACGGGAGGCCGCTAGTGACTCAGTTCGCAGAACGCCTTAGCCGCGATGCGTACCGCCACTGCGCTCATACGACCCTAATAAATCAGACGAAAGGATAGCAATCATGAAGACAACCAAGCTTGCGGTGTTGGTCCTGACGATCGCGGTAGCCCTGTTCATCATGCTCCCCAGCCTGTCCTGGGCGGGCGATGACGGTGCCACCCTTTACAAAACGAAGTGCGCAGCCTGCCACGGGGCAGATGGAACGGGCAAGCCAGCCGCCAAGATCCCAAGCTTGATTTCCGATGACGCCAAGAAGATGTCGGATGCGGACCTGGCCAAGGCAATCACGGAAAAGCCCAAGCATGCCGGTATCGCCAAGAGCCTAACGCCTGACCAGGTCAAAATGCTGGTCAGCCACATCCGCAGCCTGCAGAAGTAGATTGGCTGTTGCCTTCGGCGCACCGGCACTGCTTGTGGAGAACCTGTCCGCAGTGGCCGGGGAAAGCGTGGAGGGTGAGTCGTGAAATCAGCCGCCACAATGAGGCGCATCGAACGGAGAACCCGCCGGTCGGTAGCCGTCCGGGAGGCGCTGCCCCTGTCCGCTTGCCGCGCCGCAACAGCCCGCCCGGGTCCTGACTCCTCCGGACCCGGGCAATCCTTTCTAGCCGGTCCTGCGAGGACCATCCCGCAGGGGATGCTTTTCCCGGAGGGACCAGGAGACCACTGCCATGAGTAAGGCACTGCTGTACGACGCCACCCTGTGCATCGGCTGCAAGCAGTGTGAGCAGGCGTGCGCCACCCAGAACAAGCTTCCATATGACGACGCCATCGCCGCTGAAGAACGTCAGTCCGACCACAAGTACACGTTCGTGCTCACCCGGAACGACAAGTTCATGCGCCGCTTGTGCATGAATTGCGAAGATCCCGCTTGCGCCTCGGTATGCCCGGTGGGGGCGCTGCGCAAGACAGCGGCCGGACCCGTCACCTACGACGCAGACCGCTGCATGGGATGCCGTTACTGTATGGTGGCCTGTCCTTTCGGAGTTCCCAAGTACGAATGGAACAAGGTCCTGCCCCGAGTGCGCAAGTGCACCATGTGCCCCGATCGCGTGCAAGCCGGCAAACCAACCGCCTGTGCGGAGATCTGTCCCACTGGAGCTACCAAGTTCGGAGACCGGGACGAACTGATCAATGAAGCCCAACAGCGCATCCGTGACAACCCCGGCCAGTATGTCAACCACATCTACGGGTTGACCGAGGTGGGGGGAACCTCGGTGCTGCTGCTCTCCAGCGCGCCCTTCGAAGAGTTCGGTTACCGTACCGATCTCTCCAAGGATCCGCTGCCCATCCTTACCTACCGAGTGCTCTCCCGCATCCCCGATTTCGTGCCCCTGGGAGGCATGCTCCTGGGAGGCGTGTGGTGGATCACCCACCGCCGCGAAGAAGTAGCCGAAGCGGAAGGCCGAGGTCCCAAGCGGGACGCCGATGACCAGAAAGAGAGGAGCCGATGAAGATCAAGTTCACCTTCTGGAAGCTGGTGTTCCTGTTCCTGATGGCGGCGGGCCTCTACGCGACGGTGGTGCGCTTCACCGAGGGTCTGGGACGCTCCACCAACCTCAGCGATCAATTCCCCTGGGGCATCTGGATTGGCTTTGACGTGCTGTGTGGGGTCATGCTGGCGGCGGGCGGTTTCACCCTCACCGCCGCCGTGCACCTCTTCAACATCAAGCGCCTGCGTCCCATTGTGCGCCCCACCATCCTGACCGCATTCCTGGGATACGTCCTGGTCTGTGTGGCCTTGATGTACGACCTGGGGCGGCCCTATCGCATCTGGCATCCGCTCATCATGCGCAACCCGCACTCGGTGATGTTTGAGGTCGCCTACTGCGTCATGCTTTACACCACCGTGCTTTCGCTTGAGTTTGCCCCCATCGTGCTGGAGCGCTTTAACCTGCAGAAGCCGATCAAAATCATCCGCGGGGTCCTGATCCCGCTGGTCATCTGCGGAGTGATCCTTTCCACCCTGCACCAATCCTCGCTGGGCACGCTGTATCTCATCATGCCGGAGAAGCTGCATCCCTTCTGGTACAGCCCGTTGCTGCCCGTCTTCTTCTTCATCTCCGCCATCGCCGTGGGATTGGCAATGACGATCTTTGAGTCGTCCATGAGTTCCAAACACTTCGGACGGCAGTTGGAACTGCCGATTCTGCAGGAACTGGGGCGTGTACTGGTGGTCGTGCTCTCGGTATACGGCGTGCTGCGTTTCGAAGACCTGCTGCATCGTGGCATGCTCAAGCTGCTGCTTCGGCCGGGATATGAAATGTATCTCTTCTGGCTGGAAATCATGCTCAGCCTGATCTTGCCTCTGCTGCTGCTTTCCCGGCGCAAAGTGCGCATGAGCGCCAGCGGATTGTACATGGCTGCGGTGCTGGTGGTTCTGGGGTTTATCACCAACCGTCTGAATGTCAGCATTACCGGCCTGGAGTCCGCTGCCGGTCTGCATTACGTCCCCAAATGGACGGAGATCGCCGTGACCGGCGCCATCATCGCCGCCGGTTTTGCCTTGTTTGGATTGGCGGAGAAATACCTGCCCATCTTCCCCGCCGAGGAACCGCACCGTGTGCGCGAGCGGCAACCTGTGATCGCCGCCCAGGTGCTGGAACATGCCGGAGACTGATCCAACTCGGAGCCGTTGGCAGCGTCTGACCCGCAGCTTGAGCAGCAAGCTGATCACCCTGTTGCTCGTGGTCCTGGTCGGGATCTTTGGCCTTCTGGGCTACCTCAACATCCGACTGCACCGCCAGCACCTGGAAAATTCCGTGCTGGGCAGCGCCGAGCGGGTCAGTGATGTCATCAAGCGCACCACCACCTATTACATGCTGCGCAATGACCGCGAAGGTCTCTATCACGTGATGCAGACCATCGCCGACGAACCCGGCATGGTGAAGCTGCGCATCTTCGACAAGGAGGGCCGGGTCAGCTATTCGACCGACGCGGCCGAAGTCAGTCACGTAGTGGATAAAGGCGCCGAGGCCTGCTATGGCTGCCACACGCAATCCCAGCCGCTGACTCGGCTCAATCGTCCCGACCGCTTTCGTATTTACCGCAGCGGCGGACAACGCGTGTTGGGCATCATTACGCCCATCGAGAACCAGCCGACGTGCTCTAATGCGGCCTGCCACGCCCATCCCGCCAGCCAGCAGATACTGGGCGTGCTGGACACCAACATCTCCCTGGCCAAGGCCGACGCGCAGCTCGCCGCCAGCACCCGCAGCATGCTGTTCTACACCGCCGGCGCCATGCTGATCGTGGCCGTGCTCAGTTGGCTCTTCGTGTGGCGTGTCGTCGGCGTCCCGGTCAAGGCCCTGAAGTCCGGTACCGAGCGCCTGGCCGAGGGCGAACTCGGCTATCAGATCGAAGTACAGTCCAAGGACGAGGTCGGGGAATTGGCGCAATCGTTCAATACCATGAGCCTGCAATTGCGCACTGCCAACGAGGAGATCGTCGCCTGGGCCAAGACCCTCGAAGATCGTGTGGACCAGAAGACCCACGAATTGAAGCGCGCCCACGATCATGTCCTGCACGTGGAGAAGATGGCATCCATCGGCAAGATGGCCGCCGTTGTGGCCCACGAGATCAATAACCCGCTCTCCGGCATCCTGACCTACGCCAAGCTGCTGCGCAAGTGGCTGGACCGTGGCGAAACCGAGGGCGACAAGCACCAGGAAGCATTGCAGTGCCTGGAGCTGATCGCCGGAGAAAGCCGGCGTTGTGGCGACCTGGTGAAGAATCTTCTGACCTTCTCGCGCACCGCTCCCATGAACGTCGAGACCACCGATTTGAACGCGGTCATTGATCGCAGCGTGCGCCTGGTACAGCACCAGTTGGAACTGAGCGGAATCCAGTTGCAGCTGGATCTGACGAATGATCTGCCCCAAGTGCAGTGCGACCCGGCGCAGATCGAACAGGTCTTACTGGCTCTGATCATGAACTCCATTGATGCCATGCCCCGCGGCGGCAACTTGTGGTTGCGTACCCGTCTGCAGGAACCCGGCGATGAGGTCGAAATCCAGGTGCGGGATGATGGCATGGGCATCCCGGCTGACATTCTGCCGCAACTCTTCGAGCCCTTCCTCACCACCAAGGAAAGTGGCCACGGCGTGGGACTGGGACTGGCCATCAGCCGGGGCATCATCGAGCGCCACAACGGCAACATCGAGGTCCAGTCTGAAGTTGGAAAGGGCACGACTTTCACTATTACTCTGCCGCTCGAAGGCGGCGCCGTCGCCGCCAACCGCGGGGCAGCCGCAGCAACGAATGTGAGGTGATCAACGTGAGCGCACCCGGAAAGCTCCTGATCGTGGACGATGAACTCAGCGTGCGCGATTCCCTGGGCAAGTGGTTTCACGAGGAAGGCTACGAGGTCGGCACCGCCGAGAGCGCCAACGAGGCTTTGACCCGCATGGCGGAGGGCCGCTGGGACGCCGCCCTGGTGGACATCAAAATGCGCGGCACGGATGGCATTGAGCTACAGCGCCGCCTGCACGAGATCGATCCTGGCCTGATCGTCATCATGATGACCGGCTACGCCTCGGTGGAGACCGCGGTTACTGCTTTGAAAAACGGCGCTTATGACTATGTGACCAAGCCCCTCGACCCCGATGAAATCGCGCATCTGGTGAAAAAGGCGCTGGCCCACAAAAGGACCGAGCAGGAGAACGTCCTGCTGCGTGAGACCGTAGCCGAGGTTGCTCGGCCGGAAGAGATCGTCGGCCAGAGCGCGGTCATGGCCAAGGTGTTTGACGCCATCGAAACCGTTGGACCCACCGACGCGACCGTATTGATCACCGGCGAGAGCGGCACCGGCAAGGAACTGGTCGCCCGCGCCATCCATCAGGCCAGCCCGCGGCGCTTTCACCCGCTGGTGGTCATCCACTGCGGCGCGCTGACTGAAACACTGCTGGAGAGCGAACTCTTCGGCCACGAGAAAGGCGCGTTCACCGGCGCCCAGTACCGCAAGAAAGGGAAATTCGAGATTGCGGAAGGGGGCACCGTCTTTCTCGACGAAATCGGCGACATCAGTCTGAAAACCCAGACCGACCTGCTGCGGGTGTTACAGGAGCGCGAGATCGTGCGGGTCGGCAGCAATCAGCCCATCAAGGTGGACTTTCGCTGCATCGCCGCCACCAACAAGGACCTGGAAAAGCTGATTGAGGAAGGCAAGTTCCGTCCCGATCTCTTTTACCGCCTCAATGTATTTCGCATCGAACTGCCGCCCTTGCGCGACCGTCGCGACGACATTCCGGCGCTGGTCAACCACTTTGTGCGCAAGTTCTCCCTGCAGATGAACAAGAAGATCACCCGCGTCTCGCCGGAAGCCATGAACCTGCTGCAGCAGCAACCCTGGAGCGGAAATATTCGCGAACTGGAAAATGCCGTCGAGCGTGCCATGGTGGTGGCCCAGGAACCAGAGATCAAAGAACAGGACTTTGTGTTCAAGAGCACGGTCGCCAATGGAGGCCCGAAGAGCCTGGATGAGATGGAGAAGTCCCACATCCTGCGGGTGTTGGAATCGTGCCACTGGAACCAGACCCGGGCGGCGGAAATCCTGGACATCGACCGGGTCACGCTGCATCACAAGCTGAAGAAGTACGGCTGGAGCAAACCCACTGTTGAGACTCGATGAAGCACTTGCAACTGCTGCCGATCGGGAAGCTCGATGGCGGGTTGCTTCAGGACCTGGCTCCCGCCCTGGCGGACACGTTTCGCGTGCCCTGCGAGGTCCTCGCCCGTAGCCTTGATCCCGAATTTGCCTTCCATGGCGAGCGCCAGCAGTACCATTCCTCGGAGCTGCTGCAGCGCATGCAGGGCGTGCTCACGCCTCAATCCTGGCGTGTGCTGGGGGTCGCCTCGGTCGACCTCTATATCCCCATCCTGACCTTTGTCTTCGGCGAAGCTCAGGTGGGCGGCCCCTGCGCCGTTGTGTCGCTGCACCGCCTGCGCCAGGAGTTTTACGGCCTTCCGGAAGACGAATATATCTTGGGCGACCGCCTGCTCAAGGAAGCCGTTCACGAGATCGGACACACCTTGGACCTCACCCATTGCGACGACTACCGTTGCGCCATGGCTCCTTCGCACGCTGTCGAGTGGATCGACCTGAAGGATGGCGCCCTGTGCGCCAGCTGCCAAAGCCAGATTTTCACCAGCTCTGACTGAACAGCCAGCCCTACTCCTTCACCGACAAACCCGGATCGGCGGACATGGCCAGGACCTCGCGGTTCACCGTGTATTCGTAGTCCATGTCGGGTTCGCCGAGCACAGGAGGCCCAGAATCCACAGAGCCTCGGGCCGGCACCGGGAAATCGTACTGCGGGTTGCCCAGTTCGTCGGCGAATGGAGTGTCGTCGAAATGAACGGTGAAGGCTTTTCCTTTCGAAATCCAGCGGATTTGGTCCCCCTTTTTCTTCCGCAGGTTCACCCACTCGCAATCGACATCGCAATTGTCCCGCAGGTGCACGCTGACAGTGTCCCCAGGTACGATGCGAATCGTCTTAAGCTTGCTCTTATGGCCGTGCCTTTTCTTGTGACTGCGCCCGCTTTTCATGTTGCCTCCTTGTGGCACAGCAGCCGGACTTATGGTTGGTTCCAGTCCTTATCCGTCCTCAGTGCCCTTGCAGCATTTGCTGAAAACGCGCTTCACTACGCAGATGATCGAAATCGGGTGTGTTGTCTACGAAACTCACCGGCACCCCCGCTGCCAGCGACTTCTTCAACCACTCTAATGTGTGATCGGTATCCCCAAGGTGGTTGTAAACCAACGCGGCCCGAAAACACACGTCGGGATCCTGGGGCGAGAGTGCGATGGCCGTTCCCAGGCTCGCCAACGCCTCATCCCTTCTGTCGAGCATCGCCAGATAGGTCGAACGATACGCCAGCGTAGGCCCATCCTTCGGATTCACCTTCAGTTTCTCGTCGGCAAGGCGAATGGCCTCGCGATAGGCTTCGCTTGCCTGCTGGCGCTTGCCCGGAGCCCAATACTCCGCATCTCCCAAATTGCCCCAGGCCAACCACCCGGTTTTGTCGAGCTTCAGAGCTTCCTCGAAGTTACTCACAGCCTCGGTGTACTTCCGCATCATGAAGTAGGCCGTCCCCAAGTTCAGATAGGGGTCCACGGTCGGGCGGATGGAGACTGACTTCTCCAGCATGCTGATCGCATCCTGGTACCGGGCCTGGGCGACGTACACCGCACCTAGGTTGGAATAGCCTCGGAAGTTGTCGGGAGACAGATTGATCACCTGCCGGAACATCCCGGCAGCATCGTCATAGCGGGCCTGGTTGAAGTAGAAAAAGCCCAGCGAATTGTACACAGCCCAGTATTGCGGCCGCAGGCTGATGGCCCGCCGGTAGGTGGCCTCCGCTTCGGCTGGCCTGTTCAGTTTTCGATAGGTGTCGGCCAGGCCGCGGAAGGCGTCATCGCTGGTGGGATCGAGAGTGGTGGCTTTCTGGAATTGGACTGCTGCGTTTTCATATTCGCCGGTGGCACGGTACACCCTGCCCAGACAGGTGTAGCCGTCAGCCAGACCAGGCGCCAGGGCCACGGCATGATCGCAAGCCGCCCTCGCCTGGCTGATCCAGTCGCTGCCGTGCTGTCCTTCCTGGTAGCCACGCCAGTAAGCCTCGCCCAGCGCGGCGTAAGCCTGGGCGTATTTCGAGTCCAGCGTGAGCGCGCGATTAAAAGCTGAGACGGCGCTATCCACGTTTTCCGGCTTGTGGTAGTCCAGCAGGTATCCCCGCCCGCGAAGATATTGATCGTGGGCCGAGGGGTTGTCCGTACCATGCGCTGCCAGGACAACCCGATCGTCGCGCTTGATTTCCAGTCCCAGCATGTCGAGCACGCCACTCACGACGCGATCTTCCACGGCAAAAGCATCGGCCGCGCTGGCGTCGATGGTGTCGGCGCGCAGCTGCCGCCGCGTCTTTGCGTCCACCAGGCTGTAGGTGACGCGCACCTGATTGCCTGATCCGTGCAGGCTTCCTTCCAGCACCAGGTTCACGCCGAAGTTCCTGCGGGCCTGTTCCACGCTGGTCACGCCGTCGGCACGAATCTCGGTGATGGGGACGACCTGCAAGGGATAGCTGCCCGTGAGTTGCGTGAGTTTGGCGGTGACCGTCTGCGTGAGTCCGTCGCACAATGCCTTGGCTCCGGGATCACTCCCAGTCGGAGAAAACGGCAGGACTGCCAACTGCGACGGAGCGGAACTGCCCAGCCGCAACCACTGCTGGATCGGCAGTTGCCGGTAAGCCACGATCGCAGCTAGAACCAGAATCACAGCAACGTTGACTAGAAGCCATTTTCGCGACTTGGATTTGCCTGCAAGACCCTGCGGCAACGTGGGGGCGAGCTTGCTCGGCGTCAGGCCCGCCTGTACCTGCCGCAGATCGTCCAGTAACTCCCTGGCGCTGGCGTAGCGCTGTCCTGGTTCTTTCGCCATCGCTTTGCTGACCAGCGCTTCCACTCCGTCAGGGACCCGGGAGTTGAAGATGCGAATCGCTGCCGGCGTCTCATTGCGGATACGGTCCGTGGTAGCGACAAAGCTGCTGGCCATAAACGGGTGATGCCCGGCCAGCATCTCGTACAGCACTACGCCCAGAGAGAACACATCCGCGCGGCCGTCAGGCACCCTCTCCAGCAGCACCTCCGGTGACATGTAAGCGGGAGTGCCTCCCATGGTGCCCGAGCGGTCTACAGTGGAACTCTGGTCGGAGCGGGGCAGGTGTTTGGCCACCCCGAAGTCCAGGATTTTCACCTGGCCACCGGTAGTCAGCATGATGTTTTCCGGCTTGATGTCGCAGTGCACGATGCCGCGCTCATGCGCCGCGGCCAGCGCCTCCGCGCATTGGGTAGCGATTTCGAAGAACTGCTCCAGCGACATGCGCCGCCGCATCCGTTGCCGCAGGTTCTCGCCCTCCACGTATTCCATGACCAGGAAGATTTCGCCCTGTTCTTCCAGCACGTCGTGGAGAGCTGCCACGTGCGCATCGCTGAAGCGCGAGGCACGTTCGGCTTCCTGCTGAAAACGCCGCCGGTAGGTGGCGTCGGCACGCAGTTCGGGTGCCAGGCGCTTGAGCGCTACCGTGCGTTTCAACTTGGTGTCCTCGGCGCGATATACCTCGCCCATGCCACCCTTGCCCAGCCGCTCACCCACACGGAAGCGGCCTACGACGGCCCCGGAGATGGATTCTGGCGCTAGCGCTGGCTGCGACGAGGGTGGCTGAAACTCCGCCATACGATAATCTCAGGAAGGAATAAAAGGCCCTGCCGGGCTCTTCGACCCGCTCTGCCCCTGCTCTGCGGCATCTTACTCCCCGTTTGGAGCACGGGCAAATCAGGGCTGGTCAAGCTATTCGATCACCGACTTCATGCAGAACACGCTGCCCCCGGACTTTTCAAACTCCGAAGTGTCCACCAGCACCGGTTCCAACCCTTCACGGGCCAGGATGGCCCGCAGGTTCTGGCTCACCCGCGGCGTGATGTACCTTCCGTTAGCCACGATGCCGTTGCCCGTAAACTGCAGTGCTTCGTCGCGGGTGAGCTCATGGAGGCGCTTCCAGCCTTGGCGCAGCGTGTCCAGGGCACCGCGAGAGTAAGCGCCCGGGTAGATCAATGCGGCTTCGCTATTCAGTGGACACAAACAGGTGTCGAGATGGTAGCAGTGGTCATCCACCAGTTGCAGCGGGGTAACAGGGATCTCCAGCTCCTGCATCGCTGCGGCAAACTTCTCCACCCCGCCGCGAGTGGAGCGGAAACCGTAACCGGCCCAAATCCGGGAGCGGTCCGGATGCCAGATCAGGTCGCCGTGGCCTTCCAAATACTCGCCGTTAAAGTCCAGGGCAATGACCTTGTACCCGCGCTGGCTGAACCACTCCACGTAGAACGGCACTTCTTTCTGGCGGATGAGATAGCGCATTTCGCTTGGGACGATGAATTTGCCAATCTTCTCGCTATAGCCGACAAACACCTGGTTGGCGGCGAAGACCATGTCTTCAAGGTCTTTTACCGGCTTGATAATCTCCACCTTGACGCCGGATTCCTCCAGCGCTCGCCGCAAGCTCTCCCACTGCTGCTGCGCCCTTTCCCGATCAATGGGCAGACGCATGTAGGGGTTCTTGCGCTCCCGCACATCGAAAAAGGTCGGCGGACACATGAGCACGCGCTTCGGCATAGGCATTTGATGATAGCGGCTGCAGGATGGGAGTTCCAGGAGAGGGCCGACTCGCGCGACATGCTGGAGAGTCTTCCGTACAAGCTTTCGAAAACCGTGTTTCGGGTGGTGTAGCGCTTCAGCGCTGCGATTGCTTCCTTCTCGCTCCCGCTCTAACGCCTCTCCACTACTTTCTTGATCCGCTCAAACGCCCAATCAATCTCCTCCCGCTTGATGACGAGCGGGGGCGCAATCCGGATCACACGATCGTGGGTTTCCTTGCACAGAATCCCTTCCTGCTTCAGCGCCTCGCAGTAAGGCCGGGCCGGGCTGTGCAGCTCGATGCCGATCCACAAGCCTTTGCCACGGACCTCCTTCAGATCGGGGCTGCGCAGGGTCTGCAGTTTCTCCAGGAAGTACCCACCCAGTTCCGCGGAGCGTTCCACCATTCTTTCCTCGACCAATACCCGCAGTGCCGTCCGCGCCACCGCACAGCCCAGCGGGTTGCCGCCAAACGTGCTGCCGTGGTCACCGGGCTTGTACACCCCAAGAATCTCTTTGGATGCGAGTACCGCGGACACCGGATAGAAGCCACCCGCCAGCGCCTTCCCCACGATGAGCACGTCCGGGGTAATGCCCTCATGCATGTAGGCGAACAGCTTGCCGGTGCGCCCCAAGCCGGACTGGATCTCGTCCGTCATCAGCAGCACACGGTTGGCGCGACAAATTTCGGCCGCCTCTTTCAGGAATCCTTTCGGCGGAATGATGATGCCGGCTTCGCCCTGGATCGGCTCAACCAAGAACGCGCAGGTGTTGGGCGTAATCGCCGTGCGCAAGGCTCGCGCATCGCCGAACGGAATGACCTTGAAACCCGGCGTGAACGGACCAAAACCGTCGCGGTATTGCTCATCGGTCGAGAAGCTGACGATGGTGATCGTCCGCCCATGAAAATTGTTCGCGCATACGACGATTTCCGCTTTCCCTTCCGGAATACCTTTGATCTTGTACCCCCACTTACGGGCAGTCTTCACCGCGGTCTCGACGGCCTCGGCGCCAGAGTTCATGGGCAGGGCCATGTCGTAGCCGGTCAGGTCATGCAGTTCCTTGTACAGCAGCGGAAGCTGGTCATTGCGGAACGCGCGCGAAGTGAGTGTGACCTTGTTCGCCTGCTCCGCCAGCGTCTTCAAAATCTTGGGATGGCAGTGGCCCTGGTTGACCGCCGAATAAGCCGCCAGGCAGTCCAGATAACGCTTGCTGTCGACGTCATATACCCACACGCCGCTCGCGCGCTCGATCACCACATCGAGGGGATGATAGTTATGGGCACCGAACTCATTCTCCAGATCGACAAAATCCTGGGTACGTAGAACTTCTTCTGTAACCGGCATAGGTTCCTTTCCTGAGTCCTACTCTTTGTCCAGCAGCATCGTGAGCAGAGCCATCCGCACGTACAGGCCATTCACTGCCTGCCGGAAATAAAACGCCCTGGGATCATCATCTACGGTTTTGTCCAGTTCGACCGTGCGCGGCAGAGGATGCAGAATCATCGCGTCAGGCTTCATGTGCCGCAACACCGCTGAGTCGATAGCATAGTGCGACAGTCCCTTGACGTCAGCCACCCGCTCGGGCCGGATGCGCGTTTGATATACCACGTCCACTTCCCCGATCACCCGGTCAATCTCCGATTCCACCTCGTAGCGCGTGCCATGCTCGTCCAGGTATTCCAGAATGTCCGGCTTCATCCGCATCTCAGGCGGGCTGACAAAGAAGATTTTAACGCGCTCGAATTTCGCCAGCAGGTAGGCGAGTGATCGGGCCGTGCGTCCCTTATCGAGCTCTCCGATGATGGCCACACTCAGCCCGTCCAGTGGACGTTCCCGGTAAATGGTGTAAAGGTCGAGCAGGGCCTGCGTAGGATGCTGGCCGCCGTTTCCGTCGCCCGCATTAATCACCGGGACCGGCGACACCAGCGCTGCGCGCTTGGCGCCCCCCTCCTCATGGTGCCGGATGACAATTACGTCCGAGTAGCTGCCAATGATGCGGATCGAGTCCTCTACCTGTTCTGCCTCGATCTCCGAGGAAAACGCGCGCGCATGTTCGGTGGACAGCACCCGTCCGCCCAACCGGTGCATGGCTGCTTCAAATGAGAACCGCGTCCGCGTGGAGGGCTGGTAGAACAGCGTCGCCATGATCTTGTTGTGGTAGTCAAGCGTGCCGCCCCGCGCCACCACGCGTTCCATGCCCCGTGAACGGTTGAACAGGTCCATCAGCAGGGGCACGGTGAACTGCTGCGACTCGACGACGTGCCTCAATTTCATGTCCCGTCCCAAGAGCGATTGTAACGGCTGGGACTGGCTGGCAGGCTCGACCGGGCTAAAGGTCATCTCGCGCATGATCACCGTCCTCCCACTTGAACTTCGACTTGCGGGCGCGGCCGCATGGTGCCGGCATCGGCAAGGACATGGGTGCCCGCCAATCCGGCCACCGCTCGAGTCAGGTACTCGTAGGAAGTGATCACCGCTTCCTTTCCGCCCTGGCGCAGGAACCGCAGCACCGACTCCACCTTCGGCCCCATGTTCCCCGGCGGGAAGTGACCGGCCCGGGCATGCTCTTCCAACTCCGCCGCAGTCACATAAGTCAGCGGCCGCTGTGTCGGCTTCTTGTAGTCCAGATACACAAAATCGGTATCCGTCGAGATCGCGAACACATCCACGCCCAGGCCAGACGCCAACAGAGCCGAGGCGCGGTCCTTGTCGATCACCGCCTCCACCCCTTGCAGCGTGCCATTGGACCGGATCACCGGGATACCGCCGCCGCCGCAGGCGATCACCAGCACACCGTCTTCGACCAGGTCGCGGATCACTTCGAGCTCGACGATTTCGATTGGGTCCGGGGACGGCACGATCCGGCGGTAGCCACGCGCCGCATCCTCCACAATTTCCCACCCAAACAGGCGTTTGCGCTCCTCAGCATCGGCCCGCGAGTAGAACGGGCCAATAGGCTTGCTAGGATGCTGCATCGCCGGATCGTCGGCCGCCACCACGCATTGCGTCAGCACGGTCACCACTGGCACGTGCAAACTGGCCCGCGACAGCTCGTTGATCAGCGATTGTTGCAGCAGGTAGCCAATCTCACCCTGGGTGGAAGCATCGCAGACGTCGAGAGGATGTCCGGGAACCTGGCTCGCAGCCCGCTCCGATCGCAGCAGCGCCGCCCCGACCTGGGGACCGTTGCCGTGGGTGATAACCAGCCGGTAGCCGGCGCGGATGAGCCCGACAATTTCCGCCGCTGTCCGCCGCGCATTGGCCAGCTGTTCGGCGACACTCCCCTTTTCTCCCGCCCTTATCAGGGAGTTCCCGCCAACGGCTAAGAGCAGCGTTTTCATCGTTGCAACTGGTCCGTGGTTCCGGACGCTGCCATGCGGCCCATTCTCAGACGCGGGCAAGCTCCAGAAGCTTGGCGGGCTCCGGTACCTCCACCGCCGCGTCCTTCATCAGTTCCAGCATGATTGATTTCTGCACATGCAGCCGATTCTCGGCCTCCTGGAACACTGCCGAACGCGGAGAATCAATCACCTCATTGCTGACTTCGTCTCCTCGATGCGCCGGCAGGCAATGCAGGAAGATGGCATCACGCTTCGCCAGAGCAAACAACTTGGCGTTGACTTGGTAAGGCAGAAATATCTGGCGCCGCGCCTCCGCCTCAGCTTCCTGGCCCATGCTTGCCCACACATCGGTGTAAATCACGTCTGCTCCCGACGCGGCTTGTGCCGGGTCATGGGTGATCGTGCATGTGCCGCCCGTCTCCTTGCCCCTCTCCCGCGCCCACTCAACCGCTTCTTTCCTCGGTTCATACCCGAGCGGGGTCGCCACCCAGACTTCCGCTCCGAGCTGTGCTCCGGCAAACATCAGTGAGTGCGCGACGTTGTTTCCATCTCCAATGAACGCCACCTTCAAACCGGCAATCTTCCCCTTGATCTCCCACATGGTGAGATAGTCGGCCATCGCCTGGCAGGGATGGCTGTAGTCGGTGAGTCCGTTGATAATCGGGATGGCGGCATACGCCGCCATGTCCTCTACGATGCTGTGCGCAAAGGTACGGATCATGATGCCTTGCACCATGCGTTCCAGATTCTTGGCCACGTCGTAGACAGACTCGCGCTTGCCCAGGTTGATCTCCGCCGGCGACAGGTACAGCGAGAAACCGCCGAGCTGGTGAATGCCCACATCGAAACTCACTCGCGTCCGCAGCGACGGCTTCTCGAAGATCAGGGCCAGAGTTTTTCCTCTTAGCGCTTCGCTATAGGCAGCGGGATCGGCCTTGATCTGGCGGGCAAGCGCCAGCAGGAAGCGGATCTCGAGCGGCGTGAAGTCTTTGATCGAAAGGAAATCTTTGGGGATCATTTGTGCACTCCCGCAAGTACCGGTTCGAGCTTTCGGGGAAATTTCGCCAGAATTTCGACCAGCCCGGGGCTGGTGAGTTCTTCCACTTCGTAACTCACCCGCAGGCTGGGCTTGTCGATCTTGACGACGTGGGCGAGATCAATGGGAGTCGCCACCAGCACCAGATCGCACGGTGTGCGGTTGATGGTCTCCTGCAATTCATGCCGCTGCACCGCGCTGTAGCCCATGGCGGGCAGCAGGCTGGTGAGATGGGGATAATGCTCGTAGGTGCCGCGAATCGAGCCCACGGCATAGGGACGGGGATCAACCAGTTCCGCCGCTCCGCACTGCCGTGCCGCCACTACCCCGGCCCCATACGGCATTTCACCGTGGGTGAGGGTGGGACCATCCTCCACCACCAAGACCCGCTTGTTCTTGATCGTCTCCGGCGACGCCACTGCCACGCGGCAAGCCATTTCCACGACGGTGGCTTTGGGATTGCTGAGCCGGACGTTCCGGCGGATGGTTTCCACATCGCGCGGCGCCGCCGTGTCCACCTTGTTGATGACCACAACATCGGCCCGGCGCAGATTCACTTCGCCAGGAAAATATCCCAACTCGTGCCCGGCGCGATGCGGGTCGGCCACCACGATCTCGAGGTCCGAGGCATAGAACGGGGTGTCGTTGTTTCCGCCGTCCCACAGGATAATGTCGGCTTCCTGTTCCGCCTGACGCAAGATCTTCTCGTAGTCCACGCCCGCGTATACCACCGTGCCCTTGCGAAGGTGAGGCTCATATTCCTCGCGCTCTTCAATCGTGCACTGTTGCCGTTCCAGGTCTTCCATAGTGGCGAAGCGCTGCACCGCCTGCGCAGCCAGGTCCCCGTAGGGCATGGGATGGCGGATGACCACCGGCTTCCATCCCAGATGACGCAACTCGGAAGCGACCAGCCGCGACACGGGGCTCTTGCCGCACCCCGTGCGCACCGCACACACGGACACCACGGGCAGCGTGGACTTAATCTGAGTGTGCTCAGTTCCGAGAAGCCAGAAATCAGCACCCGCCGCCACCGCGCGCGAGGCCAGGTGCATCAGATTGGGGTGGGAGATGTCGCTGTAGGAGAACACCACGGCATCAATGTCATGTTCGGTGACCAGCCTTTCCAGGTCCTTTTCCTCGAAAATAGGAATGCCGTCCGGGTAGAGTGGTCCGGCTAACTCCCTGGGATAGCGCCGGTTAGCAATGTCCGGAATCTGGGTGGCGGTGAAGGCCACCACCTGATACTCGGCGTTGTTGCGAAATGCAACATTGAAATTGTGGAAGTCCCGGCCTGCCGCTCCCAAGATCAGCACCTTCTTCATGGCGTCCCCCGATCAGAGTTGTGGCTCCAGCCCTCTATCTTCTCGTCTGTGCCGCCTTCGCGGCTGTGCTGCTTATCACCACCGGGTGTGACTTTAAGCACACCCAGTTGAGGCAATGGAACCGTCGAAGGGCCTGCCCCGTGCAACGACAGCCTGCTGTAGGCTTCCGGCAAGGCAGCCGCTGACGAGACCTCGGCAGCGGTGACCATTTGTCGGCATTCACTCCAGGGATCGAATTCTCCAGCCGCAACGCAAATCCCAAACCGAGTGGGCTGTCAATCAGATCGCAGCTCTTCTCTTTCCCAATGGGTTGGGCCACTGGCGTGCAGCAAGAACCCCATTCCTGCCGCCTTAAAACGGCTGATTCATGGAGTCGAGGGAGTAAGCATGCTCCACAAGTGCGCCAATCCAGCCTGTTCCAACGTTTTTCGGCGTCTGAGCGAGGGAAAATTGTTCCAGGTGGAAAGCGAATATCTCGAAGCTGTCAGCCCGGGAAAATCTGTCCCTGCCCGGAACCCCAGGGGTGTCCGCAAGGTGGAACACTACTGGCTGTGCAATGACTGCTCATCCTTCCTCACCCTGATCTTTGATCGCGGCCAGGGAATGATCACAGTTCCCCTGCCCGCCTCCGGCGGCAGGAAGATGGTCACCGCCGTGGGCCTGGAAGACCTGCAGCCCGCCACCGGGCCAAGGGTATCCAATCGGGATTCCTAGCGAGCGCTAGAAGGGATGGCAATATGGACGCGAGAGAATTGTGTCTGTGCGCAATCTGTGGGGAGGAGAAATCCGCCGAGGACCGCTGGTTCCTCATCACCGAGAGCCGCTGGCAGGACAAGCTGAAGATCCTGCACTGGGATGATCGCCTGGCCGCGCAAGCCGGCATTTATCCGGCTTGCAGCCCCGCTCACGTGCAGGAAACCGTTCTGCACTGGATGGCGACGGGAGGGCTCGATTATCCCTTCGCTCGGGTCTCCGCCATGGGGCGCAAGCGCTCTGGGTTGCGCCGGGGGATTCTGTTGTCGGAGCCGGAGGAGGTCGACACCAGCGGCGCCCGGCAGATCGGCGAACTGTCGGTCGACCGGGAGAGCATCCGGCGGGTGCTCAGCGAGAATCCTTACTCGCTCTCGGCAATTCTGGATGCGCTGCTCAGCGCTTTAGAGCGGGATCCGAGCCGCACCGAGTCGGGTATGGAGGCTGACGGCGTTCTCCGTCCCATCCCCCAGGAAATCTGATGCAGAATTGCGGTGTCGCCCTCAGGACGCACCGGACTCTTCCACCTACCCCGCCAGAGCAAGGAGCCGGGAGTCAGGGGCCGGCCCGCGACCCCTGACTCCCGACTCCTGACTCCCGACTCCTGACTCCCGACTCCTGTCAGTGTTTGTAGTACGCCGCGTTCTTTTCGGTGAACTCTTTCAGTTCCTCGGGCAGATCGTCCACCGGATGGATCGAATCCGAAGTGCAAACCGGAACGCACGCGCCGCAATCGATGCAGCCCTCGGGATCGACGTACAACTGGGTGGCCTCTTCAAAACCCGGCTCGTCCTTCTTGGGATGGATGCAATCGGTGGGGCAGACATCCACGCAGAGCAGGTCTTTGATGCAGGTCTGGGTGATTACGTATGCCATGGCAATCTCCGGATGAAATGTTCTCCACCCTCAGACTACGCACCCCGCACTTGACTCGGCGGTGACGTGCGTCACGGAGGCGGTGTGCGCACATCGCAGCCCGCAGCTGGCATCCGCAGGCAAACAGCATATTTCGGGGAGCCGGGGAGCGACGTCACCACGGAGTGTGATCGCGGTCACAGAAAATCCCGTAGGCAAGCAGTTAACAATGAGCCACTAGCAAGACGGATGTTCGAACCCAGAAGATTGCCCGGCCCTTCCTCAATACCCCACGAGCCGCCCCCAGCGGCGGGGCCGGGCGTTCTGCTACGAAGTTGAGGCCGGCGCCGTGTAACCCCATCGGCAAGTCTGGCACGTTGTTGAGAGGAACTCATGGATTCCGCCACTGGCCCCGCCGATCGCAAGACCCGCCCAGTTTCCCCACAAGCGCTCTACCGTGGCCTGTATGTGCGCATCGCCAGAAATCTGGGGGTCGATCCTTCCTATGTAAGCCGGGTGGCCCGCGGGCAGAGACACTCCGCAATCGTAGAAGAGGCGTTGCGCCGGGAACTGGACGGGATCAGCAGAAAACTCCGCGCCAGCACCCAGGCGATTTCGGTCGGCCCAGCCGCTGAACGACGGGAGCCCAGCGGGCGGCTCAGCCTCTTTGTGAAGCGGGACCGCAGTTGGATGCGCCGGGAGTGGTTGCGCGACTGCCAAACAAATCGGATTCTGCGAAGCTTCCCGCTGTCCGCGCAAAAGCGTGTTTCCCCAATCCTGCCCTTGGTCGAAGAGGCCATGCGGCTGAGCCAGCTCACGCCCCGGCAGATCAATGCCAATTCCTCACGCGCAGCCCAGGCGCACGGACGCTTGCGGCGCCAGCAGAGATACTCTGTCAGCGCTCTGGTCGAGGAGTACCACCTATTGCGCCGCTGCATTTCCCGCGTCGCGGAAAAGCATCTCCATCAGATGGATCGCGATCTCCTCTTCTGCGATCTCGACCGCGCGGGGGAGGCGATCGCCCGTCAAATGCAGAGCGCGTTGACCGGCTTTTTACGTCGCAGACCCGCCACTCACGACAAAGCGTGACTCAGTCACTGCACATGCATACGGTGGATTCTCGGACTTTTTCGACTTCTACCTGCGCAATCTCATGTCCACGATGAAAGGAGCAGCTTATGCGTGGACGTTCCCTGCGCCTAAGTGCACAAAGCCCGCCGAGATGCATCTCAGCGGGCCCAGTTACTCTTCGTAATATCAAATCTCAGGCTGCTTTCTTCTCCTGCCTTACCTTGGCCCAGCGTGCCCTTTGCGCCGCAGCGATCCTGCGCCGCGCCGCAACCGACAACCGGGGCCGGGTTCTTACGCCGATGCTGTTTCCCGTCGCCAAACCCTTAAGCGCGCCAATGGCACCTTCCAGGCGGCGGAGTTCCTGTTGCATCCGTTTTCTTTCTTTCTGTAATCCTAGCAACACCTGTGAAAGATTTGACATGTATGTCCCCCTCGGCTAGGAATTGTATCAGGCGGCGGAAGCTTTGGCGCTCACTTACTTTCGCTGAATAGCCCGGCCGGCTGGGCTTTCCGACCTGGTCCCGCAGTCACCTTGATGCTGTTGCTCAAGAACGGAAGGGACGGAAGTAGATCAGAAATCCCCGGGCTCAGGAAGGATTGTCCGCTCTCGCCCCGTATACTCACTTGGTTGGATCGCGCGGGAACTTCAAATACGGCAGGCGGACGTCGTCGATGAATACCTGGTCGGCGCGGATAGCCGTCGGTGCTTCGAAGCCTGCCGACCCGCCGTTACTGACAAAATCATCCTGTTCGACGCCATCACCGCTCACTCCCAGCCCGCCCACCAGCACGCCGTTGCGGTAGAGCGGCACGCTGCCGGGGAAAAAGACGATACCGTTGTGGTTTTGCGGGTTAGTCGTGTCCGACCCTTGCGTGCACGGGTTGGCGGTGTCCTGTTTATAGAGGTCGAAGAAAGGCCCCGGACCGCTGCCATCAATGCCGGGAGGAAATAGTGGTTGTGCACCGAAACTGATAGTGCGATTGGTGACTGCCGTCCCGGAGGGCACACCCGGCAGGTCCACAGGCGCAGGGGGAGTGCTGTAGTAGATCACGTTTCTCGACTTGGCGACTGCAACGTCGATGCTGAAGACAGTGGCGTCGGGCATACGGTACAAGGCGAGCAGGGTGCCGTCCAGGTCCGAGACCGCGATCACCATTCTGGCCCGCGAGCCAAGCGGCAGGCGGATGACCGCGCGGGTAACGCTGGCGGTGGCCACAGCGTTCATCACGATGCTATCCACTTCGCTCTGGGACAATCCGCCTATGGGGCCTGCGCTCGGATTTACGAGGTAACCGTCCGGAGCCAGTGGCAGGTCACCCGTAGGCCCTATCATGTAACTGCCGGTGAAGCTGCCCGGGGAGATCCCCGGAGGAGCTGAGGTCTGGTTCACAAATGGCAGGGCGATCCCGTCAATCAGCACCACGCCCGGCGGCGCGACCACCAGCCCGATCCCGTCCGCCAACCCCGTGAGTCCCCCAGATCCTTGGAATGCAGCGTATTCGGCAACATCGGTCGAGGCCGCAACCACGCCTACCCCGCCCACCATGGTGCCATTCTTGAATATCGGCACCCCGCCTGGATTCACGGCCAGCGGATCGCTGTCGTTAACATCGGCCTTGCCGGTGATCACGCCCAGCCCGGGACTGGTGCCATCAATCAGGGTCGCGGGGGGAATCTCCTTGCCGGTGACGAAGGTCGTGTTGAATGAACAGCCGCGATTGGTGTTCTCGATCCCATACAACGCGGCATTCGGGGTGAACGAAACCCCCGGAGGGAAATGAATACCGCTGATGAAGCGGACCGTGCGCGAGGAAAGAGGCGCCTGCGTGTTGCTGAAAAAGGAGGCCGTGCGTGCCAGAGCCACCGCCAGGTTCTGGGAGTCAGGAGTGGTTCCGAAGTTGCCCATACCGGTTGTCGGATTGCAAGGCGTTTCCGTGCAGAAGACAGCCAGGATCCTGCCCAACCGGTCGGTCACCGCAACCACGATGGGAACATTGACCGACTGAACCGCGGCATGTACGACTTCATCAACGTCGCTGGCGCTGAGAGGCGAAGGCGGTATGGGTGGCGGGTCGGTCCTCCCGCTTTGCCCTCCACCGCAGGAAGTTAACAAAAGGCCCAGGCCGACACCGAGCACGCAGAGCGCAAGAACCGCGGCGAGCATTTTGCTCGGCCGATACGTGCTGCCGTCCGTCTTCATTGGCAAGAATCCTGAGCGTTGCGCTCCACTTTGCGCTCCAGCTTGCAAGAGTCTGCATCCGGCACGATGCCCTGTCAAGCCGTGTGTAAGCCCGCGCTTCGCGAATCGTGCGTCGCTGCCGACATTGATCGAACCGGTTCAGCGCCATTCACTCTCCAGTGCCGGCCATCTCGTTCCAGCAGGTCGTCCGCCTCCCGCGGTCCCCAGGTCCCTGCGGGATAATTGGGGAAGTTGCGCGGCCGCAGCGCCTTCCACACATCCAGAATCGGGGTCACCACGCTCCAGCCTGCCTCCACCATGTCCGCCCGCTGAAACAGTGTGGCATCGCCGATCATGCAGTCATGCAGCAGTCGTTCATACCCGGTTGCTGACGTCGTCCCAAAATAATCCGAGTACGCGAAATTCATGTTCACCGCGCCCAGACGCATGATGGGGCCGGGAACCTTGGCGCCGAAACTCAGCGAGATGCCTTCCTCGGGCTGAATGTGCAATACCATCAGATTCGGGGTGAGCCGTTCCACCGGCGTGTCACGGAACAAGATAAAGGGCGCCCGCCGGAACTGGATGGCGACTTCGGTGTGCCGCTGCGGCAGGCGCTTTCCCGTCCGCAGATAGAACGGCACGTCCGCCCAGCGCCAGTTGTCGATCTGCAGACGCATGGCCACAAACGTCTCGGTCGAAGAGTCCGGGTTCACGCTTGTTTCCGAGCGGTAGGCCACCATGCGCTTGTTGGGGTCGTGACCTTCGCCGTACTGGCCGCGCACCGCCCGGGTGAGCACGTCTTCTGAACTCAGCGGCTGGATGGCGTGCAAAATCTTGGCCTGCTCGTCGCGCACCGCATCGGCCTGGAAGGATATCGGCGGCTCCATAGCCGTCAGAGTAATCAATTGGAAGATGTGGTTGGGAACCATGTCGCGCAATGTGCCGGCCTCGTCGTAGTACCCGCCGCGGTTCTCCACACCCACCGTCTCGGCCACCGTGATCTGCACGTGATCAATGTAACGGCGGTTCCAGATGGGCTCGAAGATCCCATTCGCAAAGCGAAACGCCAGAATATTCTGGACGGTTTCTTTTCCCAGGTAATGATCGATGCGGTAGATCTGGCTCTCCTTGACCACGTCCATCAACTGGCGGTTGAGCGTCCTGGCGGAATCCAGATCGCGCCCAAAGGGCTTTTCGACGATCACGCGCCGCCAGACATCCTTGGTCTCAGTCATCAAACCGGCGGTACCCAGTTGCTGCACGATGGGTGCGAAAAAAATCGGCGAGGTCGCCAGGTAGTAGAAGTAGTTCCCCTGTGTCCCGTGGTCCTTGTCCACCTGCTGCAACAATTGCGCCAGCTGCTGGTACGCTTTGGCATCGCCGAATTCGCCGGGCATGTAGTAGAGACGCCGGGTGAACCATTCCGTCAGGTCCGCACTGAGGGCGCCGGTGGCGAACTCCTTGATGTCCCGGGTAAATTTCTCGCGGAACTGGTCGGTGGTCATCGGTTCGCGGGCCAGGCCCACGACCGCAAACTCCCGCGACAGGAGATTGGCCGCGGCCAAGTTGTAGAGTGCAGGGATCAGCTTGCGCCGGGTGAGATCACCCCCAGCGCCGAAGATCACCATCACACAGGGATCTCCCGGCCTGCCCACTTGCGGCTCCGCCATTTCCGTCATTGTTGAAACCGTCATCGCCAACCCTCTCCTGTCGTAGCGCGGCGTCTCGCCGCTGGCGCGGTGGCGTCCCGCCCCCGCACCCTGCGCCAACTATGGCTGCCTTAATCCGCCGCGTGGGACTGTTGCTCGATGTGTCCGCCGAACTTCTGCCGCATGGCCGACAGCACCTTCTCCGCGAAGGTGTGCTGCTGCCGCGAGCGGAACCGCGTGTACAGCGCCGCGGACAACACCTCCGCCGGCACCGCTTCCTCCACCGCCGCCATGATCGTCCAGCGGCCTTCGCCAGAATCCGCCACCACGCCGGTGTAGTTGGAGAGCGTCGGGTTCTCCACCAAGGCCATCGCCGTCAGGTCCAGCAGCCACGACCCCACCACGCTGCCGCGCCGCCACACCTCGGCGATGTCGGCCACGTTGAGGTTGTAGCGGTGATCTTCCGCTACCTGCGTCGAGTTCGCATTCTGGAAGATATCGAATCCCTCGGCATAGGCCTGCATGAGCCCGTATTCGATCCCGTTGTGTACCATCTTGACGAAGTGCCCGGCACCGGAGGGGCCGCAGTAGAGGTAGCCATCCTCCGCGGTACCGGACATTTTTTCCCGCCCCGGCGTGCGCGGTACATCTCCCCGGCCCGGCGCCAGTGTCTTGAAAATCGGGTCGAGGTGCTTCACGGTGGCCTCCGGCCCTCCGATCATCATGCAATAGCCGCGATCGATGCCCCAGATGCCGCCGCTGGTCCCCACGTCCACATAGTTGATGCCCTTCTTCTGCAGGATCTTCGAGCGCCGCACATCATCCTTGAAATAGGAGTTGCCCCCGTCGATGATGGTGTCGCCGCTGCTCATTTTCTCCGCCAGACTCATGACCGTCTTTTCGGTCGCATCTCCGGCGGGAACCATCACCCAGGCTGCGCGTGGCGGCTTCAGTTTGCTCACAAAATCGTCGAGCGAGGATGATCCGGTCGCCCCCTCGCCCACCAGTTGCTTCACGTTGTCGGCGCTAAGGTCAGACACCACCAGTTGATGTTTTCCCCGCATCAGGCGACGAGTCATGTTCGCGCCCATCCTGCCCAAACCCACCATTCCGAGTTGCATAGTCTGCTCCTGTCTCAAAAAGTTGTAGCGCCGTGAAACTCAGGCCAAGGCCTGCTTGACGATGGTCTGCAATTTTGCCAGGCCGGCAGCCACATCCGGCCCAAGATGGACGCGTAATGCGCGCCGGTTCCGCTCCGCCAGCACCTGGAAATCCCCGCGTGCCTGCGCCGCCTTCACGATCCCGAAAGTATATTTCTGTCCGGGGACCGGCAAGTCTGCCGCATCGTCACAGGTGATCTGCAGGAACACGCCCGAGTTGGGCCCCCCCTTGTAGGCCTGGCCCGTGGAGTGGAGGAAGCGCGGGCCAAAGCCTAAACAGGTGGCCACGCGGCTCTTGTCGCGCACGGCGTGGCGGATGGCCTGCAACTGCTTCTCGTGTGCTTCGTTCATTTGGACGTACGCCAGCAGCGCAAAATAGTCGCCCGCCGACAGCCGGCCGAGATGTGCCCGAAGATAGCCCGCCACCGTCTGGTCATTCCCCGCCGCCTGCTTCAGCGCCGCTGCGTTGCGCTCATCGGTAAACAGCTTGATCCCGTCGCCCTGCAGAATTGGCTGCTCCGAAGGCAGGCTGCCCGTCTTTTCGTACGCGCTGGTCAGGCTGCGGGTTGCGATCTTGCTGGCTTCCACGTCCGGCTGGTTGAACGCGTTGATGCCAATGATCGAGCCCGCCACCGCGGTGGCAATTTCCCAGCGGAAGAATTCCTGGCCCAGATCGTAGACATCCGACACCGAGATTCGCACTACGGGATGCCCGGCCTGCTCCAGGGCCTTCACCTTGGCATCCTGGTTCGCATCGGCTCCGCCTTCCAGCCGAAGGTATGCGAACACGCGGTCCTTCCCGTACACCTCGGGTGGTCCCAGTTCCTCGCGGTCCACAGGGATGAGTCCCTTCCCGTCCTTGCCGGTGGATTCTGCCATCAGCTGTTCGAGCCACGCGCCCAGATCGTTGATGCCCGGAGAAGCGATGATGGTGACTTTGTCCCGGCCCCGCCGCGCGGCCACGCCCAGGATCGTTCCCAGCACCAGGCCCGGGTTCTCTTCCAGAGGAACGCAAGAGGCGCAAGCGTGGACCATCTCTTCGGTGCGGTCGAGGAAGCGATGCAGGTCAATTCCCATGACCGCTGCCGGCACGATCCCGAAGTTGGAGAGTGCCGAATAGCGGCCCCCAATGCTGGGCAGCCCGAAGAAAATGTGCCGGAAACCATCCGCCTCCGCCACATGCTGCATTTTCGAAGCAGGGTCGGTGACCGCGATGAAGTGTGCTCCCGCCTTGTCCGCTCCCACCGCCTGCTTGGCGCGTTCCAGAAAATACTGCTTGAAGATGTTCGGTTCCAGGGTGCTGCCGGACTTGCTGGAAACGATGAAAAGCGTCTTGGCAAGGTCCACTTTGTTCTCGAATGCCTTAATCTGCGCCGGATCGGTGGAATCAAGCACGTGAAACTCCGGATAGCCATCCTGCCTGCCGAAGGTGATCTTCAAGACCTCCGGGCACAGGCTGGAACCACCCATTCCCAGCAGCAGGGCGTGGGTAAAGCCCCCCGCCCTGGCTTCCTTGCCCATGTCGATCAGGGGCTGGATGTGCGCCAGTTGGTCGTCGGCGATACCCAGCCACCCCAGCCAGTTGGCTTCGTCCGCATTGGTCCATAACGAGGCGTCGTGCTGCCACAAGCGGCGCATTTTGCCGCCGGTACGCCACTCATCAATCGAGGCCGTAGCCGCCGCCGTCAACTCCGCCGGCAAGGTGTAGGTTTGATGGTTCACTTTGGCCACCAACTGCAGGTGGCTGGGCCGGTCCACGGCCTTCAGCAGCTTGTCGAAGGCCTCGGCGAAAAGCTTCAGCCCTTCTTCCAGCAGCTTGTCGGTCGCCGCCTGCATCGAAATACCCAACTCGCCCAGGGTCTGCATGGTATCGCTGGCGGCTTCGACGTCTTCCTCCAGACTCGGCCGCAGGTTGCCGTGTTCGCGAAAGGCCGAGAAGGTCGCCGGAGGGATAGTGTTGACCGTGTCCTTCCCGATCAATTCCTCGACGTAGATCACATCGCGGTAATGCGGGTTCTTGGTGCTGGTGCTCGCCCACAGCACGCGCTGGGTCTGCGCGCCCTGGCTGGCAAGTTGTTGCCAGCGGTTACCCGAAAAGATCTGCTTGTAGCGCTGGTAGGTCAGCTTGGCATTGGCGATGGCGACCTTGCCCATGGTGCTGCGCAGCAGGGCGCGTTCGCCGGGAGTTTTCGCAGTTTTCAAGTTGGCGGTCAGCATGGCATCGATCAGGGTATCGATGCGGCTGATGAAGAAGCTCGCCACGCTAGCGACTCCGCTGATGTCCGCGCCTTTCGCCGCACGCTTCTCCAGGCCGGAAATGTAGGCTTCGGCCACGCGCTCGTACGCTGCCTGGGAAAACAGCAGCGTGACGTTGACGTTGATGCCTTCGCTGATCAACTGCTCCACCGCCGGAATGCCCTCTGCCGTGGCGGGCACCTTGATCATCAGATTTTCACGTCCCGCAGCTTTCCACAGCCGGTGCGCTTCTTCGATCGTCCCGCGCGTGTCGCGGGCCAGATACGGCGACACTTCCAGGCTAACGTAGCCATCGCGCTTCTTGCTCGCCTGGTAGATGGGCTTCAGCAAGTCGGCGGTGTCTTGAATATCGCGGATCGCCAGCTGCTCATAGCGCGCCTTCGCGTCCAGGTCCGAGTTCTTCTCCAGTTCTGCCAGGAAATCGCCATAGTCGGTACTGCCGGTGATCGCCTTCTCAAAGATGGAGGGATTCGAGGTCACCCCCCGCAGGCCGTCTTCGTCCAGCAGATGCTGCAACTCGCCGCTGGTGATCAGGCTTCGCCGGATATAGTCCAGCCACACCGACTGCCCGTAGCGCAGGAGTTCTTTCAGAGGATTGCTTTTCGGTTCGATTTCGAGCGCTAGCGCTGACATGATCTTTTCTCCACGTTCAATGATGACTATTTCGCCTGGCGCACCGCATCCTTGGCAGCAGACACGATGGCCTCCGGCGTAAATCCGAACTTTTTCTGCAGTTCCTTCAGCGGGGCCGAGGCGCCGAAGGTCTTCATGCCGATGCGCGCTCCCTTGCTGCCGACATATTGCGCCCAGCCAAAGGTCGAAGCCTGTTCCACGGAGACCCTCGCCTCCACCTCTGGCGGAAGCACGCTGTTGCGGTAGGCCTCGTCCTGCTTCTCGAACAATTCCCAGGAAGGCATGCTTACCACTCTCGCCTTGATGCCCTCCTGGGTGAGCTGCTCATAGGCGGCTACCGCCAGATAAACCTCGCTGCCGCTGGCCATGAGGATGACTTCCGGCTTGCCGCCCGGGGCGTCGCCCAACACATAAGCGCCCTTGGCCACTCCGGCGGCGGAAGCGTACTTGCTGCGGTCCACCGTCGGCAAGGCTTGTCGCGAGAGCACTAGCACCGCCGGCCCGTGGTGCAACTGCGCAATCACCTTCCACGCCTCCAGGGTCTCATTGGCATCGCCCGGGCGCAGGGTGACCAGGCCGGGAATCGCGCGCAGCGAGGCCAGTTGCTCGATCGGCTGGTGGGTCGGACCGTCTTCTCCCACGCCGATGGAATCGTGGGTGAAGATGTAGATTGTCGGAATCTCCATCAGCGCCGACAGCCGGATGGCCGGGCGCGAATAGTCGCTGAAAATCAGAAAACCCGAACCATACGGGCGAATCTTGGACAACGAAAGCCCGTTCAGGATTGAGCCCATGGCGTGCTCACGGATGCCAAAGTGCAGATTGCGTCCGCCGTAGTTGTCGGCGGTGAAGTCGCCCGCTCCCTCAAACGTCAGGCGGGTCTTGGTGGACGGCGCCAGGTCGGCAGAGCCGCCGATCAGCCAGGGAATGTTCTTGGCCAGCGCGTTTTGAACCTTGGCAGAAGCATCGCGCCCTGCTACTCCTTTGGGATCGGGTGGAAACGTGGGCAGGTTCTTGTCCCAGCCCGCAGGCAACTTGCGGGCCTGCATCAGCTCGAGGTGGTTGGCCTGTTCGGGATATCTGGTCTTATAAGCTTTGAACTTCTCTTCCCAGGCCAGGCGCAGGTCATGCCCCCGGCGCCCGATGCCCTCCTGGAAATGTTCATACACTCCGCCCGGCACGTAGAACTTGGCGTTCTCCGGCCAGCCGTAGTTGCGCTTGGTCAGCCGAATCTCCTCGTCACCCAGCGGCTCGCCGTGGGCGGCGCTAGTGTCCTGCTTGTTGGGGGAACCGTACGCGATGTGGCTGTCCACGATGATCAGGGTTGGCCGGTCAGTGGTGTTGTGAAAACACTGGAAAGCCCGGCCCAACATTTCCTGGTCGTTGGCATCGCCCACCCGGGTCACGTTCCAGCCGTAGCCGATAAAGCGTGTGGCCACGTCGTCGCTGAACGCCCAGGAGGTGTTGCCCTCAATCGTGATTTTGTTGTTGTCGTAGATCCAGCAAAGGTTCGAGAGTCGCAAGTGGCCGGCCAGCGACGCCGCCTCCCCGGACACGCCTTCCATCATGCAGCCGTCGCCGCACAGCGCGTAGCAGTTGTAGTTGAACAGCTCAAACTCAGGGCGATTGAAATATGCCGCCATCCACTTGCCGGCCATGGCCATGCCCACGCTGGTCGCCACTCCCTGTCCCAGCGGCCCGGTCGTGGTTTCCACACCCGAAGTCCAGCGATATTCCGGATGGCCCGGGCACTTGCTGTCCAGTTGCCGGAAGCGTTGGATGTCGCTCAGCTTGACGCTGGGCTGGCCGAGCACTTCGTAGTCGGGATCAACCGCCTTGACTCCGGTCAGGTGCAGCATCGAGTACAGCAGCATGGAGGCGTGCCCGATGGAGAGCACAAACCGGTCCCGGTTCGGCCAGATGGGATCCTGCGGATCAAAGCGCAGCACACCTTGCCACAGCGCGTACACTACCGGCGCCATCGCCATGGCGGTGCCCGGATGGCCGGAGTTGGCCTGCTGCACCGCGTCCATGGAAAGCGTACGGATGGTGTTGATGCACAACCCATCCATTTCCTTGCGGCTGAACACAACCTGCTCGTTGGCTGCCATAGATTCCCTTCTCAGACTTGCGGCGGTGGCTGCAGTCCCGCCACCGCGCTCAGGGAGGGCGGGGGATTCTCGCGGCCGATCTCAGCGCAAGCGCTCTTACTGTTTGCTCTTTCACCCCGCTGACTGTCTACAGACTGCTTGGACACGGGCCCGTATTCACAATGCACCCCACGCACGCAGGCCGTTACCGGTGGAGACAAGACGAGGAATGCTGGACGGCCGGACCCCAACAATTTACGAGATGGCGATTATGACCGGATTTCCAGCAAAGTCAAGCAAAGCTTGCTCCTAAGCACAGGGTGTGATACGAAATATGCCCTTGTTTTAGTGCTAACGGTCCCTTGGACCAAATTCTCTCTGGGGACGTGAGGACAGCAGTGGCGCGGAACTCGCTTTTGTGTACGCAGCCTGGACGGTGGCCTTTCTTCCTGCTCCCGCTGCTGGTCTGGTCGCTCGTGCCAGTGGCGCTCAGCGCCTCTCCGGCCGCTGCCCCGGTTCCCTCCTGGCAGCGTATTCCCGGCCATGCCCCCGCCAGCACGGCTGCGCTGCAAGGTACCGTCCGCGACGATCAGGGACGGGGACTGCCGGGGGTGAGGTTGACACTGGTGCAAACCGGCGGAAGGGCCCTGCCCCCGATTCTCAGCAATGCAGAGGGCATTTTCCGTCTGCGGGACTTGCAACCGGGCAGCTATCAGCTCAAGCTCGACAAAGACGGATACCAGCCTCTGAACTTCCCCAATGTTCAACTGCGGCGCGGCGAACTGTTGAGCTTGGACCTCAAGCTCAGTCCGGTGTCGGCCACAGCTCCCGCCAACAAGGGCCCTTCCGGCTTGCCGGGCGCAGTGCCGTCTGCCGCCGCTCAGCCGACTGCTGCCGGGACCTATCCCGGCTTGCGCAAGCCGCAGGCCGCAGCCGTGCCCGGTCCGCTGGCCATTGCCCCCGAGCAGGTGCCCCAGGATTCCGCCAATTTTTCTCCCGATCCCGACCGCTGGGACGCGACCATGCCGGAGTGGAGCCGCTATGGCAAACCCGGCGAGTTCCCCTACACCAGGAGCCACTGGTACGATCCCTTTAACCGCAGCCGGATCAAGGGCGACTTGCCCATCTTCGGCCAGCGCTGGTTCTTCAACTTCACCGGAACCAGCCTCACCAGCATTGATGGCCGGCGCCTTCCCGTCCCCAGCGGCGTCGCCGCGGAAAACCCCGGCAGCAGCGATTTCTTCGGACGCGGTGGGCAGGGGTTCCTCTCTGAGAATCTTCGTCTGTCGTTTGACCTCTTCCGCGGCGACACCAGCTTTCGCCCGGTGGATTTCCGCATTCGTTTTACACCGGAGGTCAACCTCAATTTCCTGCAAACCCGCGAACGCGGCCTGGTGAACATTGACGTGCGCCAGGGCATCGCCCGTTTCGACCAGCACACCGGCATCCAGGAAGCTTTTGTCGAAGCCAAGCTCCATGACCTGAGTCCGAACTTTGATTTCATCTCGGTGCGCGCCGGAATCCAGCAGTTCACCAGCGACTTTCGCGGCTTCCTGTTCTCCGAGGAGCAGCCTGGCATCCGCCTCTTCGGGAACTTGCGCTCCAACCGCATTAATTACAACCTCGCGTATTTCTACTTTCTGGAGAAAGACACCAACAGCGGCCTGAATACTTTTAACCAGCGCCACCAGCAGGTGTACATCGGCAACGTCTACATCCAGGATTTTCTGACCAAGGGCTACACCACGGAGTTCAGCTTCCACTACAACCGCGACGATCCCAGCATTCACTTCGATGAGAACGATTTCCTCGTGCGTCCTGCTCCGGTTGGGGCCGTGGTGAACCACGGAATCATCACCCACGGCATCCGCGCTTACTATCTGGGCTGGACCAGCAACGGCCACATTGGCCGCCTGAACGTGAGTCACGCCTTCTACCAGGCGCTGGGTCACGATACCTTCAACGCCATCGCGGGGCGGCGAGTGGACATCAGCGCGCGCATGGCGGCGCTGGAGTTGTCGGTGGACAAGGACTGGGCGCGTTTCCGCACCTCGTTCTTCTATGCCTCCGGCGATCACAGCAATACCTCAGGAATTTTTCGTACCGACGGCACGGCCCACGGCTTTGACACCATTGTGGACGAGACGCACTTTGCCGGAGGCGCCTTCAGTTTCTGGGACAACGAAGGCATTCGCCTCACTGGCTCAGGCGTGGCTCTGGTAGGCCCCGGTAGTCTGCTGCCCAGCCTGCGCAGCAACAAGGAAGAGGGCCAGGCCAACTTCGTTAATCCCGGAATTTACATCGCCAACGTGGGCGCAGATTTTGACGTGACTCCCAAGATTCGCGCCTTCGTCAACGGCAACTATCTCCGCTTCGACCGCACCGAACCGCTCGAGCAGATTTTGTTTCAGTCCCCCATTCGCCACAGCATTGGGACGGATTTGGGACTCGGCGTAGAATACCGGCCACCTTTGACCGAAAACATCGTCATCACCGGAGGCGCCTCGACGCTGCTTCCCGGTGATGGATTCAAGGACATCTACAACGGCAGAGTATTATTTTCCGTCTTCTCGACGGTTCGCGTGGTTTTCTGAAGTTGGGTAGATCGCTATGCAAGGTTTCCATCTCCGCAGGTTGGCCCAGTTCCTGGTGGCAGCGGCACTGTTCTGTTTCTCGCTCGCGGCCTTCGGTCCTCAAGTTCGCACCGCCTCCGCCGCAAATCCCGCACAGGGCTCGTCACAATCGCCCGCCGGACAAACGCCGGAATCTGAATTCCTGCTGGGACAGCCGCAGACCGAGGTGGACCGCAAGTCCGCCGGTTGCGTGAGCTGCCATACCTCCACCGACAACGCCACCATGCACATGACGGGCACCGTCCATCTGGGCTGCACCGACTGCCACGGTGGTGACTCGCAGGTCATGGTGCCCGCCGGCGCGGCGCAGGGGTCTCCGCAGTACGAAGAGGCAAAAAGGAAGGCCCACCCGCAGCCTCGCTTTGCCGAGAACGCCCGCAGCTCCGCCAATCCCGTGCGCGCCTACACCAAGTGGCTGAAGGAAGATCTTGACTTCGTGAAATTCGTGAACCCCGGCGACCTGCGCGTGGCGGAAGAGACCTGTGGGCGCTCGGGATGCCATCTGGCCGAGGTGCAGCGCGTACGCACCAGCATGATGACCCACGGCGCCATGCTGTGGGAGGCCGCACTGTACAACAACGGCGCCGTTCCGGAGAAGAACGCCATATTCGGCGAAAGCTATGCTCCTGATGGGAGCCCGCAGCGCCTGCAGACCTTCCCGCCGCCCACCGCCGAGGAGACTCGCCTGAAAGGTGTGCTTCCCTACCTGGAGCCCATCGAGCGCTGGGAAATTTCCCAGCCCGGCAACGTTCTCCGCAGCTTTGAGCGCGGCGGCAGAAACAAGCCCGAGATAGGCAACCCCAGCCTGGAGGAGGATCCCGGCCGTCCCGATGTCAAGCTCGGCCCGCGCGGCTTTGGTACCATCCTACGCACCGATCCCACCGTCCTGGGTCTGCAGAAAACACGATTGCTCGACCCCCTGCTCTCCTTCCCCGGAACCAACGACCAGCCCGGCGACTACCGCGCCAGCGGTTGCAGCGCCTGCCACGTGATTTACGCCAACGATCGCTCCCCCGTACACTCCGGACCCTATGCGATTCGCGGCAATCGCGGTCAGACTGCGACCGTTGACCCCACCATCTCCAAGAACGAATCCGGGCACCCCATCAAGCATGAGTTCACTCGTTCGATTCCCTCCAGCCAGTGCATCGTGTGCCACATCCATCCCGGCACCAATATGGTGGCCACGTACTATGGCGACATCTGGTGGGACAACGAAGTCGACGGCGAGCAGATGTACCCGGACAAGCAGCGCAATCCCAGCCCCGGCTTCCAGCAGCAGGTACAGAAGCGCAATCCGGAGCGTACTGCCATCCGCGGTCTTTGGTCGGACGTGAACTTCCTGGAGAAGACCGGCACTCCGGAATTCAATGCCAAGCTGAAAGACACTCAATTCGACGACTTCCACGGCCACGGCTGGATTTTCCGCAACGTCTTCAAGCACGACCGCAAGGGCGACCTGCTCGATGCCGAGGACAAGATCGTCTCTCCCAACGATCCCGACAAGTTCAACAAGGCCGTCCACCTGCAAGACATCCACCTGGAGAAGGGCATGCAGTGCATTGATTGCCACTTCGTCCAGGACAATCACGGCAACGGCAAGTTGTATGGCGAGACCCGCAATGCAGTCGAGGTGGATTGCATTGACTGCCACGGCACCATCGAGCATCGGGCCACTCTAAAAACTTCCGGTATCGCCGCCCCCGAAGGCGGCACCAACATGGAGAAGATGCGAACTCCCTGGGGAGCGCGCCAGTTCTACTGGAGAGAAGGACGTCTTTACCAGCGTTCCATGCTGAACAAGGACCAGGAATGGGAAGTGGTGCAGGTGCTCGATTCCATTACTCCCGGCAACCCGCACTACAACCAGAAATCACGCCTGGCCAAGACCATCGAGACCGACGGTAGCACCTGGGGAAGCGTCCCTGGCGACGAGTCCAAACTGGCCCACCAGAACAACAAGATGACCTGTTACACCTGCCACAGTTCCTGGGCCCCGACCTGCTACGGCTGTCATCTCCCCATGACCGCTAACCAGCGCATGCCCATGCTGCACAATGAGGGTCTGCTGACGCGCAACTGGACCTCCTACGACTTCCAGGTGCTGCGCGATGACATCTACCTGCTCGGCATTGACGGCACGGTCACCGGCCACCGCATCGCGCCCGTGCGGTCCGCCTGCGCCGTTCTGGTCAGCTCGCAGAACGCAGACCGCGACTGGATTTACTACATGCAGCAGACCATCTCCGCGGAAGGCTACAGCGGCCAGGCCTTCAGCACCTTCGTCCCCCACACCGTGCGTGCCAAAGAAACGAAGACCTGCACCGATTGCCACGTCTCCCAGGCCGACGACAACAACGCCTGGATGACCCAGTTGCTCATGCTGGGCACCAACTTCATGAACTTCATGGGCCGCTATGTCTACGTGGCTACCGGCAACAAGGGCTATGAGGCCGTCGCCGTCACCGAGCATGACGAGCCGCCCGCAGTGTACGGCAGCCATCTCCACAAGCTCGCGTATCCCGAGGACTACGAGAAGTTCGTGAAAGACGGCAGCGAGCTGAAGGAGGTCCGCGAACACCCCGGGTCCAACATTCTGGCAGTGCAGGGCCGGGGGGAGTATCTATACGCGGCCATGGGAAAAGGCGGCTTCCGCGTGTACGACATCGCCAACATTGATGACAAGGACATCTCGGAGAAAACAATTACCGCGCCCGTGTCGCCCCTTGGCCAGCGCTTCTACGTCCACACCAAGTACGCCACCGACGTGGCCACTCCCACTACCTTGGGCGTGGACCCGCTGCGCACCCATCGCCCGGAGAACGAAGAGCAGCCAATCCACCTGATCTACGGCTTCCTCTACGTGACTGACAAGTACGAAGGCCTGGTCATCGTTGGCGATCCCAATCTCAAGAGCAGGAGCCCCGGTGTCGGCACTTTGCTCGATGGCGACCCCAACAACAACTTCCTTAAACGCGAAAAGGGATTCAATCCCAATGGCATTCTGAATGGCGCTCGGCGCATCACCATCGTCGGCACCTACGCCTACATCCTGTGCGACCACGGCCTGGTTGTGGTTGATCTCGACAACCCGCTCGATCCCAAAGTTGTCTCGGACATCGGCGCTCCCTTCCTCAACCAGCCTCGCGGGATCGCCGTGCAGTTCCGCTATGCCTTCGTCGTGGATAAAGACGGCCTGAAGGTCCTCGACATTACCAACCTGGCCAAGCCGGAGCCGGTGCAAGGCGCCCTGGTCCAACTTCCCGACGCGCGCAACGTGTACGTCGCCCGTACCTACGCCTACGTTTCCGGCGGCGCGCAAGGTCTGGTCATCGTGGACATCGAGCGCCCCGAACAGCCGAAAATCGACCAGGTCTTCAATGCCAACGGCGCCATGAACGACGTCAATGACGTCAAGATCGGCATGGTTTCGGCCAGCGCCTTCGCCTTCGTCGCCGACGGCCGCAACGGCTTGCGCGTGCTCGAACTGCTTACGCCCGTCGACACCCCAGGCTTCATCGGCTTCAGCCCGCGTCCCACGCCCAAGCTGATTGCCACTCACCGCACCAAAGGCCCGGCGCTAGCCGTCTCCAAGGGAATTGACCGCGACCGCGCTGTGGATGAAAGCGGCAACCAGCTGGCCGTCTTCGGGCGCCGTGGGGCGCATCCCTTCAACCGCAAAGAGATGGAACGTCTGTTCCTGCGCGACGGGAAGGTCTTCACCGTCACCGACGACCCGCCCGGCCCGCCGCAGGACCTGAAGCGGGCTTCCAGCGGAAACGAACAGCCGTAGCGCCGGCTGCCCGGGCGTGTCGGACCGCAATCTGAGGTATGCTCGGGGGATAATACGAGGGTTGCCGCCCGAAAAATGAAACCTACTCTCCGCTCTTTCCGACCCGCAACTGCGTGATCGAGTAAACACCCTTCACCGGACGCTCCTTCGTCCAATCGTGATACTCATGGCATTCGGAGCAGCGGCCATTCGCGGCATCCGCTCGCGGGCCGGCTTGCTTGTGGCAGGTACGGCAGGAATCAATACCAGGAACCAGAACGTCGGTGGTCTCCTGGCTGGTGCGGCTCCTGGCGTGGCAGGAGTCGCACTTCAGCAGACGATGGGCGTCGTGGTCGAACTCGGCATGCGGCAGCCAGCGGATCGGGATGTTCGATTTGGCCACTGTCGGCAGTTGCTGCGGATCATCGCTCTGGATCATGGTGTGGCAGAGCTTGCATCCTTTACCCCACAGGATGCGGTCTGACAGCAGAACCTGCAGAGCAATCCACTCTTGCCGGTTGTGCGGAACTGGAGGCGGCGGATAGAACTTGCCGGGCGGCATGCGCTCGGGAGCGATGGGCTCTGACAGCGCATTGGGGTGGGTCGAGAAATACTCGTCGTATTTTCGATACAAGTACGCCTGCACGATGTCCGGCCGGTCGTGCGGCACCGACTCGTTGAAGCGCTTGTCAAACTGCAGGTCCTTCACGTGGCAGCCTTCGCACTGCTCAGCGTAGCGGATGGGCGCCATGTAAGCATGGTCCCCGGACCTGACCGGGTTCTCCATCTGCGCCGAAACCATCTTCAGCTCTGCCCCCGCATAGGGCCAGGCGCCTTCCATTCCCGTCGGACGATGACAATCATGACAGTCCAGTTGCACCGGCCCGTGCGGTCCAGCCAGGTTCGCCACCAGGTGCTTGGAGTGGTTCAGCTTCACCTTGCCGGGATCGGACGCTCCCGGCCGCAGCGCGGCAAACTGCGGATGTTGGCTGTCGAAGCCGGTAACGTCCTTTACGAACTCGGTCGTTCCCTTGGTGTGCTCACCCAGATCAGCGTGACACTGCGTGCAGCCAACGTCCTGGGTGCTGGCCAGGCGCAGCGAGCCCTTATGTTCCAGGTGGCAGGCGCCACAAGCGGGCGTGAAGCTCGCCTTCTCCGGGTGATGCGCCGGCGCGTCGTGGCAGGCGAGACATTTCCTGTCGCTCACCTGCTTGTCGAAGAAACCCAGCGTGCTTTCGTGGCAGACGTTGCACTTCTTCCCAAACACCGCGTGCGACGACGACAACGGACCGCTGCTGTATGCCTTCTCTCCGGTCGCCTGTGACGAAACAATCCACACCAGCGCAACCAGCGGAACACCCATGGAGAGCCACAAGCGCCAGCGCCGGAAAGAATGCGGCTTCGCAAAATACTGCAGGTCCATCCGCTTGGCCAGCGTCTTGGTTGTCCGAGTACGTCGCAGCATTGCCTCGACTCCGCCTCAGTAGCGCAGGGCAAACACAGCGTGCACCGCTCCCAACAGCAGCAGCGCATAGGAAACCGGAATATGGACCAGCAACCATCCGTGCAGGATCTTGTGGTAGCGGCTCTGCTTGTCCAGTTGCCGCTTCTCCTCGCAGACGTTTTCCAGGTCATCCACGGTGGAGTGCACGTTGGCGGGAAGCAGCACCCGGAGCTGGCGGAACAGGGCTTCGGCGCGGCCGGCATCGTCCAGACCCGACCGGCTCGAACCCGCATGTGCCAGGAACGGTTGAATCTCGCGGGTAAAGAAGCCACGCAACTCGACGGCAGCTTCCTCGTCCACCTGCAAGCCGGAAGCAACCGTCAGTCCGCCCATGGTGCCCGCGCTGGCAGAGCAGGCGCGCTCCTCAGCCGTGGCCTTCTCCAGATTGCCGGCGAGGGTATCGATGGCCTCCTCCACCAGCTTCGTCGCCTCGTCCATCAACTGCCCGCGCACCCGATCGATCTGCTCGTAGATGGTCTCCATCGGAATGCGCTCTAGAGTGAGCCGCGGCATGAAGTGTTGCAGCACCGCCCCGAAAATCCCGCTGACGAACACCACAATGAACAGCCACATCAGCGTGGTAGTCAGCGTGCCGCCGAAGTGGAATCCCGCGTGGAAGAGAATGATCGGGAAGGCGAGGAAGCCGAGCCAGAGATGTCCGCGCATCCACGCCTGCGCCCGTCCCAGTCGCCAGATGGGGACCTTCTTGCGCGCCCCCAACAACCCGGCGAAGAGCATAAACGCGGATCCTACGCTGCCATAGACCAGGCCCATCACGCTGCCGCCGGTTGCTCCCTGGGGCGAGCTGCGGCTGTAGGGGATGTACACGGCCAGGGCCACCGCCAGCCCGATCAAGCTGCCGATGAACCACTTCCGGTGTGTCTCGTCGATGCGCACTGTGGCTTCTATCCCTTCATTCCGGCGCTGCGTTGTTTGAGCAATCCCGCAAAGAACTCTGGCGGGTTCACCCGGTGCGCCGCATCATGCGGACAGGCGTACACGCAACTTGGCTCCTCGTGATCCAAGCACAAATCGCACGACGTAGCCTTCACCTTGACACTGGCAATCCTGCGTCCGGGGTAGGTCGGATCGTCCTGCTCCACCGGAAACGGATGCATGTTGATGTTGCCGTATGGGCAATTGTTCGCGCACTGGCCGCAGCCGATGCACCAGTCCTCGATGATGACCTCGAGTGAATTGCGCCGCCGGATGGAACCCACGGGACAGCCCACCATGCACAGCGGGTCGCGGCACTGGCGGCAGGAGGTCGCCACCAGGTACCGGTCGAAGCGCAGGCCTTCGCGGATCAACCGGCTCACTCCGTCGTGCGCGTCGGCACAGGCGCGCACGCACTGATCGCAGCGCGTGCAACGGTCCAGGTCGAGGATCAGCAGGCTTTGCGCTTCCATCAGACCCTGGGCCAGGAACTGGTCCACCGGCACGTTGGCCACTTGCATCGCCCGCTGGCGGTTGGCTTCAATGCGCTCTGCCGCTGCCGCTTCCAGCTTCTGCCGGATATCCGGGAAGCGGTCGAGCATGAGCTGGAAATCCTCTCCCGGAATGCGGACCACCTCCACGTGGTCCATGGCGGTGCAGGTCGCCGTGCGGGCAATCCCGCCGAGCAGCGCGATCTCCCCGAAGTAACCGCCTCGCGCCAGATAAGCCAGAACCATCTCGCCGCCGGGACGACTTTCCGAAACTTTGACGAACCCCAGCCGCACCAGGTAGAAGCTGTCGGCCGGTTCGCCCTGACGGCAGATCACCTGCCCCGGGGCGTAGCGCACCAGTTCCACGTGCTCCCGCAGGTGATCAATGAACTCCGGCGTCAGCGAGGCCAGCACGGGAACGCTGCGCAGGTGCGAGTCCAGCGCCCGCTTCCTGTATGTCCGGTCCAGTTGCTCGCGGAAGTTCTTGTTGCGCTGCATGATGTCGAGCACGTTGCGCAACATCTCCAGCATGGTGCAGTCGGTCTTGGCCCGCACTGTGGCCGAGCGAGGGTAATAACTCATGCAGGTCATTTCCCCGAACAGCTCGCCCGGCCCCAGCTCAGCAATCGGATTGTCGTAGGGGAGATCGACGGAAGCGTCAATGGGAATGTAGGGACGGTCCACTTCTTCGTTCCGCCGGTCGCGGGCGCGCGGCGCCAGCAGGCTCTTAAGCTTGCTCAGGAATCCGCGGCCGCTGTCCTGAGTCTTGACGTGGGCGATGGGACTGGAGAGGTAGACGTCCACCTTGCCTTGCACGATGTAAAAAGCGGTCGCGCCAAAGTCGCCCTCGCGGCAGATGATGTCCCCGGCGCGGAAGCGGCGCTCGACGACGGCATGGGAATTAAGCTCGAGGAATGTTCCTGAGACGTTCTTGAAAATCGGCAGGCCCAGCAGCGCTTCCGGATCGACCGCCTGGCCGGTCAGCTTGGTCCCCACCACCGCGCGATTGGTGAGCGCGCCGGTAGGACAAGAAACCATGCACTCGCCGCAGGAGACGCAGCTGGAACTTCCCATGGGCAAATTGTTGTCAAAGGCAATGCCCGCCTGGTATCCCTTGCCGCGCCGCGCCAGCACCCAGTTGTGGCGGATGTCATCGCAGCCCCGAATGCAGCGCTCGCACAAAATACAAGCTTCATGGTCCACGGCGATGGCAATCGAAGACTCATCTTTGCCGCGCGGTGTGACTTTGCCCGGGAAACGCGGATGCTTGACTCCCGCTTGCTCCGCCATCCGCTCCAACTCGCAGTCCCCAGAGTGTTGCTGCCGTGCGCAAGGCGAAGGATGATCGGACATTAGCAACTCGACCAGGGTCTTGCGCACCCCCAGCACCTGGTCGGTGTTGGTCTTCACCACCATGCCGGGTTCCGCCTGGCGAATGCAGGAGGCGGTGAACTTCTGTCCCACGTCCACCACACAGACGCGGCATACACCGACGGGGTTCTCGTTTTGCTGATGACAGAGGGTGGGGACGGGTATGCCGTTGATGCGTGCCGCGTCAAAGATGGTCGTACCCTGGGGGACGGACACCGCCACGCCGTCAATGGTTAGCTGAACCTGGGGCAGCGCCTTGCCGGCTCCGTCGGGACTCATGCTCGCCTCGCTGCGTCAGTGAAGCACACCCCGGCTGGACACCGCCGCCGCAAAACGTGATCGTCCACGACCTCGCGGAAATGTGTCAGCACGGACACAATGGGCACAGGCACCACCTGCCCCAGCCCGCAAATGGAGCTCAGACGCATGGCCTCGGACAGCTCTTTCAGCAGTTGCAGGTCGTTCTCCTCGGCCCGGCCCTCGGTCCAGCCTTTGATCATCTCGACCATCTTCTGCGAACCCATGCGGCAGGGTACACACTTGCCGCACGACTCGTTGCGGAAGAAGCGCACCGAGTTCAGCGCCATGTCGAGCATGCAGCGGCCTTCCGCGCAGACCACGATCGCCCCCGAGCCCACCATCGAGCCCACCTTCGCCACCGCATCCCAGTCCAGTGGCAGGTTGGTCATCGAGGCCGGCAGGTAACCCGAAGAAGGGCCGGAGGGGGCAAAGCCGAGGAGTTTCTTGCCGTCCACAATGCCGCCGGCATGTTGAAAGATCAGCTCGTGATAGCTGATGCCCATCGGCACTTCGAAGATTCCCGGGCGGTTCACGTCGCCGCTGATGCCCACGAACTTCGATCCCAGCGACCCACCCTTCCCCTGGGCCTTGTACCAGTCCACGCCCCGGGCCAGAATGACGGTGGCCAGGCAGAATGTTTCCACGTTGTTGATTACCGTGGGCTGGTTCCACAAGCCGTGGGTGCCGGGAAACGGAGGCTTGTTGCGCGGCTCGGCCCGCTTGCCTTCAATCGCCTCCAGCAGCGCGCTCTCTTCGCCACAGATGTAGCCGCCAGGGCTGACGAAAATCTGCAGGTCAAACCCCAGACCGCTCCCCAGAATATTCTTTCCCAGGAGGCAATGCTGGTAGCAGCGGTCAAGCTCCTGCTGCAGGACTTCCTTGGGATACTCGTACTCGTGGCGGATGTAAAGAATTCCCTGCTGGGCCCCGGTGACCAGCCCCGCCATGATCATGCCCTCGATTACCAGGTGGGGCACGTTTTCCATGATGAAGCGGTCTTTGATGGTGCCCGGCTCGCTTTCGTCGGCGTTGCAGACGATGTACTTGGCCGTGCCCGGCGCATTGCGGACAATCTCCCACTTCAAGCCAGTCTTAAAGCCGGCGCCCCCCATGCCCCGCAAGCCGCTCGCTTTCAGGGCGGCGATGATCTCCTGCCAATTCCGGGTCTCAAGAAAGCGCTGGACAACCGAGTACTCGCCGCGCCCGTTGTAAGGATCCAGGGCTACTGGCACTCGCGGCTTGTGGTGGACGGCCTGCGGCAACGGCCTCCCCGCCAGCGCATCCTGCACCATGGAGACGGCTTGCGGGCCGCTCACATGGGAGTAGATAACATCGTTGATCATCACGGCGGGCGCTTCGTCGCAGCGTCCCAGGCAGGAAACGTCGCGAATGGACAGGTCTTGCCGGTCACCGCGAAAGGCCGCCTCCAGCCCTGACTTGAGCTGGTCTCCGCCTCGTAAATGGCAGGTCATGTCGGCGCACACGCGGCAGTCCACTTTGGGCGGAGGGGTGAGATGAAAGTGGGGATAAAAACTGGCCACCGCATGGATCTGGCTGAGGGGGACATTAATCTTCCCCGACAACACCTGGAGCTGCTCGGCGGGCAAGTAGCCGAACTCTCTCTGGATGGCCCTCAGTTCGTCAAACACGAAGCCAAACTCCGTTCAACCAATCCCCGCTCAGGACGGAATACTGGACAGTAAGAGCGCGAATGCTATAGCAAAACATTTCCCTTGTCCAGAGGACAGCACGCTCTTGGTTGATTTCTGACGCAATCTGGCGTATAAGCTGTCACCCTCGGAAACTTTGGCTGTTGGCACCACGTAGAACGAAGCTATGGCAAAAAAGTGGCGAATACCTTTGACCGGAACTTGGGCTTTATTTCTGCTGATCACGCCTGCGCTCGCCGCCGCGCCCCCACAGACTGCCGGCGCGGTAACCGGCAAGTACGTGGGACCGGGCGGATGCGCCGCCAGCAGTTGTCACGGTAGCGTACAGCCAAAGACAGTGACCCGCATCTTCCAGAACGAATACAGCATCTGGATCGCGCAGGACAAGCACGCTCGCGCCTTTTCCGTGCTGTCCAATCCGGTGTCGCTTCGGATCGGCAGGATTCTGAATATCGGCCGCCCCGATCAAGCCGCCAAGTGTCTGGTCTGTCATTCCCTCTACGTTCCCACCGAGCAGCGCGCCCAGATCTTCGAGCTCGACGACGGGGTGAGCTGTGAGTCCTGCCACGGACCCGCATCCGGCTGGCTCGGCCCACATACCCAGCGGGATTGGCCACACGAAAAGTCGGTCGCGCTGGGCATGTACGACACCCGCAATCTCTCCCGGCGCACGGAAAAGTGCCTGACTTGCCATCTCGGCACCCCGGAGAAGTTCGTGGATCACGAGATGATCGCCGCCGGCCATCCCGACCTGACCTTCGAACTCGATCTGTTCAGTTCGGTGATGCCGCGGCACTGGAAGATGCCGGAAAGCTACGAAACCGGGGCCTGGCGGCAGGTGCAGGCCTGGGCGGTAGGGGAGGCCGTGCAACTGCGTGAGTCGCTGAATCGCGTCTCCCGCCGCGCCAAGGACGCGTGGCCGGAGTACGCCGAACTCGACTGTTTCGCCTGTCACCACAGCCTGACTATGCCGCTGGATAGCTGGCGGCAGGAGCGTGGTTATGCTGGACGCCGTCCCGGCAATCCCCCCTGGAACCAGTCCCGCGAAGTCATGTTCCGCGCGTTGGTCGAGGAGATTGCTCCCGGCACCGCCAAGCAATTCAACGACGAAATCAACCGCCTGGCGGGCTTGATGAACCAGTTAAACGGCAACCGTGAAGAGATTGGAGCCAGCGCCGACCGCGCGGCGGCGCTCGCCGATCAGCTGGCAAAGCAAGTCGAAGGCCAGAACTACGACGCGGCCCTCACCCTGCGGTTGCTGCGGCGCGTCGCGGGCGACGGCGCCGCCATCACGAACGAGGACGAAAGAGCCGCCGAGCAGGCCGCCATGACTCTGGATTCTCTGTTTACCGTGTACAACCAGAATGTGAAGCCGGCCAACAGCGCCGAAGTGCGCGCCGCCATCGACGGCCTGTTCCAGCAGCTGCAGAATCCGTCGGCGTACTCGGCGCCGCAGTTTGCGGCCCAGATGCAGCGGGTCAGCGCACTCCTGGGCCGCTAGTCTTTGGCTTCGGTCACGGTGAACGCATGGGCTTGGTAGGGTCGCAGCCGCACGTATAACCCTTCGCCTGCCACCGTTGGCCGGTCCCACACATAGCCCTGGGCGTCCAGTTCGTCGCGGTAAACACACTTCCGCGATTGGCCTCGCGGTTCCGCCTGCTGCACCCGGCCCTGGGCTGTCCGCCCGCCGAGGTTGATCACAATGACTCGGTAGTCGTTCCCCAGTTGCCAGCGATAGGCCAACAAATCCTCGAAGCTGTCATCCCCTGCGGACCGCACCTCCAGCAGCTTCCATTCCCCGGCGTGGAAGGTGTCCGCAGACGCGATGCGGAGCACCTTCTCATAGACCTGGCGCAGGGCCTGGTCGGGGGGCTCCTCCGCCGCGCGCCCCAGAGGCATGGGCACATGGATCTTTGCGCCTTCAAACTGTCCGTGATGGAAAAAGTGCATCCCGGGCAGGGTCGAAACCAGAAGCGCCAGCGAGGGAATGCGTTCCCGGGGAAAAACCGAGGAACACCGGTTCTCGTCATGATTTTCCAGAAAACGCACCAGTTTGTTCTGATAGCCCGATTCGGCGCACAGATGACTCCGCACTTCTGCCGGAGAGCCTCCGCTGAGCCGGTCATAGAGGCGCTTGTCATAGGTGAACTGAAACCCCAGTTGCTGCATCTTCCACTCCAGGTCCCAGTACACCTCCGCCATCCAGACCAACCCCGGCACGGCCGCGACTGCATCGGTCCAGAACTCAGTGGGCGGAACGGGCCACTGGCGCAACAGATGTCCCCAGGTCCGGCCGAACACTTCATTCGTGACCAGCATCGCCATGTCGCAGCGCACGCCGTCACAGTGCTGGGCGATACTTTTCAGCACACCGATCAGCGCCCGGCGGCATTCCGGGTTGAAGTGGTTGAGCTGGGCCACATCGCTCCAGGGAGCGAAGTACGGGTCCTTGCCACACGTCACAAAATGGACTTCATCACCATGTTCCACCAGATGAAAAGCCGTGGGATCGCGGCGGAAGTCGTCCTGACTTCCCTGCATGTAGTAGTCGGGATGCTGTTCCACAAAGATATGATCGAAGCCCGTATGGTTGGGGACAAAATCGAGGATCAACCCCATCCCCCTTTCCCGGAGTTTGTGATGAATGGCATCCAGGTCGCCTAGGGTGCCGATGCGGGGATCGGGCCGGTATTCCTTGATGGAGTACGGGGAGCCCACCACGTCGGCCACTTCCCAGCCCGGCAAGGCCCGGTCAAACTCGCCAAAATTCGCGGAACTGGTGCGAAAGATGCGCCTCCCGGTGACGCTGCGCCTCCACACCCCCATCAGGTATACAAAGTCGAAACCTAAGGCCGCCAGACTGTCCCACTCCTCATCGGGGACCTCCGCCAGCCGCAATCGGCCGCCGTGCCGGGCAGAAAGCTGCTCCAACCATACCCAGGTGTTGATCTCATATAGGTGTGGATGCGCTCGGTATGACAGCTTGGGCAGAACTGCCGGGCCGCGTGTCTCGCTCGCTGGTGTCATGGCGCTCTCGCTTTTTCCTTTCACCGAACCGCCACAGAGTGTACTCGCACCTGGCGTATCCGATCCTGCTTTTTGGCGACCCAGAGTGATCTAGCCTGCTAACGCCACCGCGAAAACTACCTGACCTGACTTGCGAAACTTCGGATACAATTCCGGCTTTCACGGCGCCATTCGGCCGCGCGTTTGACCGGAGGACATTCGATTGCCCAACTCCAAGACCCGGAGTGCTCGCCCTGAAACCGCCGGCCCGAAGGTTGCCGCGCAAACCGCGGAACACCAGCGCCTCGCCGAACCCTACAGTGGCCCCCTGCCTGCCTGGCGTAAGTGGGGACCCTACGTCAGCGAGCGCTCCTGGGGTGGGGCACGAGAGGACTACAGCGCCGATGGAAACGCCTGGGATTACTTCTCGCACGATATGGCGCGTAGCCGGGCCTACCGCTGGGGTGAAGACGGCATCGCCGGCATCTGCGACCGCTACCAGTTGCTGGTGTTCGCCCTCGCCCTGTGGAATGGGCGGGACCCCATTCTCAAGGAGCGCATGTTTGGGTTGACGCCCATGGAGGGCAACCACGGGGAGGACGTCAAAGAATACTGGTTCTATGTGGACAATACCCCGACCCACAGCTACATGCGGATGCTCTACAAGTACCCGCAGCGAGAGTTTCCTTACTGCCAGTTGATTGAGGAGAACCGGCGCCGCCCCACTGGCCCCGAGTACGAACTGCTGGAGACCGGCATCTTCGACGACGACCGCTATTTCGATGTGATGGTGGAGTACGCCAAGGCCACCGCTGAAGACATCTGCATCCGCATCGAGGCCTTCAACCGGGGTCCCGATGCCGCCGACCTTCACCTCATGCCGCACTTGTGGTTCCGCAACACCTGGAGCTGGACCGATCCGCCGGGCCGCCCTCCCATCATCGCGCGACACCCCGCCGGCGGTCAGCACCTGGCTTTGGTCGCCGACGATTCTGCCGCCGATCCGTTGCGCAATCTGCAGTTCCGCTACGCCTTGGGGAAGCGTTACCTCTACGCCCCCAATGGCGGCGAGGCCCTGTTCACCGACAATGAAACCAACGGCCCTCGCATCTTCGGCCCTCACGCCATCAGCCGTTCGCCATATGTGAAGGACGCCTTTCACCGCCGCATCATTTACGGGGAAGAATGCACCAACCCAGCCTGCATCGGCACCAAGGCTTGCATCCAGTACAAGTACAGGGTGCCCGCAGGCGGGTCAGTGGTACTTCAGTTGCGTTTGACCCCGGAACAGATTCCCGCTCCACTTCAGGATGTGGATAGCGTCATTCAGAAGCGAAAGGCGGAGGCGGACGAGTTCTACGCTGCCATTCATCCACCCAAAGCTACCGAGGAAGAGAAGCTGATCCAGCGCCGCGCCTTCGCCGGCATGTTGTGGAGCAAACAGATCTATCTGTTCGACGTAGCCCTCTGGCTGGACGGAGACAATCACAAGTGTCCCCCACCCGAATCGCACAAGAGGATTCGCAACGTCCACTGGCGCCACCTGAACTCCATGCGGGTGCTCTCCATGCCGGACAAGTGGGAGTTTCCCTGGTTCGCGGCCTGGGATTTGGCTTTCCAGTGCACCACACTGTCGCTGGTGGACCCGGAGTTTGCCAAGGAAAACCTCTGGGTGCTGCTCTTCGAACAGTTCCAGCACCCCAACGGGCAGATTCCCGCCTACGAATGGGAGTTCTCGGACCTGAACCCGCCCGTCCACGCCTGGTCGGTATGGCGCGTCTACCAGAACGACAAGTTCCGCACCGGCAAGGGCGACATGCTCTTCCTGGAAAAATGTCTGCACAAAATGCTGATGAACTTCGCCTGGTGGGTGAACCGCGTGGACAGCCAGGGCAACAACGTCTTCGAAGGCGGCTTCCTCGGCCTGGACAACATCACGGTGGTGGACCGCAGTGAAAAGCTGCCCGGCGGCGCTATCCTGGAACAATCCGACGCCACCGGCTGGATGGGGTTCTTCTGCCTCTACCTGATGCGCGCCGCGCTGGAGCTGGCCACCGTTAATCCCGCCTACGAAATTCTGGCCACAAAATTCTTTGAGCACTTCGTCTACATCGGCGCGGCCATGAAAAAAATGGGCGGCCGGGACTACGAGTTGTGGGATGAGAAGGACGGTTTCTTCTACGATGTCCTGCGCTATCCCAACGGCGAATTCCACAAGTTCCGCTTGCGTTCGATGGTCGGTGTAATTCCGCTTTACGCAGTCGAGGTCATGGAGCGGGAGGATCTTGACCCGCATCCGGAGTTTCTCGCCAACGTCGAGTGGTTCATCAAGAACCGTCCCGAACTCGTTGGCAATACCTGCTATACCGTCGATGGCCAGCGCTACGTGCTCTCCGTCGCCGACCCCAATCAGTTCGCCCGTATCCTGGCGCACCTGTGGGACCCGGACGAATTTCTTTCGCCGCACGGCATTCGCAGTCTCTCCCGTTACCACGCCCAACACCCCTATTGCTATGGCAACAACTGTGTGGCCTACGAGCCGGGCGAGTCCGACGTGAAAATCAAGGGTGGGAATTCCAACTGGCGTGGGCCCGTCTGGTTTCCGACTTCCTACCTGCTCATTCGCTCGCTCCTGAAATTCGGCCGCGCCCTGGGAGCGGACTTCGCGGTGCGCACTGCGGGCAGCGGTGGCAAACCCATTCGTCCCGCCAACATGGCCGCCGAAATTGCCGATCGCATGATTGGCCTGTTCCGGCGTGATGAGCATGGCCACCGTCCGTGCCTGGGGCCCTATCGCAAATTCCAGGAAGATCCGTACTGGCGGGACTGCTTGATGTTTAACGAGTACTACCACGGAGACACTGGGCAGGGCCTGGGAGCCAGCCATCAGACCGGTTGGAGCGGGCTGGTCGCCAACCTGATTGCGGAGTGGCGCCGCTGATGCTTCGCAAACGTCTCATGACGGCGGGCATCATGTTGCTCAGCCTCATTGTCTTCAGTTCCGCCGGCTATCGCCTGCTGGGCGGTTCCTCCGTCGGTTTCCTGCAGGCGCTGTACATGGCCGTGATTACCGTCGCCGGAGTGGGTTACGGCGAAATCGTCGAAACAGCCGGCCATCCTGCCCTCCGCATTTTCAATATCTTCGTGGTGCTGTTCGGCGTGGCCGTGACGGTGTATGTTTTCTCTGTTGTCGCCGCCTTCATCGTCGAAGTCGAGGCCACCAACCCGTTCTGGAGACGCAGAATGCAGAAAAAGATCAACGAACTCAAGGGACACTACGTCGTCTGCGGACTGGGAGACACCGGCCGGCACGCCGTCGAGGAACTCAAGAAGACGGGAACAGCTTTCGTGATCATCGAACTCAGCGAAGAGAACATCAAGAAATGGAAGGAACTCCATCCCGACACCTTTGGCGACATGCTTTACGTAGTTGGCGACGCCACCGAGGAAGAGGCTCTGGAGAGGGCTGGCATCGCGCGCGCCAAGGGCCTCATCACTGCACTACCCCACGACAAGGACAACCTGGTGGTCACCGTGGTTGCTCACCAGAGGTTCCCCAACATGCGCATCGTCGCGCGCTCCACCGAACAGAGCTTCTCCGACCGCATGCTGCGGGCTGGCGCCAATGCGACGGTTTCTCCCAGCCGCATCGGCGGATTGAGAATGGCCAGCGAAGCCATCCGCCCCGCGGTCGTCGGCTTCCTCGACCTCATGTTGAAGGAGCAGGCGCAGACCCTGCGCGTGGAAGAAATCGAGATCGAGGAAGGTTCGCGCTGGACGGGCAAGACCCTGGGCGAACTCAAGATCAACAAGCACTACAACCTGCTGGTGCTGGCGGTGAAGCAGAACACGGGAACCCCTTCGAAGAAGATGTGGGTCAATCCTCCCGAGAGTCTTGCCATCCAGGGCAACACCGCCATCATTGTGATGGGCGACGTCAAAGACCTGCAACAGGCCCGCCACGACGCCCGGCCGGCGCTGATCGCGACCTAGCAGCCGGCTTAGCGTCCTGCGCCGGTCGCGCGGGCAGATCCTCCTGCCCACAAGCCTTCCCTCTACTTCGACTTCATCACATACACTCCATCCCAATCCGGCTCCGGAGCGTTCTCCAGAAATTCCAGGGCGCGCTGCAGGAAGATCTGTGTGGGACCGTCCTCAGGATAGTCGGAGAGCAGTTCCCCAAAACGGCCTGCTGCTTCCAGCCAGTTCTGGCTCCGATAGGCCGTCATGGCGTACTCAAAACGCTCCAGCAGCGCCTGGAATTTCGGCCGGTCCTCCATCGTGCCCATAATTTCGTAAACGTTGACCGGCTGAAGCTTGCCCTTGACGCGAATCTTGTCCAGATCGCGGCAGACGAACTGCTTAGCCACTTCGCGGTAGGTGGTCTCGCTGATCACGATGCGCGTGCGGAACTGCTTGGTCATGCCTTCCAGGCGCGAGGCGAGGTTGACGTTGTCACCCATCACCGTCCAGGACAGACGCTTGACCGAGCCCATGGTTCCCACATTTACCGGCCCGGTGTTGATGCCCACCCCAATCGCGATTTCTTTGCGTCCCTGCGCAGCGAACTTGGCGTTGAGCACTTCTAGGGACTTCAGCATCTCGACGGCGCAATGACAAGCGCGCAACGCGTGGTCCGGCTGGGGATACGGGGACCCCCAGAAGGCCATGATGGCGTCACCGATGTACTTGTCGAGCGTTCCCAGGTTCCTGAACAGCACATCGGTCATCTCCCCCAGGTATTCGTTCAGCAACTGCACTAGTTCATCCGGCGTCATGCCTTCCGAGATAGTGGTGAAGTCGCGGATATCGGAGAACATGACGGTCAGTTCTTTGCTCTCTCCGCCGGGGCGGATGTACTTCTGGGGGTCCTTTTCGATCAGCGTAATCACGCCGGGCGGCATGTACTGGGAGAAGGTTTTGCGGATCATCCGCTTGTCGCGTTCCTCAAAGATCATCCGGAAGGTGGTGATGGCTGCATAGTTGGCCACCAGGGTCCCCGCGGGAATCACGAAACCGAGCCAGCGTCCGGCGTGCACGAAACTGTAGTACAGGAAACCTGTAAAGCCGGCCAGCGCAATCAGCAGCGACACGGTAGCCAGCAACGGCCGAGTGCGGCTGAACCAGAAGCCAAAGCCCAGCCCGAACACCAGGATGAAGGCGAGATCCGTCATCTCCTCCTTGAAGCCCCGTACCAGGAACCCCCGGCCCTTCTCGTCGCTGTGCAGCAGGTTGTCCAAGATGTTGGCGTGGACCTCTACCCCCATATAGACGCTGTCGCGTTTCTGGAAGGGGGTGTTGCGGATGTCGCCGATGGCTTTGGCCGTCGCCCCCACCAGCACAATCTTGTCCTTGAAAGTTTGGGGCGGCACAGTTCCCGTCATCACGTCCCACATGGAATAGTGGGGATAGCTGCCGTAGGGGCCGGTATAGTTGATCAGTGCCGTGGCATCCGGAGACGGCCACAGCAGGTGGCGGCCAAACTGGATCCGCTCCAATCCGTCGGCGGCGATATAAGCCGCGATTTCCTGGTCGGGAATTTTCTCGTACTCGCGCAGCACCTGCAGGGCCAGAGAGGGGAAGTAATCCTGGTCCTCGTAGCGAATCATGAGCAGGGCGTGACGCAAGGTGCCGTCAGAATCGGGATTGATGTCAATGAATCCAAAGGAGGCCGCCGCCTCCGCCAGCTTGGCGATGTTGGCTTGCACCCCGTGGGCCACCACCCCGCCTTTCTGCGCCCACACCTCTCCCATATCGAACTTCTGTCCCGGCTTGGAGAACACCGGAAACACCTGAGGAAACGACTGCGCCCAAGCAATGTTGAAGTATTCCTCCGCCAGTTTGGGATCGCCCGCCCGCGCCAGAAACAGGTGTCCGAGAACCACGTTGCCCGCCTGCTTGAGCGCCGCGGCAAATAGCGAATCCTGATCGCTGGCCGCCGCGACCTGCTTGATCTTTTCGATGACTGCGGGCGAAGCCGAGGATCCCACTTCGCGCTGCAGCTTTTCCAGCGCTTCCAGTGTGGGGTTGCTCTCCGGCGTGGGGAAGGTGGCGTCGAAGGCAATCACCCGGGCCCCACCTGCGCTCAGCTGCTTGACCAGTTGCACATAAGAACTGCGCGGCAAGGGGAACGCGCTGATTTTTTGCAGCGTCTGCTCATCAATGCCGACGACCACGATGCGCGGGTCCGGCGGGCGCTGACCGCGCAGTACAAAACGCAGGTCCAGCGAGCGCAGTTCAATATTCTGCAGAAAAAGGAAGGCCGGGATGGGGCTGCCGGCCAGGCCGGCAAAGTCGAACAGCAGCAGGGCGGCGAAGGTGACCGCGACGGCGATGATGAGGTCGATCTGCCGGATGGAGATCCGGCTCAGCCGTCCCCACCAGCGCTGCATCAGAGAGGTCATGGCAAGCGGCGATCGCCGACGATTATAGCCACGGACGCCACCGCCCGCGAGATCCACTCCCCCAGGCGGCGGGCCATTCCGACGCTAGATGCCGGCCATCACTTGCAGGCTGGATCGGTGGGTGGACACTGTCCCCTTTGCCGTGGCGGAGGCGCCGGATTACCCTGCCGCAGCTGGGTGATGCCAACCGCCCATCCCGTGGCCGCGACGCCGAGCCCAATGAGCAGATTGCGCAAGAGGTGCGATTGCGCCACCACGGGCCCCACATCAGGGACGTCGGTATCCGCCATACTGGCCTGCTGCACGCCTTGGGGCGTGGACTGTGCCTGATATCCCGATGGCGGCACCTCGCTGGTGATCTCCACCATCTGCCCCGCATTCAGCGTGACCGCGGCCGCGGCGGCAGCCAGTGCTGTTACCGTCACCACACCGCTGTAGCAGATCACGGTGGTACGGCCCCCTTGATAACCTACATAGAAATCTGTGCCCACCACGCCGATCACCGCGTTGGGAGTCTTGACTTCAAACTTTCCGTTCGGCTGTGTGATCTTGACCACCCGGCTGCGCAGCTTGCCGTAATTCATCTCCAGCGAGGTCTGCTGCGAAGCCGCATCATGCTGCACCACGCGCAGTTGGCTGTCCGGACCCAGACTGAGAATGGATCCATCCGCCAGCCCCGCCCGCAGGCGGCCAGAGTGCGCCGTCTGCAACAGGTCGTTCCATTGCAGCTCGTCTTTGGCCTTGGCCGGCTGGGCATTGCGGGTCGCGGCAGGAATCAGCGCGTTGATTTGACCGGCGCGTTGTCCCCCGTCCGGCGGAGCACCGATCACGGGCAGAACCGAAACCACGAGGCAGAGAACAACCGCGAGAGCACGTTTGAGCGACGTCACAAGAACCTCCCCACCCTGACTGCAATTGATTGGTATTTCAGAAATTCTGACAGACGCGGTGGGGATGTCAACCTCTTTACTAGCCTGACAGTGACGAGTGTGGCACACCGGAGGACTAGCACTGCGGTCACTGCCGGGCGCTGGCCAGTCCAGCCGTGGTGCCGTCAGGGACGGGACGCTTGGGGGATGCAATCCCCCTAGCGCGTCCGCTCCACCAACGATTCTTTCGCGGCATGTAAGGAAGCGGCTCCCTCCAGGGGGTGTGCCCTTCTCCCATGGAAGAAGAACAGATGAACGAAGAACATAACCACCAGCACTGCCCCAAATGTGCACACGATGGTTGCCCCGGTCGGCAGATCCAGCAGCACCGAGAAATACACGCCCAGGGCCGACACCAGGGTGCCCATCGTCCAGCCAATTGCCAGCCGCCGTCCTACCCGGTCGGCAAACAGCATGGCTCCCACCGAGGGCACGATGAGATAGCAGAACACCAGTAGCACGCCGGCAATGGCGACCGACGAGGTCACCACGAAACCGAAGGAAGCGTAGAACAGAAAGTCCCAGAAGCGGATGCTCATACCCTGGGCCTCGGCTTCCGCAGGGTTCGTCGAGATCAGCAGGAACCTGCGCCGGAAGATGTAATGAAACAATCCGATCGCGCCGTAAAGAATTGCGGTCTTGACGACTTCATGGCGATCCACGGCGAGGATGTTGCCGACCAGCATGTCCTTGAGGTGTTCGGTCTCGCCGGTGGCCTTGCTCATGGCCAGAATGGCGGTTGCCGAAGCCACAGCGTAAGCGATGCCAATGAAGGCCTCCTGAGGAATGTGCCCGCGGCGGGTGCGCGCAAATGCGAAGATGCCTGCGCCGATGAACGTGAAGCCCAAACTGAGCCAATAAGCTCCTCCGCCGTGCGGACCCATGCCGATCAGAATGGCGATGGTCGCTCCTAACGCCGCAATCTGCGCCAACGCCAGGTCCACAAAAATCACTCCCCGCTCCACGACATGCACACCCAGATATGCGTGAATGCCAGTCAGAATCAGGCTGGCCACAAACGGCCACAGCAAAAACGGCAGAATCTCCATGTCGCTCCTTTGCTTACTGCGTCGCCTGGAAGGCCTTGGTCAGCAGATCAATATCGTAATCGAATAACTGGAAATAATTGGTCACCTGCTTCTCACCGCCAACCGACGGCAGATAAACCACCACCTTACCACCGGTGTTGCTGGCTATGCTGTTTGGCGTCTTAAGGTCGAAGTAGGGTTCCACCAGGATTACCTTGCAGTTCTCCCGCTTCATCAGCCCGATGAGTTCGAAGGTATGACTCGGTGTCGGGGGTATCCCGGGCCGTGGCTCCACGTAGCCGATCACATTCAAATCGAAATGCTTGGCGAAGTTGGGAAAGGAGTTGTGGTAGGTCACGACTTTGCGCCCATGATAGGGCTTCATCTCCGCATCCCATTTCTGCTCGGCCACAGCCAGGCGTTTGGCAAAATCCTGAAACTGCTGCTGGAAGTACGAGGCATCTGCTGGATCCAGTTCCCCCAGCTTCTCGGCGATGCCGCGCGCAATCCGGCGGCCATTATCCGGATCCAGCCAGTAGTGCGGATTCCCCAGAGGATGCACGTCGCCCATAGCGCGCGTCACCTCTCCCGTCGGCTTCTCCAAGATCTCGGCAAACTGTGAGGCATCCAGATACCCCGGCGCTCCCACCTGGATGCGGGCGTTGCCGCATTGGTTGATCAGCGGGGGCAGCCACCCGATCTCCAACTGCAGGCCCACCACCACCAGCAGGTCGGCGTTCCGCAGTTTGAGCAGAAAGCTGGGCTTGGCCTCGACGAAGTGCGGATCCTGATAGCCCTTGGCGATGGCTTCCACGCTGATCTTGTCTCCGCCCACCTCCTGGACCAGCGCCGCCATATCGGTGGTGGAAGTAACCACGTTGAGCTTCTTCGCTTCAGCCGGGAGCGGAGACAGCCCGGCCCACACACATAGGCCGGCGGCAAGCGCCAACAGCAGGCGAGAACCTCTTAGCATTTTCTTCATTCCATTCTCCTAGAAAGGGTGCGCCCCATGTGCGCCTAACGAAAAAATTACCTGCATCAACAGTTCGTGGGCGTCAATGTTTTCCGCATACCGAGTGAAGCGGTACTGGCCGCGAATCTGGCTGAACTCGCTGGGCCAGTATGTGAGCAGGACCGAGCCACCTTTGTCTGTCAGATTAGCAAATTGGGCACGGTCGGAGAGGTCGTAGCGCCCTCCCAAGAACCACCGCCGCCCCAGCTGATACTCGGCCGAGGTATAGAACCCGAAGGCGCGCTGCTCGCCGCCAAGTTGCTGGCGCTGGCTCCAGATGAATTCGCTGCGCCCCACGAAAGAATGGTAGATCGACCGGCGCAACGGCTTCCAACGCACGGTGGCATCCACGCCGTACAGATTGGTGATGAAGTCGCCAGTTTGCGGGATTATCGAACCCGCCCGGTCGGCGCTGTGTCCCCGCGCATAAGAAAACCCAATGTCGAGATTGGTGGATTCCGTGATGTCCTTGTACGCTCGCAGATGGTCGACCGTGCTGACGTCGCTGCGATTCACGGCGTGAAACACGTCGCCTGCATCACCGCGAAAGACCTGCCCCGTCAGGTCGAGGAAGAGACCTTTCGGCGCGGGCAGAATGCGCTCCACCGAGACACCGGCATCGTCAATTCCATCCTCACCCGCCACCAGATTGGTGGACACCAGCGGCCGGTCAATCCAGGGCAGCACGTGATTGTGCAGCGTGTTCACCTTGCCGAAGGCGGAACGCATCTTGCCCACTTTCGCGACGAAACTTCCCGGCAGCGCCGTGAAGGTGATGTAGCCCTCCTCCAGGTCTACGCCCTCCTCGCCAAACGAAAGGAAGAAATCGCCGCGAGCGTAAGGGTCAATGATGGCCTGCAGGCCGAGTTCGGATTCGTGCATCTGCAACGAAGGAAACGGCTGCTGGGTCGCAAACGGCAGAGCCGGGCTTCCGCCGGCCGCGCCAATGAAATCACCAATCACGCTGATGTCGGGATTCAGCAGCTTGGCCGCCGAGGTGGCGCCACCATAGACCGGCACTTGGCCGCCGGCGCTGGTTACGCTCGTCACTGGGGGCGCTGCCGGAGGTTGCGTCGGGGCCGCATTTCCGGTTGTTGGGGCCCCCGCCTGTGGGGTCGAGGCTGCTGTGCCTGCCTGGGCGCTCTTCAGCATCCGCACCTCGCCCTCCAGGGCGATGAGCCGGTCTTCCAGGTCCTGGATCTTCTGCTGCAGCGCCGCCGTATCGCTTGCGCTTCCGGTTGGCTCGCTCGTTTGTTGCGCTGGCAGGTGCCCGGCCAGCAACACTAGGAGGGCGGCCCCCATCATCAGTTTTCTCATTCGGCATCTCCTCGACTGCTAAAGAACACACGCTGGTTGTGCATTTCGCACCGATAGATATTTCTGGGTCGGGGAAGAATCGACGCAACACTTTCCGAAATCGCCGATCTCAGAGGCAAACCGCGGGCGCGTTGCGATTGAAACAGAGACACCCCCTCGACTGATAGCACGCCCCAGTTGCTATTTTGGATGCATTCTAAATCGTGGACGCCGCCCCGAAGGCTAACCAGCTAGATGCAGAATCCGGGCCTGGCGGCCTGGCGGCCGTAGCGCCCGCGTCTTGCCGGCTGTCCCGCCTGGAGTAGCGATGGGAATGCCGCATTCCTTGGCCATCTCAGAATGCGGCGTCACAAGCGGTCTGCGGGTCGGAAGGGATTACCGCGCGGCGCGGGATGCGCCCGCTGCATTCGCATCTAGATCAAGATTCAGCTCCAGCACATTGACCCGCGGCTCTCCCAGAAAACCGAACTGCCGTGCCTGGGTGTGCTGACGCACCAGGCGACGGACCGCATCTTCCGACAACCCGCGTGCCTTCGCGACCCGGGCGACCTGAAATTCCGCGGCGGCCGGGGTGATGTCGGGATCGAGACCCGAAGCGGACGTGGTGACCAAGTCGATCGGTACCGCCTTGCCAGGATTCTCCGCTTGGGCGAGGGCTACGTCGCCTTTCACGCGGTCGATAAGCTTCTGGTTAGTCGGCCCAAGCTGTGAACCGTTGGAATTGGCGGCGTCGTAGTTCACCGCGGACGGCCGGGAGTGGAAATAGCCCGGACCACTGAACGCTTGTCCGATAATCCGCGAGCCGATCACTTTGCCGTCCTTCTCGATGAGCTGCCCATTGGCATTCTCGTGAAACAGAACCTGCGCCAACCCGGTCACGACAAGCGGGTAGATGATTCCCAGCAGCACGGTAGTCGCGACGGTCATGAGAAACGCGGTAATAAGATTTTTCTTCATGTTCAATTCCTTCTACGCCAGTCCCACCCGGGTGATCACCATGTCAATCAGCTTGATGCCCAGGAATGGAATGATGATTCCGCCAAAGCCATAGATCCAGAGATTGCGCCGCAACAGCGCCGCCGCCCCCATGGCGCGATATCGCACCCCGCGCAGCGCCAGCGGAATCAAAGCGATGATGATCAGCGCGTTGAAAATCACGGCCGAGAGCACCGCCGATTCCGGCGTTTGAAGGTGCATGATATTCAACGCGTTCAATACCGGGAACGTTCCCGCAAACATAGCCGGGATGATGGCGAAGTACTTTGCCACATCGTTAGCAATCGAGAACGTGGTCAAAGATCCACGCGTCATCAGCAACTGCTTCCCGATTTCCACGATTTCGATCAGCTTAGTGGGATTGGAATCCAGGTCCACCATGTTGCCGGCTTCTTTTGCGGCTTGCGTGCCGGTATTCATGGCGACTCCCACGTCGGCCTGGGCCAGTGCAGGAGCGTCGTTGGTACCGTCGCCCGTCATGGCCACCAGCTTGCCATCTGTCTGCTCACGCCGGATCAGGTCCATCTTGTCTTTGGGAGTCGCCTGCGCCAGGAAATCATCCACGCCCGCCTCCCGGGCAATCGCCGCCGCGGTTAGCGGATTGTCCCCGGTGATCATCACCGTCTTGATGCCCATGGCGCGCAGGTGGGCGAAGCGGTCGCGCATGCCGCCTTTGACGATGTCTTTGAGGTGAATCACACCCAGGGCCCGGCGATTTTCTGCGACGACCAGCGGGGTCCCGCCCGTACGCGCGATAGTTTCCACCGTAGACTGGATCTCTTTGGGCAGTTGGGTGCCATGTTGCTCGAGGTACTTGCTGATCGCATCCACCGCGCCCTTGCGAATCTCCCGGCCGTCGAGGTTCACGCCTGACATGCGGGTCTGGGCGGTGAAGGGCACGAACACCGCGTCGTGCACTCCCAGGTCTCTTCCCCGCAGTCCGTAGCGCTCCTTGGCCAGGACCACGATCGAGCGTCCTTCCGGAGTCTCGTCCGACAGCGACGAGAGTTGCGAGGCGTCCGCCATTTGGGCTTCGGTGATGCCGCGAGCCGGAATAAACTCGGCCGCCTGGCGGTTGCCCAAGGTGATGGTGCCGGTCTTGTCGAGCAACAGCGTGTTCACGTCGCCAGCGGCTTCTACCGCCCGTCCGGACATGGCGAGGACGTTGTGCTGCACGAGTCGATCCATGCCGGCGATGCCGATCGCCGACAGCAACCCGCCGATGGTCGTGGGAATCAGGCAGACCAGCAACGACACCAGTACGAACACGGTTTGCGGCGAGCCGGAATAGATCGCGAACGGCTGCAATGTCACCACTGCCAACAGAAAGATGATGGTCAATCCGGCGAGCAGGATGTTCAACGCAATCTCGTTCGGAGTCTTTTGCCGCTCGGCTCCTTCGACGAGTGCGATCATGCGATCCAGGAAGGTTTCGCCCGGATTGGAAGTGATCCGCACCTTGATCTGGTCGGACAAAACCCGCGTCCCACCGGTGACCGCCGAGCGGTCGCCTCCCGCCTCGCGAATCACGGGAGCTGACTCGCCGGTGATGGCCGACTCGTCTACCGAGGCAATGCCTTCTTCGATTTCGCCATCGGAAGGGATGAACTCGCCCGCAGACACCAGCACCAGGTCGCCGGCACACAGCTTCGAGCTGGGTACCTTGTCAATCTCGCCGCCCTCCAGGATTCGATTGGCAATGGTCTCGGAGCGCGCCTTGCGCAGGGCGTCCGCCTGCGCCTTGCCGCGGCCTTCGGCCATGGCTTCGGCAAAGTTCGCAAACAGCACCGTGAACCACAGCCACAGCGTGATTTGCAGGTTGAACTTGAACGCCGTACCGCCCTTGAACAGCAGCGCCGTCGTGATGACGCTGCCGATCTCCACCACGAACATGACGGGGTTCCCCATCATCTTGCGGGGATTCAGTTTCAGCAACGCGTCCCAGATCGCCCGCCGGACAATCTTCCATTCCCAGATAGCTTTCTTTTTTCTTGCCATATCTGTCTGCCCTCAACCACGCCGTCAGTTCGCGACCCAACGGCCGAATTCCAATGCCGAGCCTAGTCTGATTGTCGTTCTAAGTCTTTTTTCAGCCACCAACGTTGCACCGCAACTGCCGCCCAAACGCCTTCCACAAGGCCAAACGGCCATGCTCCTTGAAGAAAGCCGTAAATCGATCCGAGCGCGCACGCGAAAGCGAATGCAAGAACGAACCAAGTGCTTCTGGATTCCAATGCATAGGTCACCAGCATCGCTGTAACCGCGAACAGACCAAAGGCTGATAGTCGATTCATAATGCTTAGAACGTTTTTCCCGCCGCCAGCAGCAAGTGCTCCAGAATCGGTCCCAGACTGAGTGCTGGGAAGAATGTGAGCGCCCCCACGATCAGGATCACCCCGATCAGCAGCACGGTGAACAGCGGAGTGGTCACCGGGAACGTCCCCAGCGACGGGGGAACGTACTTCTTGCGCGCCAAGTTGCCGGCAATGGCCAGCATTGGAATGATCATCAGGAACCGGCCCGCCAGCATGGTCAGGCCGATCGCGGTGTCGTACCAGAGCGTATTCGCAGTCAGCCCGCCGAATGCTGACCCGTTGTTGCCCGCGCCCGAGGTGAAGGCATACAGGATCTCGCTCAAGCCGTGCGGCCCCGGATTGGCAATGCTCGAAGTGCCAAATCCGTTCACGCTCGAGATTGCGGTGAATGCCAGGATCACTAACGGAAACACCAGCACGACCAGCATGGCCATTTTCACGTCGTAGGCTTCGATCTTCTTGCCCAGGTACTCCGGCGTTCGGCCGACCATAAGACCGGCGATGAATACCGCCAGCACGATGTAGATCAGCATGCCGTACATCCCGGCGCCAACGCCGCCGAAGATGACCTCGCTCAACATGATGTTGACCAGCGGAACCATGCCGCCCAACGGCATGAACGAATCGTGCCAGCCGTTGATCGCGCCGCAGCTCGCGTCGGTGGTCACCGTCGCCCAAAGAGCGGTGTTGGCGATACCGAAGCGGACCTCTTTGCCCTCCATGTTGCCGCCGGCTTGCAGAGTGGTCGCCCGCTGATCGGTACCAGCCATCAGGGGATTGCCGCGAGCCTCCGCCCAGTAGGCGACAGTCACTCCCGCCAGGAACAGGATGGCCATGGCCGCCCACACCGCCCAACCGTGACGCTGGGAGCCGGTCATGCGCCCCAAGGTGTACGTAAGTCCACCGCCGATTACGAAAATCGAGAACAATTCAATAAGATTGGAGAAAGGCGTGGGGTTCTCGAACGGATGGGCGCTGTTCGCATTAAAAAACCCACCGCCATTGGTCCCAAATTCCTTGATGATCTCCTGTGAGGCGACCGGACCCTGCGCAATAATCTGTGCGGTCACCGTAGTGGTCGCAGGCTTGCCATCTGAACCAGTGGTCTGCACCTGTTGAGGCTCAGTCAGCGCGGCTTTGTCGTACGGCCGGAGATTCTGCACCACTCCCTGCGAGACCAGCAGCAACGCTCCCACCACACAGAACGGCAGCAGCACCCACAGGCAACTGCGGACCAGGTCCACCCAGAAGTTGCCAATGGTTTCCATCTGCCGCCGTGCAATCCCGCGGATAAACGCAATCGCCAGCGCGATGCCGACCGCCGCCGACACGAAGTTGTGATAGGCCAGTCCAGCCATCTGGGTGAAGTAGCTCATGGTCGTTTCACCCGCGTAGGCTTGCCAGTTGGTGTTGGTGGTGAACGACGCCGCGGTGTTGAACGCGACATGAGCCGGGTCCACCGCCCCGAAATTCTGGGGATTGAACGGCAGGAACCCCTGCAACCGCTCCATGAGATACAGCACGATCATGGACACCACGCTGAACAGCAGCATGGCGATCGCGTACTCCGTCCAGCGCATCTCGTGGTTCTCATCCACCCCGGTGATGCGGTACAGGAGGCGCTCCAGCGGGCGCAACACTGGGTCCATGAACGTGCGTTCGCGGCTAAACACCCGCGCCATAAACACGCCCATCGGCTTGGTGACCAGCAAGATCAGCGCCAGAAAGAGCAGTATTTGCAGCCATCCATTTGCGGTCATGTCAGAACTTCTCCGGACGTAGCAGTGCGTAAATCAGGTACACCATGGTGAGACCGCTCACCACCAGCATGATGATTGACTCCAGGTTCATGGCTTCCTCACTTCACGCGCTCGCAAAACACGACGTATCCGATCGACAGCGCGAAGAAAACGATCGTGATCGCTATGTAAACGATGTCCTGCATGGTCGCTCTCCTAGAACTTCACCAGGACTGCAAAATTCATCCGGTTCTCATCCGTGCGCAGGTCTGGAGCCCAACCCGGCACTACCGAGCCAGGGGCGCCAGTATTGCCGTTGGGCGGTGTGACCCCGCCGGGTCCCGAAAAGTACGGCACATTGGCCGCCCGATGGTTGAACTCCCAACGGAAGGTGATGTACTGGCTGGGCATGTAGTCAATCGTGCCCGACACATCCCAGGCTTTGTACGGATCGCCCGGATTCTCGGTGAAGTAGGGCGTTCCCGAGGTTGCGGTCGCGCCATTGATCGGTGGCAAGAGGACCAGGTAGCGTCCTGGGTTATTGATCTTGCCACCGCCGAGAGTCAGGGCATACTTGTCCTTTGCGAACCAAAGCCGGTTATAGGCCATGAAGCCGATAAAACTCTGCTTCGGCCAAATCACCCTTTGTCCGTCGATGATCTTCACGGAATTGCCGGTACAGCTCACACCACCGCCATGCTCGCATCCCAGGTCTCCGGTCAGCGAGAAGGCGGCCTTGCTGATGAACGTTGCGGGATTATCGTAATACTTCACCTGCACGCTGTCGTCGGTGTGGTAGCGAATCCGGCTGGGTTGACCCGGCGCATCCGCACCCAGCGCGTATTGATTCCCAAGGATCGAGAGCCAGCCGGTAGGCCGCCACAAGATCTGTCCTCCCATGCCCGGCCGGTGGTTGAAACGCCCGTAGGCCTGCCATCCGTTCACAAACCAGGGCTCGATCTTCAGCTTGTCGGTCGGGAAGATCTGCACGCGCATTCCGTTGAAGAACCACGGGGTATTCGAGGAAACGTACGACGGCTGATAAGCCCAGTTGTCAAAGTTGTAGTAGCTGAACAGGCCGACGTATGACATGAAAATTCCGGCCTGCACGTTGATGCCGTTCATGGCGTTGATGTGATAGCCGCCATAGGCTTCCGAAATGTAGCGATAGGCGTTGTCCAGGTTCCATTGGCCGCGCGCCGGACTGGCATCGTTGCGGGGCGTAGTCTGGGAATACATGCCGAACTGCGTCATCACGCGCGCCTGGACATTGTCGTAGTGGAAATCGCCGCCCACGCCGAGTTGCGTTAACTGAAACTCGTTCGCGCGAAAAACCTCACTGGACCCGCTGATGGTGTCATCTTTGGGGCTGTTCAAAGAGTAAATGTAGTCCACGTCGACACGAATTTCGGGCGTAAAGAATGGGCTGTCGAACGCCGGCTTTTGCGTACGTGGCGTGCCGTTCAGCCAGGTAAAGTCGGCGAAGGCAAAAGGGTCGGCTTTCTTCGGCTTGGATGCCACGGCCTGCGGTTTGGCGCTAGTCTCCTGGAGCAGTGCTTCGTGCGCAGGAGCCTCCTCGGCGGGTGCCGCGGCGATGGGGCTGGTTTGCGCGCCGGGCTGCGGCTGCGCTGCGTTCTTCTCCAACCGCTCCACCTTGGCTTGCAGTTCCTGTACCAACTGGCGGAGTTGCTGCACCTCCGCCGCGCTGGCTGCGTTGGATTGACTGGTTGTGTCCTGTGCGCGGAGCGGCAAGACACATAGGGTAGTGGCAATTACAGCTACTACGATTCGCATAGCTCGCTCTCCGGTTCCTCTGGATTTGCTGGATTGAGGCGTCATCACGACTACCGCACCTCGCCTGCTGCCGGCAACATCACGCGCCGTCATGTGTACCGTCATTCTTCGGGCGTGCAGACGCCGGCTGTTCTCAACCCTCAAGGCCACCAGGAAGCGCAGAAGGAAAACCACCGATCCGGCACAGAACAATGCGATAAGAATATTCATTCTTGCGCCCTACAATTTGGCCTTGTCGGATTTCTACTTTCCTATTGCACACGCCTGCCCGTAAGAGGCGGGTAAAGGGTTCATAAAATGTTCGTAAAGGATTGCCCGTGCCAGGCTATCGGCTTGTATCGAATCGGTAGAAGACCCAGGGCTCAGTACGGATATAGCCCGCCCGTCCGGCAGCTGCTTCAATCTTTTGCCGCAAAGCGGTCAGCACCCGCAGAAATTGCGTTTGCCGCACCTCATGCTCTCCCCATCGCGTGTTCAGCTGGGTGCTCGGCGTAACCACTCTCCGGGGATGCCCTGCCAAGAACACCAGCATGTCGAACTCTTCGGAGGTAAGCTCGATCTGGCGGCCGCGCACGGTGACTTGGTGAGCTTGCAAATCGATGTGAAAATCGCCCGTATCGATGACTTCATTCTGCGGCTCGGGCCGCGCTTCGGGCGCCCGCCGCAGCAGGTTCCCGAGCCGACCTGTGAGCTGCCTGACGTTCAACGAACTTGCCATAGTTTCCTTCCGCCGTTCTTTCCTTGCGCAGCCCGATGTAGAAGTTCAGCATCAACAAAACCAGATTGACGATCGCGACTACGACCATCCACGCTCCTCTCGGCTGGACTGCCTGGGGCGTCCCTTGCCCGCCCAGCCTCAATTCATTGGATACCTGGAGTCGTAAGGAATGAATAAAGAGTTCGTAGAATGTTCGTAAGCGGCGGGATACTCAAAACAAGGGTGTTATTCGCCCGGTTCGAAGCGATAGCCGACCCAGGGCTCGGTGACAATGTAGCGGGGAGACGAGGCGTCGAACTCCAGCTTCTTCCGTAGTTGGCCGACAAAGACGCGCAGATATTCCACTTGTTCCGTGCTTTGTCCGCCCCAGACCGCCCCGAGAAGCGCTCGGTGGGTGATGACTTTGCCCGGATTCCGAGCAAGATGAACCAGCAGGTCAAATTCCTTGGGGGTGAGGTGCACCTCTCGCCCGCGGACTGTCACTCGATGTGCCGGCTGATCAATACGGAAATCTCCCAGCTCAATCAGCGCAGCCAGCTCCTCTGCCGCGGGCACACGGCGCAGGTTAGCGCGCACCCGGGCCAGCAGTTCCTCAATACTGAACGGCTTGGTGACGTAGTCGTCCGCCCCGGCATCGAGCGCCTGCACCTTGGTCCTCTCTTCCCCCCGCACGGAAAGTACGATGATGGGAAACTTCTCCTTGGGACGCAGCCGGCGGCAGAGCTCCAAGCCATCCATGTTGGGCATGGACAGATCCGTAATCACAAGGTCTGGCGTCCAGTCTTTCATGATCTCCAGGGCCATCTCACCATCACCGGCCACGCGAATGTCGTAACCCTGGCTGGACAAACTGGTGCGCAGCACGCGGGTGATCTGAGCTTCGTCATCCACGACAAGAATGCGGCGGTGCTCGCTCGGGCCGCTGGTCACGACGGCTCCTGGGTGACAATGTGCACATCCACCGCGGGAGAGTCCCGCAGAAACTTGTGGATCGCTGAAAGATAAAAGTACCGTCTCCAGCCCCGTGTCGCCGACCGCCCAAAGACCACCTGGGTGACGTGCTTCTCGCGGACGAATTGCGCCACTGCTTCGGCCACGCTGTTGCCCGTGACCCGGGCTATCGTCGCTCCAACGTTCTCAGCAAAGTGAATGTTGGCTGCCAGGCTTTTCTGGTTGGCCTCGCTCGTGTCCTGCCCCATGTCGACGTACACCACGTAGAGTTCGCCATCCATGGCCTGTGCCATGCGCGCGCCTCGGGCAATCAGATACTGGGCCGCGGGATTGGAACTGATGCACACCACGATGCGCTCCCGCACGGCCACGGTGCGCCCCGGCTGCTCCTTCTCCCGGAAGGTTTCCAGGCTGCGGTCCACCGCCTGCGCCACCTGCCGCAACGCCAGCTCCCGCAGCGGAATTAGATTCCCGGGCCGAAAGAAGTTCCCCAGCGCCCGCTCCACGCGCTCCAGCGGATAGATGTCTCCGCGGCGCATGCGCGCTTGCAGCGCCTCCGGAGTCAGATCCGCCATGACCACTTCGTCCACCCGCTTCAGCACCCAGTCCGGAACCGTCTCCCGCACGGTGATTCCGGCGATGCTTTGCACCATGGGCGTAATGCTCTCCACATGCTGAATGTTCATGGTGGAGAGCACGTCAATCCCCGCATCCAGCAACTCAAAGACGTCTTCGTAGCGTTTGCGGTGCTTGCTGCCCTCCATGTTGGTGTGCGCCAGTTCGTCCACCAGCACCACCTGCGGCTTGCGCGCCAGAATCGCGTCCACATCCATTTCTTCGAATACCGCGCCTTTGTATTCCAGCTTCTTGCGCGGAACCGCCTCGATCTGCGTGGCCAGGTCCGCCACCGCCTTGCGCCCGTGAGTTTCCACCACCCCGATAACCACGTCTTCCGCGCGGCTGTGGCGGCGCACCGCCTCGCTCAACATGTTGTAGGTTTTTCCCACACCCGGGGCGTAGCCCAGGAAGAGCTTGAATACCCCTCCCTTCTTGGAGGGCTGCGCCTCCTCCAGCCATTGCTCCGGGGTCTTCGTCATCGCGGCTATTGTCGTTGATACAGACCTGAGTTGTCGATGTCAGCTACAATCCCTTGCGTGCAACAGCCCGTGCAGAAAGCGGTGCGTTACCTCATCTCGGCCGTCGTAGTGTTTGCCATCGTGCTGGCCTATCACGAGCTGATCAGGGTCAACCCCACTACCGTTGCGCTCACCTTTCTTCTGGCCGTCCTGGTGGTTTCGACAGTCTGGGGCCTGCGCTATGCTGTGTTCCTGGCGGTGATAGCTACCCTCGCCTTCAACTACTTCTTTCTGCCGCCGGTGCACACCTTCACCATCGCCGATCCCCAGAACTGGGCAGCTCTTTTCGCCTTCCTGGCCACGGCTGTGATCGCCAGTCAACTTTCCGAACGCGCCCGTCGCGAAGCCCTCAATGCCAACCAGCGCCGCCGCGAGGTCGAGCGCCTGTACGCCTTCAGCCAGCAATTGCTCTCCACCGATCGTCTGGCCGAACTTCTCAATGCCATCCCTCGCTACATCGCGGAGTGCTTTGGGGTAAAGGCCGCCGCCATCTGGCTGCCCACGCGTCCGGACGTCTACCGCTCCGGATCGGACATTGGCGGGTTGGAGACCCATGATCTGCAGGTGGTATGCAGCCGGGGAGAACCCAAGTTCGATCCCCAGAACCAGATTTCCTTTGTGCCACTGCGCATGGGAGTTCGAGTGGTGGGCAGCTTCGGCATCTCCGGAGCGACCTTCTCCCGCGAAACCCTGGAAGCCATGAGCGGCCTCATCGCCACGGCCGTAGAGCGCGCAGGCGCCATTGAAAAGCTGGGCCGCGCCGAAGCTGCTCGCGAAAGCGAGCAACTGCGCTCGGTTCTGCTCGATTCTGTGACGCATGAGTTCCGCACGCCGCTCACGGCCATCAAGGCGTCGGCCACTTCCATGCTCTCAAACCCTGCCCTTGACGAAGAGCAGCGCCGGGAGCTGCTCACGGTGATCAATGAGGAAAGCGACCGCCTGAACCGGCTGGTCGGAGAAGCTGCGGAGATGGCGCAGCTCGACGCCAACAAAGTCGAGCTGCACCTGGAAGCGCATCGCATCCAGGCAGTGGTGGAGCACGCCCTCAAGGAATGCAAACCACTGCTGGGCCAGCATCCGGTCGAGGTCCACATCGCCGCCGACTTACCTCCCGCCCGTATGGACGTGGCCCGCATCAGTGAGGTCCTGACCCACTTGCTGGAAAACGCCGCCAAGTATTCCTCCCCCGATTGTCTCATCCACATCACCGCCGAGGTCAAGAATCGCATGCTCATGACCAGCGTCGCCGACCGCGGCCCGGGTATTGATGACTTCGAGCAGTCCTTGATCTTCGACAAGTTCTACCGCGGCCGCGACCAACGCATGCAGATCCAGGGCACAGGAATGGGCCTGGCCATCGCCAAAGCCATCGTGGAAGCCCATGGAGGCCAGATCGGAGTCACCAGCCAGCGCGGACACGGATCAGTGTTCTACTTCACCCTGCCGCTGGCGTGAAGTTCCGAGCCTCCTTATCCGCAGCTACCCGATGTTCCGGAGCCCACGAAGGGCTTGGGGGTGCAGCGCTACAGCTGCTAAATTGTGGTTGAGAAGGAAGCGCGGCTTCAGCCGCGGGGTCACTGGTTTTCTTTTGCCCTAACGAGGTGGGGCTGAAGTTGCCGGAGCGGCGATCTTCGTATCCACCTGCACCGCCGCCGGATTGTCCGTCTTGCCCATATCCACCCACACTGCACCCAGCGATCCGGTTGAGCCCAGCGACAAAACCGTTCGCTGCTCCGACGCCGGCCCGTTCACCCCCGGCCGCACAATATCGATGGTCTTTTGCGTCACCCGCGGGCTGTCCCCGGGATTGCCCGGATTGCGCTCTTCCACATTCCCCTCGGTAGTCTTTCCCCCGTCGCCGCGTTTGCGCTCGACCGTAACCTCTCTCCGCACCAACTTTAAGCTGCCATCCCCCGCCGTTCCTGGCAGGTCGGTGGAATACGTCTCGACCGTTTCCTTTTGCTCCCCTAAAGCGCCTGGCGATGCCTTGCTCACCGTCCGCTCGACCACGGCCAGTTTCCCGTCATTGTCCGGACGCAGCACGCTCTCTTCTTTACTCTGTTGCGGCCCGCCCTCCTCAGTGATGGTCCCCTGCCGCACCTCCATCACCTGCATGTTGCCCGCCCCATCGGGCAGGGACGTGGATTTCCTGTACTCCACACTGTGATCGCTCCTCGTAGTCTGGCGCTCGTCCATCTGCATGGACGTCGTCAGCCCCCCGTTCACATCCGGACTCAACACCGTGGTCCGCGTTTCCTGCACGCTGGGACTAACCTGCCGGGTGTTCTGAATCTCGCGCCGCACCAGCTGCAGTCCCCCGTTTACGTCGGGGTTGGAAATGTTGCGCACCACCCTCTGCCCGCCGCCCGGCAGCGCGCGCGTCTCTTCCTCCGTCACCTGTACTAGCGTCTTCCGGCCATCGGCATCCCTGCCGTAGGTGCGCTCAACGGTGCGGGTGGTGGACCCGTCCACTTTGATCGATTCCCGCTCCACATCGAGATAGGGCACATACTGGCCGTCCATGCCGACCCGCTCCAGGGTCTGCCTATCCACCGTGCGGCCGTTTGCTTCTGTGTGCTTGGTGCTGCTGCGGGTCGGATTCAGGTTGCCTGACGTGCTCTGCTGCTGGCTGCTGGTGCTCCACGATTGGCTGGTGTCGCCCGCTCCCGCTTCGGTTCCGCCTTGAGCACGAGCCGGCGCCGCCCAAGCGAGGCTCAGTATCAGTCCAGCAATGAGAGCAGATACTTTGAGACCTGAAGAAGACATCCACAACCCCCGCGAAGTGCTTCACCGCACCACAATGCTCACCAGTTTGCCGGGCACGATGATCACCTTCACCACCTGCTTGCCGTTAATTGCCGCCTTGACCTTCTCGTCGTCCGCCGCGCGGTCGCGCACAAAGCCGTCATCGGCGTCGGCCGGCACCACAATCCGTCCCCGCAGCTTGCCGTTCACCTGCACCGGAATTTCGATCTCTTCTTCCTTCGCCAGCGCCGGGTCGTACTTCGGCCACGCCGCCCGCAGCAGGTTCTCCTTCTCCCCCAGCATCTCCCACAGCTCGTGCGCCAGGTAGGGGGCAAACGGCGCCAGCAGCAGCACGAATTGGCGCTGCACGTCCGCCACAAAGGGTTCCGGTGCGCAATGGTCGCCATGAGGAGCGAAGACTTCCTCCGCCGCCAGGCACTGGTTCAACAATTCCATCAGCGCCGCCACCGAAGTATTGAAGTGCCAGCGCCCCGAGAAGTCATCCGTGACTTTCTTGATCGTCTGATGCAGCTTGCGCAAAATCGCCCGGGCTCGCGGTGTGAGCTCATCGGGAGCGTAGGACATCGCAACCCCAGCGACAGGCCGCTGGGCCACAAACCGGTAAGCCCGTGCCAGGAATCGCGACACCCCTTCCACCCCCGAATCCTGCCAGTCCAGTTCGCTGTCCGGAGAGGTGGCAAACAAGGTGTACATGCGGGCGCTGTCCGCGCCGTAGCGCTCCACCATTTCGTCCGGCGTCACCACATTGCCCAGGCTCTTCGACATCTTGGCGCCGTCCTTGATGATCATGCCCTGGGTGAAAAGCCGCTCCACCGGCTCATCGTTCGTGACCATCCCCATGTCGCGCATGAACTTGGTCCAGAAGCGCGAATAGATAAGGTGCAGGATCGCGTGCTCCACCCCGCCAATGTACTGATTAATGGGAAACCAGTAGCCGATCACCTTGCGGTCAAAGGGTGCGCCTACATTGCGCGCGTCGGCATAGCGGTAGAAGTACCAGGACGAGTCCACAAACGTGTCCATGGTGTCGGTCTCGCGCCGCGCCGGACCGCCGCACTTCGGACAGATGGCGTTGACGAACTCCGGCACCCGTCCCAACGGCGAGCCGCCGCTCAAAGTGATTTCGACTTTCTCGGGCAGGAGAACCGGCAGGTCTTTCTCTGGGACCGGCACAATGCCGTCTTTGTCGCAATACAGCATCGGGATAGGAGTGCCCCAGTAGCGTTGCCTTGAGATCCCCCAGTCCTTCAACCGGTAGGTCACCGTCGCCTTGCCGAAGCCCTTCTGCTCGGCGTACTCCGACATCTTGCGGATCGCGACCTCGCAGTCCAGTCCATTGAACTCGCCCGAGTTGACCAACAATCCTTCGTAGGTAGTAAAGGGCAGCTGCGGCTCGGCGACAGTTTCTTCCGGATCGCTGGAACTGGGGACGATGACCACCTTGATCGGCAACTTGTATTTCCGGGCAAACTCGTAGTCGCGATCGTCGTGCGCCGGTACGCTCATGATGGCGCCCGTGCCGTAGTCCATCAGGATGTAGTTCGCCACCCAGATGGGCAGAGCGTCGCCGTTATAGGGATTCTTGGCATAGCGTCCGGTAAAGACGCCGTGCTTCTCGATTTCACCAATGTCACCCGCTTCTTTGGCCTTGCGCTGCTCGGTCTTTAACTGCTCGACCTTGGTGCGTAAGTCTGGATTATTGGCCGTGAAATCCGCCACCATGGGATGTTCCGGCGCCAGTTGCACCGAGGTCGCACCGTAGATGGTATCGACACGCGTAGTGAAGACCGTAATCGTGGACCCCGCCGGACCCACGGTGCCACCCAGATCGAAGTCCACCAGCGTGCCTTCGCTGCGCCCGATCCAGTTGCGCTGCATGGTGCGCACTTTCTCCGGCCAATCTGCGAGCTTGTCCAGGTCGCGCAGCAGTTCCTCGGCGTAGTCGGTGATGCGCAGAAACCACTGCTCCAGATCGCGCTGCTCGACCACCGTATCTTCGTGGCGCCAGCAGTAGCCCCCCGCCACCTGCTCGTTGGCCAGCACCGTGGCACACTTCGGACACCAGTTCACCTTGCTCTTCTTGCGATAGGCCAGGCCTTTGTCGAAGAGCTTGAGAAAGAACCACTGGTTCCACTTGTAGTACTCAGGCAGACAAGTCGTGACCTCGCGCGACCAGTCGTAGGCAAATCCCAGGCGCTTCATCTGCGCCTTCATGTTGGCGATGTTGCGCAGCGTCCACTCTCGCGGAGGCGTGTTGTTGGCAATGGCCGCATTCTCCGCCGGCAAGCCGAATGAATCCCATCCCATGGGATGCAGCACGTTGTACCCGTTCATCCACATGTAGCGCGCCAGCGCGTCGCCAATCGAGTAATTGCGCACGTGCCCCATGTGCAGCGCGCCTGAGGGATACGGCAGCATCTCCAATACGTAATACTTCGGCTTGGTCGAAGCCGGCTCCGCCGCGTAGAGCGACGCGTCCGCCTGCCAGCGCTCCGACCACTTACTCTCGACCCGCTGCGGGTCATAGCGCTCGTCGCGCACAGTTGCGGTTTTGTCCTCCTGGGGCATAGGTGCAATCTTGTGGATACGGGACAAACGTTGATTTTACAACGAACGCGAATCTGCGAGGCTTGTGTGACGCGGGCGCCGTGGCCCTAATCAGCGGTAAACGTCCTTGCGGTGGCCTACCGCGAGCAATAGCACCGTGACCTTCTCGTTCTGAATGTCGCAAATCAGCCGGTAGTCACCAACTCGGTATCTCCAGAGGCCACGTCTGTCACCATGGAGCAGCTTCCCCCATTGCCGGGGATTCTCAGCAGGCTGCACCCGCTCGCGAAGAAAACGAATGATGGATCCCTGAGCGACGCGGTCGAGTCTCTTGATTTGCTTTGCGGCGGTACGGGTGATCTCAATCGTCCAGGCCAAGCCGCCGCTCCAGCTCTGCGAGCGTGATGGTAGGTTCGCGCCGCTCCAACGCGGCAATGCCTTTCAGATAGTCTTCGCGGTCTTCCAGATACTGCCGGATGGCCTCGCGCGCGTAATAGCTCTTGCTGCGGCCGGTCTCCCTGGCCAGAGACTCCAGCTTTTGCTCGAGTTCGGGTTCAAGTCGAATGCCTAACATAGCGTTAAACATGTTAAACATAACACACTCAGGTTGCGGATGCAACCCGTCTAGCCGAGGACGCCTGGCCTCACTTTCGCACGAACCGCTTTAGTGCCGCCACATTCCTCCGGTCGTCTCCTGGTGCGTCAATCGGCGTTTCCGCAATGAACGCCGCACGTGCCAGGCGCGGATCATTCAGCAAACGTCGAAACGGCTCAGGCCCAATGCTTCCCTTCCCGATGTGCTGGTGCCGGTCGAGCTTCGATCCCCGCGCCGCCTTGGCATCGTTGCAATGCCACACCGGTACGTTCCTCAGGCCAACCGTGCCATCCAAGCGCCTCAGAGTGTCAGCCATCCCTACCTCGTTCACAATGTCGTAACCCGCCACATGGGTATGGCAGGTATCAATACAGGCAGCGATCGGCACTATACCGCGCAGACGCTCCAGAATCTCCGCCACCTGCTCGAAGCTGCCACCCAGCGAATACTCCGCCCCGGCCGTGTTCTCAATCAGGATGGTCAGACTGGCATTGGCCAGATCGAGGCCAGTAGCGGCCGCGGCAATGGCGGCCGCTGTCTGCATCAGGCCTTGCTCTCGGTCCGCGCCCCGGAACGATCCCGGATGCAGCACCAGGTATTCCGCACCCAAAGCCAAGGCCCTCTCAAGTTCGCCGCGAAAAGCCTTCACGGATTTCTCCAAAAACAGCGGCGTGGTGCTGGCCAGGTTTACCAGATAGTTGGTATGGATCACCAGCGGCTTGAGGTCATACTTCTCCCGGAGCCGGCGCATCTCGGCATATTGCGCACGGGTCAGCTCATACGGCGCCCACTGGCGCGGGCTGGAAGAGAAAATCTGGAACGTATTGCAGCCCAGCCGGTATGCCCGCTCGGCCGCGTTCTGCACCCCACCGGCAATCGAGGTATGGATCCCAATGCGCCGCGAGGTGAGCCGTGGCCGACTCTTGGGCGGCGGGAGCCTGAGGATGTCCTGCTCCTGGGCGATGGACCGGGGCATCCCGGCAGTATAGCCAGTTGCGGCTTGCCGGTTGCGTGTTGCGAGCAAACTGGCACGAACTGGCCACAGGCTGGCTTGCAACTCGGTACCCGCAACTCGCTCCCGGTTTGCGGCCCACCCGCCTCGGACGATAAACTTACTCTTTCCCGAGGTGGGGAGATGCTCGTCGTCATGCAGGCGCACGCCACCGAAGACCAGGTGCGCGCCGTTTGTCAGAAGATCGAATCCATGGGCTACCGCGCCCATGCCCTGCCCGGGGCGCAACGCACGGCTATCGGCATCACCGGGAACAAGGGCGAGGTCGAGCCCGGCACGCTGGAAGAGATGCCGGGCGTTCAGGAACTTATCCGCGTCAGCAAACCCTACAAGCTGGTCAGCCGGGATTTGAAAGAAGAGAACACGATCATCTCGTTTCCCGGCACCGACGCGACCATCGGCGGGCGCGGGCTGGCCATTATCGCCGGGCCATGCGCCATTGAGAGCCGCGAGCAGGCATTCGCCGTGGCCGAGCGCGTGTGCCGCGCCGGCGCCCAGTTCTTTCGCGGCGGCGCCTACAAGCCGCGCACTTCGCCCTATTCCTTCCAAGGCTTGGGCGAGGAAGGCCTGCGCATTATGGCCGAAGTGCGCGAGCAGTTCGGCATGAAGATTGTCACCGAGGCCATTGACAACGAATCCCTCGAGTTGGTCGAGGAGTATGCCGACGTCATCCAGATTGGCGCCCGCAACATGCAGAATTTTTCCCTGCTCAAGCGTGCGGGGAGAACCAAGAAGCCGGTTTTGCTGAAGCGCGGCATGTCCGCCACCCTGGAAGAGTTCCTCATGGCCGCCGAATACGTCATGAGCGAGGGCAATTACAACGTCGTCCTGTGCGAGCGCGGCGTGCGCACCTTCGCCGACCACACCCGCAACACTCTAGACCTGAGCGTCGTCCCGGCGGTGCAGCGCCTCAGCCATCTGCCGATCGTGGTGGACCCCAGTCACGGAACCGGCAAGCGCAACAAGGTCACTCCACTGTCGCGCGCTGCCGTGGCGGTCGGAGCCGATGGACTGATCGTCGAGGTTCACCACAATCCCGACAAGGCGCTGTCCGACGGTATGCAGTCTCTCTATCCCGACCAATTCGACGAACTGTTGGCCCAGGTAAGGCAGATCGCGCCGGTGGTGGGGCGGACGGTGCCGGCGATCGGCACGCATCCTCCGCCGTTGCGCGCACGGCCTCAGGCCCAGCCGTCTGCCAGCCCACTCACTTGAGAAAGTTTCTTTTCATCGTTGTGCTGCTCCCGGTTGCGGGTGGGCTCGGCTGGTGGTATTTCCACCAGCGCCAGCTTCCCGACTACGGCCCCGCCTACCGCGAATACGCCTACGTCACCAACGGCAGGAGCAACACCGTCACCGTAATTGATCTGCGCACCTTCCAGCCGGCCAAAACCATCAGTGTGGGCAGCGAACCTACCGGCATCGCCGCCAACGGCAGGAAAAATGAAATCTACGTGGTCAACACCGGTTCGAACAACATCAGTGTGATTGACGCTGAGCGCAACCAGGTAGTGGCAACCATCGGCGTGCACGGCAAACCCTACTTCATTGATGTCTCTTCCGATGGCAAGCGCGCGTACGTTGCCAATGCCGGCTCGGCGAACGTTTCGGTCCTTGACCTAGAGAAACGAACCGTGATCGCCAACGTCCGCGTGGGGGCGGCGCCGGGCCTGGCCAGGGTTTCGCCCGACGGCACTACCCTGGTGGTCAGCAATCGCGGGGACAATACCATTTCTCTGCTTGACACCACCCGGCTCCAGGTGCGCAGCACCATCCCGGTGTGCCAGCAACCGGAAGACATCGCCATTCTGCCGGACAACAGCAAGGCCTTTGTCGCCTGCACCGGCTCCGCCCAGGTCGCCTCGATCGATTTGAAGAATGACAAACTGCTGGCCCTGCTGGACGTCGGCAAAACACCCGCAGACCTCGTCCTTAAGCCCGACGGCGGTGAACTGCTGGTTTGCAACTTTGATTCCGACAACATCTCGATCATCGAGACCACGACCAACGAAGTTGCCGGCAGCTATTTGATCGGCACTCATCCCGCGCGTGGGGTGGTCACCGCCGACAATTCACGCCTTTATGTCAGCAACTTCGGCTCCAACACGGTGGCGGTTTACGACATTGACCTGGGCAAGGTGATCGCGTCGATTCCCGTGGGCGCGCAGCCCGATGCGCTGGCGCTCTCGCCGTCCGAGAACGACCTGCTGGCGCTGGACTCCCTTTCCGGCGATGCCGCCGTGATCCATCGCAACCGCAATCCCAAGCCCTGGGAGAAGGAATATTACCTGCTGACCGTCATCCCCGCCGGGATGCAGCCGAACAACATCGTGGTGAAATCGTTCATGGCCCAGTCGCCGCAGAAGTAGGTTGCGAACGCCTCTGGCATCCGCGCCGCCCCTGGCTCTGCGCGCCCGTATTTCTATGCGACAGTGTGACTTTTGGCGGGAGCTTTCGTCTAAACGGTCGGAAACCAGATTGATGCAGAGGGGGAATCCTTGGGGCTGGGTTGGCAGGCCAGACTGTCGGGCACAGTCACGCTGCTCCTAAGCAGCGCGCTTCCCATGTTCGCCGCTCCCCCCAATTTTGGACGGATCCTCATTCCCCGCGTCAGTACCCCACCTACGCTCGAACAGTTTCTGGACATGCAACCCAGCCCGGCATGGCGTGGCAAGCTGGCCAAAGTGGATCGCTTCATTCAGCGCGTTCCCAGCGACGGCCAGCCCGTCTCCCAAGTCACGGAAGCCTACCTCGGGTACGACAACAAGAATCTTTATGTCATCTTCATCTGCTTCGATAACCAGCCCCAGAAAATTCGTGCCCGGCTCTCGCGCCGAGAAGACATCTTCGACGACGACTCGGTGGAGATCATGCTTGATACCTTCAACGACCACCGCCGCGCCTACGCCTTTCTTTCCAATCCTCTCGGCGTGCAGGCCGACGCGCTCTGGACTGAAGGTCAGGGGTTTGACTTCTCCTTCGACACTGTCTGGGACTCGGAGGCCAAAGTCACCGACCGCGGGTTTGTCGTGTGGATGTCCATCCCCTTCCGCAGCCTGCGTTTTTCCTCAAAGGATCCACAAACCTGGGGAATCCTGCTGAACCGGGGAATTCCCCGCAATAACGAAGACACCTTCTGGCCGCAGTATTCCAGCCGAATCGCGGGGCGCCTGAATCAGGAGGGCGAGGCCACCGGTCTGGAGCATATCTCGCCCGGCCGTAACTTTCAGCTCATTCCGTACGGCATCTTCCGCTCCTTCAAGGAACTCGACCTGCGCGATCCCAACAACCCCACCTACACGCAGCGCGACGCCTATGGACAGGTCGGCCTCGATGCCAAGGTCGTCCTGAAAGACAAGTTCGTTCTCGACGCCACCGCCAATCCTGACTTCAGCCAGGTCGAGTCGGACGAACCGCAGGTCACGGCGAACCAGCGGTTCGAGGTGTTTTTCCCCGAGAAGCGGCCCTTCTTCCTGGAGAACTCCAATTATTTTCAGACGCCGATCAATCTCGTTTTCACCCGCCGCATCGAGCAGCCTAAGTGGGGCCTGCGCTTGACGGGAAAAGACGGCCCCTGGGCCGTGGGCATGCTGGTGGCCGACGATGCCGCTCCCGGGCAGCAGGTGCCGCGAAATGATCCCCTCGCTGACCAACATGCTTGGTTCGCGATTGCCCGTGTCAGCCGCGATCTCGGCAGCCAGTCCACGCTGGGACTGATCTACGCCGATCGTGAACTGGATGGCTATTTCAATCGCGTTGGCGGAATCGATGGGCGCTTCAAGCTGAACAGCCACTGGGTCGCCACATTTCAGGGTTTGGTCAGTTCTACCTTCAACGTGGAGGACTCAAATTTCAACACCAACGGCGCCTACCAGGCCGGGCCGGCTGCCGAAGTCACATTGGAGCGCGACGGGCGTCAGCTGAACTTCTTCATGGATTACAGCGACCGCAGCAATGATTTCCGCACCCTCACGGGATTCGATCCCCAGCCCGACATCCACAACTTCTATGAGCGTGTGCAGTACCTTTTTCGTCCCGAAGGCAAACACTTGATCTCCTGGGGACCGCAGATGGAGGTCTACCACACTCTCGACCACGAGGGGAACTATCTGATGTCTGGGTACATCCCCTCTATGCGAGTGGAGTTGACCGGGCAGACCTTTGTGACAGTGCTCTATGCCAAAGAGATGGAACTGCTGCGGCCCAAGGACTTCTCAGTGCTGACCAGCAACCAGCGGTATGTTCGCCACACCACCGAGTTTGCCTTTGATACCGGCTACTACCGCCCGGTTTCCTTCCACCTCGATTATCGCTTCGGTTCTCGCGTCAACTACGATCCACCGGTGACTCCCAAACCCGTGATTCCCTTCCTGGCAGGCCGCACCAGTGTGACCACAACGCTCACTGTGCGTCCGAACAAAGGTCTTAGAATCGACAACACTTATCTTCTGTTCCGCCTGCACAATCGCGCCGGCTCGGTGGGCGCTTCCAACAATCACATCATTCGCTCGAAGTGGAACTACCAGTTCACCAACCGGCTTTCGTTCCGCTTCATCGGGCAGTACAACGCCTTGCTGACCAATCCCAGCTTCACTTCCCTGCAAACCGCCAAGGACTTCAACGCCGATTTCTTGGTCACCTACCTGATCCATCCCAGCACCGCGGTGTACGTCGGCTACAACAGCAATCTGGAGAACCTGGTTTCGCCGCTTATGGCCGACTCCGATGGCAACCTGATCCATGGCAGCCGCTTCATCAACGACGGCCGCAGCTTCTTCATCAAAGCCTCGTACCTGTTCCGCTTCTGATCAATTCTGCCCTCATATATATTTGGACTGGCCATGCTGATGCTGCAAGACGTGCCGCTCGCGCCGTTCACCACCCTGAAGGTGGGTGGCCCGGCGCGTTATTTCGTCGAGGCCAGGGCCGTCGCCGACGTAAGCGATGCCGTCGACTTTGCGCGTTCCCGTGACTTGCCTTTATTCGTGTTGGGCGGGGGAAGCAATCTGGTGGTGTCCGACGCCGGCTGGCCCGGCATGGTCTTGAAAATCGCTCTCAGCGGAATCAATCATCGCCATGAACGCGAGCATGTGGTGTTTGAAGTGGCGGCTGGCGAGGAGTGGGACCGTTTCGTCGCTATGTCCGTGACACGCAATTTCTCCGGCATTGAGTGTCTGACCGGCATTCCCGGCAGCGTTGGCGGAACTCCCGTGCAGAATGTAGGTGCCTACGGGCAGGAAGTCGCCGAGGTCATCGATGCCGTTCAAGTTCTCGACCTCAACGACGGGCAGGTCCGTGAACTTTGCCGCGAAGCCTGCTCTTTCAACTACCGCACCAGTGTCTTTAACACCACGGCGCGCGGCCGCTTCGTCATCCTGCGCGTGGACTACGCCCTGAAGCATGGCGGCGAGCCCCGCCTGGAATATGCCGACCTCAAGAAGTATTTTTCGGGATGGGCGGTGCGGCCGACGTTGGCCGAAACTCGCGAAGCCGTGCGCCAGATTCGGGCCCGCAAGGCCATGCTCATCACCCCCGGCGATGAGGACTGCCGCAGCGCCGGCTCGTTTTTCAAGAACCCGGTCTTGTCCGCCGCCGCTCTTGAGACCTTAACCCGCTTGGCGGCCAGGAAAAATCTTCAAGTCCCCAGTTATCCAGCGCTCGAGGCCCAACGCAAAATCTCTGCCGCGTGGCTGGTCGAGCACTCCGGATTCAGCAGGGGCTACACCAGCGGCCACGTGGGCATCTCCCGGAAGCACGCCTTGGCTATCGTCAACCGCGGCGACGCCACTGCCGCCGAAATTCTCGCCTTCTCCGAGCAAATCCAACATCGCGTCGAGGAACTTTGGGACATCGATCTCGAACCCGAGCCCGTCTTCGTCGGGTTTAACTGAGAACCGAGAACCAGGAACTGGGAACTGGGTTTCTACAGGAATTGGTTCCTGCCTGTTACCGAACCCAAATCACCGCTTGTCCAGCTTGCGGAAGGGATGTTCGAAGCTGAGATACAGGAAGATCGCCTTTTCCCCCGCACTTGGCCCCACGCCGAGCGGCACGCCGATGCCCGGCACGATCTGCAGGCCGTTCTTGAAGTTGTAGGCCCAGCGGATGCCGGGGTTCAGATATATCGCATTTGACCACTCGGTCTTGCTGCGGGCGACTACCGACTGCGAACTGTAGAAGACGGTCTCCAGCATCACGTTGAAGCGTGGGTGCGCCAGCCAGATAAAGCTCTGCCCCAGGTTGTACCCGGAGGTGGATGCCTGGTCGCCAGCAGTATCCTGCGCGTGTGGGACAAACGTGGCCCCGGCATTCCAGTGGGTGACCAGCTTGGAGTTCAGCACCACGCTCAACGGCAGGCTGGTCTGCAGACCGAATCCCCCGGCCCCGCGCCCCACCGAAGCGTCCCCTGCCGGAAACATCAGGCTGAGGCGGGGAGCAAACGCCACGCGCGCGTTTCCATCGCCCACCAGCTGATAGCGATAGTTCAGCAGGACATCGCCGATTCCAGCCCCAGAGCCTGGAAAAGCTCCCGAATGCACCGCGGCCAGGGTATAGCTGAGCTGGTGGCGCGGATCTCCCGGCACCGGCCACTCCTGGGTGAAGGTGTACATCCAGTCTTTGCTGTTCCAGAAGCGGGTGAAGCTCGAGATGTGCTGCACCACCCCGAAGTTCTGGTTGTAGGCTTCTTCCACCAGAAAGCTGTTGTCCTGGATGGCGGGCTGGCTGGAAGCTGGAGCGGATGCGTCCTGCTGTGCCGCCGCGCCCGCGCCGAGCAACAGCGCTAACAGAATGAATCGAAATCCATCGTAGAGAGATGATTGCACGGCCGCCTCGTCCCCGCTCATTCTAGCGGATACTGAGAATCACCCACTGGTGGGACGGTGCCGCCCCGGGCCGCGATTCAAGGCGACTTACCTGCGTAGAGGTATTCCGGCCTGGCGCCGGCGGCAGCCGTCCCACCTCATCTATCGGCCAGACGCGCCGCCTCTTTAAAGATCCGCACAAACATCTTCCGCGTCAGCTTCCCGGTCTGGGTATTTTGGTTTGAAGGATGATACGACGCCAGCAGAATCCTGCCATCCCTCATCTCGTACTTGGCGCCATGCCCGAACGTGTACGGCTTCTTGTTGGTAATCTGCCCCCGCTGCTTCAGGTAATTCAAGTAGGCATCAAACCCGATTCTGCTCAGGGCAACCACCACTCGCAGCTTCTTCAGACCCTCAATCTCCCGCTCCAGATACGCCGCGCAATTGGCCAGTTCCCCGGGCAGCGGCTTGTTTTGCGGAGGCGCGCAGCGCACCGCCGCGGTGATGTACAGCCCCTTCAACACCAGCCCATCGTTGCGGTCCGTGGCTTTCGCCTGATTGGCAAACCCGGTCTCATGGAGCACCGGATACATGAAGTTGCCCGAGGCATCGCCGGTAAACGGCCGTCCCGTGCGATTGGAGCCATGGGCCCCGGGCGCCAGTCCCAGAATCATGACGCGGGCACTTGGATCGCCGAATCCAGGTACCGGCTTTCCCCAGTAATCCCACTGCCGGTACGCACGCCGTTTCTCGCGCGCCACCTGCTCGCGGTATGCCACCAGCCGCGGACAGCGCGTGCAGGCGATCACTTCGTGGTTGAGTTGGACAAGCCAGGCTGGAGGCATCGGTCGTTCGTCGTTCGTCGTTGGTCGTTGGCTGACATGAAGGACACAAGTGTACTCCACGGCACGTGAGGCTGCGCTATGCCGGTGTCGGCTCTGGGCCGTCTCCGACCGTCACCGTTACCCGGGTGTCGCCAACAACCCGCGACTGACGACCAGCGACCGGTTTGACGTTCCTCTCCTTCTGTCTTTACACTCAATATTGGCGCTGCGTGGATTTCCTGTTCCCCCCAAAATCCGGTGCGGATGCCGAAGACAAACGTGAGCCCCACAGAAACAAACAGCAGCACCAAACGCGAGATCCAAGTCGAGATTCCCGCCGCCGAGGTTGTGCGCGAGACCGAGACCCTGATCGAGAAATATCGCAAGGTGGCCCGCCTGCCCGGCTTTCGCCGCGGGCACGTGCCCGCCTCGATTATCAAGCAGCGCTTCGCCGAGGACATCAAGAGCGATGTCGTGGATGCGCTGGTCCCGCGGTACTTCCGCCAGGAGGCTGACAAGCTCCACCTGACCCCGGTCTCGCAGCCCCGGGTCACCGATCTCCACCTGCACGAGGGCGAACCCCTGCGCTTCAAGGCCACCTTCGAGGTGTTGCCCGAGATCAAAGCGGAAGGCTACAGGGAACTGCGTGCCGACAAGCCCAGCGTTTCGGTTACCGACGAAGAGGTGGCCGAATCCTTGAACAGCCTGCGCGAACAGCATGCCACCTTCTCTTCCATCGAAGGCCGCAGCCTGGCCGATGGCGACTTCGCCCAGGTTTCGCTCGATGGCCAGCCCAAGGACGGCGAAGGCAAACCTATCCACATGGACGAAATTCTGGTCGAGATCGCGGGCAAGAACACCATGCCCGAGTTTACCGAGAACCTGCGCGGCACCGCCGCCGGCGACCAGCGCACCTTCGATGTGACGTATCCCGAAGATTCATCCGACAAGCGCCTTGCGGGCAAGAGTTTCACCTATAACGTGAAGGTTCACTCCCTGAAACAAAAGACCCTTCCCGAATTGAGCGACCAATTCGCCAAAGAATTGGGAGAATTCGCCAACCTCGATGAGGTGAAGCAGCGTATTCGCGAAGGCATGGTGGCCGAGCGCCAACACGCCGCCGAGCATCAGGCCAAGGACAAGCTGGTGGCCGAGTTGATCAAGCGCAATGAATTTGAAGTTCCCGAAGCGCTGGTCGAGCGCCAGATTGATATCCGCCTGGAGCGCGGGCTGCGCGCCCTGGCGGCCCAGGGCATGCGCCCCGAAGATCTCAAGAAGATGGATTTGAACCGGCTGCGCGTGGGGCAGCGCGAGCAGGCAGTGCAGGAAGTGAAAGCGTCCCTGTTGCTGGAAAAAATCGCCGAGGAGGAAAAGATCGAGGTCAGCGATGCGGAGATCGATCGGGAGATTAGCGCCCTCGCTCAGCAGTCCAAACAGACGCCCGAAGCCATTCGGGCGCGTTTGACACGCGAGGGGGCGCTCGATAGAATCCGATCAAGAATCCGCAGCGAGAAGACCCTCGATTTTCTGTATCACCAGTCCGCCTGAAGCGGGCCATTTCGATCCTCCCCCACAGGTTCTCAGCTGGTTGGGGCAGGAGTGTGGAAGGTGCATGTGAACGAACCACAGATGATGCTGGTGCCCATGGTCATCGAGCAGACCGGGCGAGGCGAACGGGCGTACGACATCTACTCCCGGCTGCTGCGCGACAACATTATCTTCATCGGCACCCCGATTGACGACAACATCGCCAACCTGGTGATCGCCCAGATGCTGTTTCTGGCCCAGGAAGATCCGGAGAAAGACATCCAGCTTTACATTAACTCGCCGGGCGGCTCCATCACCGCCGGCATGGCCATCTACGACACCATGCAATACGTAAAGAATGATGTGACCACCATCTGCATCGGCCAAGCCGCCAGCATGGCGGCGCTTCTGCTGGCCGCGGGCGAGCCCAAGAAACGATTGGCCCTGCCCAATTCCCGCATCCTCATCCACCAGCCCTCCATGGGCGGCCTCTCCGGTCAGGCCACCGACATTGACATTCATGCCCGTGAAATCTTGCGGATGCGGGAGATTACCAATCAGTTACTTGCGAAACATAGCGGCCAGAAGCTGGAAAAGGTAGAAAAGGACGTAGAGCGCGACTTCATCATGAACGCGCAGCAGGCTAAGGAATACGGAATCATAGACGATATCATCTATAAGACAAGATAAGGGGTATGATCGGCCTTTCGCCGATGGCTTCCTGCGCTTTCGGCGAATTCCTCCGCTGGGTCCGGTGCAAGCGGAAGCGGAGGCAGGCAGGCTAAACTTAAGGAGTTAAGCTGAGTGAAAAACCGGAGCGGCACCGAAGAGATTTTGCGCTGTTCGTTCTGCCACAAGTCGCAGGACGCGGTGGCCAAGCTTATTTCATCCCCCAGCGATTATCCCCGCGCCTATATTTGCGATGAGTGCGTGGCGGTCTGCAACTCCATTCTGGAAGACGACCGCGCCGCCACCCCGCCGACCACCACCCCCAACCAACTTCCCAAACCGCAGGAGGTCAAGACCTTCCTCGATGAGTACGTGATCGGCCAGGAGACTACCAAGAAGAAGCTGGCGGTCGCCGTTTACAACCACTACAAGCGCATCTACATGAACCGCCAGCGCACGGGCGACGGCATTGAGCTCACCAAGTCGAACATCATGCTCATCGGCCCCACCGGCACCGGCAAGACCCTGCTGGCCCAAACCCTGGCGCGCATGCTGGACGTGCCCTTCGCCATCGTGGATGCGACCACGCTCACTGAGGCTGGTTACGTCGGCGAGGACGTCGAGAACATCATCCTCAAGCTGCTGCAGGCCGCCGACGGCGACGTGGGCCGCACCCAGACCGGAATCATCTATATCGACGAAGTGGACAAGATCGGGCGCAAGGACGAGAACCCCTCCATCACTCGCGATGTCTCGGGCGAAGGCGTCCAACAGGCGCTTTTGAAGATTCTGGAAGGCACCATCGCCAATGTGCCTCCGCAGGGCGGACGCAAGCATCCCCACCAGGAATTCACCCCGGTGGACACCACCAACATCCTCTTCATCTGCGGCGGGGCCTTCGTCGGCCTGGAAAAGATCGTTGGCCGCCGCGTCGGCAAGAAATCCTTGGGCTTCAAGGTCGGCGAAGAAAGCGAAAAAGAAGAAACCTCCACCAACCGCAAGCGCAGCTTTGAACTTTTAAGCGACGTTCAGCCCGAAGATCTCATCAAATTCGGGTTGATTCCTGAATTTGTCGGTCGCCTGCCCGTGGTGGGCGTGTTGGAAGACCTGGATGAGTTTGCCCTGATCGAAATCCTGACCCGCCCCAAGAACGCCATTGTCAAACAGTATCAGCGCCTGTTTGAATTTGAGAATGTGCGCCTGCGCTTCAGCGATGATGCGCTGCGGGCGATTGCCCGCCAGGCCATGGCCCGCAAAGTCGGCGCCCGCGGCCTGCGTATGATTCTGGAAGAACTGATGCTCGATCTGATGTACCATTTGCCCAGCCAGAAGAAGGTGAAAGAGTTCGAAGTCACGCGGGAGATGGTCGAGAAGCGCGATGTCTCTCTGGCCATGATGGAGAAGGCGGGCTAGCGGTCAAGAAGAAGTACTTAATCCGGAGAAATAATTGACCACCCCCAAGGAAAAATTCGAAAGCAAGAAACTCCCCATGATGCCCATCCGCGACGTGGTCATCTTCCCCTACATGATGACCCCGTTCGTGGTCGGCCGGGAGTCCAGCGTGCGCGCTCTGGAAGAAGCGCTGGCTGCGGACAAGAAGATCTTCCTGGCCACCCAGCACGATGCCAGCGTGGACGAACCCAAGCCCAACGAGATCTACCAAGTGGGCACCATCGTCAACATCGTGCAGAGCCTCAAGCTCCCCGACGGCAATATTAAAGTTCTGGTTGAGGGTATCGAGCGCGGCAAGGTCCTGCAGATCACCGAGACCGAAGGCTTCATGCAGGTCTCGGTGCGGGTGGCGCGTTACACCACCGAAACTACGCCCCAGATCGAAACTGGCATGCAGCGGGTCACTTCCCTGTTCGAGCAGTACGTAAAACTCTGCCAGTCGCTCAATTACGAGACCATGATCGCGGCCGTGCGCATGGAAGACCCGGCCAAACTCACCGACACCATCGCCGCCAACCTCCAGCTTTCCATTGAAGAGAAGCAGGAATTGCTTGAGATCTTTGATCCCGCCGAGCGCTTGGGCCGCATCGGCGATGTGCTCGACATCGAAATCGAGAAGCTGAACATGGACCGCACCATCCAGTCGCGGGTCAAGCGGCAGATGGAGCGCGCGCAGAAAGAGTATTACCTCAACGAGAAGATCAAGGCCATCCAGAAGGAACTGGGTCGCGGCGAGAAGAGCGAATTCGACGAGTTGAAGAAGAAGATCGACGCGGCCGGCATGTCCAAGGAAGTTCGCGACAAGGCCATGCAAGAGCTCAAGAAGCTCGAAGCCATGCCGCCCATGTCGGCCGAGTCCACCGTCTCCCGCAATTATCTGGACTGGCTGCTGGCCGTCCCCTGGAAGAAGCGCTCCAAGGAAATCCGCAACATCAGCCGCGCCGAGAAGGTCCTGAACGAAGATCATTACGGGCTGGAGAAGATCAAGGAGCGCATCCTCGAATTTCTCGCCGTCCGCCAGTTGGTGAAAAATCCCAAGGGCTCGATCCTCTGCTTCGTTGGCCCCCCGGGCGTGGGCAAGACTTCGCTGGGGATGTCCATCGCCAAGGCCACCGGACGCAAGTTCGTGCGCATGTCGCTGGGCGGCGTGCGCGACGAAGCCGAGATTCGCGGCCACCGCCGCACCTATATCGGAGCCCTGCCCGGCCAGATCATTCAGATGATGAAAAAGGCGGGCACCAAGAACCCGGTTTTCATGCTGGATGAGGTGGACAAGATGTCCATGGACTTCCGCGGCGACCCCTCCGCCGCCCTGCTCGAAGTCCTCGACCCCGAGCAGAACTACATGTTCGTGGACCACTACCTCGACGTGGAGTACGACCTCTCGCAGGTGTTCTTCATCGCTACCGCCAATGTGATCCACACCATCCCGCCCGCCCTGCAGGACCGCATGGAAGTGTTGCGCCTGCATGGCTACACCGAACCGGAAAAGCTGGAAATCGCCAAGCAGTTTTTGGTGAAGAAGCAAATGGCCCAGGCGGGACTGACCGAGAAGAACCTCAAATTCACCGACGAGGCCATCACCGCGCTGATCCGCTCTTACACCCGCGAAGCCGGCGTGCGCAACCTGGAGCGCGAGATTGGCAACGTCTGCCGCAAAGTGGCCCGCAAGGTGGTCAAGGAAGGCGAGAACTATAGCATCACCATCACGCCGGAAAATGCCAATGAATTCCTCGGCGTGATCAAGTTCCGCGACACTCTCGCTCACGAGAGAAGTGAGGTCGGCCTCGTCACCGGCCTGGCGTGGACCGAAGTCGGCGGCTCTATCCTGAGCACCGAAGCCACCGTGGTTGACGGCAAAGGTAAGCTCACCCTAACCGGCAAACTCGGCGACGTCATGCAGGAGTCAGCGCAGGCCGCCATGTCTTACGTGCGTTCCCGCTCCAGCCGTCTGGGCCTGCCCCGCGACTTCTACCGCAACATTGATATCCACGTGCACGTGCCCGAGGGGGCTATTCCCAAAGACGGTCCCTCCGCCGGCATCACCATTGCCACCGCCATTGCCAGCGCGCTGAGCAAAATTCCCGTCCGCCGCGATCTGGCCATGACCGGAGAGATCACCCTGCGAGGCAAGGTTCTCCCCATCGGCGGCTTAAAGGAGAAGCTGCTGGCCGCCCATCGTGCTGGATTGTTCGAGGTCATCCTCCCCAAAGACAATGAAAAAGACTTGGCCGAGGTTCCCGAGAACCTGCGCAACGCCATGAAGCTGCACTTCGTGGACACCATGGACCAAGTGCTGGCGGTCGCTCTGGAGAGGCCGCTTCCCGAGCAGCCAGAAACTGCCCAGCCCATAGCGCCACTGACGCCGCCCACGGAAGGTCCCACGGCACACCAGTAGACTTGGCGCCCGCTTCTCCGCCTGCCTCGATAGTTCTAGAATGAATCTTGGGAGTGCATCATGGAACCGGCCAGGTCCCGCCAGCCCAGGATTTCTTTCCGAGGTTCCTCTGGCCTGATTGTCGCTGTGGCGGTGGTCGTGATCCTCCTGATCATGCTGCCTCCCTACCGCTGGTTTTTTCTCATCAGCGTCGGAATCGGCATCGTCGTTGCCGGCATCCTTTACCTTTGGCGGCAGTACAAGCCGATTAAGGAAGAAGATGTCGAACACAAGAGACCCCTCGGACTGTGAGTCTCCCCGTGTCCTTTGTGTCCTCTGTGGTAAAACACTTCTTCACGAGCCACGATGGCGCGACGATGGTTCCCTGCTCCGGCTGCACGGCCGAGTGTGAGCGAGTGCTTCGTGCCCTCTTTGTCCTCTGTGGTTAAACTGGCCTTATGCGAGTTATAGCCCGATTCATGATGGCGGCGAGCGATGCCAGCCGGTTTCCGGCTCCGGCTCTGCCAGAAATCGCCTTCCTGGGCCGCTCCAACGTGGGCAAGTCCAGTGTGATCAATTCCCTGCTCGGGTCCAAGGTCGCGAAGACCAGTTCCACCCCCGGCCGCACCCGCTCCATCAATTTCTTTGAAGTGCGCTGGCCGGGAAAGCCCCAACCCGAGCTGATCTTTACCGACCTGCCCGGTTACGGCTACGCTCGTGTCTCCCGCGAAGTCTCCCAGCAGTGGCCCAGCTTTATCGATCCTTACCTGAAGGATCGTTCTTGCCTGGCGCTCTGTCTCGCGCTGGTAGACGTGAACGTGCCCCCGCAGGAGAGCGACCAGCAGCTATTGGAGTTCCTTAGCGCCAGCGGACGCCCGTTTGTCATTGTGGCCACCAAGAGCGACCGGCTCTCCGGCAACCAGTTACGGAATTCCATCCAGGCTCTGTCTGAGAAATTCCCGCAGACGCCGATCATTCCCTTCTCCGCCCGGACCGGCATTGGCCGCGACGAGGTGTGGCGGCAGATTCGGGCCGCGGTGGACAACCGGCAAATCTGAGTGGGTCAACCCGGAAGGCGCGGAACCAATGGCAGCTCCGGCGGCTCCGGCAGTCGCCGACTTACTTCAACCTAACGTACTCGGCTTTGGCCTGTTGCAGGATGGGAATGTCGGGGTCAGCGTCTTTCCAGAGTGCGAAAAAGTCCTGGTAAGCGGCGTATGCCCGGGCGCGGGCAGCATCAGCCTCGACTCCGTGGTCGATGCGTGTCTGGAGCGCGTTGGCGCGCGCAAGTCCAAGATGGGCCAGAACGCCGGTGGGGCAGTTCCAGACGATTCCATTGTGGTCAATGATCTTCTGGAACTCGCCCGCAGCAGCACTGCCGTTGCCTGCCGCGAGATAGGCCTCGCCGCGCACATACACGGGATACAAGCAAGAAATGTTGGCATGCGTGGGAGTGTAACCAAGCTCGACTGGCAAGGCGGCTTGCAATCGGGAAATCGCCGCTTCCGGCTGCTTGCTGGCTAGAGCCAATTGACCCTCGATGGCTGGCAACCAAATATATTGAACTTGCGTGTGCAGGGGAAAGCGTTGTTTCAGGTCTCGCACCAGAGACTGGGCCAATGCCGGATTGCCTGACATGGCCAGTGCCAACGCCGCTTCGATTTCAACTCGCTGGCTGGCAGGTGCGAGTTTGAGAGCCTGGTCGACGGCTTGCCGGGCCTGAACCCCATCGCCGAACAGGGCCTCCCGCATGGCCGCGTTGACCCATACCTTGGCTGCACCCTCTTTGTCGTCGCCCTTGACGGACGAATCCACCACCTGGCGTGTCAATTCCCGTGCCTTTCGCAAGCGGCCACCGTACGCCTCGGTGTCCGCCTGGAGATACAGGCCCAGATCCACCACCTCTGGTTTCCCGGCCAGCCATGTCAACTGCTCTGTCATGGATGCGGCATCACCGGTAACAAATGCCAGCGCGTACAAGCCTTTGCGCAAGCCGTAGGTATCCAGCTTGCGGGTCTGCTCGGCCTTCATGTTCTGGCGAGCTTCGTCCAGACGCTGCAACGACAGCAGATTCTCGCTAAGGTGCTCATAGCCGAGCGAGTTGTCAGGAAGTTGACGGATGACCTCGCGATTCATGGTAGCGGCCTTTTCATAGCGGCCTAACTCGGCGTAAACGAGCCCCAGCCCGTCATATGACGTCGGCGTCCGAGGGTAGCTCTGGATCGTGCTCTCGTAGTTTTGCGCTGCTTTCTCCAGTTCGCCGGTGACGATGAGGTAATACACGCTGGTGATTTCCTGGCGCTCGCGTTCGCCGGTGCGATTGCGCAACTCGAACGCCTTGGTAATGTACTCAGCCGCGCGGGCACTCTGCCCATCATTGAGATAGTCCTCCCCCACGCTCAGGTAACCGATTGCGAAGTTGGGGTCTAGCTGGATCGCACGCAAGTCGTAAGGCAGCGCAGCCGCGGGCCCCTTTTCCATTTCAGCCTTGTAGCCTTGGTTATGGGCCTGCAGGGCTTCCAGCGAGCCGGTGGTCACCTCCGCTGGATAGTCGAAACGCTCTACCGAAGCCAGCGACTCGCCGAGTTCGTTGCGCAACTTGGCCGCGATCCTCGAGAGCACAGCCAGAACCTCTTGTTTGCTGGGGGCGGTCATCTGCTCCTCAGCCAGAATGTCTCCCGTTTGGCAATTGACTGCCTTCAACACCATCGCATATTCGTTGCCCAGCGGCCCGATGGCGCCCGCGATGTAGGCTTTGCTGCCCGCACGCCGGCAAACGTCCCGTGCGGTGTCAGGCGTCAGCAGCGTATTCGCGGGACGGGTTAGTGCGGCCAACGCCTGGCGCACTTTGCCCGGGGGAAGTATGTTCAGAAATGGCGATTCCCGCAAGGCCGAGGTAAGCGCCGGTTTGAGTGTGTCGTCAAAGACGGGATCGCCGGTGGAGTTGGCAAAGTCGGCTAGCACCACTGTGTCCGACTCGGCCAGCCGAGCCGCCTGGCGTTGCCGAAGGTAGTAGGGAATGGCCAAAGCCGCGATTCCCAGAAGGACGGCCACGACGACTGCCGGCAGCAGCCATCGCCTGCCTGAGGAAAACGGGCGTGCGGCGGAGATCACCGGAACGGAGGTCGCGCCGGCAACAGCGCCGGCTGGCGCCTGCAACCGCTTCAGATCACTCAGCATTTCGGCGGCGGACTGGTAGCGGGCCTGGCGGTCTTTCCGAAGACAGCGGTCGATGATCGCTTCCAGGCCTGCCGGAACCTCGGGGTTCAGTTCTCGCACCGGAATGGGCTTGTAGCGGAGGATGGATTCGCGAAGCGCCTCGTCTGTGTTGCCGACGAATGGTCGTTGTCCGGTCGCCATCTCATAGATCACAAGACCCAAGGAGAACAGATCGGTGCGAGCATCAAGCTCTTCGCCGCGCACCTGCTCGGGAGACATGTAGCCCGCTGTCCCCATCGCCCGCCCGGGTCGGCTGAGAAATGGCGCGGAACCTTCAGTAAATCCCGTGTCCGCTGTACTGTGCCTGGAACTTTCCGGTCTACCTTCAACCAGGGGAACTTCCTGTACTAAGCCGGCTGACAACTTGGCCAGCCCGAAGTCCAGGATCTTGGCCTGCCCTGGCGCGGTTACGAAAATGTTGGCGGGCTTGAGGTCGCGATGAATGATGCCTTTGCGATGCGCGGCATCCAGGCCCTCGGTGATTTGTATCGCCAGAGTGATGGCCGTAGCGATCGGAAGCGGCGCCCTCCCGGCCCCTGTCGTGATCACTTCTCTTAGCGTCTCGCCCTCCAGCATCTCCATCACGATGAAAGGTTGCTCTTCGTGATCTTCAATCTCATAGATGGTGCAGATGTTGGGATGGCTCAACGCAGAAGCGGCACGAGCCTCGCGCTCGAAGCGCTGGAGAGCGGTCTGGTCGCTGGCCAGCTCTTCGGGCAGGAACTTCAAAGCCACGCGACGCCCCAGTCTCAGGTCCTCAGCTTTGTACACCACGCCCATGCCGCCGCCACCCAGGACTTCCAGCACCCGGTAGTGAGACACCTTCTTGCCAATCAGGTGGCCGGCCGATGCGATACGGGTTTGGGAGTCGCCGCCAGGCTTGTCGGCTGCTTCAAGGGGCAGTTCCACCCACTGCACTGGGGTCTTCCAGCGATAGCCACGGCGGGCCAGGGTTTCGATATAGCGGGAAGTTTCCGGAGAGTCCCCCAATGCCTGCCGGAGTCGGTTCATCGCGGCGCTGATGCTGTGCTCGAACTCGACAATCGTGCCGTTGGGCCAGAGTTTGCCACGGATTTCTTCCCGCAGCACCAAGTCCCCTGGCCGCTCGAGCAGCATGGCGAGGATACGAAAGGGCTGCTCGGACAGGCGGACAACTTGGCCGTCTTGGCGGCGTAGCTCACCGGCGCGGAGATCAAATTCCAAGTTATCGAAACGTGCGACCCGGCGGGGCCTTTCTGCGCCTTCCACGATGCACCCCCCAGAATTCCGGGGATTCTAGCATTGCCCAGTGCCAACTTCCACCTCTAGAAGTGGATACGGGGATGAGTTTCTGCACAAGAACCGGTTGCCCTTGCCTGCGGGGACGTCTGTAAGTGCTTGTCAATAAGAAGGATGCCCCAATGATGCCGAAATGATCTGGTTTTGACTCGCTTTGCATTGAGGAGGATGGGCGGCCTGACGCACCATCGGCCTCCACGCGCTTTCTTGCCGGGTAGGTCATCGCCCGGGCAAGCAGCGGCGTGACTTGAGGAGGAGAATATGAAAAAAGGTCAGGTTGTTAAGGCAGTGCTGCTCGGCTTACTGGCCGTGCTCGTGATCCCGATTCAGCTAGCCGCCCAGCATCAGAATGATCAGCATCTCGCGGTGGCACAGGAGCAGTCGGCGACGCCGCCGGACACGCAACACCATTCCCGATATCGGCTGATCGACTTGGGGACCTTTGGCGGGCCGCAGAGCTATCTCAACGACGAAAATGACGGAAACAATTCGGCAACAGTCCTGAACAATCGCGGGGCGATCGCTGGTTGGGCGGATACGCCGACTCCAGATCCATTTCCAGCATTTTGTTTTGACGAGGACTGCTTTGTCTCTCACGCATTCCGGTTCCACGCCGGTGTCATGACCGACCTTAGTGCGCTCGCTGATGGCCTGAGCAGTCAGGCCAACTGGATCAGCGCAAGCGGTCTAGTTGCCGGTGTGTCGCAGAATGGTGAGATTGATCCACTCATTCCGGGTTGGCCAGAGCTTCGTGCTGTGCTCTGGCAAAACGGCGGAATCACTGATTTAGGGACCTTGCCAAGCGGTGGATACGAGAGTTTTGCGACGGCGGTCAACAGCCGAGGCCGAGTCGTTGGAGCTGCACTGAATACGGTACCCGATGACTTTTCTATGCTCGGTCCTGGTTTTCTTACCACTCAGACACGCGCGTTTCTCTGGCAAAACGGGACGATGCAAGACTTGGGCACTCTGGGCACCGGTACTGACGCGATGGCGCAATTCATTAACGAGCGCGGGCAGGTTGTTGGATGGTCCTACACCAGTTCGGCTCCAAACACCTCGTGTCCGCTCTTTCTACCCTTGGCATTGGGTTCTTTCATTTGGGACGAGAAGAATGGAATGAGAGATCTCGGCAGCTTGGGAGGAACCTGCGCAGTAGCGACAGGTGTGAACGATCAGGGCATCGTTATCGGCGACAATGTCGATGACAACATGATCGAGCGGGGCTTTTTGTGGCACAACGGTTCAATCCAAGACTTAGGCGGCACGATCGGCGGCAGTCAAACAACAGCTGAAGCAATCAATCAGGCTGGACAAGTCGTAGGTATCGCAACGCTTGCTGGAGAGGTTTCCTTCCACACAACCCTCTGGAAGCATGTGGGCCAGATTACCGACCTTGGAGCGGTGGATCAAGATCCGTGTAGCTTTCCATCCGCAATCAATTCGAAAACTCAGATCGTCGGCGCGTCTCTTCCTGGCTGTGCTTTTGACAACAACAGTCGCGCTTTTCTTTGGCAGAACGGTTCAATGTTGGACCTAAATGCCTTGATCTCGCCAGGTGCCTCCCTCCATCTTCAATGGGCACGAGACATCAACGATCGTGGTGAGATTGCCGGCATTGGGTTAGACGTTGACAATAACTCACACGTTTTTCTTCTTATACCCTGCGGCGCAAATGATCCCTCAGATTGCCAAGAGGAAATCGTCAGTGCGGGCGGGAATCAACCCAGTGTGGTTTCTCTTACGCGACATCCTCAAGTAGGTAGTCCGACGAACTCTGTGTGGCGAATACTCCGGACGCGGCTCGGCTTGGCGCCGCCACTGGTTCCCGGACTTCTTCCTCTGCCGGCATCCGTCACTCGAACTCCAGCAGCCGGCCTCGCCTCGACACCTGCACCGGCTGCCGCCGGCAGTGACCCAAAGGTCTCGGATGACATGCTAAGCGACCCTATCTTGTCGAAGTATCCAGTGGGCGGCCTTTGTCTTGTCGACTTCGGCAGCAAAAAGCTGACGGGAATTTGCGAGGGAGCCCAGGCTTTGCATTGCGTATCTAAGCGCGATACCGTCAGGTGTCCTGCGGGACAAAAGGCCAGAAGGCCAGGATGGGCCCCAATGTGCCCGTTTAGTCTTGCCTACGTGGACGGCGCGAGGAGTTGCACCGCCCAGTGAGCCGCCGATGGTTGGTCGCGCCTTGTCCGTCGAGGGGTCCGTGTAGGCAGCATCGTGATTCTGAGGAGGATAACATGAAAGAGGAACTGGCTCGTCTAACAATGCAACCCCGTCCGGCGTGACCTCCCTGGAGAGGGCGGAACACTATGACGAACGCCATGCAATCTCGGGCTTTGAAGTTTTCGACATTGCTGCCGGCGCTACGTGCCGCTCTGGCACTGGCAGTGGCGCTGCTGCCTGTCTCGGCTGCCATCCAGTCGGCGCAGGGACAGACCTTCACTCTACTCCACACTTTTACTGGGCAATCCGATGGCGCTGAACCGTTCGCAAGTCTGGTCCAGGACGCGGCCGGCAATCTCTATAGCGCCACTGCTTACGGCGGCAACATCAATGCATGCTCCTCCTCTATCCCGCCGGGGTGTGGGGTGGTGTACAGGCTGGACGCAAATGGCACACAGACTGTGCTTCACACTTTCACCGGACCACCCGACGGTGCCAACCCCACCTTTACCCTGCTTGTCGATGCATCGGGCAACATCTACGGCACCGCCGGGGGCGGCAGCAATCTCCTTACCTGTTTCGGCGGATGCGGCGTGGTATTCAAACTGGATTCCCAGGGCAACGAGACGGTGCTCTATTCTTTTACGGGTGGGGCGGACGGCTCGGGACCGGCCGGAACGTTAACTCAGGACGCGGCCGGCAATCTCTACGGCACCACCATTGGAGGCGGTGTGCAGAGCGGTTCCTCCGGCTTTGGGGTGGTGTACAAGCTCGACCCATCCGGCCAGGAGACGGTGTTGTACAGCTTCACCGGAGCAGCGGACGGAGGCTATCCCACCGGCGGTGTGATCCGGGACGAGGCCGGCAACCTCTACGGCACGGGTTGGGCTGGAGGCGCATTCAACGATGGAATCGTTTTCAAAATTGACCCCGCAGGCGAGGAGACTGTGCTCTATAGCTTCAGTGGACACTCAGATGGGGGAGCTCCCATGGCCGGTTTAATCCGGGATGCGGCCGGCAACCTCTACGGAACCACCGAGGGCGGTGGTCTGAACAACTGCTTCGGGACTGGTTGTGGGGTGGTGTTCAAGCTCGATCCGACGGGTAAGGAGACCGTGCTGCACAGCTTCTCTGGGCCTGACGGAGCCCTCCCTGAACTGGCTGGTCTCGTCCTCGACCCGCTCGGCAACCTCTACGGTGTGACCTATATCGGCGGCACGACCACCTCAACCTGCCCAATCGGATGCGGTGTCATCTACAAAGTGGATGCCAGCGGCAACGAAACTGTGCTCTACAACTTCACGGGTACCACGGACGGGGCCGACCCCAGCGAAACCCTGTTTCTCGACCAGTCGGGCAGTCTCTACGGCACCGCCTTGTTCGGCGGTTCGTCGGACTTGGGGACAGCGTTCAAGCTGGCCGCGCCTTTCTCGGTTTCCGCCTCGGCGCTCACCCCGAATACGCTGTCCCCGGGTGGGTCGGCTACTTCCACCGTGAATGTAACCCCGGCTAGCGGCTTCGGCGACACCGTGACCCTCACCTGTTCAGTACAGCCGTTGCCCGCGCTGGCCCCGACATGCTCGATCAACCCCGCTTCGGTGACTCCCGGCACTCCAGCAAAGCTTACGGTGAGCACCACCGGACCGGCCGCGCACGCTTTGCCCTTCGGCACGGGTACGAATGCATTTCTTGCGGCGTGCTTGCCCCTGATTGGGCTGGCCGTGACCGTTTTTCGTTCCGACTCGAGACAAGAAAAAAGAAGAGCAAGGCTTTCGACGGTGGCACTCATCTGTGTGCTGCTCGCAGGTTCGGTTTTCGCGGCGTCTTGCAGCAACAGTGGTGGTGGCCTTGGCGCCAGCAGCGGCACTCCGCCAGGAACCTACACCATCCGCGTCACTGGCACATCGAACTCCTCCGCCTTGTCGAGTTCCACGACCACCATACTCACGGTTCAGTAAGGATGAAAGGCCCCCGGTTCAGCCTGCGCTGATTGAGTGGATGGAGTCCTGCCGGCCGATTCGCAGCCGTGGGGTCGGCCCGATGGACCTGCGACTGCAGAGCAGCGTTTGCCGGCACGCCCGAGCCCCGGCCCGCCGGGTTTGACCCCCCTCCCCCGCCATGCTATACAATCTCTTTTGCGTCTGGCCGGTCGCGGGGTTTCCCTGTTCCCCAGCCGGACGCGAATATCCGACGCGGCCAAGCTCAGCACTCCTGTAAAGTCTCGAAGTGGAAGCGTGTTCGGAAGTCCGGCTATGCCCTGTGCTTCATGTCACAGCGTCGGGTATGCCTGATGCCGGAGAATGTTGTGCCTAAACACGTGGTCATTCCATAAGCGCTCATTCTGGAGGAATTCTTATGCGCACCTGGCTCGCGCGTTTTGCGTCCTAACGATGCCGGCTCGCCAAGTCGGTCACAGCCACCTTTGCCTTGCTGACTCTTGGGACTGCCACCGCATTCGCTCAGCCTGAAGCGGGCGGGGAAGCCAGCCTCAAAGTCCCCGATTTGTCCTCGGTGCAGTTCATGGGCATTGACGGGCACACGCTCCTGCTGGTGGGAATCGTCTTCTGCGTCCTCGGCCTGCTCTTCGGCCTGGTCATCTACACCAAGCTGAAGAACCTGCCGGTGCATCGCGCCATGCGCGAGATGTCCGAACTGATCTACGAGACCTGCAAGACCTACCTGGTCACCCAGGGTAAGTTTCTGATGTTGCTCTGGGCCTTCATCGCGGTCGTGATCGTGATGTACTTCGGCTGGCTGGCGCCGGTGCCGGGCAAGTCGATTGCGACTACGTTGCCCATCATCCTGGCATTCAGCATTATCGGTATGGCCGGCAGCTACGGCGTGGCCTGGTTCGGCATTCGGGTCAACACTTTCGCCAACTCGCGGACGGCGTTCGCTTCCCTTCCCGGTAAGCCCTATCCCTGCTACGCGATTCCGCTGGAGTCGGGAATGAGCATCGGCATGATGCTGATCTCGGTGGAACTGCTGATGATGCTGGTCATCCTCTTGTTCGTTCCCGGAGACTACGCCGGGCCGTGCTTCATCGGCTTCGCCATCGGCGAGTCGCTGGGAGCGGCCGCGCTGCGTATTGCCGGCGGCATCTTCACCAAGATCGCCGACATCGGCTCGGACCTGATGAAAATCGTCTTTAAGATCAAGGAAGACGATGCGCGCAACCCGGGCGTGATTGCCGATTGCACCGGAGACAACGCGGGCGACTCGGTCGGTCCCAGCGCCGATGGTTTTGAGACTTACGGCGTTACCGGCGTGGCCCTGATTACCTTCATCCTGCTGGCAGTGAAGAACCCGACCGTGCAGGTGCAGTTGCTGGTGTGGATTTTCGTGATGCGCGTAGTGATGCTGATCGCCAGCGCGGCTGCCTACTTTATCAACGCCGCAATCGCCAAGGCGCGCTACGGTAATGCCAAGGAGATGAACTTCGAGGCGCCCTTGACCTCGCTGGTATGGATCACCTCGGTGGTCTCCATTGCGCTGACCTACTTTGTCTCCTCGCTGATTATTCCCGATCTTGGCGGCGACTCAACCCAGTGGTGGAAGCTGGCGACGATTATTTCCTGCGGCACGTTGGCTGGAGCTCTCATCCCGGAACTGGTGAAGGTCTTTACTTCCACCGAATCACGGCACGTGAATGAAGTGGTGACTTCGGCCCAGGAAGGCGGCGCTTCGCTGGCCATCCTGTCGGGTTTTGTGGCGGGAAATTTCTCGGGGTATTACCTGGGACTGGCGATGGTGCTGCTGATGTCGCTGGGCTACTACGTGAGCACGCTGGGTCTGGCGGCGGCGGCCGTGATGGTTGCCCCGGCCGTATTCGCCTTCGGCCTGGTGGCGTTCGGATTCCTCGGTATGGGACCGGTGACCATCGCGGTGGATTCCTACGGCCCGGTCACCGACAACGCGCAGTCGGTGTACGAACTGTCGCTGATCGAGCAGCTACCGGACATCAAGCAGGAGCTCAAGCGCGACTACAACATGGATGTAAATTTTGAAGTCGCCAAGGACCTGCTGGAAGCCAACGATGGCGCCGGCAACACCTTCAAGGCCACGGCCAAGCCGGTGCTGATTGGAACCGCGGTGGTGGGCGCGACGACCATGATTTTCTCCATCATCATGGCGCTCACCAATGGGCTGAAGGCGGACGTGGATAAGCTGTCGTTGCTGCACGCGCCCTTCGTACTGGGGTTGATCACCGGCGGAGCCATCATCTACTGGTTTACAGGGGCCTCCACGCAAGCGGTGAGCACGGGCGCGTACCGCGCCGTGGAGTTCATCAAGGCTAATATCAAGCTGGAGGGCTCGGAGAAGGCCTCGGTCTCCGACAGCAAGAAGGTAGTCGAGATTTGCACCCGCTATGCCCAGAAAGGCATGCTGAACATCTTTATTGGAGTGTTCTTCGCTACCCTGGCATTCGCGTTTGTGGAGCCGTTCTTCTTCATCGGCTACCTGATTTCGATTGCAACCTTCGGTCTGTACCAGGCGATATTCATGGCCAATGCCGGGGCTGCCTGGGACAACGCCAAGAAGATCGTGGAAGTCGAACTCAAGCAGAAGGGTTTCAAAATTCTGATGTTCCACAGCATTCGCGTCCATCAGGCCGGCGCAGGCCTCTGCGGTGGAGAACCAGCTGTCGAAGGATGGCGACGAGGTGTGGCGGCAGATTCGGGCTGCCGTGGACAACCGGGCTGTGTAGGCCCGGGTCTTTGTTTCTTCCCAAAATGGGAATTCCCCCATCTTCCGTAATCCTAAACCCCACCTCTGTTACTCCGCCCCGGGCAGAAAACCACCGTAGGATCATGGTAGGAGCACTGCTGGTTAGCCTCTCCGCTCTGTCGAGTGGAGGCGGGAGCTTCTTATGATCTACCGCGAGACCATGAACAACATCCTCTCCGGTGGGGCACAGTACAGCCCCGGGGGAGGCGTTGGCGACGCCGAGACCAGCAATGTCGACTACCTGCGCGCTCTGAAACGCGCGCATGAAAAGCCGGCTGCGGCCGCGCCCACAGCCGCCCCCGCCCCCCGGCAGAACGCCTATCCCCACCCCGACCGCCGCCGCAACCCGCGCTACAAGTGCGAGGGCAGCGCAGAGTTCCGTATGGAAGGTAGCGACGTGCGCACCTGGGCCACCATCACCGACCTCAGCCGCAGCGGTTGCTATGTGGAGGCGCAGGCTACTTCCCCGGTTGATACCCCCGTCAACATGGTGATCGAGGTCGTCGGCATCCGGGCACAAGTGAAAGGCCTGGTGCGCGTGTCCTACCCCTTTCTGGGCATGGGCATCGCCTTCACCGATATCTCAGGTCCTGACCAGGCTCTGTTGGATGAGATTCTGCTTCGCCTGGCCAGCACCGTTTCCGTGCCGGTAAATCCGCCGGACGCCAAGCCGGCAACTCCTGCGGCCCTTGACTTGTCCACCGTCAACGCCGCCGCTACATTGGTGGCCGTGGCCGGGTTCTTCCAGGCCCACGCTACGCTCACCCGCGAGCAGTTCACCGAACTCATCCAGCGGGACGGCCCCAGATCCCGGCGCTGAGCGCAAACAGGCTACCCGAGCGCAGTTCGCCGGGTGTAGACTGGTTTTAGCCAGCCTCGGAGGTGCCCTGTGAAACGCCTCCTCTCCGTCCTTCTCGTGGTTTCTCTGCTGCTCCTCTGTTCCGGCTGCGGGAATATCTTCGTTCGTGGAGCCATCAACTTCTCCACCGTCAGTGGCTTCGTCAGCATCGTGCAATTGACCACAGTGATGGACGGTGGCAGTTCAGTGCTGGTCACCTTTGTCACCTTCCTCCAGCAAGGCACGTCCACGACGATCGGCTTCTGCGGGGACCAGACCAGCCAGTTTCCCCTCAACCAGATGGTGACCACCAATTTCAATCCGGGCCAACCCTGCGCCACACTTATCGTGGTTGTGGTCTTCTGACGTTCCCGCTGGCTGCCGCGCGGCACATTCTGCGGCCGGCGCTAATCCAGATCCGGCACTTGAGTCATGTCTTCCAGCCACAGCTCCACGCCGGCCCGCTGGATGCCCTTCATCACGTTCTGCACATCATGCTGGGGCATGACAATGTGCAATTCCAGGATGGCAACCTTCCCGTGATCGAGCACGTGCATGGCGGCGTCGGCCAGAAAGATGCGCTCCTCTCCCGAGAAATACCCATCGGGGGTGTCTCCTTCGATGCTGATTCGAACTTTTCCCTTGGTGTTCATAGTCCCTCTCGAAATGGCGATAGCAATGGCAAGAGCTCTCCGGCGCGTCAAAGCAACGCCGGAAGACGATCGCCTCAAATCCACGAGGCGAAGCTGGCAAGAGAGGTCAGTGCGAAGGCGGGGGCCGGACGAACTGCGAGAAATCTTCCTGCCGTGGCTGATGCCAGCCCTCGGGGGACGGCTGGAACACGCAGATCAGCCCCAGGGTGAGGGCCAGGAGGCCCACCACTGAGGCGCGAAAATCGGGTACATCAGGAGAGTTCGAGGGAGTGCTGCTCGAAACCACGCGCGACAGCGAGTGGTGGTGGTGGCGAGGCAGCGCGGGAAACGGCCGCATCCCCACGCCCACCAACAACCCCGTCAGCGTCACAACCAGGGCAAGTTGGAGGAGCCGGCGCAATATCGTCCCTCTCGTGACTAGGATGCAACTCAAAAGACCCGCGTTCGGAAAAAAGAATCGCCTTCCAGACCGCCGCTCCCGTTCCCCCACTGCAGTGCGCAGCCTGCAAACAATCCATTATGATGAACGGCTTATGGCTACCTTTCTTATTACCGGTATTGCCGGCTTCATCGGTTCCGCCCTGGCCCGCGCCACCCTAGCCCAGGGGAACCAGGTGCGCGGGATTGACAATTTTTCCACAGGCCGGCGCGAAAACCTTGGCGAAATTCTGGATCGCATTGATCTCCGCCAAGCCGACCTGCTTGACCTCGCTGCCGCCCACGACGCCTGCCGTGGCGTGGATTACGTGCTGCACGAAGCCGCCATCCCCTCCGTGCCCAAATCCGTGCTCGATCCCCTGGGCAGCAACCAGGCCAACGTGGACGCCACCGTCAACCTGCTGATCGCCGCCCGCGACGCCAAGGTCAAGCGCGTGGTCTATGCAGCCTCGTCGTCCGCCTACGGGGACACCCCTACGCTGCCCAAGCGCGAGGACATGCCGCCCAACCCCATCTCTCCGTACGCTGTGGCCAAGCTGGCCAGCGAGTACTACATGATTTCCTTCTACCGGTGTTATGGCCTGGAAACGGTTTGCCTGCGCTACTTCAATATCTTCGGCCCGCGCCAGGACCCCACCTCGCCCTACTCCGGAGTGCTGGCCAAATTCATCACCCAGATGCTCAAGGGAGAGCAGCCGACTATTTTTGGTGACGGCGCCCAGAGCCGCGACTTCACCTACGTGGACAACGCCGTGGACGCCAACCTGCTCGCCTGCCAAGCTCCGGCCACCGAGGTCGCCAGCAAGGTTTTCAACGTCGCCACCGGCCGCCGCGTTGACTTAAACGAAACCTTCCGCGTCTTGAAGACGATCATCGGCTATCCCGGAGACGTGAAGTACGCCCCTGAGCGCGCCGGAGACGTCAAGCACTCCCTCGCCGACCTGACGCAAGCCGAGAAGCACTTGGGCTACAAACCCAAAGTGGATTTCGAAGAAGGCCTGCGGCGGACGATTGAGTGGTACCGGGGAAACAAGCCGTAGGCAGGGGCAGTTTACATATCCTATACAATGTGATATATTATAGGATGTCACATGCGAAGGATCGTTCTCGACACCTCGGTCGTGGTCGCTGCACTGCGCACCCGGCTGGGCGCGGGAAACGCCGTTCTGCGGCTGGTGGCCCAGCGGCGCGTGGTACCCTTGGCCACTCCGCCTCTCTTCCTGGAGTATGAGGATGTCTTGAAGCGTCCCGAGCATCGCCTGGTTCATGGCCTGACGCCCGAGGCGGTTGACCAATTCCTGGCGGAACTGGCCGCCTTGATCGAGCCGGTCGAAGTTCACTTCCAGTGGCGGCCCCAGGCCCGCGATCCCAATGACGAAATGGTCCTGGAGGCTGCCATCAATGGCCGGGCAGACACGCTGGTGACCTACAACGTCGCAGACTTCGCCGCGGCTGCGGAGCGTTTTGGAATTTCTGTGCTGCGGCCGGCTGATCTGCTAAAGAAGGTAAAACCATGAGCAAAGCTACCTATCCCTTGAAACTTCCCCTCTCCATCAAGAAGGCTGCCCAGCGGCTCGCCAAAGAAGACGGCGTCTCGTTGAACCAATGGATCGCGGTGGCGGTCGCCGAAAAAGTCGGTGTCGTGGAAACTGCGGCGGATTTCTTCACCAAGCGCGCCGGAAAGGCCACCGGCGCAGGACTCATGAAGTTTCTGCGCACCGCACCCAAGGGAGTCCCCGAGCCGGAAGATACGCTCTGACCACGAGTCTGCCCCATCCTTGTCGTTCCGCCGTTTGGACCGGGCGGGTGGGACGGGTGGCCCACCCTTTCAGGGTTTGTCTTTTCTTCCGGTTTCGAGACTGTGGGTGCCCCGCTCCTTGCGTTTTTTGCAAGGGGCGGGTGCCGGCCCCCCCGATGCCGCCGGCCTCCGGCCACAAACCCATGCTTCTGCCGCGTCTCTTCCAATATGCGCAACAACAAATCGCGACGCCGCGCCCTCCCCAGCCATGCCTTGCGCTGGTAACAACTGCAGGTAATAAAGTGCAGGTGTCCGGCGCCATAGTACCGCTTCAGGCCCTGAGGCATGCCCGATGGTAGTGCGGGGCGAAGGGATCGGTCTGTGATGCCGCACACACCCGCCCCTTGCAAAAGCGCAAGGAGCGGGGCACCCCAGGATGGTTTGTGAGTTAGGATGACGGCTTTAGAGGCGGGCACCCGGCAAGACTCCCAGCTTCGGAGGCCGCAAGCCTGCGGGGGGACCCGGCACCCCGGCGGCGTGCGAGATTCGGCGGCGCGTGGTTTGCTGATAGATAATACATAGATAAGTTAATTAACTACAAGCTGCCATGATGTGGAGCGGTGTCTGTGATGCGGATCACGGAAGGATGTGCCAACGACGCAGGCGCGGAGTCTGCGAAGCGCACCGTTTGGGCCGCGAGGGTCACTTCCGTCTGTCCCCGAATTTCTCCGAATTTCCGTCCCGAATTTCCCTAGCAGTCCGTGGCAGAAGTGGGATGTGCACTCTGCCATGAGGAAAATGGGAGTTGCTCTGCAGGCGGCATGAGCCGGAGCAAGGGCGCGTGCGCTACTTGCACAAGAACCGTCATCCAAAGCCGTAAACACAGAAGCAAACTCTCCGCCGACAGGCCCTGCCAGCCGCGCGGGGTCCCTTTGCCGAACTGTTGGCGCATCA